>Ga0187819_10002200_pt1 | contig 10281 bp, 7 predicted proteins | sample NC_wetland_sal_i_15_FD_132411 | JGI IMG/M metagenome (GOLD analysis project Ga0187819, IMG submission 132411) | Wetland sediment microbial communities from Neuse River Estuary, North Carolina, USA - SO4_4 | ecosystem: Environmental > Aquatic > Freshwater > Wetlands > Sediment | place: USA: North...
ACCATGATGTTCTGCACGGTCTCTTTGCCGAGGTAGTGATCGATGCGGTAGATCTGATTTTCCTGGAGAACGTTCTTGATATCCCGGTTCAAGGCCTGCGCCGACTCCAGGTCGTGTCCGAACGGCTTTTCGATGACCACGCGGCGCCAGTGGCCGTTCTCCTGGCGCGAAAGCGCGGCCGTGCCCAATTGCTGCACAATCTGTGCGAAGAACTTGGGTGCGGTCGCCAGATAGAAGAGATAGTTGCCGTCGGTGTGTAGCTCGGCGTCGAGGGCGGCGAGGCGATCGCGGAGTTTCGTGAACGTCGTGGGATCGGCGAAGTCTCCGCGCTCGTAGAACAGGCGATTGCGGAACCAATCCAGGGCGCTGGCTGCGTCTGATCCGGCGGGCAGGAAGCTGGTGACCTGAGCGCGAAAATCGTCGAGACTCAAATCGTCGACGGAGACGCCCATCACGGCAAAGTTTTCGGGCAGGAGCTTCGCCTTTCCGAGGTTGAACAGAGCGGGCATCAGCTTGCGCTTGGTCAGATCTCCAGCGGCGCCAAACAAGACGAACACGCACGGTCCGGCCGCACGCTCGGCGAACCCGAGATCGTTCTCAAGACTGGTTTGCGTGGGAGCTGACATTAATGGAGATTCCGAACTGGTCGCCCATGGTAAATCAGCGATGGCAGGGTTTCTAGCGGATACTGCAATACGGCACGGGCGTCTGCGCAAAACAGGGTAGGTGTCTCGGTGGCGCCTCACGCGAAATCTCCACGTCTCGCAAAATGCGCGAGACATGGGGCACCCGCCACCCGCGCTTGTAACCGGATCAGCGTTTCTGCCAACCCCGCGTCGTCTCATGCGCGCCGCAGACCAAGCAAACATTGATGTCGAGGCCGAGATCGAATACGGCCGCCCCTCCGCAGATTCCGCAATCGTTTGCGATGACTGTCGGCCGTTGCGGATCGGAGGTTGGCGGGGGCGGTGTTGCTCCGTCGCTGACGGCGCCAGTGAACCAGAATACAAATTTGCGGCGGTCCATTCCGAATCCTCCTACTCAGGCTGAGCTGGGGATCGTAAGGCGTCCACGCGATCAATCTAGTGGAATTAGTTAAGGACAAATATCAATTTGATCCAAGATCAATGACGAAGGTAACGGCGCGTCTCGGAGTGAGACTGTTGCCTTGTTCTTTGCGGAGCCTCTTCTTAGCCCAGGAGTGGAAGTTGCGGGCCGGACCCGGGATTCGAGTCGTCAGCAGGGTCGGCGAATCTTCGCAGCTCGGGATATTTCTGCACCAGCGTGGGCGGGGCCGGAACGCGCTTGCCGGTCAACATGGCTTTCAGTTCCAGAGCATTGACTCCGGCTTTGCTTTCGAAGTGGTTGTTAGTCATCACGTAGGTGGTATCCGCTTTCGCGGCGACGGTTTCAATTCGTTCCTTCCAACCTTCCAGTTCCCTTTCGTTGTAGAGATAGTTGTAGCGGTCATCACGGTTGTCCGAATCAAACCACTGATCGTAGTTGCGTCCGTGGAGACGGACGTAGGCGAGGGGCGCGGTGACGTGGTCGGTGGGGGCAAGGGAGCGCCCCAGGACGGGCTGGTCGATGTTGCAGAAGGCGACATGCTGGTGGGCAAACGAGGCCAGGGTTTCGGCGTTGTCCCAGCTGGAGTCGCGGACTTCGATGACGCGTGGATATTCGATGAACTGGCGCAGGAGGCGGTCGAGATATTCGCGGTTCAGCGAAGTGTTCTTGAACGAGAGGGGAAACTGGATCAGGAGCGCGCCGAGTCGTCCTTCGTTGGCGAGAACGTCGAGGCCTTCGCGGGTGCGGGCTTCGTCATCGTCGGTGGGACGAATGGTGGCGGCAGAAGTGGGTCCCATCACAGGCGAGTGGGTGAAAGCACGGTAGAGCTTGGCGGTGAACAGGAAGCGCGGATTGACGGCCGCGACTTTGCGGCACCAGAGTTTCGCGAGCTGGGCCTTGATAGGCCCGTAGAACGACGTGTTGATTTCGGTGGTATCAAAGAAGCGCGCCAGGTACTCGAGGGGATGCATTTTGCGGTGCTGCATTCCCGAGGGATAGAAGACGCCTTCCCAGTCTCTATAAGACCAACCTGCGGTGCCGAAGCGAATATCTCTCGGATATGTCTGCGGCAAGCGGGCTGGTGCTGTGGATCCCATGAGTGGAACCGCAGGCGAAGGGCACGGCAAGAGTAGCACAAGGCGTGCGGTCGGGGTGGTCACGGAAGGAACTTGCCGCCGATGGCGGGATCATGAAATATGGAGAGCATGCGCAAAATCCCGCTGTCGGCTGTGACGCTGTGTCTGCTGACCGTGCCGCTGATCCGCGCGGCTGCGCAGGAAGATTCAGACGCGGCTCAAGTACGAGCCCTGGATTTCAAACTAACGGAAGCGTACAAGGAACGAAAGTTCGATCTGCTGGCGTCGTTGCTGGACGAAGACTTTGTGATTACGTTTGAGGATGGCAACATTTTCGGCAAGACTGGCTACATTAGCTTCAGCGCGGCATCGACGAATCAGGTGGAGCTGGCGGAAATGACCGGAGTGAAGGTGCGCGTGCACGGGAATACGGCGATCTTGACCGGCGTGTATCACGAGAAGGGCAAGGATAAAGATGGACCCTACGATTTTCACGATCGCTTCACCGATGTGTGGATGAAGGCGGGTGGTAAATGGCGGATGATTGCATCGCACTACGCAATTCCGTTGAAGCCGTAAACCCTGTTCCGCTATCGCACCGGAGCCTGTTGCGCGGAGAGAGTTTGATTGAGTTGACTGGCTAACTGGCCGGCCTGCTCGGTGGAGAGTTCGACTTGGCCTTCGAGCACGACGCTCAGACCACCGACACGCAGATCTTTAAATTTTGCGCCCTGGAGCGTGACGGAGTTCTGCAACGCGGGTGGGAGCGCGATTTTGAAATCCGTTGCGGCGTGCGCCGCGGACAGCAACGACTTGGCGGCTCTGTCTTGCAGATCCTCACCCAATGCTCCGGAATGCAATTCGTCACTCAACATGCCGGTAGCATCGATGCGGCCGAAGGTGGCCTTTATCGTCAAGGCATTCTGCTTTTCTTTCTCGATTGCGGCCGTCAGCTTGATCTCCACGGTTCCGTCGCTCTCGGCCAGTTCGTTGGAAGTAGATTGACGTGACGTGCGCAGACACATCCAGCGCTCAAAGTGCAGCCGCACGACCAGCAGGCTTGCCGGAGCCGAGGGCATGAGCCGTGCCTGTCGGATGGAGACGCGCTGTCCGCAGGTCTCGGAGGAATCGAGTTGGGAGCGCAAGAGGTCGGTGATGTTCTGTTGCAACTCGGAGAGATCCGCTATCAGTTCGAGCTTGAAGGTGCGCTGGCTCCCTTGCGCCGCGATCTGCGCAAGCACTCCGGAGACGCCGACGGGGATCGTCAAATTCTGAATGTAGACCGACTGCTTCACCTGAGGAAGAGTGAACGCGAGATCCTCGCCCGTCACCAACGTGATACTCATTTCCCTGCCGAGCGCGAGTTGCTGGTTGGAGAAATCGGTGAGCGCCTTGTCGAGACTCTCGGCGTGGGGAATGAGTTCGGGCGCGGCCGCCTTGGCCTCCAAGCTTTGATCGAGTCTTTTCTGTCCCTGATCCAGGTCGAAATCCGCCTTGGCCAGTTTCTTGGCGATCTCTTTCAGCCCCGCCTTTTGTGCGGGTGAGAAGCCATCCACGAACTTCTTGCTGCCGATGCGGGCGTTCTCCAGAGCGTGGTCCAAAGCTTCGCGAGGGGCAGAGTCGCCCGCAGCATTTTCCTTGCGTAACTGTTGGAGAAGCGCCTGCAGTTCCGCTTGCGCCATTTCGGCGCTTTTCACAAGCGCCTGAAACTCGGCAATCTGTTGGCTGGTGGCCTGCAGAGCGAGAGCCTGGTGAAAATCTTTCAGGCTGTCTTTTTCGTCGACTCCGCTCGGACGGCTGATCCCGGAGATGCCACTTCCGCCCGCTCCTGCCATGCCGCCTCCGCCGTGGCGCTGGGCAGTCGCGGCAACGGGACAGGAGAGCAAGATGCAGCCCATGATCAGACTGTTGATGGAGCAGAAGGAACTCCCTCTTCGAAGCATGACGCAAGTCTCCAGAACCAACTGTGAGATTACGGCGAAACGGCCAGTATGGAAGTACAACCAGGAGGGCGCGTCAATCGGGCCAAAACTGGCAACCTGACCAAACTGGCGTTGAAGATTAGATTCGCTCAGGAGCGGGAAAAAAGCCACTACCTTTACAGTTCTTTGCAAAGACGAAGGTCCTTTGGAAGGCGTAGTGCAGAGAAGCAGCGGACGCTTAGCCCGGAACTTCAGCTAATCCAACGACACCACAATCCAATAGACTCCCGTGGGATAGGTGTCGGATCTACTGTAGCAGGTGCCGATCGAGAAGCTGCGGAGTGTGGGGCTGGCGATCGCGTGGACGGTTCCGTTGGGCAAGGTTTCGGGATGCAGGCTGGTGTAGGTGAGTACGGTGGCACGTTCCGCGAGTTTGTGAACGGGAGCGGTTCCGAGTTTGTCAGCCTGAGCCATGGAGCAGGCAGCGTGATCGACGATGGGCAGATCGCGGCGAGCCAACTCGGTCTGGCCGCTCTGGTGACGGCTCTCATTCACGGCCGACGCGATGCGCTCCTTTACTTGGGCAGAAGAATAGTTGGGGAGGGCGTGGCCGAAATCCTGCACGATATAGAGGCGGTCTCCGCTTCGAACCACGCCCAACCCAACCACGTTATAGGCCGGGTTGAGCAGGTTCGCGCGATGCGGGGGTGAGAGCATGAGATGTTCGTGTCCGTGTTCGGCGTCGTAGTCGAGCGCGACGTTTTCTCCCTCTTGATCAAGCTGTAGCGCGGTCATGGCGGCGAGACGCACAGGGAGGGATGGCTCACCTGCAAATTGGTGCGACAGTTGCCGGGCTTCGAGCATTGCGAGTGCATGAGTGCGCGCCGCTTGGGAGAGTCCGTTGTCGAGCGTGAGTGGTGGTGCGCCGGCCTGCTTGCGCGACTGGTTGGCTAAGGCCAGCAGTTGCTCTTCGGTCTGAATTTCGTGATCGTGAAACGGAATGTCGGGAGCCTTCGCGGCTACTGGCTTCAGGGACGCTTTCTGCGCCGACTGGCCTGAGGGCGCGGGATCAGCGGGGGAAGCCATCAAGCGAGTGGCGGGCTGTACGGTTGCGGAGACCGTCAGCAGCAGGAACGCCAACCATAGTCTGGGCGATCTATGCATCAATTTTGGCCCATCCAACGAGATCCTGGGAGGGATCGAGTTTCAGGCTCTAAGCTTCCTATCGGCTCAAGATCGTTACGGGCGCAATCTTTGTTGCTAGTGCTAGGCTAGGGGTTGGATACGAGGCCGGGAAGTTACCTGTGACTATTGAACTAGGGATCAGTGGGGGCATTGGCCTGTTGTTTGGCTGCCTGCTTGCATGGCTGGCGCTACGTTCGCGCACGGCGGCGTTGCAGGCTCGTTTGTCGTTGACGGAGAAGGAATTAGCGGCCGTAAAGGCTGATCTGGCGCGGGTTTTGGCGGATCAGCGGGGGCTGGTGGAGAGCCGGGCGAGGTTGGAATCGGCTCTGGAATCCGAACGAAAGACCAGCAACGAAAAGATTGAATTGTTGACCAAAAGCGGCGAGCGCGCCGCCACGGATTTGCAGAATGCGTTCAAGGCCCTGGCCGCGGACGCGCTCAGGAGCAACAGCTCTTCTTTCTTGCAGATTGCGCAAGAAACATTGAAGCGGTTTCAGAGCGAGGCGAAGGGCGATCTTGATGCGCGGCAGAAAGCGGTGGCGGACCTTGTCACCCCGGTGCGCGAATCGCTGAGCAAGGTGGATACGCAGATTCAGCAGATGGAAATTGCGCGTGGCGAGGCGTATGGCGATCTAAAGGCGCAGGTGCAATCGCTGATTTCCACGCAACGAGAACTACAATCCGAGACTGGAAATCTGGTAAGGGCCTTACGGACTCCGAATGTGCGAGGGCGGTGGGGAGAAATCCAGTTGCGGCGCGTGGTGGAGATTGCGGGCATGCTTCCCTACTGCGACTTTGCGGAGCAGGAGACCGTGATCGGCGAAAGCGGACGGCTTCGACCGGATCTGGTAGTGAAGTTGCCGGGCGGGAAGAATGTTGTCGTGGATGCGAAGACTCCGCTGCAAGCCTTTCTGGAGGCTTTCGAGACCACCGACGAAGAAGCGCGGCGGGCGTGCCTGGCGAATCATGCGCGGCAGGTGCGCGACCACATGAAGACCCTGGCAGGCAAGAATTATTGGGAGCAGTTCGAGGCTACGCCGGAGTTCGTGGTGATGTTTCTGCCGGGGGAGACATTTTTCAGCGCGGCGCTGGAGCAGGATCCGACGCTGATCGAGCAGGGCGTGCTGCAGCGGGTGATTCCGGCTTCGCCGACAACGTTGATCGCGTTGCTCAAGGCCGTGGCCTACGGATGGAACCAGGAGAAGCTTGCCCGCAACGCGCACGAGATCAGCAATCTGGGGAAGGAACTGCACGACCGGCTGCGCAAGCTTGCCGGACACATTACCGGTGTCGGCACGAATCTGGACCGCGCGGTCGAAGCTTATAACCAGGCTGTGGGGTCGCTGGAGAATCGGGTGCTGGTTTCGGCGCGGAAGTTCTCGGAGTTGGGAGCGTCGGTGGCGGAGGACATTCCGGAACTGGAGCCGATTGAGACTACCGCGCGAGCGCTGTCGTTTGAATGGGACGACGAGGACACGCTTCCGGAACCGGCGAAGAAGGGTGAGCGGAAGGCGGGGTAGAGGATTCGTTGTTGATCCGCGCAGGATCCCTCGCTTCGCCTGAAAAGCGCTCCGCTCGGGATGACGCCGCACGGTATCTGCGGTTACCATTTCTATTCACCAACCGTCTTCTACTCACAAACTGTCTGATCTGAAGCGGAGGAAGCTCATGCACCATTCCCTGCGGCGCATCACAAATCGAATTCTTTCTCTCGTACTTTCAGCATGCTGGTTGGCGGTTGCTTGCCAGGCGCAGGCCATCGCTCCAGTCATCACCGTCGATCACGGGCCGAATGCGTCCCAGCAGCTTTCGAAACCTTACGTGATTCTGGTTTCACTCGATGGCTTCCGCTATGACTACGCAAAGAAGTTTCACGCGGAGCATCTGCTCGCGCTCGCGGCGGAAGGGGCGAGTGCGCCGGAGGGAATGCTTCCCTCTTATCCGTCCATCACATTTCCCAACCATTACACAATTGTCACCGGGCTTTACCCGGAGCATCACGGCATCGTGGCCAACAGCTTTTACGATCCGGCGCGGAAAGAGACGTACAGCTACCGCGACAGCAAGTCGGTGGGCGACGGCACTTGGTATGGCGGGACTCCGCTGTGGGTGCTGGCCGAACAGCAGGGTATGCGATCGGCTTCCTTTTTTTGGGTCGGTTCCGAGGCGGACATTCAGGGAGTCCGGCCGACCTATTATTTGAAATTCGATCCTCGGTTTCCCAACCCCAAGCGAGTCGAACAGGTTCTTGCCTGGCTGCGTCTGCCGCCGGAGCGGCGTCCGCACATGATCACGCTGTATTTTTCGGATACGGATTCAGCCGGACACCGATTTGGACCAGACAGTCCGCAGGTCGCCGACGCAGTTCACGAACTCGACGGGGAGATCGGAAAGCTGATGGATGGGCTCAAAGAGATCAAGTTGCCCGTCGACTTGATCGTACTAGCCGACCACGGAATGGTGAGGGTAGAAGGCGAACCGATCCACCTGCGTCAGAACGGCTTTGATCCTTCATTGTTTTCGCCGATCGTCGGCTTAGGGCTTTATCCAAAGTCCGACACCGATGCCCAGAAGGCCTACGAAGCCATGCGCGGCAAGAGCGACAAGTTTGCTGTGTATCGGCGTGCTGAGGTCCCTGGTTATCTTCACTTTGACAGCAACCCGCGGGAGGGTGATCCCGTGGTGGTGCCGAGCGGCCCCTACTTCCTCAGCACCGACACAGACCCTGACGCCCCGGAACATCCGGTGGGTGCGCACGGATTCGACGCGACCCGCATGCCCGAAATGAAGGCGCTGTTCGTGGCCGCAGGGCCCGACATTCGGCACGGCGTCGTGCTCGAGCCGTTCGAGAATGTCAGCGTATATCCGCTGGTCGCCCGGATTCTGGGCCTAGACATAACAAAATTGAAGACGGGGCCCATCGACGGAAAACTTGGGGCGCTCGAAGGTATCCTGCAATCAAAGTAGCGGGGCGCATTGTGGTCAGAAGCCTCGCTGAGCGTTTCCTTCGTACTCCAGACCTCGCCAAGTTCCCCCTCCAACATCCCGTAGGAGTTTCGCGATCCTTGTATCTTCGATTGCATCTCGAATCCAGCAAACGAGGGGAGAGTCCCTAAGCCCAAGAATCACAAGGGAAAGCAGATACCGAATTCCACAGAAACCTCCAAAAAGACATACTTACTGTTCGAAAGTGCATCTATAATTTCGGAAGTAGTTTTATCTACGGGACTTAGCGGTCCCGAAACGGGGCTCGACGTGGCAGCGAAGTTGCTCATTGAGGATCGGTGGCAGGTCAGTTCGTCGCCTCCACAGCCCCCTGCGGGTTCGGGGCCAGCGCCGAAACCCATGAATCGGGAAAGTCAAGCTCGCTTTGTTGCAGTGCTGTTGTTCCTGCTGACGGTGGCGGCGGTGGTCTTTGCTGGCTTCAATCTGCAGAAGGAACGCGACTCGGCCGTTCCTGACGACGGCGTCTGGTGGGTAGAGCACAACGGCCGGATGGTCGCCGACCGGGTGGATCCGAACGGCCCCGGCGCCAAGGCCGGCATCAAGACCGACGATCAGTTGGTCTCGGTCAATGGGCAGGAAATCAAGAGCACGCCAGGGCTGGTTCGCCAACTCTATAACACCGGCGTGTGGGCGAAGGCAACCTATTCGCTGGTTCGTCAATCCGTCACGCTGGATTCGCATGTAATCCTAGTTCCCGCGGACCGCTCCCTGAACAATTGGCTGCGGCTGATTGCGATGATCTACCTGGGGATCGGAGTGTACGTCCTGCTGCGGCGCTGGACGGCTCCGGGTTCGACACACTTCTACATCTTCTGCCTCGTATCGTTCATTGCTTATTCGTTCAAGTACACCGGCAAACTGAACGACTTTGACTGGACGATCTACTGGTGCAACATCGTCGCATGGGTGCTGCAGCCGGCGTTGTTTCTGCACTTTGTTCTGACGTTCCCCGAGAAGCGGCAATTCGTGCGCCAGCGTCCGTGGTTGCTGGCCCTGGCGTACCTGCCGGGCGCGGTTCTTCTGGGCCGGCACATTGTTGCGCTACGGCTGGCGCAAGCAAGCGGACATTTGCGATGGGATATGGATCGCCAGGAAATGGCCTACGGGGCAATTCTCTTCATCGCGGCGGCTGCCGCCCTGTGGCACAGCTATCGTCTGGCGACCACGACCATCCTGCGTCAGCAACTGAAGTGGGTCACGCGAGGGACCATTCTCGCGATTGTTCCGTACACGCTGTTCTACGTGGTTCCGTACCTGATGGGTTCACTACCCGGCACGGGCATGAAACTGTCGGTGCTCTCGCTGGGCTTGCTGCCTTTGACCTTCGGGTATGCCATCTTCCGCTACCGTCTCATGGACGTGGACCTGATCTTCAAGCGTGGCGTGGTCTACACGCTGGCGGCTGCGGCTGTTGTAGGAATGTATTTTGGGCTGGTCGCGGGAGTCGCGACGCTGGTCCAAATGCGGCAGCCCAGCACAGGACCGGTGGGGCTGATCCTGGCAGTGGTGGTGACCGCGCTGCTGTTTGACCCGGTGCGCAAGTGGATTCAAGACCACGTGGACCACTTTTTCTACCGGACCGTGTATGACTACCGGCGAACGCTGCTGGAATTCGGCCGCGAACTGGGATCGGAAACGGATTTGAACGCGCTTTTGACGTCGGTTCTGGAGCGCCTATCGCGCACTCTGGCCGTGGACCGCATTGCGATTTTTCTGCGGGCCGGCGAAGAGGCGAACGAGTTCGTGCTCGCCAAATCGATTGGCATGAGTCCCCCGGGCAAGCTTGACCTCACGTTCCTGGGAGCGCCCCGGCCCGAGCCCGCCGGGCACATGTTCTTCGAGAACACGCACCAGGTGCCGCGCGAAACTGCTGGATCTCAGGATGCCATTGCTCGACTCGATCTGAACTACTACATTCCCTGCCGTGCACAGCAGAAAGCGGTAGCGGTGCTTGGACTGGGAAAGACTACGAAGGGCGACTATCTCTCCAGCGAAGACATTGAGTTGCTGGAGACGCTCGGCGG
>Ga0187819_10002201_pt1 | contig 10281 bp, 7 predicted proteins | sample NC_wetland_sal_i_15_FD_132411 | JGI IMG/M metagenome (GOLD analysis project Ga0187819, IMG submission 132411) | Wetland sediment microbial communities from Neuse River Estuary, North Carolina, USA - SO4_4 | ecosystem: Environmental > Aquatic > Freshwater > Wetlands > Sediment | place: USA: North...
CAACCCCGTCAACGAAGCCGTGATTGTTCGCGCTCTGCAGAAAATGGGGCACCAGCCGGTGGTGGCGCACGATGGGAAAGAGGCCCTATCCCTCGTCTCCAGCCGCAGCTTCGATGTGGTTTTCATGGACGTGCAAATGCCGGAGATGGACGGTCTGGCGGCGACCAGGGCGATTCGCGAAAGTGAGAAGAACACCGGTGATCATCTACCCATCTTCGCCATGACGGCTCACGCCATGAAAGGCGACCGGGAGCGCTGTCTGCAGGCGGGCATGGATGGTTACATCTCCAAGCCGCTGCGGTTCAGCGAGATCGAGAGCACGCTGGCAAGCCTGGGGACAAAACCGCCAGCGCCGACAAAGCCCGCCGAAGCCGCGCCCTGGAACAAAGAGCGAGCCCTCCAGCGGGTGGAAGGCGACCGGGATTTGCTGGCGGACCTATGCCGGATCTTTCTGGAGGAATCGCCAAAGCTTTTGGACAACCTGCGAGCTGCCATTGTCGCGGGTGATCCCGATTCCCTGCAAAAGGTCGCTCACAGCCTGAAAGGCGAGAGCAGCTATCTGGAAGCAGCGAAGGTTTCCGAAATCGCCCGGCAACTGGAATTCATGGGACGGGAGAAGAATCTGTCCCCGGCCGCCGTTGCGCTCCAAGTCCTGGAGCACGAACTGACCAGACTGCGTTGCGCGCTGGAGGAAGAGTTGGAGGTAAGAAAGTAATGGAGAGGCGCGAAGGGAAATGCGACCCGGAACCGGCCAGTGAGTCGTACCTCGACGCGGTATTGATTGCGGAAGATGACCCCGTCTTTCGCCGCGTTCTGCAAGGCTGGTTTCAAAAGTGGCAGTACCGAGTCACGCTGGCGGGAAATGGTCTGGAGGCGTGGCAAGCCTTGCAAGAGGAGGATGCGCCGCAGATGGCAGTCCTGGACTGGATGATGCCTGGCATGGACGGCATCGAGCTGTGCCGCAAGATCCGCGGTCACGACGGAGGCCCATATCGCTACGTACTCTTGCTCACCGCCAGAGATGACCGTCAGGACGTAGTCACAGGTCTGAACGCGGGCGCCGACGACTACCTGACCAAACCCTTCGACGCGGAGGAATTGCGCGCCCGGGTACGGGCAGGCAGACGCATTCTCGAGTTGCAACATGCCTTGCTCCACGCCCGTGACGCGCTGCAGTTCCAAGCCGCTCACGATCCGCTCACCGAGCTATGGAACCGGGGTGCGATTCTGGGCTTTCTGCAACGGGAGATCGACCGGCAGCGCCGGAACAATCTCCCTCTCGCGGTCCTGATGGCTGACCTGGACCACTTCAAGGAGGTCAACGACACCCATGGACACCTGGTCGGTGACGCGGTATTGCAGGAAGTGGCTCGGCGGTTGATGGCTACGGTGCGCAGCTACGACTTTGTAGGGCGCTATGGCGGGGAAGAATTCTTGATCATTCTTCCGGGATGCAGCGGTTCGGATTTGACAGCTAGCGCAGAGCGTTTGAGGCGCACCATCGCCGATCGTCCAATCGAAACCAGTGCGGGGGCGATTGCCATGACGCTCAGTCTCGGTTGCGCCTCAGCCCAGCCGGACGGCGAGGGACTCCAGTCTTGCACAGCCTTGCTGTGCTCGGCGGACACCGCTCTCTATACTGCCAAGGCCGGGGGGCGAAACCGGGTCGCGGTTGCCCCCACGGCTCAGACAACCACCGCGGGTACGCGATAGTTTTCAGTTAAAAATCACTGCCAGCCGCGCCCATGCGCCCATACGCCCATAGCACTTTTGTGGGTCAAAGCTGGCACGGTTGGGCTATTCCCGAAAGACCAAAAAAGAATTAATGTCATCCCCGAGCAGTTCTGGGGGAGGGCTGCCCGGGCGTCCAGTGACTCGAAAGAGTCCGGACGCCTGTTTAGTTTTTGTGGGCTTCCCGGCGGTATCGGAGCTACGGCCCAGAGGATTCCCAGCCTTTTCCTCTTACCGTTGATACTTACCCATCAGTTCGGCCTTACCCAGGATGTGGTTCTGCATCGTCTGCTCAACTTCCTGTTTACTCGAGCCTGGCTTCAGATTGAGCATCCGGTCGAGGGCATAGAGTTTGAAGAAGTAACGATGAGGTCTGCCGGGCGGTGGGCAAGGACCTCCATAGCCGATCTTGCGGAAGTCGTTGCGGCCTTGGCGGCCGCCGCTGGGCACTTCGTCCACCTTGCTCACACCTTCGGGAAGGGCAGCGGTTTGTGAGGGAAGATCGTATAGGACCCAGTGCGTCCAGGTCCCCACGGGAGCATCAGGATCATCCGCGATCAACGCGAAGCTCTGCGTCCCGGCTGGCGCACCCGTCCAACTAAGTTCAGGGGAAACATCGGCGCCATCGCAGGTGAATTTCCTGGGTATCTCTCCACCCTGACTGAAGCTCGAACTGGAAATGCTGAATGTCATGTTGTCTGCTCCTTTCGCAGCGGGAATTCCGTCGCCCCGCCAACCGCTCGCCAAGGTGGTAACGAAAAAAGAAAAGATAACGATGGAGATGGCAAATTGCAGTCGAACTGCGGACGCAGTGGGCATCACTCGAATTCCAGAAACACGGCGAGAAACCGGCACGCTGCCAGAATCAATAAGTTGAGATGGTGAAATTCACGGTAATGCGCGCTTCGGTCTCAACTGGCTGACCTCCCTGGTAATACGGCTTGAAATGCCACTGCTTCACCGCTTCCTGAGCTGCTGCGGAGAGAATGGCGGGACCGCTGACCACGTGCAGATCCTCGATGCTCCCGGTTTTGTCGATCAGTGCCTGCAGAACCACGGCGCCCTGGACTTTCATCTGCTTGGCCAGCAGCGGGTAGCTTGGACTGACCGTGCGGGAGACCCTCGCAGCGGTGGGCGCAGACATGCTGACCTGGGCGCTTGCGTTGGGGACTTCCTGGGCCGGCGTCGGGGCCGCGGAGCTGGCGTCAACCGGAGCACTGGACTGCATCTCGACCTTCACTGAATTACTTCCGGGCGTTAAGGTGCGGTGTTGGTTGCCTGCGACCACCTCGATCTCAAGTGGAGGAAGCACGGCGCGGCTGGTGGTTGCTACCACCGGAGGGACTCCGATCGGATTATCGGAAGGGGCCTGCGCGGCCGATGCCGACGAGTGTTTGCCCCGCGGATTCCTGGTCTTGCCGGGGGGTGTCTGCTTGAGCGGCGCAGCGACAGGAGGCGCCGTCTCGATCTGCGGGGCGACAACCGGCGACGCCGGAGCGGGGGCCTGATCGACGGCCACGGGCTCTGGGCTTGCTGGGAACCAGAATTGGCGATCCCGGATGATGACCACGATCAGCGCCGTCAGCAGAACCGCAAGCGCCGTCAGCATACGGCGGCGTTGCTTCTGCTCCAGTTCCGCGCTGGAGGGGGTGCGGATCTCCAAGTTGCTCTCTTCGAAGGCCATAACCGTGGACAAACCTCCCGCCTGCCGGAGAGCGAGCAGGTTGCCATAGTATGCCTCGAAACTCGTGGCAAAGCTACCCTTTCGCGCCCAGGGGCTGGTTGTGAGCCATGTCACAAACGCCTGTGGTACGAGTCACAGCCGAGGGTTTCACGCAGGTGGACACTAGTCTCGTGACGCAGGTCACAAGCCTCGGCCCGTACGGGCTCAGCGCAAAGACAGGCATCAAGGGGGGTGACTCGTGCTCTCACCATATGGATTGGACATCATCGAAAGCTGTTTGACATGCAAGACGCGGACGGAGCGGCTGTTCTGTGATCTGCCCGCTTCGGCCTTGCAGTCCTTCGAAAGCATCAAGTACGCGACCGCGTACCCCAAGGGTGCGGTACTGTTTGTCGAAGGGCAGGCCCCGCGCGGCATTTTTGTTCTGTGCAAAGGCCGGGTGAAAATGTCCATCTGCGCGACCGACGGCAAAACGCTGATCGTCAAGATTGCCGAGCCCGGTGAAGTTCTGGGATTGAGTGCCACCGTTTCCGGCAAGCCCTATGAACTGACTGCGGAAACCATCGATCCCTGCCAGGTGAACTTTGTGAAGCGCGAGGATTTCCTGCGCTTCCTCAAAGAACACTCAGATGCCTGCTTCAAAGTCGCCGAGCAGTTGAGTGAGAAGTACAACACGGCATGCCATGAAGTGCGCTCCCTGGGGCTTTCGCATTCTGCCGGCGAAAAGCTGGCCAAGCTGCTTCTGGAATGGAGTTCCAAGAACGGCGAAGGGGCCAAGCAGGAACCCCGGCTCAAACTCGCCCTCACTCACGAAGAGATCGCGCAAATGATTGGAACCTCTCGGGAAACGGTCACCCGGCTGTTCGCAGACCTGAAAAAGAGGCAGATTGTGCAGTCCAAGGGGTCCACTCTGGTTATCCGCAATAAGTCGGCATTGCGGCTGATTGCCAGCAACAACTGAGGAACTGATTGTGGCACGGTCACGCTAAACGGTGATTGCAATCACTGTTTTCTGCTGCTCCTTGGTTTATTTAGGAAGTCATGGAGAGCGTACTCCGACCCAGCCGTCTCGAATACGTGGATCGGCCGGAAGGGCCATTCTGCCATCTTCCCGATCTGACATTGCGCGACTTCGAACTGCTAAAAACGCCGGTTTTGTATCGCAGAGGTACATGTCTGTTTCGCGAGGGGCAGCCGGCGCATGACATCTTTGTGCTGGATGAAGGCCGGGTGCGGATTTCCGTATCCTCGGAATCGGGTAAACGTCTCACTCTCCGTATCGCGGGGCCCGGAGAAATCCTGGGGCTTAGTGCAGCCCTCGCAGGCAGTCCGCATGAAATGACGGCGGAACTGCTCGAGGATGCTCAGGTCGCTACCATCAAGCGCAAGGACCTGCTGCGCTTTTTGCGCGAGCACCGAGAAGCCTGCCTGCAGGTGGTCAATCTGCTCAGTCAGGACTTGCACGTCGCCTACGACCGGGTGCGCTCCCTGGGGTTAGCCCGGAGCCGCCGGTCCCGGGCCTCGCGTGTGCAATAGAGCTTCCAACCGCGCCTCCAGATTCTCACGCACCCTCTGTTAATTCCGCTGCTACGACATAAACTCACAAGCCTCGGGTTGATTGACTGCCTGCAGGGTGACGATTGTCACAGAACTTTACGCCCGCGAAAAATACTCTGACCCAGTAACCCTGGAGGGCACCATGCGCGTTCGCGCGTTCCTTCTCGGCCCTTTGATCGTCGGCAGCTGTCTGTGGGCTTCGCAACTTCCAGCCAAAAACAACAACAAACCCAGCCACCAGGCAAAACAGGCGAGGGACTTCAGCAAGTTCGTGGAGATCCCGGGGGCTGAGAAAGCTGGGTCGGAACAGTGCCAGCAGTGCCACAGTGAGCCCGCCGAGAACTACCGTCACAGCTTCCATGCCATGCAGGACATCGACTGCGAACAGTGCCATGGTCCGGGTAGTCTGCACGTCGCCGCCGGGGCGTACTCGAAGGAAAAAATCATCAGTTTTCGCGACCGTTCGGCGGAGGACAGCAACGGCGTCTGCCTGAGCTGCCATGTGAAATCCGAGCATGTTCGGAACTGGTTCTCGGGAGCGCACCAGGCGCAAGACATCAAATGCATGCAGTGCCACACCATCCATGGCGATGCCAAGGCTGAGCAAAGGGCGTTCGAGTCTCGGTTCCAACAGAATGACAACTGCCTGCAATGCCATAAGAAGCAGGACGCACAGGCCGATCTTCCATACCATCACCCGATCCGCGAAGGCAAGATGAGCTGCGTGGATTGCCATGATCCCCACGGCGGCGATGCCGGAAACAACCTGAACTCGGCCAACACCAATGACCTTTGTTTCAAATGCCATGCCGAGTATCAGGGACCATTCTCGTACCAACACCCACCGGTGAACGAAAACTGCTTGAAGTGTCACTCAGCGCATGGTTCGCCGAACCAGAACATGTTGGAAGTGAGCCAACCGGCGCTCTGCTTGCAGTGCCATTCGGCCCACCACAACGGCGCCAGTTTGCCATTGGTTGACCGATGCACCAATTGCCATAACGCCATTCACGGCAGCGACACACCTTCCGCCACGGGCGGAAGCGTGTTGATCGATAAGCCGTAGTATCGCGACTTGTTTGGCGCTGGATTCGAGATCGGGAGGGCTGCAATGAAAAACGTTGCCATGTTGTTCTTCCTCACGCTGGCGGTGGCGTGTTATGCACAGGAGCAGCAGCCCAGTCCAAGTTCGCAGCCTGCGGAGAATGCGTCCGAAGTTACCTACCATCTGGTCACGCTCTTGCCCCAGTACCGGTTCCTGAGCACCAGCGGAAACCCGAGCCGAGTAGGGGAATACGACAGCCTGCAACAGTCTTTAGGCGGCGATGTATCGGTGAGTGAGGTGTATTTTCCGCAGCACCTGACCTTCAAGTACACGGCTGACTTTATCAGTCAGGACGACTATGACATGAAGGGGCGGTTTAACTTTGGGAAATGGCTGGACATCGGCTTCGATGCCCGCAGCTTCATTCGGCACCTCGATGACAACTCCTTTTTCGGCGCCAGCGTGATTTCGCCTGACATCGTGCGCACCGATTCGATTCCCCCAGATTCCCTCCTCGGCATACGGCGCAGGATGAATTCGGCTCATGTCAAGGTGAAACTGCCGAACGTGCCGATCAAGTTGTTCGTCAAGGGCGGCTGGCAGGCCCGGGACGGTTTAAGCCAGATGCAGTATTACGACATGGGCTATTACGCTCAAGACGTCTCTCAGTGCAACGGCTGCCACTCAGTGTCGCAGTATCGCACCATCAATTACACGACTCGCAATATTGCCGGAGGTGCGGAAGTCACGCTCGGGCAAGTTAAGCTGACCTATCAGCACGAGTACCGCAGCTTCAACGACCGCCGTCAGAACCCGATTGATTTCTTCGGGGCGACGAACGGCGCAGAACTGGCGCCGTTGGGAGTTGCTCCTACGCTTCCTGGTTTCTATGCCCACAATGTATTGCCTAGTCATGACACGCAGGCTGACTCGCTGCAAGTCAGCACGGCGGTGGCGCACCACCTTACCTTCAACGGCGACGTGACCTACGCGCGCACCAACGACCTGTACACCGATCATAGCCAGAACTCTTTTAATGCCGATGCCACGCTCACATGGAATCCTGTTTCTCCCTTGCGGGTAATTGCGGACTTTCACCAGCAGAATCTGATTAACGATTTCGTTCCCTTTTATTCCAAGTTCGGCGACACGTCCCTGCACCGGCATTGGGCGGACCTGAAGCTGGCGTACCGCGCAACCAAGCAAGTTGATCTTGAAGCGTATTACAAGCGGTTGAATATCACCCGGTCTAACGCCTTCCTTTGGCCGCAATTTTATTCACCCGACAACTACGATCCACTTATGGTGATTCCGTCAAGCTTCAGCAACATGGTTGGCACGGCCGTTCACTTCCACACCAATCAATTCTGGAACGTGAGGGCCGGCTACGAGTGGACGGGTACCCACGACCCAGGCTATGTCATCGATCCCGGAACCAATAACAGCGTATTTGGGGATGTCACCGTTACACCCGTGCATTGGTTCAGCTTCACCAACGATGCCCGCGTGATTCTGCAAAGGTCGTTTCCTGCCGTTCAGCGGACCAACAACCTGTATACGGAGACCAGCTTTGTGACTATCCGGCCGATCCCGCAGTGGAGCATCAGTACGGGATACACGTATTTACAAGACAATCTGCAGACGGAAATGAGGTTCGCTAACGATCCGGCAGTAGGTCTCTACCAAGCGCTCGTCCCATACAAACAGCTGAGTCAGACGTATTCCATACGTACAGCCTACGAATTGAAGAAGCGCTTGGGACTCAACTTCAACTTCGCGCACTCCGCCGCCCACAGCGGCTTCCGGCCGGACCTCAATCCGGCGGATTATCCGGTCTTCCCTGGCGCCGTTTCTGTTGCTGGCTACCCCTCAGACGGTAACTTCGCCCAAGCCTTTGCGAGCGCCCTCTCGCTGGGTGCAGGACAGGTCTCCCAGGTTGACGTACCGCAGGCAATTCTTGGAGCTACCGGCGACTACCATTTTTCATCCGGGGTCGATGGGGGCCTGCGTTTCAACTACGGCAGCTATACCGACTACATCCGCCCGGATCTGAACGGCAAGCTGAGATCGTACACGGCCTTCCTGGGGCGGACCTGGTAATCGAGTGATGTTCGACAGCCGCCCGCGAGCGGTCGCCAGCCGTAAGTTCTCTGGTTTCTGCACGTAGGGCAGGCGTTCGCGCTGCCCTTTTTCGTCGCGGTTACCAACGAGTTGTGATGCAGGTCACCACCGCGAGTGAAGTCTCTCATTGCCGCCCCGAACCCCTATCCCCAAGAATGGAACTGTGCCGCAGTTGCAGGTGAGGAGGGCAGAAGGTGCGGGGAAGCGCGAAGGTCATGACGCTTGACGGTGAGGTAAGAAAACTTGCCTGCATCAGCCTGTGGGTGGCTTTGCTCCTGGTGGGGGTTTCCTCTGCAGCACCGAAGCCTGCCCCCAAGCCTACGAACAACGATTGCCTGGCTTGCCACGGAGACTCCACGCTGACTCACGACGTGAACGGGAAATCCGTCAGTCTCTTCGTGAATCCCGACAAGTTCGAGGATTCCATCCACGGCAGCATGTTTCAGTGCGTGGACTGCCATACCGACCTCAAGAACTCACCCCACGACGGCACCCCTGCCAAGGTTTCCTGTGCCACCTGCCACGCCGATGAACAAGCGGCCTACGACCGCAGCTACCACGCAAAAGCCATTACCGCCGGCGATGGCACAGCGGCCACCTGTGTGGATTGCCACGGCAGCCCTCACGAACTGCTGCCCGCGAGTGACGCGAAATCCAAGGTCAACCATGGCAACATTCCGGTGACCTGCGGAGTGTGTCACGGCCAGAAGTTCGTCATGGAAGCCAGCGGGCACAGTGCGCAGCCCTTCCTTTCCTATCAGGAAAGCGTGCATGGACGCGCGGTTGCAGCCGGTTCGGAGAAGGCCGCGGTGTGCACCGATTGCCATGGCACCCACGAGATTCTGTCCGCCAGCGATCCCAAGTCATCGATCTTCAAATTCAACGTTCCTGCAACCTGCGCGAAATGCCATGCGCGCGTGCAGCAAGAGTTCGCTCAGAGTATCCACGGACAGGCCCTCGCTCGCGGCAACGGGCAGGCGCCAGTTTGCACGGATTGCCACGGCATCCATGCCATCAAATCGCATCTCGATCCCAACTCCACGGTGTCGACCCAGAACCTGGCGCGCGTGACTTGTGCCCGCTGCCACGAAGGGGTGCGTCTGTCGCGCGAATTCGACGTTCCCGGCAGCCGGGTCACGACCTACCTGGAAAGCTATCACGGGCTGGCATCGGAACTGGGCTCGCAGGTGGTGGCAAATTGCGCGAGTTGTCACGGCGTCCACAACATTCTTCCGTCGAGCGATCCTCGATCCACCATCAATCGTGCCAATCTGGTCGCCACCTGTGGCCAATGCCATCCGGGTGTGACCGAGAAATTCGTCGCCGCTAAGGTCCACGTGGACGCTCCCCTCTCGGCGGATACCGGCAGCGTGGCAGTCCGCTGGATCCGCAAGTTTTACCTGGGACTGATCGCGCTCGTGATCGGCGGCATGCTGGCGCACAACCTGATCATCTGGCGGCGGAAGGCACTTCTGCGCAAGCAGGCCGAGCATCGCATGGTCACGCGCATGAGCAAGAGCCAGCGCATCCAGCACCTGCTGCTGCTCTCCAGTTTCTTCATATTGGTGATCACGGGTTTCGCCCTCAAGTTCCCCGACTCCTGGTTCGCTGAGCTTCTGGGAATGGGAGAACGGGTGCGCGGCATCGTCCATCGGGTCGCCGCCGTTACCCTCATCGGGGTCGGTTTCTACCACATCTTCTACCTCGCCTGGAACCGTCAAGGCCGGAGGCTCCTAAAGGATTTCCTGCCCGTTCCCCGGGACGCCTCCGATGTGTGGCGAACGCTTGCCTACTATCTCGGCATGGGGACGGAGAAGCCCGGCTTTGCCCGCTTCAACTACGCGGAGAAGACGGAGTATTGGGCGCTGGTCTGGGGCATGTTCGTCATGGCGAGCACTGGCATCATGCTATGGGCGAGAGTGTTCTTCGGGAACCTGCTGCCGCGCTGGTGGCTGGATGTCGCCACCGCCATTCACTTCTACGAAGCTGTGCTGGCAACGCTGGCTATCGTGGTGTGGCACTTCTACCAGGTCTTCCTGGATCCCGATGTCTATCCCATGAATTGGGCATGGTGGGACGGGAAAATGTCTTTTGAGCACTATTGCGAAGAACACAGCTTGGACAGCGAAACCTTGCTGCAAGC
>Ga0187819_10002202_pt1 | contig 10281 bp, 7 predicted proteins | sample NC_wetland_sal_i_15_FD_132411 | JGI IMG/M metagenome (GOLD analysis project Ga0187819, IMG submission 132411) | Wetland sediment microbial communities from Neuse River Estuary, North Carolina, USA - SO4_4 | ecosystem: Environmental > Aquatic > Freshwater > Wetlands > Sediment | place: USA: North...
CGGGCGATGGCGATCGACCATGGCAAAGACAACATCCGGGTGAACTGCGTGTGCCCGGGCGACATTGACACGCCAATGCTGGCCAGTGAGTGCCGCCAACTCGGAGAAAATCCAGAGCAGTTTATGAAGGAGGCGGCCCGCCGTCCGCTTAACCGCGTCGGGACCCCGGGCGATGTCGCCAATGCAGTCCTGTTTCTGGTGAGTGAGATGTCTGGCTGGATCACAGGCGCTCATCTTGTCGTTGACGGCGGCGGGCTGGCCTGAGGTGCCATGCTGAAGTTTTGCGATTGGCTTAAGAGTGCGTGACAAAAGTCATCGCTAACGATCTATCATTGGATTCACCATGTGAAAAGGGTGCCGGGCTTGTTCAGCCCACCCAAGAAGATCATCCTGCTTGGCTCGTCCCTACTTGAGTGGCTGATCCAGGCGAACACCTATCCCGCCTCGCGGTCTTGTCGACGCGACGCCGAGAGACACACTTAGCGGAGGAAAGCCCTATGTTCACACGTATGATGACCTGCACATTCAAGCCGGAGAAAAAGGAAGAGTTCTTGGAAGCCGCGCGTCAACTTCCAAACGCCTACAAGAACCAGACCGGTTTTGTGGACCTGCTTACCTTCATCTCGGAGGAGCATCCTAGCCGCGCGCTCGTTGTCGCCGTCTGGAAGACCAGGTCCGATTCCCAAGAGTTCTACAAGAATCGTGCTCCGCTGCTCGATCTAAAGCCTTTCCTCGAGGAGGAACACATCGAGCATTACTACCTCGAGGCTTCCAACATGTTCCAGATTACCGGCGGCAAGGCTGCCTAGTGTCACTGTAGAGATCTGCAGGAGCGCGAGCAGCAAGGACGATGTGTACCCGCGCTGGCCGAAGCACTTTCTTCGCCGGTGCTCCGGTACAATAGCGACCGTGTCGGGATCCACATCCACGCCTGGGCAGACCCTGGCGAAGGCTGCCATCTTTTCCGGGTTAACGGACAACGAGCTGGGTTTCCTTGCCCAGCGCGCGATCCTGCGCCACTACTCGGCGGGCGAGACCGTATTCAGTGAAGGAGAGCCGTGTTCCGGACTCTACGTTGTCGAGTCCGGGCAGGTGCGGATTTTCAAGAGCTCCGCCAGCGGGCGCGAGCAGGTACTGAGCATTGACGGCCCGGGCAGTTCGATCGCTGAGTTACCCGTCTTCGATGGAGGGACCTACCCGGCTTCGGTAGCCGCGATCGGCGATGCCGCTCTTCTTTTCGTGAGCAAACAGGATTTTCAGGCGCTCTGTCTCGCTCATCCGCAGGTTGCACTTAAGGTGCTGCGGGTGGTTGGCGCGCGCCTGCGCCGGCTGGTCGGGATTATCGAAGAACTCTCCTTCACCACTGTGCGCCACCGTCTGGCCGCGTTTCTCGTACGTCTCGCTCAGAAGGAAGGCAAGCGTACCGCCGAAGGGGTGGAAGTTGCCGTGCCCGTGAGCAACCAGGAACTGGCTTCGCAAATTGGCACGGTGCGCGAGCTGGTATCCCGCAACCTCTCCCGGCTGCAAGCCGAGGGAATGATCAGGATCGATGGCCGCAGCGTCGTGATCTGCGATTTGAAAGCCCTGGAAGCCGAACTGCAATCGGCCGAGTGACTCGACCTGCGCGACTCATAACGCAACCCCAGCACATCGCGATCGCCGTGACAAAAGTCATCGGCAAGGCTTTGCTACTCCGCTACCTTCGGTATATTAAGCGTGGCATGAGGCATGGAGCCTCCCACGAGGAGGATGAGATGAGCGTAACCACTGAGAAAACGGTGCGGGAATTGGCCCTGGAAAATCCCGCGGCGACTCGAGTCTTTGAGAAGCTGGGTATCGACTATTGCTGCGGCGGCAACAAGTCGCTTGAAGAAGCGTGCCGCACAGCGAATCTCCCAATGAACGAGGTGTTGGACTCGCTCGAGTTGGCCGAACAGTCTGCGCGTGTCGTCAAAAAGGACCGCAACTGGCCAACCGAACCGCTGGCCGATCTGGTGGCGCACATCGTCAGCACTCACCACAAGTACACGCGTGAGGAGATCGCTCGCCTTGGACCGTTGTTCGACAAGGTCTGCTCCGTGCACGGGAAAAACCATCCGGAACTCCTGCAGGTTCGCGCCAGCTTTCAAGGCCTGGCCCAGGAACTCATCATGCACATGATGAAAGAAGAAATGGTTCTCTTCCCGTACATCGTGAGGATGGAAGAGTCCGTCATCGCGAAGGAACCGGTGCTGCCGTCGCCTTTTGGGACGGTGGAGAATCCAGTGACGATGATGATGCATGAGCACGATTCCGCCGGCGAAGCCTTGCGTGCGATGCGGGGAGCCAGCACTGGGTATGCGACTCCGCCCGACGCCTGCATCAGTTACCAGACGCTCTATAAGGCCCTGGCAACGTTTGAAGCCGATCTGCACCAGCATATTCATCTGGAGAACAATATTTTGTTCCCGCGTGCGATCGAAATGGAAAGACGGCACTGAGCGCGGCGGCACGGCGATAACAGCTTGCGGAAAAACTCTGATTCGTGCAGGTTTTGGGAAGGGCACGAGTTTTACTCGCGCCGTAAGTCGTAGAAAATGTGTCCGCTTTAGCGCCTGAGGTAAGGTTTCTGCGCCCTCGACGACTTTTTCCGCAGCCTCGATAACCCCGTGCCCTTCCCAAAGCCGGTTTGTGAAACCATCCCTAAAACTATTACAGAACTCAGACAATTTGAATCCCGCATTCTTGAAATAATCAGTCTTTTGCTGCGCCTTTATCATGAGCAATTTCCCAACGATAATTCAAGCCGGAATGGGTGCGGGCGTTTCCAGTTGGCGGCTGGCGCAGGCCGTGTCCAAACTCGGCCAACTGGGCGTGGTTTCCGGAACTGCCCTGGATTCGATTCTTGCACGGCGCTTACAAGACGGCGATCCCGGCGGCCACATGAGCCGCGGCCTGGAACATTTTCCGATTCCCGAAATCGCTGAGCGTATTTGGCGGACCTATTACAGTCCGGGCGGGAAGGCGGAAAGAGCGCCTTATAAGTCCTTGCCATCGCATTCCAAAGACACTCCTTTCGAACTCCAGGAGCTTTGCGTGGCCGCCAATTTTGTGGAAGTCTTTCTCGCACGCGAAGGCCACGACAATCCGGTCGGAATCAATTACCTGGAAAAGATTCAACTCCCGCATTTGCCTTCGATTTACGGCGCCATGCTGGCGGGCGTGGGCTACGTTCTGATGGGGGCCGGTGTCCCGCTCAAGATTCCCGGAGTCCTCGATCGTTTCACAAATCACGAACCCGCCAGCTATCTCCTGCAAGTTACGGGGGCAGAGGAGGGTGACGACCGAACCATGGTCTTCACGCCGAAGGAACTCATGGGACGTGATCTTCCGCCACTCGTGCGGCCGAAGTTCCTCGCGATCATCGCCTCCAATACCCTGGCGACAACCATGCTGAAGAAGGCGGACGGCTTGGTCGATGGATTCGTGATTGAAGGATGGACCGCCGGGGGCCACAATGCGCCGCCTCGCGGCAAGCTCCAACTGGACGAAGCGGGAGAGGCGATCTACGGCGAGCGCGATATCGTTGATCTGGGAAAAATCCGCGCCCTGGGTGTCCCGTTCTGGCTGGCTGGAGGATTCGGCCGCCCGGAGAAACTGGCAGAGGCTTTGGCCGCCGGAGCCGCAGGGGTACAGGTTGGGACGGCCTTTGCTTTCTGCGCGGAATCGGGACTGAGAACGGACTACAAGCAGGCGCTTTTGGCAAAAGCTCTTGCTGGGGAAGCTCGGGTGTTTACCGACACGGTGGCTTCACCGACTAGTTTTCCCTTCAAGGTTGCGCAATTGGAAGGCACGCTTTCGGAGCACGAGGTCTGCTCCGACCGGCCGCGGATCTGCGATTTGGGCTATCTGCGGGAAGCCTACCGGACGCCAATGGGGACCATCGACTACCGCTGTTCGGCGGAGCCGGTGACCATCCATGTGTCGAAGGGTGGAAAAGCGGAGAACACGGTGGGGAGGAAATGTCTCTGCAATGCGCTGATGGCAAACATCGGACATCCCCAGGCGCGAAACGGCAAGTTGGTTGAAAACGGCATGGTGACCTCCGGGAACGACTTGACCAGGATCTCGCGCTTCTTGCAACCGGGCGCCTCGGCCTACACTGCGGCGGACGTGGTTGCGGATCTGATGCGGAGCGTTTTTCCGCGGTAATCAACCGAAGACGCTACAGAGGTCTCCCTGGTGAGCAGAACCAAAGCATGCGGCCTGCCGGGGATAGTTACATGTCAGTCCTCTGTTCAGCATGCCGGATGAGAAACCAGCAGGGAGGATCACCGGAGTGTGGGAAAAGGCTGTGCACGCAAGTTTGCTGCACCGGTGGATCAAAGATAAGCTCGTCCTTCCCGTCTTTATGGTGCACCGAGTAGTAGTGTTCGACGGTTACGCTGCCAAAGGGCTGGCGCTTCGTCGCCAGACGATAGCGAAACATGCCGTAGTCTGCAGCATACGCGATTACCAGCAGGCCCACCCCAGCCAACACCGATCGCAGCGCGATTCGCCCGAACCAGGGGCCGGTTTTGTTGCCTTGGACCGCGGTCACGGTTTTGAATTATAACCGTGCGCGAACTGGCCAAGCGTTGACAATTCTTCACAAAAAACTCTGCTCGATTTGCCCGTCCCACACGTCGAATCGGTACGGGATAGATGATAAGATTCACGAGAAAGCAGAACGAGAAAGCCATTATGAGAGTTTTTTCCCCTCATCGATTTGAGGAGTTTAAGCGACGGAACAACGGTCAGAGACGGCTGTTTCCAGGGAATCCGAGCAGCAAATGACCGAGAATTCAACCACTCGCAAGAGCCGCTGGTGGATCTGGCTGATCGCCGCCGTCGCTATCGTTGTCATCGTGGTTTTGTGGAAACGTGGTGGGGCCGACGCCGCAACGAAAGCCGGCGCTGACGCGGCCTCCCGTCCGGTTATGGTATCGACGGCGGTAGCGCACCAGGGCGACATCGGGCTTTACTTGAATGCATTGGGGACGGTGACGCCCGTGTATACCGACATGGTGACCAGCCGGGTACAAGGCGAGATTACGCAGGTCTACTATCGCGAAGGGCAAATGGTGCGAAAGGGAGACCCGCTCGTCGAAATCGATCCGCGCCCCTATCAGGCGGCATTAACGCAAGTCGAGGGACAACTGGCGCACGATCAGGCGGCCTTGAATGAAGCCAGGATCGATTTGGAACGCTACCAGCAGGCCTTGAATCGCAACGCTATCGCCAAGCAGCAAGTTGACGATCAACAGCAAGTCGTGTTGCAGGATGAAGGCACGGTGAAAAACGACGAAGGCCAGCTCGCGAATGCCAAGGTCAATCTGGTCTACACGCATATCACCGCGCCCATCGCCGGACGCGTGGGACTGCGGCTGGTCGATCCCGGAAATATCGTGCAGGCGAATAGCAGCACTGTCCTGGTGGTCATCACGCAGCTTCAGCCCATCACGGTGATCTTCAGCATCGCGGAAGATTCCCTCTCCCAGATTCAACAGCAATTGCGCAAGGGAAAGAGACTGACGGTGGACGCATTTGACCGCGAAGGCAACACGAAACTGGCCTCCGGCACGCTGCTGACCCTGGACAATGTCATCGACCCAACCACCGGGACCTTGAAACTCAAAGCCATCTTTGACAACTCGGACGGCGCTCTGTTTCCCAGCCAGTTCGTGAATGTCAAACTGCTCGTCGACACGCTCCACAATGCGACTTTGATTCCCACTCCGGCGATTCAGCGCAACGCCCAAGGCGCTTTTGTTTACGTGATCAAAAGCGACCAGACCGCTTCCATGCGGACGATTACGCCCGGTACGACGGATGGATCGGTGACCGCCGTCCAGGGTCTTGAACCTCAGGAAGTGGTTACGGTGAATGGCTTCGACAAGCTTCTGGATGGGGCGAAAGTTACCATTCGCACGCCTGCGAAAGCTGGCGGAGCCTCCGGCCAGCAGGCTCAAACCGGCCAGAATAATGTGAATCAATCCACTCCGTCCGGAGCCTCTAAGGGAGGCACCGGCAGCGGCAAAAACGGAGCCTCGCATCAGTGAGTCCCTCTCGTCCATTTATCTTGCGGCCGGTGGCGACGTCGCTATTGATGGCAGCCATCCTGCTCGCGGGCTTCGTCGCCTATCTCCAGCTACCGGTCTCCGCGCTTCCCGAGGTTGACTACCCGACGATTCAGATCGTTACGTTCTATCCCGGCGCCAGTCCTGACGTGATGGCCTCGGCCGTAACCGCACCTTTGGAGCGGCAGTTCGGCCAGGTCCCCGGCCTCAATCAGATGACTTCCACGAGTTCCGACGGAAGCTCCATCATTGTTTTGCAGTTTTCCCTCGAGCTGAACATCGACGTCGCCGAACAGGAAGTACAAGCAGCCATCAACGCCGCGCAAACCTATCTACCCTCGGATCTGCCGGTCCCGCCGATCTATAGCAAAACGAATCCCGCCGACACGCCGATTCTCACCCTGGCGCTTTCTTCGAAATCGATTCCGCTGTCGCAGGTCGAAGATCTGGCCGACACCCGCTTCGCGCAAAAAATCTCGCAACTTCCCGGCGTGGGATTGGTCAGCATCAGTGGCGGACAAAAACCTGCCGTGAGGGTCCGAGTAAATCCCACCGCCCTTTCCTCGCACGGCATCAATCTCGAGGATGTGCGCACGGCCCTGCAGCAAACCAGCCTCGACCAGGCGAAGGGCAACTTCGACGGCCCGCAACAGGACTACCAGATTCAATCGAACGACCAACTGCTCAGCGCCTCCGATTTCGCGCAAGTCATCATCGCCTACCACAACGGGTCGCCGGTAAAGCTCTCGGATGTGGCGAACGTCGACAATGACGTGGAAAACAATCGCCAGGCCGCGTGGATGAATGAAACTCCCGCGGTCATCGTCAACATTCAACGCCAGCCCGGCGCGAACATCATTCAGGTAGTCGACCGCATTGAGAAGCTGCTTCCCCTCCTGAAAAGCAATCTCCCCGCCGCTGTTCAAGTGGATAACCTAACGGACCGCACCACTACGATCCGGGCATCAGTCAAAGACGTCGAATTTGAACTCATGCTCACCGTGGCGCTGGTGGTCATGGTCATTTTTCTGTTCTTGCGCAATGTTTCCGCCACCACCATCCCCAGCGTTGCCGTTCCTCTCTCCATCGTGGGCACGTTCGGCGTGATGTATCTCGCGGGTTTCAGCTTGAACAACCTCACGCTGATGGCGCTCACGATTTCCACCGGCTTCGTCGTCGATGACGCCATCGTCATGATCGAGAACATTATTCGATTCATCGAAGACGGAGATAGGCCGCTCGATGCGGCCCTTAAAGGTTCGGAGCAGATCGGTTTCACGATCGTATCGCTGACCATCTCCTTGATTGCGGTATTGATTCCCCTGCTCTTCATGGGCGACATCGTGGGCCGTCTTTTCCGCGAGTTTGCCATCACCTTGAGCGTGACCATCCTCGTCTCCGCGGTGGTTTCGCTGACCCTCACGCCCATGATGTGTTCGCGCATATTGAAAAGCACACACGGGCGACAGCAGAGCCGTTTCTACGTGGCTTCCGAGCACGCCTTCGCAAGCATCATTGCCTTCTACGGGAAAACCTTACAGTGGGTGTTGAAACGCCAAACCGCTACTCTTCTCGTTGCCGCTGGCACGCTGGTGCTCACCATCGTTCTCTACGTCATCATCCCGAAGGGTTTTTTCCCGGTGCAAGACACGGGAATCATTCAGGGCATCTCGGAAGCTGGGCAGTCCATATCTTTCCCCGCCATGGCGGAAAAGCAGCAGCAACTTACCCATGTGATCTTGCAGGATCCTGCGGTTGAGAGTCTTTCTTCCTTTATCGGTGTCGACGGTACCAACACGACCTTGAACAGCGGGCGTATCCAAATCAATTTGAAGCCCCTGGAAGACCGCAAGATCAATGCCTCGGATGTCATCCGACGCCTCCAGCCGAATTTGGAAAAGATCGATGGCATTACGCTGTACATGCAGCCGGTACAGGATCTCACGGTCGAAGACCGCGTGAGCCGCACGCAATATCAGTACACCCTCGAAGATCCCGATCCCCGCGAACTGAATCTCTGGACTGCCAGGCTCATGGCTAAACTGCAAGCGATTCCGGAACTTCGCGACCTGGCCACCGACCAGCAAACTTCCGGTCTCGCCGCCTCCCTCGTCATCGACCGGGTCACCGCCTCCCGCATGGGTATCACGCCGCAGGCCATCGACCAGATGCTCTACGATGCCTTTGGGCAGCGGCAGGTTTCCACCCTGTACACGCAGTTGAACCAGTACCACATCATTCTCGAGGCGCAACCGGAATTCCAGAAGAACCCTTCGAAATTGCAGGAGATCTACGTGCGTTCGGCGTTGGCTTCGACGGCACTGACTACGGGCTCTTCTGGCACTGTTACTGCGACCACGTCTACGGGCAATTCCGCCTCCTCTGCTGCACCGAGTCCTTCCGCTTCCCCAAACACCCTTGCCAGCTCGGGCTCCGCTAATCCTAGCGCCGTAACCACGGTGAATGGAGCCGCGGTTCCCCTCAGCACCTTCACTCGATTCGAAATGAAAAGCAGCCCCCTGTCCGTCAATCACCAGGGGCAATTTCCCGTCGTCACCATCTCGTTCAACCTTGCTCCCAACGCGTCACTGGGCGAAGCCACCGATGCCATCGACAAGGCCCAGCGGGAAATTGGCATGCCGCTCAGCGTACAGGGCGCCTTTCAGGGGACGGCGGCATCGTTTCAAGCTTCCTTGTCGAATGAGCCGCTGTTGATTCTCGCGGCACTGATCACGGTTTATATCGTGCTCGGCGTTCTCTACGAGAGCTACATACACCCCATCACGATTCTGTCGACCCTGCCCTCGGCCGGGGTGGGCGCGATCCTTGCCTTGCTGATTTGCCGCCAGGAGCTCAGCGTCGTCGCCCTCATCGGAATCATCCTTCTGATCGGGATCGTCAAGAAGAACGGAATTATGATGATCGACTTCGCGCTGGAGGCGGAGCGTAAAGAGGGTAAGAGGCCGGAAGACGCTATCTATGAAGCGTGCCTACTGCGCTTCCGTCCCATCATGATGACCACCATGGCCGCATTGCTGGCCGGCTTGCCGCTTGCCCTCGGCACCGGAATTGGCTCGGAGCTTCGTCGCCCCTTGGGCATCTCCATGGTGGGCGGATTGCTCCTCAGCCAGGTGCTTACGCTCTACACGACTCCAGTGATTTACATCTTCTTCGACCGGCTCGCGCAGCGTTTTTCTTCGCGCCGCGCCCCGGAATCCGGACCTGAGGCGGTACCAGCGGATTGATGCGGATGAATTACGAATGAGCCTCTCTTCTCCATTTATCCGGCGGCCCGTGGCCACTACCCTCCTGACCGCGGCCATTGTGCTGGCGGGCGCCCTGGCCTTCCGCGGGTTGCCCGTCTCGGCGCTTCCGCAGGTCGATTTCCCCACGATTTCGGTGGGTGCCGGTTTGCCGGGAGCAAGTCCCGAGATCATGGCATCTTCCGTCGCTACTCCTTTGGAACGACAGTTTGGGAGAATTGCCGGCGTTACGGAAATGACGTCGTCCAGTAATCTCGGCACCACCAGCGTCACGCTGCAGTTTGATTTGAACCGGGACATTAATGGAGCCGCGCGCGACGTCCAAGCCGCGATCAATGCCGCGCGCAGTTATTTGCCCGCCAATCTCCCCGGCAATCCCACCTATCGCAAGGTCAACCCGGCCGATGCTCCCATCATGATCGTGGCCCTTACCTCCGCGGTCTATGACCGCGGCAAGCTGTACGACGCCGCCTCCACCATCATGCAGCAGCGGCTGTCTCAGATTCAGGGGGTCGGGCAGGTGAGTGTGGGCGGCAGTTCGCTGCCGGCAGTGCGGGTGGACGTGAATCCAACGCAGCTCAACAGCTATGGCCTCGGCTTGCAGGACGTTGCCGCCATGTTGAGCCGGCAGAACGCCAACAGTCCCAAGGGCCAAATCGTTAATAGCGCAATCAGCGCGGACATCGTAACCAACGACCAACTGCTCAAGGCGGTGGACTACATGCCGCTGGTGGTCGGCTACCACAAGGGAGCCGCCGTCAAGTTGTCCGATGTCGCGAACGTCCAGGACTCGACGGAAAACCTGCGCGCTGCCGGCTTCGTCAACGGCAAGCCCTCCGTCCTCATCATCATTTTCCGCCAGCCCGGCGCCAACATCATCGAAACCGTAGACCGCATCCGGGCCGCTCTTCCGTCACTCA
>Ga0187819_10002203_pt1 | contig 10276 bp, 10 predicted proteins | sample NC_wetland_sal_i_15_FD_132411 | JGI IMG/M metagenome (GOLD analysis project Ga0187819, IMG submission 132411) | Wetland sediment microbial communities from Neuse River Estuary, North Carolina, USA - SO4_4 | ecosystem: Environmental > Aquatic > Freshwater > Wetlands > Sediment | place: USA...
GGCTTGACCTGATCATCATCGCGGTGTTCAGCCTGGCGATCTACTACTGGGCCGTGAACGTGGCCATGTCCACCGAGAAGGTGCAGGCAGCCGTCCACGACGTCGAGGCCGAGGCCTCGATCGAGCTGGAGTCGCACCTGGTCACCTGACCAGTCCGCAGGCGGGGCGGGCCGGATCACTCCAGCCCGCCCCGTTTGCTGCCTTGGCACAAGATCAAAACCACTTGTTATCGGAACGGGGTGGCCCCGCGGTCCCGGAGCACCGCTAGCTCGCGCCTAACCTGCCTCGGCCCGAGTCAGCCCGCGCCGACCGCCAGTAACGGACAAGCAGCCGGCCTTCGATCAGCTCGGTCGGCACCGGGCCGAACGAGCGGCTGTCCACCGCCCCGGCCGCCTGGTTATCCGAGCCCAGCCACCAGCCATCCGGCAGCCGCCGGACAGCCCGCTTGACCAGATACAGTCCGGGATCGGCCGGATGGCGCGCGATCACTATCTGGCCGGGCTGGATCCCCGCCGGGTGACCACGGCCAACGCCGCGCCACACCAGCAGCCAGTCACCGGGCCGCAATACGGGCTCCATTGAGCGCTCCGCAACGGCAACTCGCCATAGCGGCCAGCGCATCTATCCCTCCCGGTTGGGCATATGGCCGAGGCTGTACTGTCAGAAAAGCCAAGCCAATGATCTGAGATGAGAGAAGGGGATCAATGAGGCTGCTCACACGTCTCCTCGCGCCGAAGGTTACCGCGCATGCTCACTGTGACCTGCCGTGCGGCGTCTACGACCCTGCACAGGCGCGGATCGAGGCCGAGTCGGTCAAGGCCATCTGCCAGAAGTACCAGGACAACTCCGACCCTCAGTTCCGTGAGCGTGCCGTGCTCATCAAGGAGCAGCGGTCCGAGCTGGTAAAGCACCACCTCTGGGTGCTATGGACCGACTACTTCAAGCCACCGCACTTTGAGAAGTACCCGCAGCTGCACCAGCTGTTCAACGATGCCACCAAGCTGGCGGGCGCCGGGGGCACCAAGGGCAGCGCCGACGTGAGCACGGCGGATGCGCTGCTGGGCAAGATCGAGGAGATCAGCAAGATCTTCTGGGAGACCAAGCAGGGCTGAGCATCAACGGCGAACTGCTGACCGGCGGGCCGTTCGCGGCCCGCCGTTCTCAGTGGTCACGCCCCTATTGCACAACGACCCAGCCGGCGTCTGATGCAGTCAACCGGTCACTGTAAGTTGCGTAGAGACGCCGGCGGCTGCAACCAGCGAGCTAGTCCGGCACCTGGGAGGACTTTAGTGACGGAGGAGACCACGACGTCGGCCATAGCCGCGGCCAGGCCGGCCAGTGCGAGCAGCGCCACCGCCAGCAGCGCCAGCGCGACCGGGACGGCCGGCAGCGCCAGCGCCGCAGGCACGGCCGGTGACGCCAGCGCCGCCGGCGCGGCCAGCCAGGTAGCCACCGCGCGTCCCGGCGAGCCCGTGATGCGCGATCAGGTGACCGTCCGGATGCCTGCCGACGGCGCGTACCTATCGGTCCTGCGCACCGCGACGGCCGGTCTTGCCGCCCGCCTGGACTTCACCCTGGACGACATCGAAGATCTGCGGATCGCCGTCGATGAGGCCTGCGCGATGCTGCTAGCTCAGGCAATCCCGGGCAGCAGCTTGGAGTGCAGTTTCGCGCTCGGTCCCGACAACATGACCATTTCTGTTTCGGTCCCCAGCCTCAACCCCCGCCCGCCATCCGGCGACACGTTCGCGTGGACCGTTCTGTCGGCTCTGGCCGGCAACGTGGCGGCGCAGGCCGGGCCGGGAGACAGGCTCACCATCGTGATGCGCAAAAGCCGCCCGAATTCGGGGTCGGTGTGACGGGGGAAACAGAGGTCGCCTTGACCGAGGAGTTCGAGATGATGTCGACAGCGCCGGCCAGGGGGGGACCTGCCGCTGATGACACCGACGGCGTACTGCCGGTCGTGCTGGAGCTCGGCGATGCCGAACTGGCCGACGATCTCCCGGCGCCGCGCGGACAGCACGGCGCGCGCGAGCGCGGGCACGCCAGGGAACTGTTCGAGCGGCTGTCCGCGTTGCCACCCGGCGATGAGGAGCGGCTCCGGATCCGCAGCGAGCTGGTCGAGTTGCACCTGCCGTTGGTTGAGTACCTGGCCCGAAGGTTCCGCAACCGGGGCGAGTGGCTCGATGATCTGACCCAGGTCGCGACTATTGGCCTGATTAAGTCCATCGATAGGTTCGACCTCGACCGCGGCGTGGAGTTCTCGACATACGCGACGCCGACGATCGTCGGCGAGATCAAACGGCACTTCCGCGACAAGGGCTGGGCGGTCCGGGTGCCCCGCCGGCTGCAGGAGCTGAAGCTGGCCCTGGCCAAGGCAATCGGCGAGCTGGCCCAGAACCTCGGCCGGGCGCCCACGGTCGCCGAGCTCGCCGAGCACCTGCAGATGAGCGAGGAAGATGTACTGGAGGGCCTGGAGTCCGCGAACGCATACTCGACGGTCTCGCTTGACGCGCCAGACTCGGGCGACGAGGACGCGCCAGCGGTCGCTGAGTCGCTTGGCATGGTCGATGAAGCGCTGGAGGGCGTGGAGTACCGGGAGTCGCTGAAGCCGCTTCTAGAGCAGCTTCCGCCGCGGGAGAAGCGCATCCTGCTGCTCAGGTTCTTCGGCAACATGACGCAGTCGCAGATTGCCACCGAACTCGGCATCTCGCAGATGCACGTGTCCAGGCTGCTGGCCAGGACTCTCGCCCAGTTGCGCGACGGCCTGACGAGCGACGAGTAAGCCCGAAAGAGCCCCGTTCCCCTAATCAAAGCCTTTTGGCTCTTAGCCTCGGCCGGGCTTGGAGTTCCTGCCGGGGGTGAGCATCTCGACGCTGGCCGGCGCCAATAGCATCGCGAAACCGGCTACTGCCAGCAATATTGCCGGAATGCCCCAGTCATACCTGTGCGCCTGGAGCAGGTAAATGGCCACGATGCCGGTAAACAGCTGGGTGAGCATCGCCGGAGTCCGGGACCAGCGGCGCCCTGACCGGACCCCGCGAGCGACGAGGCCGAGTGCCGCAGCGGTGCCAAAGCCGATCAGCGTGATCGCGACGCCGCTCGCGTGCTGGTAGGAGCGTCCGCCGACCGCGTCGATCGCGGCCAGGATGGATGCGACCAGCACTCCCGCTGCCTCGACGGCCTGGACGATGGCCGCATAAAGCACGGTTCGCGGCGGCTGGGCTGATGCCTGGTCCGCAGGCTGAGCGGCGGGCTTGGCAGCTGTCACAGCTGTCTTGGCCCGCGGCTGCGTCGTGTGGGATGGCGGGCGCTGCTGGGGCGCTGCCGGCAGCCGCCCTGTCGGCTGGCTAGCCTTGGCGCGTGCGCGCGCTCTTGATCGTGAACCCACACGCCACCTCCACTACCCGGCAACGACGCGATGTCATCGTCCGGGCCCTCGCCTCGGCTGTTGACCTCGAGGTTGTTCAGACACGTTACCGGGGAGACGCCACCAGGCTGGCCGCAGCTGCCGCGTCGGCGAAGTTCGGGCTGGTGATGACTCTCGGCGGAGATGGCACGGTCAACGAGGTCGTGAACGGCCTCATGGGTACGAAAGCTGTCACGGGGGGCGAACCGGGCGGCCACGCACTGGCCGGCGCGGCTGCTGGTCCGGATGGTCGCGCGACCGCCGAGGAGTTGCCTGCGCTCGCCGCGCTGCCCGGCGGCAACGCCAACGTCTTTACCCGATCGCTTGACCTGCCAGCTGATCCAGTCGATGCGACCGGCCGGCTAATCGAGGACCTGGCCACCGGACGACAGCGGTGCATCGGCCTCGGCAGCGCCAACGGCCGGTACTTCACCTTCAACGCTGGCATTGGCCTCGACGCCGAGGTAGTCCGGGCCGTCGAGGGCAGGCGGGCGCACGGCCAGTCGCTGACGCCGATGATGTTCACCAGGACGGCCCTGCGCCAGTACTACCAGGTCACCGACAGGCGACACCCGGCTATCTGCATAACCAACCCGGCTGGCCTGTGCAGCGACCCCGTCTATATCTGCATGGTCTCGAACTCGGCGCCGTGGACCTACCTCGGCCGCAGGCCCGTCAACACCAACCCGGGGGCCGACTTCGATACCGGGCTGGACCTGCTGGGCCTTCGTAGCCTCAGCACACTGAGCACGCTGCGGACGCTGGTCCAGATGCTCGCTGAGCGCTCCGAGCCGCCACGTGGCCGGTCCGTGGTGGCTGGCCATGACTTGAGCTCGATCGACCTGCAGGCAAGCCGGCCGGTAGCCTTCCAGGTCGACGGCGAATACATGGGCGAAGTCGAGCGGGTCACGTTCCGGTCTGTGCCCCGTGCCCTTCGGGTCATCGGGTTAGCCGAGCGCTAAACCATGCTAGACCGGCCGACCTGAAATGGCTGCAAATACTGCATACGCTATTAATAGCCTTAAAAAGCAAGCCGCTACGGTCCACTACCTAGGTCCGGCACGGCGCCTATACCAGCCATGTGACTGATCTGACACCGAAATCCTGCTGAACCTTTGCCCAAGCCTCTTGCGGTTGATGGCCGAGCTTGAGAAGGTTGTAACGCTCCTGGTGAACGGTGCGCTAGCGCGTGCCGTGCGAGGCTAGCGACGCTAACGCGGGCGCGGCCGGAATGCACGCTACGGGGCAAAGCCGGAGCGCAGGCCAGGGCCCGGTTCGCCGGGGACAAACGCGGTGCAGCCGGGGTTGAGCATCGCGGAGCCGGGCAAGCACAGCATCGCCGATTCAACCAGTGAGCCAAGATCAGCGACAAAGTACACCTACCTGATATAGAACATAGCTCGTGAAATCGTTCACAAGCGCGACTGAGCAGCACAGGTCCGACACGGGCCCGAGCTCAAGGAGGAGTGGACTCATGGACTGGCGTCACCATGCCGCCTGCCGTGACGTAGACCCGGAACTGTTCTTCCCTATTGGCAACACCGGGCCTGCGGTACTCCAGATCGACGAGGCCAAGCAAGTGTGCCGGCGGTGCAAGGTCATCGAACCCTGCCTGCAGTGGGCACTCGAAAGTGGCCAGGACGCCGGTGTCTGGGGCGGACTTAGCGAGGACGAGCGGCGCGCGGTCAAGCGCCGCAGCAGGGTTGCCGCGCGCGCGGGAGCCTGACGTCGTGCTGAGCTGCGCCGCCTCCCAGCAGGAGCTGCGGCGCAGTTCAAGGCCGTTATTGGCGACTGCGGTCAGCCGGCCGTTTTCCGTCGGCGGCTGACTCGCCCAGCGGCAGCTCGACCAGCACCCTGGTGCCGCCATCGGAACGCCGCTCTATCTCGAGTCGCCCATCGAGCTCGGTTAGCACGAGTGTCCGAACTATCTGCAGGCCAAGGCTCGTCGTCGTATCCAGATCGAAATCGTCGGGCAGCCCGGCTCCGTTGTCGCTTACCGTCACCGTGAGGAGTCCAGCGGCGCGCCTGGCAGCGACCTCGAGGCGGCCCGCAGTAGCCTGTTCCGGCTGGCTGAGGCCGTGCTGGAGGGCGTTCTGCAGCAACTCAGTCAGCACCAGCGCCAGCGGCGTGGCGACCAGAGCGGGCAGCATGCCGAACTCGCCGAGGAGCGTCGGCGTAACCCTTGCCTCGGGCGCCGATACCTCGCCCGCCATCATCGCGACCCGGCCGGCGATGTCATCGAAATCCACTACCTCGTCGGGGACGTGCGACAGCGTCTCGTGCACCATCGCGATCGAGCCGACCCGGCGGACTGCCTCGTCCAGGGCCGCCCTGGCTTCCGGCGCCTGCAATCGCCGGGCCTGCAGCCGCAGCAGGGCCGCGACGGTCTGCAGGTTGTTCTTCACCCGGTGGTGGATCTCCCGGATCGTCGCGTCCTTGGTGAGCAGCTCGCGCTCCCGGTGCCTGAGCTCGGTCACGTCCCTGAGCAGGATCAGCGCGCCGGCCCGTTCGCCGTCGACGATGAGCGGGATGGTGCGTAGCTGCACCACCGAGCCGTTCGCGTCGACCTCGGTCTCCGCGTGCACCCGGCCGCTGGCCGCCTGCATCAGCGAGTCGTCGCGTGGCTCCCGGTTCGCACACAGCCGGGCCGTCAGCGGTCCAAGCTGCCTGCCGACCAGGTCGGCGGTCAGGCCTAGCCGACGGTAGGCGGACAGCGCATTGGGGCTGGCGTAGGTCACCTTGCCCGAGCGGCTGAGCCGCAGCAGGCCATCACCGACCCGGGGTGACCGGACCAGGGCGGGCTCGTAACCCTGGCCGGGGAACATTCCCGCCGCCACCATCTGGGCCAGGTCGTCGGCCGCCCGGAGATAGGCCAGGTCGAGCCGGCTCGGCGTCCGGGCCGCGCTCAGGTTGGTTGACCGCTCGATCACGGCTATCACCCGGTCGCCGCAGGTAACCGGAATCGTCTCGTGCCGCACCGGGACGCCTCGCGTCCACTCCGGGTCGCCCTCCCGGCAGATCCTCTTTTCCAGGAACGCGGCCGTCAGGAACGGCCGTTCCCCGGCGGTCCGGACTGTCCCCACGATGTCGTCGGGCAATGCGGTGGGAGCCGTGGTAGGGCGCATCTGGGCCAGCGCTATCCAGTTGCTGTGCTCCGGCCAGCCGTCGTCCGCGCTCGAGGCGTCGCGGACCGGCGCCCAGAGCACCAGGTCGGCGAAGGACAGGTCGGCGAGCAGTTGCCAGTCGGCCACAAGCGCATGCAGCCAGTCAAGCTCTGAATCGCGGATCCCCGCCTTGCCCGCGAGATCGGTCAGCGTTGGCACACTTCATCATCGCAGCAGCGCCGCCCTGCCCAGGCCGTCCAGCCTTCTCCCAGCACCACCCCCCGCCCATCCCACGCGGCACGCTGGGACTGCTAAGAGCGTGCCACCTGCTGATAACGTCGCGCGCATGAGCGAAGGTCAGGGGCAAGGGCACGGCGGCGCCCAGGCGGTGGCGGCGGCGCGCCGTCATGGTGTAGCCACCATGTTCACGTTGTCGGGTGGTCATGTCTTCCCGGTGTATGACGGCGCGGTCAAGGCCGACCCGCCGATGCCGATCATCGATGTCAGGCACGAACAAACCGCCGTATTCGCGGCGGAAGCCACGGCCAGGCTGACCCGCTCCCCCGGCTTCGCCGTGCTGACCGCCGGGCCGGGAGTGACCAACGGAGTGAGCGCAGTGACAACCGCTTGCTTCAACGGCTCACCCGTGGTAGTGCTCGCAGGACGCGCGCCCGACGCCCGATGGGGCTCGGGCAGCCTGCAGGAACTCGATCACCCGCCGCTGCTCGCCCCGGTCACCAAGCGGGCCTGGACCGAGCACGTGCCAGGCCGCGTTGGTGCTGCCGTGGACGAGGCCTTTGCACTTGCGAACTCGCGCCACCGCGGCCCGGTCTTCCTGGACGCCAGCCTGGAAGCGCTATTCGGCACCGGCGGCGCCGCGGCAGGTGCGGACCATCGAGGAGATACCCGCGGCTCGCCAGCCGCCGGGCCGGACGAGCCGGCCTACGACCGCGACAAGCCCGATCCAGCAGCGATCGAGGCCATCGCGAGGCTCCTGGCCGAGGCCCGCAGGCCCGTGCTTGTACTCGGCTCGGACGTCTGGCTAGACCGTGCCGAACTCGACGCAAGGTCCGCGGCCGAGCGCCTGCAGCTACCAGTGATCGCTAACGGCCAGGGCCGCGGCATCCTGCCGCCTGCGCATCCGCTGCTCGTGACCCGGGCCAGGTCGACCGCGCTCGGGGAAGCCGACCTGGTGATCGTGGCCGGAACGCCGCTGGACTTCCGGCTCAGCTACGGCCAGTTCGGCGGCAAGAACGGGACCGCGCCAGCTCGCGTCGTGCACCTGGCCGACGCTGCCGACCAGATAGCCCGTCACTGCGATCTCGCGGGCTCGGCCTGCGGAGACCTCAGCGCGATCTTCGCTGGCCTGGCTGAAGCTGCCAACGGCCCAGGGCGCGGCGCTGAGCCTCCGTCCAGACCTGCCTGGACGGAGGATTGGCTGCCGCGCCTGCAGACTGCGTGCGAGCGAGCCGCCGCCGTGGACGGTGTCTTGTTGCATACCGACGCACAACCTATCCACCCGCTGCGTGTCTATGGCGAGCTGGCCGCTCTGCTCGAGCCCGATGCCGTGATAATCGGTGACGGGGGCGACTTCGTCAGCTACGCGGGCAGGCATGTCGAGCCGCAACAACCAGGCGGCTGGCTAGATCCAGGCCCCTATGGCTGTCTGGGCACCGGCCTTGGTTACGCCATCGCCGCTCGGGTTGCCAGGCCGGAGGCGCAGGTCGTGCTGCTGCTCGGGGACGGCGCCGCCGGTTTCTCGCTAATGGATGTGGACACGCTGGTGCGGCACCGGCTGCCCGTGGTGATGATCTGCGGCAACAACGGGATCTGGGGCCTGGAGAAGCACCCAATGCAGGCGCTGTACGGCTACGACGTGGCAGCTGACCTGCAGCCTGGCTGCCGCTACGACCAGGTCGTCGCCGCCCTTGGCGGAGCCGGGGAGATGGTCACAGAGGCTGACGAAATCAGCCCAGCGCTGCGCCGCGCATTCACCGCCGATGTGCCGTACATGGTCAACGTGATCACCGATCCGAAGGACGCTTACCCCCGATCCACTTCGGGGGTCTGAACGTGCCTGCAGCTATTCGATCACAGCGATTAGGTCACCCTCCTGAACGACGTCGCCCTCCGCTACGGCCAGCCTGGTTAGCGTCCCTGAGTCTTCGGCGAGCACTGGGATCTCCATCTTCATCGACTCAAGTATCACTAGCGTGTCGCCGTCGGTGACAGCCTCGCCCTCGGCGGCCACAACCTTCCAGACGTTGGCGACCATCTCCGCGCGGACCTCGCTCACGTGCCCTCCTACCTGTCAGTTGCAGCCGGCCGGTTGCGTCCATCATTTCCCGCCACGGCCCTATCCAGGGCGCAGTCGGCTTACCAGAGATGTGTCGTACCCGCCGCTGCCGAACTCCGGTGACTCCAGCAGCTCCGCGTGGAACCCGAGGTTCGTCCTGAGCCCGCCGATACCAAAAGAAGCCACGGCTGCCCTGGCCCGCTGCAGAGCCTGGGCCCGGTCGGATCCGTGCACGCAGAGCTTGGCCAGCAGCGGATCGTAGAAGGGCGTAACCGTGTTGCCCGCGGCATAGCCCGCATCGACCCGAACTCCCGGGCCGGATGGCTCAGCCCATTCGGTGATCGTGCCGGGGCTCGGCAGGAAGCGCTTGGAGTCCTCGGCGTAGACGCGCAATTCGAGCGCGTGTCCGGATGGGGCAACCTGATCGGGGGCGAAGCTGATGTCCAGGCCGGCCGCGATCAGGAACTGCTGCTCGACCAGATCGATGCCGGTCACCAACTCGGTCACCGGATGCTCCACTTGCAGCCGTGCGTTCATCTCCAGGAACACGAAGTCGCCGGTGGACACGTCGACAAGGAACTCGACAGTGCCTGCGCCCCGGTAGCTCACAGCCTGCCCCGCCCGCACCGCGGTGGCCAGCATGCTTGCCCGTAGCTCCGGGCCGATCCCCGGGGACGGCGCCTCCTCGGCCACCTTCTGATGACGCCGCTGCACCGAGCAGTCGCGTTCGCCGAGCGCTAGCACCCGGCCGTCATTCAGGCCGAGTATCTGCACCTCGACGTGCCTGGCTCGGTGAATACAACGCTCAAGCAGGATTGCGGGGCTGCCGAAAAACCGCTCGGCACGTGATCTCGCGGTCTCGAATCCCGCCGCGAGCTGTGCCGGGTCAGCCGCAGCGCTCATGCCGATCCCGCCGCCGCCGGCGGAGGCTTTGATCATGACCGGGTAGCCGATCAGCTCAGCCGCGGCGAGCGCGGCTGCCTCGTCGGCCACCGGCTGCTTGGTACCCGCGGCTACCGGTACGCCAGCCTGCTCCATCAGATTCCGGGCATTGATCTTGTCGCCCATTTGCTCGATCGAGTCCGGCGAGGGGCCAACCCAGGTCAGCCCGGCCTCGATCACGCTGGCGGCAAACGCATGGCTCTCGGCTAGGAAACCGTAGCCGGGGTGCACCGACTGCGCGCCAGTCTGCACGGCGGCCGCCAGGACCGCCGCACCGTTCAGGTAGCTGCGCGCTGGCTGGGCGGGACCAATGGGCACCGCCACGTCGGCCTCGCGCACAAATGGCAAGTCGGCATCGGCTTCTGAGTACACGGCCACGGCGCGAAGGCCTAGCCGGTGTGCGGTGGCGATGATGCGCCGCGCGATCTCCCCACGGTTGGCGACAAGAACCGACTCGAGCACGCCCGGAAGCCTACAGCCGAGATGCGACCCGGCGGCCCGCGACCTCAGCCAGCTTGGCGACGA
>Ga0187819_10002204_pt1 | contig 10273 bp, 6 predicted proteins | sample NC_wetland_sal_i_15_FD_132411 | JGI IMG/M metagenome (GOLD analysis project Ga0187819, IMG submission 132411) | Wetland sediment microbial communities from Neuse River Estuary, North Carolina, USA - SO4_4 | ecosystem: Environmental > Aquatic > Freshwater > Wetlands > Sediment | place: USA: North...
CCGCGATGATGCGCACATTGCTCCCTAGCTGTGGACGATGTCGGTGTGGTGGCAGAAATGGACGCGGTCGGGGCGGAGCGAGTGGATCCGGCGCACCGTGTCGCGCCAGGCCGGGACGTCGCTGGCCTGACCGGGCGGGAGGCGCTCGCCGGCCACGTCCGCGTCCGCGTAGAGCCGCGGCGTGTAGGCGGCGTCGCCGATCAGCAGGTCGAACGTGGCATCGTCACCGCGCACCACCACGCACTGATGGCCCTCGGTGTGACCGGGCGTGGCCACGACCTCCAGGCCCGGGAGGACCTCGGCGTCGCCGTCGAGCAGTTCCCACCGCGCGTTCATGAAGTCGAACCAGCCGCACAACTCCGGATCGTCGCGCTCGGCCCGGGCCAGCTCGGCGCGCTGGACGTAGTGCGGGGCGTGCCGGAAGACGGAGTTCTGGCCGCAGTGGTCGAAGTGCAGGTGCGTGTTGATGACCAGCCCGATGTCGGCCGGGGTCATGTCCAGCTCGGCGAGCGCGTCCGCGACCGAGCGGTTGACCACCCGCCAGTCGTCGAGCACGTCGGCCGGCCCGCCGACGCCCGTGTCCACGAGTACGGCGCCGCCGGGGTGGGTGACCACGAACCCGTGCACCGGCCAGCGCAGGCCGTCGGCGCCCTGCACGCTGGCCAGGTGCAGGCGCGTGATCTCCAGCGGCATGACGGCAGTTTAGGGGTCAGTGCGCCGACGGGCTGCGCCGGACCACCAGCACGACTGCCCCGACGATGAGGACGCCGCCCGCGAGCATCCCCAGCGTGACGGGCTCGTTCAGGATGAGCGTGCCGAGCAGGACGGCGATGACGGGGTTCACGTAGGCGTACGTCGCGACCGTCGCGGTCGGGAGCATCCTGACGGCGATCACGTAGGCGGAGAACGCCACGATGGAGCCGCCCACGATCAGGTACGCGAGGGCGAGCCAGGACCGGTCCGACACCGCGGACAGCCGGAACGAGCCGAACTCCCCGCTCGCCGCGGCCAGCACCAGCGAGAAGACGCCCCCGATGAGCAACTGCATCGCGCTGGTCAGCGCGGGGCTGGCGGGCGTCGGGACGCGCCTGGACATGATCGTGCCCGTCGCCCACGACGCCGCGGCGCACAAGATGATCACCACGCCGGACGCGGACACCCCGCCGTGGCCGCCGCCGAGCCCGGACAGCAGGCCGACGCCGGCCAGCCCGATCACCAGCCCGGCCGCCTGCGCGAGCCCGAGCCTGGCGTGATTGAGCAGGGCGTCGATGCCCAGCAGCCAGAGCGGCACCGTGGCGATGAGCAGCGCGGCCAGCCCGGACGGCACGGTCGTCTCACCCACGCACACCGCGGCGTTCGCGCCGACGAGCAGGATCCCCACGACGGCGCAGCCCAGCCACTCCGAACGCCGCGGCCGGTACCGCCCGGACGGACCCACCTGCCCCGCCGCACGCGCCGCGGACGCGGCATTCCGCATGGCCACCGGGTACATGATGGCCCCGGCGATGAGGAACCGCGTGGCCGCCAGCACCAGCGGCGGGATCGTCTCGTCACCCACTCTCATGCCCAGGTAGGTGCCACCCCAGAACACGTAAACGATGAGCAGTGCCACCCAGGCGCGCAGGCTGACCCGCCGCACGACGTCTGTCTTCTCTATCGACCGAACGACCAGTGGTGCTTCCCCCGGGCCGACCTCTTGCTCCGCGTGCGGGGCGAGGACCGGCACCTTCCGCTCGCTCATGATCATTAAGCCTGCCAGGCGGCGTTCGGCATGACGAGTGGCAGGATCGTCAAGCTTCGGTCAGATCCCGCCAAATCAGGCGGGGAGCGGCGGCGCTTCCCGCGGTTGCGGCGGTTGCTTCTCGGGCAGGCCCGCGGGCTTGCGCCCGGCTTGCGAGACGAGCAGCCACACCATCATCGCGGCCGGGTAGATGAAGTAGCCGAAGCGCGTCGACGGCGCGAGCACGAACATGGCCGTGAGCCCGATGACCAGCCGGATGGTGGCGGACGGGACGTCCCGGGGCGGGCGGACCACCAGCGACACCGCGATGGCGAGCCCCGAACCGATCAGCAGGGCGACCGCGATCGTGTGGCCGAGGACGCCGGTCTGCGCGAGCACGTGGCCGAGCAGCGGGCTGGCCGCCTGCGACTTGACCTTGGCCAGGCCGAGCGGGAACAAGATCGTGTTGCGCACGAGCGCGGCTGGCCGCAGGATCGCGAACGGCCCGACGATGAGGGCGACCACGACGAGCGCCACCAGCGTGAACCGCCACGCCGCCCGTTTACCGTCCCTGACGTACAGCAGCGTGAAGGCCACGATCAGTGCGGGCCAGGCGGTCGCCTTCATCGAGGACGCAATGCCGAGGGCCAGCCCGGCGGCGACCGGGTTCGGCTTCCAGAGCAGGGCGAAGCCGAGGCACATGAACGCGACCATCGGCACGTCGGTACCGCCGACAACCAGCTCGAACGCGATGATCGGCGACGCCGTCACCAGCAGGGCCCACCGGCTGGCGTCCCTTCCGCCGGCGATCTTCAGCGCGAAGGCGAACACGACGAGGAACACGAGCCCGAACCAGACCCGGGGATCGGTCAGCACGCTGTGGCCGAGCACCGCCTGCGGGACGCCGAAAACCGCCATGAGCGGCAGGTACGGGTTGTACTGGTTCGGGTCGGTGGTGGTAGCCAGCACGTTGGTGCTCTTGTAGGGCGTTCCGTGCTTGATGAGGATCTTGGCGGAGTTGGCCACGACGCCGACCTCGGGCTCCCCATGGCCGTTCAGCACCATCCACAGCAGGGGGACGAGGATGGCGCCGCAGATGAGGACCCCGAGGGCGATGTCCACTCCGGTCGTCGCGCGCGAGCGCCACGCCATGATCACCAGGGCGGCGACCGCGTAGGCACAGGCGGCGGAGACCCCCCACAGGCGGTGCAGCGAATCCCCGCTGAACAGGGAGACCCCGGCCGCGAACAGGGCGCAGGCGACCAGCCCGCTCACCAGCCAGACGCGAGGCAGCGTGGTGATGGACTGCCATCCAGTGGGCATACCGCTCTCCCCGTCGCCCCCGAGCGCCGACGTGGCGGCGAGTACGCGAGTGTCGCGACCCTCCACCAGACCCATGCTACGCGGCATTACGCGAGTACCGCGACCTCTGTCAACCGGCGGCTTCCAGCCATCCGGTGAGGTAGTCCCAGCAGAACAGGAGCCAGAGATACCCGGTGAGCACCGCGTAGGCGAACGGCGCGACGCCGACCGCGGCGGCCAGGCCCGCCAGCAGCATCCGCCCGTCCCAGCCGAGGCCGAACCGGTCGGCCGGGATGCCCAGGCCGACCCGCGCCCGGTAGGCCAGGTCGGCGTGGCGCAGGAGCACGGCGGCGACCAGCGCGAAGACCAGCGGCGCGGCGACGTGGCGGGAGAAGCCGAGGGCGGCGAGGAAGACGCATTCGCTCGCCTGGAGCAGCGGCGGCGCCAGCCAGTCCCACCGCCCGTCGTGCCGGTGGCGGGCGCCCAGGGCCGGGAACAGCGTCACGATGACGGGGAGGAGGATCAGGCCGCCCGGCAGGTTGGCTAGGCCGAGGGCGGCCAGGACGCAGGTCACGAGGAGGGTCACGAACACGGGCAGCAGCGGGGGAAGGGTGCCCCGCACGATGCCGCCCAGCTTGTACGCCAGGACGCCGTCACCGCGGTAGGCCGTGAGGCGCCGGTGGGCGGTGGTTACGGACGGGTCGGGCGGGTCGGGCGGGTCGGGCGCCGGCCGGGTGAGCAGGTAACCGACCGCCAGGGTGCCCCAGGCCAGCATGACCAGGAACGTCAGCCGGGGCCCGGCCAGGATGACGGTCGCGCCAATCAGCGCGTACCTTTCGCCGGCCGGGAGGGTGATGACCTGCGCCGCGATGCGCCGCACCGACCCGGGGTCCGGGCTGGCCGGCGATCTCGCCGCTTCGTAGCAGAGCCAGGCGATCCGGCGGAGGCCGAGCATGACCATCGCGGCGACGGCCAGCCGCCACACGCCGGCGGTCCCGGGCCCGCCGAGGGTGGCGACCAGGGTGTTCCGGAGGTGCCCGCCGTAGACGCCGTCCAGCCCCGCCAGGCGTGCGGTCGGGCCGGTCGGGCCGGTCGGGTCGGCGCTGACGGCCAGGGCGGCGTAGACCGCGAATTCGGATAGCAGGCCCGAGGCGGCCCCGAGCCAGTCGACGGCGGGCTCGGGTCGCCGCTCGCGGCTTGTCTCGCTGGCGGCGAGCAGCGAACCGGCCCGCCCGACCGCCAGCGAGCCGAGCAGCATGACGGCGCCGACGACCCTCGTCCGGGTCGACGGGTCGGCGAACCACACCGCGGAGAGCAGTCCGAGGCCCAGGGCGATCCCGTAGAGCGCGGCCGGGGTCAGCTGGCGCCTGGCTAGCCACCTAGCCGTCGCCGAGGCGACCGGTTCGACGATCAGCCGGGCGACCGCGCCGTCGCCGTCGGACCCGGCGTCGAGCACGCGGACCCTGACCCCGCGCTGCCTGAGTTCCGCGATGAGCGTTCCGATGCCGTCGGGGGCCGCGAGCGCCTGGGCGGCGGCCCCGGCCAGCGCCTCCAGGTCCTGGCTGTCCACCACGAGCGCGCCGACGCCGGTCCTGGTGAACGCGGCGGTGCCGCCCGCCCTCAGCAGCCGGGCCAGGATCTCCTCCGGGACCGTGCCGTCTCCGGCGCAGATGAGCACGCGCTCCCCGGCGACCTGCGCCGCGGCCGCAACGGAACGCAGGGCAGGTCCGGCGCGGTCGGTAACGTCCACCCGGCGCACGCCGAGGGCCGTTAGCTGACCGCGCAGCCCGGCATCCGCCTGGTCCGCCAGGATCAGCGCAACGGTCATGGATGTCCTCCCAGCGGCATGGCCGCCGTGACTCGCACATGGACCGTTACCAACGGTAGCCGACGTCTGGAACGGAACTGAGAGAACTCGCCGGCCGGTCACAGATTCCTAACGGACGGGTTAGAGTCCGGCTCATGCGGATGGTGGCGGTGGTGCTCGGCGGCGGGGTGGGCCAGCGGCTCGGCGCAGGGATGCCCAAGCAGCTGCTGCGGCTGGCCGGGCGGACGCTCATCGAACACTGCGTGGCCGCGTTCGAGCAGGCCCCCGGGGTCGACGAGATCCTGGTCGTGATGGCCAGCGGGTACGTCGGGCAGGTCGAGGCCATGCTGGCCGGGTTCCGGAAGGTCAGCGCGGTCATCGAGGGCGGGGTGACCCGGCCGGATTCGACGCGCGTGGCCCTGGCGGCCATCGCGCGCGCCCAGCCGGGTGAGGCAGGCGTGCTGCTGCACGACGCGGCCCGCCCGCTCGTGGACGGGCGGATCATCGCGGACTGCGTCGCGTCGCTGCGGGTTCACGACGCGGCCGGGGTCGCGGTCCCCGCCTCCGACACCATGGTGATCACCGAGAACGGGGTCATGGAGTCGATGCCGCGCCGGGAAACGCTGTTGCGCTGCCAGACCCCCCAGTGCTTCAGGCTCTCCGTGATCACCCGCGCCCACGAGCTGGCCGCCGCCGACCCCGACTTCGCCCCGACCGACGACTGCGGCGTCGTGCTCCGCTACCTGCCGGACGTCAAGGTGCACGTCGTCCCGGGCAGCGAGCGCAACATCAAGATCACTTACCCGCAGGATCTCGCCGTGGCCGAGGCTCTGCTCGCGGAGGGAAGTGACCGGTATAGACCGTTTCCCCTTCCGTAGTTGGGGTTTCAGGAGTAATCCTGGTTGGCAACTCCCCGTCTGGGATGGGATGCATTGCGGGGGTATGACCGGAGGGCGTGTCTTTGGCAAACGTGGTGAAAACTGGTGACGGTAGACGACTGTCGGTAGAGGTAACGGGGGACCTCGACGGAAGCCCGGTCTTTCTTCTCCATGGCACGCCAGGCAGTCGCCTAGGACCTCGCCCGCGCAGCCAGCTGCTGCACCGGCTGGGTATCCGGCTGATCAGCTTCGACCGACCGGGCTACGGCGGCTCGGACCGCCTGCCCGGCCGACGGGTAGTCGACGCGGCCATGGACGTCGCCGCGATCGCCGACTTCTACGGACACGACGAGTTTGCCGTCGTGGGCCGTTCGGGTGGAGGTCCGCATGCCCTGGCGTGTGCGGCGTTCCTGGCGAACCGGGTAAGCCGCGCCGCGGTCCTGGTGAGCCTCGCTCCCCGCGAGGCCGACGGGCTGGACTGGTTCGGCGGCATGACCGATTCCAATGTGGACGCCTACGCCGGGCCGGCCGGCCGGCTCGACCGGGTCATCGCCCGGCTTACGGCAATCGCTGACTCCGTGCGGGACGATCCGGCCAGGCTCCTGGCCATGCTTAACGGAGAAATGACCGACGACGACCGCCGGGTGGTCGCCGACGCGGGAATCCGCTTGGGGCTGATGCGAGCGTATGCCGAGGCGGTGCGCGAATCGCCATACGGATGGATCGATGACGTAAGCGCGTTCCGCGCCGAGTGGGGATTCGATCCGGCGGCCGTAAGCGTCCCCGTTCTGCTCTGGCACGGCGAGCGTGACGTGTTCTCCCCGGCCAGTCATTCACGGTGGCTGGGCGCACGAATCCCCGACGCCATGGTGGTGGTCAAGTCTGACGCGGCGCACTTCGACGCTCTGAGTGTCCTCCCGGACATCCTGCAGTGGCTGATAGCCGATCCGGATTCGGGATGATCAGATCGGCTGCGGTTCCAGGTCACGGTTGTTGCGATCCCACTCGCGCAGCAGGGTGCTGTTGGGGTGATTCTTGCCCAGGACCCGGTCCATTTCCGCCAGGACGCGGTCGCGGAGTTCGAGGGCCTCGCCTTCCCGCTCGGCCAGGTGCATGGTAACCGCCAGGTTGGCCTCGCAAACCAACGCGTCCGGATGTCCGGGGCCGAGCCGGTGCCGTAGTCGTGGCAGTGCCCGGCGTTCCACCTGCTCCGCCTCGGCTAGTTCGCCGAGGTCACCGAGGCAGTTCGCCAGGTTAATGGCACACGACAAGGTGAAGGGATGATCCTCGCCGAGACTGGCCGTCATGCTAGCGAAGGTCACCTCGGCGAGGACGCGTGCCTCGTCTACCGCCCCCGTGCCGCGCAGATAGGTGACGAGGTTATTGGCCGCGACCAGCGTATACGGATGGTTCTCGCCCAAGCTCTGCCGATAGGCCTCCAGCACGGCTTCGACCAGCTGGCGCGCCCTGGGTTTGTTGTTGAGCGCGGAGTGGTCGCAGGCGAGATTCAGAGCGCAGGCGAGGACATCCGGTTCGTTCCTGCCATAGCGCGCGCGGTAGCGCTCGTAGGTTTCCTCGGTCAGCCGGAGTGCTTCACGTTGCGCGCCAGCCTTCCGTAGCGAGACGGCCAGGCTCTTGGCCGTGCGGAGCGTGTCGGGCAGGTCGTCGCCGAGTACTCGGTGATAGCTGTCGAGCGTCTGGCGCAGCATGTTGACCGATTCGGAGAACAGCCCCGCCTCGCGGATATCGCGGGCGAGATTGGCTTCTGACAACAGGCAATCGGGATGGTCACGTCCCAGGACTCGCCGTTTGAGGTCAAGCGTCTCCTGGTCGATCTCGCGGGCGGCAAAGCAATCGCCCACCAGGCGCAATGAGACAGCAAGGTTGTTGGCGGCGGCCAGCGCCCGGGAGTGCTCCGCGCCGTATTGGTCTTTGAAGCGCTCGTAGGTCTGCTGATCACGCTCGAGCGCCGACTGGAACTCGCCGAGGGCGCGAAGATCGGCGGCCAGGCTGCCCGCGGTCATCAGCGTGTGCGGGTGATCGGGCGGAAGGACCTCTCGCTGCTTATCCAGTACGCGCGCATCGATGTCGCGGGCCTCGCTGAACTTACCCTGCGAGCGCAGCAGGTTGGCGATGTGGAAGCGCAGGTAGAGCGTCTGCCGGTGGTCGGGGCCCAGTTGCTGCTCCCACCTGGTTTCGAGATTGCGGGCCAACTGCAGGCCGGCCTCGTATTCACCGCGTTTCCAAAGGAAGCGCACGTGATCGGTAAGCAACTGCCGGGTATTTTCCTTTGTGCATTCATCAGCTCGCGATGTTTCCAGGTGCGGCCAGATAATGTCGTAACGTTCCCAGTTCACAGGGTCATCGGTCTCACCGCGCCGCGGCCTGGCGCCGACCAGGATCTCGTGGATCTCATGGCAGGCCGCAGTCTGCTCCTCCTCGGTCATCTGAGACCGGATAACGGCCTGGACGAGGCGGTGGATTTGGATGGAATTGTTACCCTGATCCACCTTGATCAGCGCAAGGCGGCTGATTTCGCGGATTACGCGGCCGAGGACGAGCTTTTCGGTGAGGGAGTCGTCATATGGCAGCAGCGCATTGATCATCTCGTCGCTGTAGAGCAGGATCATGGAGATCGGGCCCGACGAGAAGAAGGCGCAGAGCTGCAACAGTCGCGCGGCTGCCGGCGAACGTCCCCGTAGCCGGTCGATGGACATGTTCCATGCGGTGATCACGGACTGTGGATAGTTGGCGACCTCACCCATGGCCAACACTCGGGGGGCATGAGCCTGCAGTTGGTCGAGGTATTCCTCCGCCTGCATGCCGGTTTGTTCCAGCCAGGCACCAGCCTGCTCGATAGCGAGCGGCAGGTCACCGAGAGCCGCCCCGATGCGATCAGCATCCGCCTCGTCCAGTCCGGGGACGTGCAGCAGGAGGTGCGCGATGCTTTCCTGGCGGCGGAAGACGTCTATCTCCAGCGGCTCGGCCAGATGAGACCAGGTCTGATTGCGTGACGTGATCAGGACGTGGCCCCCGCCGGCAGGCAGGAAGGATTCCAGCTCCTTGGGGTCCTCGGCATTGTCGAAGATCAGCAACCAACGGGCCGGCGACCGGCCGCGGCGCAGCGACTCCAGGACCGCCTTGGCCGCCTCCGTGACGTTCTCGCTGACGCTGATCCCCAGCCGCCCGGCCAATTCGGCCAAGGACGAAACGATCTGGTCCGTACGTTCCGCCGGTACCCACCAGGCCAGGTCATAGTCCGCCTGGAAACGGTAGGCGTACTCCAGCGCCAGCTGGGTCTTGCCGACACCGCCCAGCCCATACAGGGCCTGGGCCGTCACAACGGCCCGGCCACCCGCCATGAGGTTGTCGCGCAACTGCTCGAGGCCAGCGGCCCGCCCGGTGAAATCGGCGTTTCGCGGCGGCATATTCCAGATCTCGGGGACGGTCCGGGGAAAGCGCGGCTCCCCGTCGATGATCTGCCGGGGAGGCAACTGGGCGGGTGCGCCGAGTTCCTTGAGCAGGGTCCGGATGGCCTCGTCCTGATCGAGCTGGACCAAATCCACCACGTCGCCGATGTCGAACGGCTCGGCGAGGCGCACCTCGCTCACCTTGACTGGCACGAGCCGCCGACCCGGGCCGACGGCGGCCATGGCCTCCCATGCCGTCCGTCCTTCGGGCGCGGCTATGTAGGCCTTGGAGAGGATCGCGATGGCGTGCGAGGCGGATCCCGCGGCATGCCCGGTCTCGCCGCTGTCCGCACCCGCTACCGGGGGCACGGCGCTCTGCAGCATGACGCGGAGCCCGGCCTGCTTGAGGACGAATTCCATCCATTCGGCCCATATCCGGTCCTCGGGAACGTAGCTCAGGAGGATAGGGGCGGTCTGGGCAGGCGGTCGCCGGATGAACATATCCCGCCACGGGAGCCGCACCTCATCGGGCATCGGCGGCATTACCGACACCTCATCCGCCGTGATGGCGCCGGTCAGTCGTTCGAAGGCGGCCAACAGGGAATTTGTGAGGCCGGGTTGGTCACCGAAGGTGGCCAGCGTCTCCTCGAAGGCGTAGAACGGCAGGTACGGAACCTCAACCGTGGCCCAGTACCGCGCATAACGCTCCTTGCTCAGACCGGGCGGGAGGCCGTCGAACTTCGCCTTGGCCAGCGCCCGGCCTGCCTCGAGCCTGTCCTTCTCGGCATTCTCGATCCGCATCGCTACCGGCAGGATGCGGATGTTACGGTCCCGGTACCGGCCCTTGATCTGGCGTGCGATGGAGGCTCCGCCGTCCATGCTCTGATCGTTGAGCGTGTAGCAGACGACGAGCGTGTCCGGAAGTTCGATGGTGCAGATGTCCGCGACATCGCTCAGGCCGGTGCGGCTGTCGATCAGCACGTAGTCGTAGCTCTGCTTCATGTCTTCCCGCATGGCCCGGAAGAATTCGCCACCATGGAGCCGGTGGTAGAAGTGATCCCAATCCAGCGAGAAAAGAGCAGTCGAGTAGTCGCGATTCTGCCGTCCGGCCGAAAGAAAGTCCAGGCAGGCGTCTGGGGGAAATTCCTTCCACTCG
>Ga0187819_10002208_pt1 | contig 10260 bp, 4 predicted proteins | sample NC_wetland_sal_i_15_FD_132411 | JGI IMG/M metagenome (GOLD analysis project Ga0187819, IMG submission 132411) | Wetland sediment microbial communities from Neuse River Estuary, North Carolina, USA - SO4_4 | ecosystem: Environmental > Aquatic > Freshwater > Wetlands > Sediment | place: USA: North...
CTGGAGATTAGGAGTGGCACGCCATGCGTCCTGGACGTAGAGTTCTCCTTCGTTGGCTCTAAAATGACGCGGCACCAAGTCGCCAGAAGGCACGAATTGGCCCGACTTGTTCTGGTTGTACCAGGCAGAAATCGAACCCAGGATGCCGGTTACATCGGCGATGGCGGCATCATAGGAGAACCCAAAGCTGGGGTCCACCGAAGGCAGGACAGGACTCTCCGCCGGATCGAGATCTCCGCCACTGCCGGCTATCACGCCGTACTGGAGCCAGTCGGGGTGGGTTGCGCCATTGAGGAAGTTCTGCTCGTTGGAAGAGCGGTTATTGTCGACGATTCGCCAGTTTCCACCGAACTGGAATGTGTGTTTGCCGTGGGTCCAAGTGGCGTCATCGACCAACTGATTGACGGGCACATTGAGGTTCACGGTTCGAAGGAAAGAGACCTGGTCGGAGAGGTTCGTAAAACTCACATTCGAATAGGGGTTTGGACCAGCAGTTTCGATCCCCTGACGAATGAAAGCATAACGTAGATTGTTGATCAGCCGGTCACTGAGCACGGCGGTGTAACCGACGGCAATCCCCTTGCTGTTGTTGCGCATGATCTGGCTGGGGGGCAGGCCAGGAAATTCAGCAGCAAACAATTCGCGATCGTTTTGAAGATTGCCTCGGACGAACAGGCGGTGGTTTCCATTTTGAGTGACGTTGTAATCGAGCTTGAGGAGATATGTGTTCTGGTTGGTGGGCTGCGGAGCTGCGAAAGTGTATCCCAAAATATTGAAACCGTCGGCGCTGCCCGACGAATCGGTATTCGAGAGAGGGAAGGCGGGAATCGGCGCGCCATCCGGCAGAGTGGTCCTGCCGTTCCATTGATTCAACACCGCCTGGCTCGGGCCGTTTCCGCTGGGACACGTACCGCTGGAGAGGCAGCCCTGGTCGATGCTCTGAATGTCCGCAGGCTGCATGGTTACCAGCAGGTCACCAGAGGGAACAAAAGGAGACGAAGAGGATGTCACCCCGGGCGCTCCGATGGCACACTTGGCATCGAGACTGGGATTGCAAACGTAGCTCACGATTCCCTGACGTAGATTTGCGCTGGGAACCGACTGGGTCACCTGAATGGCCTCGCGGGAACGCTGGCCTTCGTAATTGGCGAAGAAGAATAGTCGGCTCTTGATAATCGGGCCGCCGACTGCGGCACCAAAAGTATTGCGAATCAACTCGCCGGGTTTATTGGGTAGCCCCGCCTGCAATTCCGCGCGCTCATTGAACCAATCATTGGCTGTGCCCAAGCCGGAGCGGTTGTACTCGTAGGCCGTTCCATGAAAATGGTTTGTCCCACTCTTAGTGACCAGCGACACCTGTGCGCCCGAGGATCGTCCTGAGTCTGCATTCGAGTTTGTTGTGACCACGCGAAACTCTTCCAGGGAATCCATCGGAATGCGCAATACGCCGGTGAAGGCGTCGCCCAGCAACTGGTCATTGTTATCGAGGCCATCGACCGTGATGTTGGTCTGGTCACTGCGTGCGCCGTTGACGGACCCGCCCCGCGAATCGGCTGCGGTATCGACTTGATTGCCTACGTAGGTTACTCCGGCTTGCAAGCTAAGGAGTTCCACGGCATTGCGGCCCTCGGAGGGAATATCGAGAATCTGTTTGGAGTCGAAAGGATTACCCAGCGACGCGTCGACTGTGTTGACGGCTGGGGCTTCGCCTTGAACGTCAACCGTGGTGGTAGTTGTGCCAACGTTAAGAACGAAATTGAGCGTAGCGGGAGTGTTCACCTGCAGAGTTACGTTCTCTTTGCGGCTGGTCGTGAATCCGGCTGCGCCGACAGAAACCGTGTAGGTTCCGGGAGGAACTTGCAGGAACTGATATACGCCATGATCATCTGTCTTTTGGGTGCGGCTCAAAGCGACGGCTTGGTTGGCGAGCATAACCTCTGCGCCGGCTACGACTGCGGCTTGAGGGTCAGTGACCGTGCCGCGCAGCGAAGTCGTAGAACCTTGCGACCAACCCAGGGTAGTGACCGCGATAGAAAACATCATCGCAGCGATAAGAACTGCGATTACGCGCTCCGCCGCTGAAGACCAGGCATTCGAGGGCCAGATATTCCTCATGCATGATTCTCCATGGCCAACGTGGGAATGGCGCCACAGATGTCTCCGCATATTCTTGTGCCCCAGGCCTGGACAAGGCGTGCACCTTAACCGGGAATCGAATAATAGAGACCCTGCGTTACAGAGAGATTAAAGAGCGTGTGACCAGCAGTCACGGGACCGCGACTGTGAATGTGAAGAGGTCTGTCACCGATCCCCTCCCTGGTTTACGCCTCAGACATTCGGCGGCTCCTCAAGGAGCGGCCAAACTTGATAACTAATGGTGAGCGCGGCAGGACTCGAACCTGCGACCCATGCCTTAAAAGGGCATTGCTCTACCAACTGAGCTACGCGCCCTCACAATCATTTAAGTTAACACATTCCTCCGGTCGCGGTCTGCGGAACCCAGGGGGCTGACTGTGGGTCGATCTCCCGCGTCTCGAGTTTCTGTCCCTGAAAACAAAGGCCGCCTTTGCAGGCGGCCTTTCCTTTTCATCATCGATCCCTCACACTTTACTTGACGAAGTTGATGACCCCGAAGTACCCGTTCGTGTCGCTCGGTCCAGCGGTGAAGAATAACTGGTTCGTCTTGCCATTCAGGCTTGATCCGCCCCCGAACTCGATTCCCCACAATCCGTTAATTGCGATCGCTTTCCCCGCTGAGTTCTTGATCGTACCCATCAGCTTGCCGGTCGTCAGGTTGTATCCGTTGATGTTCCCCGTCGTCGTGTTGTTCGAAACCAGCAGCGCTCCGCTCAGTGTTCCAAACGTCTTAGGAGCTACGGTTAGCCCCCACGGCTGGTTCAAGGGCTTGCCCTGGGCAAAGCGCTTCACGAACGTTCCGTCTTCCCCGAAAATGTCGATGTATCCGCCCGCTGCGCCGGTCGTGCTGGCGTACGTCACATAGACCTGACCTGCAATATCCTGAATCCCGAACGGTGCGAAGCCGGCCGGAATCGTGCTGTCGGTGAACGACTTCACCAGGTTGAAATTGCCGTCGTACACGTCCACCTTATTGTTGGCGTTGTCGGCCGCGAATAGAGAGTTCCCTGAGGTGTGGCTCGTGATCGCCAGTCCGGTGTAAGACGCGCCTGCCTGCCGCACTCCGATCAGCGCCGTGCTCGGCTCAAAATCCGACCAGCCGCTGATGGTCCCGTCCAGCGTTGCAAACAAGAACACTGATGTCCAGGTGTCAATCTCGAATTCGGACGACCCGTTATAAACGATCCCGGTCGGCGACCCGGAACCCGTGCCCGATGACGACGGAACAATCACCTGCAAACTCTGAAGATTCCCGCTTCCGTCGTAGAGCGTCGACCAGCCGTCTGCTTCATCGCTGACCCAGAACGCACCACCCGGTGCATAGGCTAGTCCCCAAGCATTCTGCAACAGCGGATCGGTGTGCTTTGCTTTTCCCGTAAGGTTCGAATCCAGGTAGGTGAGTGCATACGATTGAGCTAGAGCCGCGCCAGACAACATCAGCACGAGTGTGCAGCAGGCGACGACAGTGATCACGCGACGAACAGAAGTGGGCATGCAGAATTCTCCTCTTAGTCTGTATTTAGGGGGCCCCAAACTGGACAACGGATGACGAACGGATTGAGCTGCCTTCTCCCAACGCAGGATCGGATTCCTGTCCCCGAACCTGGCAGCCTCCGAATCCTAGGCCCAATGCTGCTTCCCATTTGTCACGGCCATGTCAAAAATTTCCATATTTCCTGTCAACCACGCCCAAATTGCCCCTTCTGCAAGAAAGGCCGCCCTCCTCGGGCGGCCCTTTACTATGTCAACCATGGTTCCCTGCGCCGCGGGAAACTCGTCCGCGGCATCTTGGTGCGTTTATTTCACAACCGAAATCTTGCCGAACGTCCCGGCCAGATTGTTGCTCGGTCCCGCAGTGAAGAAAAGCTGATTCTTCTGCCCGTTGTTCGCGGTCCCGCCCCCGAACTCGATCGCCCACAACTGGTCGATCTTGATGGCGCTTCCATTCGCATCCGACAGTGTGCCCAGAAATTCCCCGGTGAGGACATCGAAGGCGTTGATCGTCGAGCTTTTGTTGATGTTGTTGGAGACCAGCAGCGTGTTGCTCAGGGTTCCGAAATTCTTCGGCGCCGCCGCAAAACCCCAAGGTTGGTTCAGCGGCGAGCCTTGCGCCACCCGCTTCAGGAACACGCCCCCTTCGCTGAAGATATCGACGTATCCCCCCGATCCTCCCGCCTGGCTGGCAAACGACACCAAGAGCAGCCCGCCGATATCCTGAATCCCGAAAGGCGCAAATCCCGTCGCAATTGTTGGATCGGTAAATGAATTGACCAGGTTGAAACTCGCATCGTAAACGTCGACCTTGTTATTCCAGTTGTCGGCCGCGAACAGAAAATTTCCCGACGCATAGTTTGTAATCGCCAGCCCCGTATAGATTGCGCCTGAACTCGAATTGTTCACCGCGATGATCGCAGCATTCGGATTCGATTGCGGCGCCCACCCGCTGACGGTTCCGTCCAGCGTCGCAAACAGGAAAATCGCGGGCCATCCCTGCACCTGAAAATCCTGCGATCCGTTGAACACTATGCCGGTCGGCTTTCCCGGCCCCTGCCCGCTCGCCGCTGGCACTGTGACCTGAAGGCCTTGTTTGACTCCGCCTCCGGTATACAGAGTCGACCATCCCGAACCGTTGTCGCTGATCCAGAATGGCGTGCCCGGCCCGTACGTCAGCCCCCATGCATTCACCAGCAGGGGATCCGTATGCTTAGCCTGCCCCACCTGATTCGAAACCAGATTTGTGAGTTGATACTGCGCCACCGCTGCGCTCGAAACGAACATCAGCGTAAGCCCCAGGGCGAAAGTGAGAGTAATTGTGCGACGCCGCATGTGGATCTCCTTTGATGCCGAGTCAAAGGCAGGGGCAGTGCCGGTGCACCTTTCTTCGCACACAAGTCACAATTCTTTGACTAGCCGTTCCCAATCCTAGGCCGTGCATTGTCCAGCGATTGTCAGTGCCATGTCACGAATTTGCACATTTCGATGCCGACGTGGCGAGCAAAGCTCGGCTGCTGAATGCGCCCATTTCTCAATTCTTTTGACGAAGAGGTTCCTCTCAACTCTACAGTCGTGGATCTACCGGCTCACTCTCCAGCGCCAGCACCCCAAACACGCACTCATGCACCCGTCGCAGCGGCTCCCGATGCACGAACCGTTCCAGCGCCTCCAATCCCAACGCAAACTCCCGGGCCGCGAGCGAGCGCTTCGCTCCCAACCCCCGGTGCTTCAATCGAAGCAAATTGTCCGGCAATGTGTAATCGGGCCCGTAGATGATTCGCAAATACTCCCGACCTCGCACCTTCACAGCCGGCTGCGCCAGTCCCTTGCGCCCCTTGCTCACAAAATCCCACGGCTTCACCACCATGCCTTCGCCGCCCGCCGCAGTCAGTTCCTCCCACCACGTAATTCCACGATCCTGCTCCGCTCTGTCAGTAAGATCGATCACCTGGTAGGGAGTCTGCAGCAGCAGTTCGCCGTGGGACGTTGAGTGATGTGACGCAGGCGCCCCCGCCCGCGCATCCCCGCAGATCTTCCCCAGCATCTCCATGTGCCAAACGTGATCCTTCGCAGAATGCACCCGCCCTTCACTCGCCAGCAGATGAAACGGCGCCAGCTTCATGTCCGACAAAGACGTCACCGTCCAGCAATACCGCCGGTAAGCCTCGATATAAAGATCGGCTGCAACTGCGCGCTGACGAAATTGTTCTGCGAGAACAGCGATCTCCGGATTGCTCGATGCCGCCGTCAGAGCTGCCATCACAACCGGCAAACCCGCGCGTGCAGCCGCTCCCGTAGGCGCGTACTGCAGCCGAAGCAACTCCTGCGCCTTCGCCGACCACGGCATCAACTCGCAATCCAGGCACACCCAGTCGGTCTTCAGCTCTTCCCAAATCCCGGCGTTCTCAACGGCAACACGCACATCTTCCAGAAACTGCGTCTCCATCACCGCGTCATTAAGGAATCGCCTCCCCGTGCGGGTATAGCAAACGCCAATTTCTCCTTCGAGAACGCCGAATCGCTTCCGCGCCGCGTCCGCATCCCGGCAAACAATTACAACCGCCCGCGACCCCATATGCTTCTGCTCGCAAACCACCTTGTGCACGCCCTCGTGCAGGTAATACGCGAACGCCTCTTCCGGATGCTCCAGCAATCCTTCCCGCTTGCTGGTCTCGCACGGTGACATCGTCGGCGGCAAATAAATCAACCACTTTGGATTCGCCGCAAACCGGCTCATCACCTCCAGCGCAGCCGTCGCATTCTCCTCGCGAATGGTGACGCTCTTCTGCAGCCGCGTCTGGATAATCCGCTTCCCCACCACGTCTTCAAGGTCGAGGAGATCATCCAGTTGCTGTTGCATCGTCAGCACCGGCGCGCCCGTATCCGGACGCAAGAACGGCTTCGCCGACTCGTAATAAGTCTTCACCGCGGGCACCGACACCAGCTCGCGCTCGGGATAGCGCAGCGCCGTCAGCTTTCCGCCGAACACGCATCCCGTATCGATGTTGATCGTGCGATTCAGCCATTCGGGTTCGGCCACCGGCGTGTGCCCATATACGACCATCGCCTTCCCGCGATACTCCGCCGCCCAGTTGTATCGCACCGGAAGCCCGTACTCATCGGTCTCGCCGGTGGTCTCTCCATAGAGCGCAAAGTCCCTCACCTTGCCCGAACCGCGCCCCTGCATTTCTTCCTTCATACCCGCATGCGCCACCACCAGCTTCCCGTCGTCGAGCACGTAATGGCTAACCAGGTCGTCAAGAAACTTGATGACCGCCTGCTTGAACTCTGCCGGCTGTTTGTCTAACTGCTCCACCGAGTCCACCAGCCCATGCGTCAGCTGAACATCGCGGCCCTTCAGCTTCCGCATCAACTTCATATCGTGATTTCCGGGAACGCAGAAGGCCGTACCCTCCTCTTCCATCTTCATGACTAGCCGCAGCACTTCAGGAATCTTCGGTCCACGATCCACCAAGTCTCCAACGAAAATCGCTTTGCGCCCATCCGGCGGAATCACCCTCGGACCATCCGCACCAGATTCAATCTTGTAGCCAAGTTGAACGAGCAGCGCAGTCAACTCTTCGTAGCACCCGTGCACGTCGCCAATAATGTCGAACGGCCCACGCTCCTCCCTCAGGTTGTTCCAGAGGGTCTGCCGCGTGATCGTGACCCCAGCAACTTCTTCCGGGCTCGACATCACAAACACATGGCGAAACCCTTCCCGCTCCAGCCCGCGAATCGACCGCCGCAGTTGCTGCGACTGATTCCTCACCACGTGCGAGCCGAACTGCCGGTCGGGTCGGTTCTGATTCCGCTCGTGGCAAAGCCTCTCCGGCATGTTCAGGACAATAGCGACCGGAAGAACATGGAATTCGCGCGCCAATTCCACCAGCGGCTTGCGCGCCTCCTGCTGCACATTGGTCGCGTCGACCACCGTCAGCCGTCCCGCAGCCAACCTCTTCCGCGCGACGTAGTGCAGCACATCGAATGCATCCTTGGTCGCTGCCTGCTCGTTTTCATCGTCCGAAACCAGCCCGCGACAGAAGTCGGAGGAGAGTACCTCCGTGGGCTTGAAGTGCGCCCGGGCGAAGCTCGACTTCCCGCAGCCCGACGGCCCAATCAACACCACCAACGACAGTTCAGGGATCGTAATGTTCACAGCGTGAAGACCCCCATCTGCGTCGGCGGACCCACCTGCGTATCCTCTTCTCCCACGGGCAAGAACCTCACGACATATCCAAACCGTTCTGCGACCCGCGCGGCCCAATCCGCAAACTCCTTCCGCGTCCACTCAAAGCGGTGATCCTTGTGCCGAAACTTCCCCGGTGGCAAAGTCTCGAACTTCACGTTGTACTCGGCATTGGGAGTAGTCACCACCACCGTCTTCGGACGCGCCGCTTCAAACAGCACTCTCTCAAACGCGGCCAGCCGCGGGGCATCCAGATGCTCAATCACTTCGACCACCGTCGCCGCGTCATACCCAGCCAGCCGCTTGTCCCGGTACATCAGAGAGCCATGCATCAACTTCAGGCGCTCTTTCAGCTTCGCCGGCATCCGGTCCAGCTTCAATCGCTGGCTCGCAATCTCCAGGCTCCGGTGCGAAACGTCCATCCCCACAATCTCCGTCAGAGCCCTGTCCTCCAGCAATTCCTTCAGCAACTTCCCTTCTCCGCACCCTAAATCGAGCACGCGCTTCGCGCCCGCCGAACGCAGCACAGCCGTTACCGCTCCCATCCGCTGCTGCCACAAACGGATCGGCTCCTCGATCTTTACTTCTTGCTCGGAGTTCTGCTCTGCTGCCGCGTCCGGATCGAGATTGTCCTCCTCCGCCAACTGTGCCAGCGCTTCTCGCGCCAGTTGTCGCTGCCGCGGCAAATACCGCTTTACGATCGCTTCCTTATGCGGATGCGACGCCAGCCACCCTTCGCCTTTCCGCAACAACTTCTCCACCTCAGCCTTGCCGATCCAGTAATGCTTCTCGGCATCCAGCACCGGCACCAGCACATAAATATGATTGAGGAGATCGCGTAGCCGCAGAGTCCCCGCCAGTGTCACTGTGTAGTACGGTCCTTCACCCCACTCCGGGAATTTCTCGTCCAGCGGATGATGCTCGCAGGCAACGCTATATCCCAACGGCTCAAACAATTCTCGGATCAATCCCTCGCCGCCGCGGCAGGCCACTACCGCCAGCTTCGCAGTTAGAGGAATCGCCTGGTTCGCAAGCTCCTGCCTCCCTTTGCTCCGTCCCGACATCGCCGTCCCGAAAGCCCTCCCCATAGCAACGCTGAGAAACGAAGACAGCACATACGGGCGATCATTCACATACTGATCCAGCGTCCCGCCTTCGTGCTGCCCGCGCTTCCCCCGCACCAGTCCCACCGGATCCACATCGAGAAGCAATGCCGCGGTGCACCGTTCCTCGCTCGCCTCCGGATAAAACACGTGCGCCTTCCCAAACGACAGCTCCAACGAATGCAGCCGCGCAGGATTCTTATGCAGCAGATACCCCAGGTCGGTGGCGGGATGATGCGTGCTGGAAATCGTCAACAACATAAGTTGGGATTATACGGGCAGGGAAATGGAGAGGTGATTGTCCGAGAGATTTGGTTGCAGAATCGAAAGGTACCCCCATTTCTCGCGTCCTTCGCGAGGAGTGGGGGCTTTTGCTCTTAATCCTATGTCGCTAGGCACAGAACTCGTTCTGCTCACGGCCGAGGGAAGTGGATTTCGACTCAGGAAACTCGCAGGCACAACGTCGCAGCCAAACCACGACCCCGATGGTCTACTTCGCCCACCCTAAACCATCCGCAAACTTGCCCGCAGCAATCACTTTCTGCACATTCCATTGCGCCAGATCGATCGCCACGACTTTCCCGCTCGTGTTGCACGATACATAGGCAATCTTGCCGTCGGGACGTATCAGAATCTCCTGCGGTGTGCTCGGTACATCAATGCGACGTGTTACCTGCATGCTTCCCAAGTCGACGACCGCAACCTGATTGGCGGACGGAACCGCGACCAGCAGCCATCGGCCATCCTGCGTTGCGGCCGCGCCGTAACCCGTGCCCGGCAGCGCCACCCACGTCCTCACCTTCTCGGTCGCCGTGTCGATCACCGCCAGCTGCGGCTTCGTTTGATCTGACGTAAACACCAGCTTGTCATCGGCTGAGATTGCAATCCGCTGCACCTGCCCCGACACGGGAATCACCGCCACCGTCTTTCGCCCCACCATATCGAGCACAGAGACGGTGCCGGGCCCAACATTGGACGTGTAGCCGCGCTTCCCGTCATGCGACAAGACCAGCATGTGCGACTCCTCCTGCCCGGTCGGCACTGCGCCTAATATCTTTCGCGTTTTCGGATCGACCACCGTCACGCTCTTATCCAATTCTGTCGTCACATAGAGCAGCCCGCTCGCCGGATCCAACACCGCACAGTGCGGCCTTACTCCACGACCAAAATCGATGTCTCCCACGATCTCGCGCGATGGCAGATCAATCACCAGCATCTCGTGCCCATCGATCCCCGGCTTTCCTACACCGGAACTGCCATATATGGGCACAAATGCTGTGTGCCCATCGGCGGACACGGCGACTTCATGACCATGAATTCCAACAGTCTTCTCCGGAA
>Ga0187819_10002209_pt1 | contig 10259 bp, 9 predicted proteins | sample NC_wetland_sal_i_15_FD_132411 | JGI IMG/M metagenome (GOLD analysis project Ga0187819, IMG submission 132411) | Wetland sediment microbial communities from Neuse River Estuary, North Carolina, USA - SO4_4 | ecosystem: Environmental > Aquatic > Freshwater > Wetlands > Sediment | place: USA: North...
AGCCGCAGCCACGCCGCAGCGGCCAAACCAGTGAAGCCCCCGCCGATGACAGCGAAATCAACTTTGTCTGGAATCGGCCGGGGCGCCGGCGTGAAATCAATTTTCCACGGCGTTTCTCCCCAGCTTGGATTTAGTCTTGGCCTGGGTACTGTTTTTGGTTTTGATTTTAAACTAGCCATGAAGGTAGCCGAGGATAGGGATGCCTGGAGAGATTCCTTTGCTGCCCGAGCGGCGAAGCCGCTTGTGCAAGATCTCGCGCCGTGATGCATGCCCCTCGAATCGCCTTGCCAACGGAACGGCTCGAAGAAATCAGAAACCACAGCCTCGCATGTCGCGCCGAGATATTGCAGGAGCGCAAAGCGCTCCTGCCGCAAATGATTCTTGTGCGCGTTCCGGAGTGTCAAGCGGACACGCTCTCCGAGATCAGGCTCGGCGGCAGCGACGAACGGCAAACGGCCGGAAAACCCTTACAGAATCGACTCCGTCCAATTCTCGAGCGTGTGCTTCAGCTTGCCCATGAATTGGTGGGCCACGGCGCCATCCACCACGCGGTGATCGTAGGAAAGCGTGAGATAGACCATCGAGCGGATGGCGATCGCGTCGTCAATCACCACCGGCCGCTTCTCGATCGCGCCCAGGCCGAGAATGGCCACGTTCGGCTGGTTGATCACCGGCAGGCCGAAGAGCCCGCCGAAGACGCCGGGATTGGTGATCGAGAAGGTGCTCTCGGCCACTTCTTCGGGCTTGAGTTTTTTGGAGCGCGCGCGCTCGGCCAGGTCGTTCATCGCCCGCGCCAGGCCCAGGAAATTTTTCTCTTCCGCGCCCTTGATCACCGGGACGATCAAGCCCCAGTCGAGCGCCACGGCGATGCCGATATTGCACTCCTTGTGCAGGATGACGTTCGTGCCGTCAACGGAGGCGTTGACAGTGGGGTAGGCGCGCAGCGCTTCGACCGCGGCGCGCACGAAGAAGGGCATGAAGGTGAGCTTGGTGCCGGCGGCCTGCTCGAACTTGTCTTTCATCTTCGAGCGCAGCGCGGCGATGGCGCTGACGTTCACTTCATCCACGGAATAAACATGAGGAGACACGTGCTTCGAGAGCACCATGTGTTCGGCGATGCGTTGGCGCATCACCGACATGGGCTGCACTTCGTAATGGCCGAAATACATTTTCTCGCGCGGGACCGCATTTTCAAGAACTGCAGATGCAGCCGCGCCGCCCGTCGGCGGAGGAGGGGTCGAGGGGCGCGCCAGGGCCGGCGCCGCAGCTAGAGCCGTGGCTCCCGAGGAAACGCCGCCGCCTTCGACCGCCGCAAGAATGTCGCGCTTGCTGATGCGGCCGCCCGCGCCTGTGCCGGGAACTTGCGCGAGGTCAATATTTTGTTCGCGCGCGATGCGGCGCACGAGCGGGGAGCTGCGAATTTTCTCACCGCTGGGCATAACTGCGGGCCTTTGCGGCGGCGCGGGAGAGCCCGCGGCGGGAACGAGCGACGGCCCGGGCTTTGTCGCGGGCGCGGGAGCGACCGGTTTGGGCGCGGCCGACGCAGCCGGAGCAGGCTTGGGAGCTTCGGCCTTCGCGGGCGGCGGTGCCGAGACAGCAGCCGGGGCGCCAGCCGCGTCAATCACCGCGACGATCGTTTGAATGGGCACCGTCTGCCCTTCGTTGACCTTGATTTCCTTGAGCACACCGGCGGCAGGCGAGGGAATTTCCGCGTCCACCTTGTCGGTCGAAATTTCGAAGAGCGGCTCGTCGCGCTCGATTTTGTCGCCGGGCTTTTTCAGCCACTTGGTGATGGTGCCCTCGAAAATGCTTTCGCCCATCTGGGGCATGATGACGTCAACGGCCATGGTTTTCTCCTCAGTCCATCAAGTTCAGGCGGCGCTGAGACACTCCTCGTGCCAGACGCCGGGGATTCCTTCGAGCGTGTAGATTTCATCGCCGCCGGTGAAGAAATCGACCGCCTTCACCTTGGCGACGCGCCCGGCGAAGGCAATCTGCTCGGGCTCAAGCTCGTTGTGATACTGGCCGGCCTCGAGAAACTCCTCGAGGAAGGCGCGGTCGGCGATGCGCACCTCCGACCCGACTGCGAATTCAGCTACGTTGAGACCTTTTGTTTTTCCCAAGTGGATGCTCCGGTTTCCAGGATTTCAGTATCGGGCCAGTTCCCGCGCGGCCGCAACAACTTTCGCCGCATTGGGCAGAAAATGCTCCTCGAGGGGCGGCGAGTAGGGCGTGGGCGTATCGAGCGCGGTCACGCGCGCGATGGGCCCATCGAGATCCTCGAAGGCGCCCTCGCAGACGAGGGCCGCGATTTCGCCGGCAATGCCCCCGGTGCGCGTGTCCTCGTGAACGATCAGGAGCTTGTTGGTTTTTTTCACCGAGGCGAGGATGGTCCCGCGGTCGAGCGGCAAAAGCGTGCGCAAGTCGATCACCTCGGCCTCGATTCCCTCTTTCGCGAGCTCAGCCGCGGCCTCGAGCGCCGGGTACATCATCGCGGCGTAACTGATGATGGTGAGGTCGCGACCCTCGCGCCGCACGGCTGCGTTCCCGAGCGGCACGGTGAATTCGCCTTCGGGCAGTTCCTCCTTGATGCGCCGGTACAGAAACTTGTGCTCGAAGAAAAGCACGGGATTATTGTCGCGAATGGCGGATTTGAGCAAGCCTTTCGCGTCGTGGGCCGTCGAGGGATAGACGACCTTCAATCCCGGCGTGTGCACGAAGTACATTTCCGGGTTCGCGGAATGGAACGGCCCGCCGTGCACGCCTCCTCCTGACGGACCGCGCAATACCATCGGCACCGGAGCGCCCCAGCGATAGTGCGATTTGGCCACGAAATTCGTCACCTGGTTGAAGCAGCAGGCAATGAAATCGATGAATTGCATTTCGACGATCGGCCGCAGCCCGAGATAGCTCATGCCGCAGGCCGCGCCGACGATGGCCGTTTCGGCGATGGGCGCGTCAATCACGCGCTCAGGGCCGAAGCGCGCGAGCAGCCCTTCGGTGACTTTGAACGCGCCGCCGTAGACGCCGATATCCTCGCCCAGCGCGACCACCGCCGGGTCGCGGTCCATCTCCTCGAAAATCGCCTGGCGAATTCCTTCGAGCATGGTGACCGGGGCCATCGTCAGCGCCTCCCCTGCTTGGTCTGAGCGGCTTGGCGCAAGGATTTATCCTTCGGTCCGCGGCCGAAGGGGACGCGCGGGGCCGAGGGCTCGGCGTCGCCTGCCTGCAAGGATTCATTCACGGGTGGCTTGGCCGGCGGTTTGACGGGGACTTTCGGCGCGGGCTTCGCAATCGGCTTGGACGATTTTGCGCCGTTCCCGCCGGAAGCAGCAGGCTGCCCCGCTGCGGCTGCCGCGGCCGGCTTCTCAAGCGCGCCGAATCCTTTCACCTGCCAGGCGGCCTCGCTGCTGCAATTCGGCGGCGTTAATTCCTTTACCGGGCGCTGCCAATCGGCCTTGATTGTGTGGCAGCCCTCTTCGCAATAAACGCCCTTTTCGGCCAGCTCAGGCGGCGGCAGCGGCGAATCCTCGGCGAATTTCTGCTCCACGTCGAGTTCGCGTTCGATGCGCGCGTCGATTTCGGATTTCGTCTTCGCGTCCCAGATTTTATTTTCGGTGAGGTATTTCTCATAGAGCGCGATCGGATCGCGGGCTTTCCAGTATTCGAACATTTCCTTGGGAACGTATTCGGCGGGATCGTGCTGCGCGTGGCCCTTCATGCGCATGGTTTTCACTTCGATGAGGACGGGGCCGCGGCCGGAGCGCGCTTCCTCGACGGCGTCCTTGGCGGTGTTGTAAACGGCCACCACGTCGTTGCCATCCACGATCTTGCCAGTAATTCCGTAGCCGCGGGCGCGCTCGGCGAGGTCTTTCACCGGCGACTGGCGCGAAACGGGAGTCGAATAGGCCCACTGATTATTTTCGAGCACCAGCACGAAAGCCGCGTGCTGCTGCGCCGCGAAAATCAGCCCTTCGTGAAAAGCGCCGGTCGAGGAGCCGCCGTCGCCAATCCATGTGAGGGCGACGATTTTTTGCCCCAGATAGCGCCCTGCCATGGCCACGCCGGTCATCACCGGAATCAAATCGCCGAGCATGGAGATGGGCGAAACGGTGTGGCGCACTTTCAAATCGCCGAAATGGCTGGTGCCATCCTTGCCGAGCGTGGGCGAAGTGTATTTGGCCATGTGCTGGGTAAAGATGTCGCGGGGCTTGAATCCCTTCACGAGCAGCGCGCCGATATTGCGGATCATGGGCGCGAGCCAGTCGCGCGGCTCGAGCGCATAGGCGGTGGCCACCGAAATCGCTTCCTGGCCGAGGCTCGAATACAGGCCGCCGACAATTTTATTCTGGCGGAAGAGGCGCACCATGCGGTCCTCGAGCTGGCGATTGAGCTGCATGTAGTAATACAGATCGAGGTGCTGCTCGCGGGTGAGCGTTCGGGTCATTCCGGTTTTCCTTGTCCGAGTTCGGCATGCGGCTTCATTGTGAACAAATTCCTTTTGTCATGGCGCGGGCTTTTGCCCGCCGTTCAAAACTCAGGGAGCCGCGCTGCATGCGGCGGCCGCAATCCTCTCCGGCGCATCCAATGCGTTCCGCAACTCCGCAAACGAGATCTCCTGCATCGCACGCTCGAAAACCTCGCCAAAATGCTCCGCGAGCCGCGACTTTGCTTCTTCGACGCGGACGGCGTGGCCGAGAGCGCGCTCGAGCGACGTGGCGCGTTTATCCGCGATCCCACAGGGGACAATCAAATCAAAAAAACGCAAATCGGTCGAGACGTTATATGCGAAGCCGTGCGAAGTGACCCAGCGGCTCAGATGCACGCCGAGCGCGGCAAGTTTTTCCTCGCCCGCCGGAGTTTCGACCCACACGCCGTGCTGGCCTTCGACGCGCTTCGTCGCCACGCCGAAATCGCTCGTGGCGCGCATCATGGCCTCCTCAAGTTGGCTGACGTACCAGCGCACGTCGCGGCGGTGCTCCGTCAAATCGAGAATCGGGTAGCCGACGATCTGGCCGGGGCCGTGGTAGGTGATGTCGCCGCCGCGGTCGGTAAGATGGAACTCGACGTTCATGTTTGCGAGCAACTGCTTCGAGGCGCGCAGATTTTCGCGCCGGCCGTTGCGTCCGAGCGTGATCACGTGCGGATGCTCGCAAAGGAGCAGCACGTCGGGGATCGCTCCGGCCTTGCGCGCGGCCACGGCTTCGCGTTGCAATTCGCAGGCGGGGCCATAGGGCAGGAGTCCCAGATCGACCACCCAGCAAATTTTTTCGTTGTGCGTCACTTTGGCTTCAAGGGCTAGAGCCCGCTATCTTTTCGTTTTCTTCTCACACGGGCATCGCGTCAAAAGTTGATGGCCAGGCCGCGCACGGAATTGAATGCGTCGCCCATCGCTTCCCAGACGGTTGGATGCGCGTGAATGATGGCGGCCATGTCGTCGAGCGTTGCTTCCAGACCGAGCGCGGCAACCGGCTCGGCAATGATTTCCGTGGCGAGCGGCCCAATGGCATGTACGCCGAGAATCTCGCCGTACTTTTCTTCCGCCACCACCTTGATGAAGCCTTCGTGCTGGCCGAGGATCGTAGCCTTACTGTTGGCGAGGAACGGAAATTTCCCGGTCTTGACGCTGAAGCCGGCCTCGCGCGCCTGCTTCTCCGTGAACCCGATCGAGCCGATCTGCGGCTCGCAGTAGGTGCAGTTGGGGCAGCGTTTCTTATCGAACGGCTGCATCTCTTTTCCGGCCATGCGCCCGACGGCGATGATGCCTTCCATCGAAGCGGCGTGCGCGAGCTGCGGCAACCCCGCCACCATATCACCGATGGCGTAGAGTCGCGGCTCCTCGGTTTCGAGGAATGCGTTGGTGTGGACGTATCCACGTTCGAGCCTGGCTTTCGTTTGCTCGAGGCCGATATTTTCGGTGAGCGGGCGGCGCCCGACGGCAATTAACACTTTTTCGGCGTTGATGGTCTGGGGCTTACCCGATTTGTCCGTGTAGGCGACAATCGCGCCGCCCGCGTTCTTCTTCACCGACTCCACTTTCGCTTCGAGCTCGAGCCGAATTCCCTTTTTGCGGAACGACTTCTCAAGCTCCGCCGAAATTTCTTCGTCCTCGAGCGGCACCGCGCGCGGGAGCATTTCGAGAAGCGTCACGTCCGTGCCGAACGTCTTGAAGATGGAGGCAAATTCGACGCCCACGGCGCCGCAGCCGACAATCACCATGGTCTTGGGAATCTCCTGGAGGGTGAGAATTTCGCGGTTCGTCAGCACCACCTTGCCGTCAATCTCCAGGCCCGGAAGAGAGCGCGCTTCGGAGCCCGTGGCTAGCATGGTGTAGGTGGTTTCGAGCTCGGTAGTCTTGCCGTCTTTCTCGACGGACACGCGCCCCGGTCCCGCGATGCGTCCCCAGCCAGTGATGGACTCGACTTTGTTCTTCTTGAATAGACTGGCAATTCCAAGCGAGTGTTTCTTGACGATTTTATCCTTGCGAGCCAGGATCGCGGGCCAATTAACTTTGACGTCCTTGACTTCGAATCCGAATTCCTCAGCGCGCTTGAAGTAGTCGTAAATATCCGCGTGGTGCAAGAATACTTTTGTAGGTATGCATCCGACATGCAGGCAGGTGCCACCAAGATACGGGTCCTTCTCGACAACCGCCGTCTTCAGTCCCCATTGCCCGGCGCGAATCGCGGCCACGTAGCCGCCAGGCCCGCTCCCGATGATCACCAGATCGTATTTAGCCAAACCAGACCTCCACGCGCTTTCCAATCCCGCTGAGCCAATAGATGCATGGAAGGGTGATACCGATTGCGGCTCTTCCAGGCGCGCAAACTGAAGATTTTAGCAGCCGTACCCGCGCGCCGCAACCCTGGCCCCGGCATGACGATACATCCATTTCGGCCGCTATCCAATCAGCTTCGGGAGCGTCTGAAACGGCATATAATTCCGAGCCGCTGGGCCTTTCCGGTGCAAGGCCGGAACTAACCGCGGCGACTGCGCGTATCAATTGGCAAGAGGATCACATCGATGACATCCGAACCCGAAGCCGCCGGAGACATGCTCCCGGCAGAAGTGCCAAGCACGGCTACAGAGAAGCCACACTGGTTCCGCAGCATTTTCGTCGGGCCCGACGGCATCCGCGCCGTCTGGCGGTTTTTGCTCTATGTGGTGATGTTCATGGCGTTGTTCCAGGGCATCCAATACGTGCTGGCCCTCTACCCACCCATCCGCCAGATTTTCGAGGAAGTGCGTGGCGGCGGAACAATCACCCATGCTTTTAACTTCCTCTTTGAATCCTCGGCAATTCTCGCCGCGTATCTTCCCGCCCTTCTTCTAAGCCGGATCGAAAAGCGGCCCTTCGGCGCCTACGGAGTTCCGTTGCAGGGCGCATTCGGCAGAATGTTCTGGTGGGGCACTCTCTGGGGCTTGATCTTTGAGTCCGTGGAAGTATGCCTCATCAGCGCTTTCGGCGGATTTTCATTCGGCGGGCTCGCGCTATCGGGCCCGGAAATTATCAAGCATGGCCTTCTCTGGGCCTTCGGGTTCCTTCTGGTGGGATTTTTCGAGGAATTTTTCTTTCGAGGCTATTCGCAATTCACGCTCGGCTCCTGGATCGGCTTCTGGCCCTCGGCGATTTTCATTTCCGCGCTCTTCGGCTACTCGCACCTTTCGAATCCCGGAGAAGGATGGGCCGGGGCCCTTTCGGTTTTTGCGTTCGGGCTGTTCACGTGCTTCACACTCCAGCGAACCGGAAACCTCTGGTTCGCGATTGGATTTCATGCCGCGGGGGATTACGCCGAAACATTCATTTACTCCACGCCCGATAGCGGCCTCCTGGCCGGGGGGCATCTCCTCAACTCGACCTTCCACGGACCCAAGTGGCTGACGGGCGGCACGATTGGGCCGGAGGGAAGCGTGTTTGATTTCGTGCTCATGTTCGCGGCCTTCCTCGTGTTCCTCTGGCTCTTTCCGGCGAAGAAGGCCGCCACCAGCGAGTGACCATCGGCCATGAGCCCAGCGCGCTTGGGCCGCGTGGCCTCCCTTAAATTAAGAAAGCGTTTTTCCCGCGCCCGCGTCCAAGGTATTGTCTTGGGGCGGCAATTTGCCCCAATCCGCTGATACGCCGCAAAGGATGCCCAGCATGACGACAGAATCCACTCCCGCTGATTCCCTTTCGCACTCTCAGGACTCGACGCGGGTGCAGCCCTCGCTCCTCCACAATATTTTTCTTGGCCCGCAGGGACTTCGCGTGGGATGGCGAGTGCTGGTTTATGTCGCCCTATTCCGGGCGTTCATTGCGGGGCTGCAATTCGGAGCCGCGCACACGGCGCCGATTCGCGCCTGGCTGACTGCGCAGCCGACTGACGTGATTGCGGTGGGCACCCTGGTTTTTAGCGAAGTCATCCTCGTCCTTTCAGTGTTTATTCCGGCACTGATCATGATGAAGATTGAAAAGCGGCCGTTCGCCGCATACGGTCTGCCGTCGGCCGAGGCGTTCGGCAAACGATTCTGGCAGGGAGTGCCATTCGGCTTTGCGATGATGTCGCTGCTGGTGGCGGGCATCGCCGCGTTTCACGGGTACTCGATGGAAGGCGTGAGCGCGCATGGCGCGGAGCTGCTCAGATTCGGATTTCTTTATGCCGTGGGCTTTCTGCTCACCGGCTTCTTCGAGGAATTCGGCTTCCGCGGCTACTTGCAATACACGCTGGGGTCGGGGATAGGATTTTGGCCTTCGGCAGTTGTTCTTTCGTTCTTGTTCGGCTACGCCCACCTCGGCAATCCGGGTGAGTCGAAGATTGGCGCGTTCATGGCCGGGTCCTTTGGCTTGCTGGCATTGTTCTCGCTGCGGCGCACCGGGAGTTTGTGGTTCGCGGTCGGAATGCACGCGGCATTCGATTGGACGGAGACTTTCTTCTACGGAGTTCCAGATAGTGGTGCGCCGGCACAAGCGTACCTTTTGAAATCTTCGTTTCACGGCCCGCAATGGCTGACGGGTGGAAGCGTAGGCCCGGAAGGCAGCTACGTGGTCTTCGGCGTCTTGGTGCTCTCGGGCGTCGCCATCCACTATATGTTTCCAGCGCGGCAAGAAGCTGCGCAGGGTGCGGAAATACGACGGAGTTGAACCCTAACGTCGCGGCGTGATCCGCAGTATGTCGTAATTCACTTCCACCGCGCGGTCCGGGAATTCGGATTCAATCCGTGATTTGAGTTCACCCACAGTGAGCGCGCCATTCTTGCCGTTGAGGCCCCGGGCGTCGTCCATCAGTATCACGTGACCTTTCACCGGATGGCGCAGAATGGCTTCGAATTCCGCCGAAAGCCGCTGCTTATCGCGTTCCTCGCCCGCCCAGCCGTAGTAGCCGGCATCCAGCCAGAAGAGCGCCGGTTCCCGAAGCGACTTCAGCAACTCGGGGAGCACGTGCCGGCTATCTCCTTCGAGAATTTGAATATTCGCGAAACGCTCGAAATTTCGAACCGCTCTTCGCGCAAGCTCGGGATCGAATTCGATCGAATAGATGCGCTCGAAGTGCTTCCTCATGGCGGAAACCATTTCCCCGTAATAGGTCCCCGTTTCAATCAAAATCTTCAGCCCGAACTTTTCGCCGTATTCGCGCACCGTCCGTTGCTTCTGCAAATGCGGCGAACGCACGGGCTTGCCACGGAGCCGCCAGTACCAGTAATCAGGGTAGTGCGAGAAAGATTTATAGGCACCGTACCAGGGCATGCGCTTCAGCAATCTTCGGAGAGCTTTCACGCGACCTCGCGGGAAGGGCCAGGGAGTCTTTTTGAGAATCTAGAATTTCGTCAGGGCACGACTTCAGTCGTGCCGCAACCGTCGCAGAATCAACACGGCTTCAGCCGCTGGGGTTGAGTTTGGCGAGTTCTCACACAGGCTCCTTGCTGCCGATGCGCAGAATAGGCGGCGCGGCTCGCCCTGTCAAACCATCGCTTGCCGGCGCCACGCGATTGGACCGTCACAGCAATTGGGCCATCGCTCGCGCGCTTCGATGATATATTTTGCAGCGATTCCGCGGCGCAGGCTCTGCAATGGCGAGGCGGCTAGTTGAGCCGCGAAGAAGGTGCGAGCGCGCCGCGATTTTGCCGGGAGGTGAATGCACGTGCGGCTGTCCGTCTGCGTGATCACGCACAACGAAGCGGCCAATATCGCCCGCACGCTCGCGAGCGTGAAAGGAATTGCGGACGAAATGATCGTGGTGGATTCAGGCAGCACGGACGACACGGTTGCGCTCGCGCGCTCCTGC
>Ga0187819_10002210_pt1 | contig 10253 bp, 8 predicted proteins | sample NC_wetland_sal_i_15_FD_132411 | JGI IMG/M metagenome (GOLD analysis project Ga0187819, IMG submission 132411) | Wetland sediment microbial communities from Neuse River Estuary, North Carolina, USA - SO4_4 | ecosystem: Environmental > Aquatic > Freshwater > Wetlands > Sediment | place: USA: North...
ATCGACGACGGCCGGCGCTGGCTGGTGCGTTTTCCGCGGCGCAAGTATGATCTCATCGTGATGGACACGATCTATCACTGGCGGGCAAACGCCACCAACCTGCTGTCGCGCGAATTTCTGGAGCTGGCGCGGGGGCATCTGAAACCTGGCGGGATTCTCTACTACAACACCACGCACTCGGGAGACGCCGAGCTGACGGGAGTGACCTTGTTCCCCTTCGCGCTCCGCTTCGGACCTGTGCTGGCTGTGAGCGACAGCCCGATCCAAACCGACAAAGAACGCTGGCGGCGGATGCTGCTGGCTTACCGGCTGGAAGGCGAACCTGTTTTCGATCCCACCGATTCGGATGACCGGGCGCGTCTGGACGAAATCCTCGCTTACGCGGACACGCTTGAGCGGCCGGTCTACGATCCACGCAGTATGGAGACGGCCGAGAGCATCCGGCGCCGGTGCCGGGGCAATCGCATCATCACGGATGACAACATGGCGTCGGAGTGGACGCGGTGAGCGACAATATGACGACGCGATGAAGCTATTCTGCGACCGGTTGGTTGACGCGATACGCCGGAAGGGAAACCCGTGCGTGGTGGGTCTCGATCCGCGCATCCATCTGATGCCGGCGTTCGTGAAGTTGGGCCGCGCTCACACGGCGGAGCCGGTCCGATCAGTCATCTCTGATTTTCACGAGCTAGTACTCGATACCGTAGCGGACCTGGTTCCCGCGGTGAAGCCGCAACTGGCATTTTTCGAGCAGTACGGGGCGCCGGGCATCCTGGCATTCGAAGACACGGTGCGGGCGGCGAGGGAACGAGGCTTGTTAGTCATCGCAGACGCCAAACGCAACGACATTTCGTCCACCGCGGAAGCGTACGCCGCAGCATTTCTGGGGGAGACCGACGTTTTCGACCAGCGTTTACGAGCGTTTGACGCGGACAGTATGACGGTGACGCCGTACCTGGGCTGTGACAGCTTGCAACCGTTTGTCGAGGCGTGCGCGAAGTACAGCAAGGGCCTGTTCGTCGTGCTCAAGACATCGAATGCGGGCTCGAAGGATTTTCAGGATCTCGAATTGCGATCTACGGGGCGGCCCCTGTACGAAAGGATTGCCGAGACCATTCGCGAATTCGGGCGGCCTTTGACGGGAGAGTCGGGGTACAGTTCCATTGGCGCGGTGATTGGGGCTACATTCCCGGAGGACGCCACGAGATTGCGCGCGCTGCTTCCGGAGGCATTCATCCTGGTGACTGGATATGGAGCGCAAGGGGCGCGCGGACGCGAAGCTGCGGCTTGCTTCAATGCCGATGGGATGGGCGCCATCGTGAGTTCATCGCGTGGGATAACTTACTCATATTCGCCCCAAGATTTGAAGAAAACTGCGTTCGTGAACTGCGTAAGGGAGAATACGCTGAGGATGATTGAGGATGTTACGGGGGCGGTGCGGAAGTGAAGAGGACGGGGACCGTCACTTAGTCAGGGTGATTTTCCGGCCGGTGCGGGCGGATTCGCGGGCGGCGTCGAGAATCTCCGTCACGATCAAGTTGTTTTCCAGTGAGGAAAGGCCGGAAGGTCGCAGCTCGCCGCGGACGACGGCGCGGAGATAGGAAACGGAGTCGTGCTCGTCCGGCGGCAGGGCTTCGGGGGTGCGCGCCTGTTCCTCTTCGCCGGGCAGGCGGACGCGCAGCACGCTGCCTCCGATGGCTATGGCGTAGCCGTGCTCGCCGTACACTTCGAAATCCTTCCGGTTGAAGGGCCAGTTCCAGGATGCCTGGATGATGCCCTGAGCTTTCGGATATTCGACTAAGACCGTCGCGTCATCGTCCACGCGCGGGTAGATCTGCGGCTTGATCTGCTGCGTCATCGCGGTGACGGCGAGAGGGCGCTGGTTGTCCATCATCCACGTCATGAGGTTCGCGCCGTAGCAGCCGAAATCAAACAGAGCGCCGGCGCCGTTCTTAACCGGATCGGTAAGCCAGCCGAGAAACTCGGGACCAACACCGATCTCCTTGGGTCCCTGGTGTCCGTCCATGGCGGCCATTTTGCGGATGTCGCCCGCCGCGTGCCGCTCCTTGATGAGATTCCACATCGCGCCGTGGCTGGGGTACCAGGTGGTTTCGTAGTTGACGATCACGTGAATGCCGGAACGCGTGGCGGCACGCTCAATCGCGCGGGCATGCACCGGATTTACGGCGAGCGGCTTTTCCATCATGACGTGGATGTGGCGCGCGGCACAGGCCTCGACGACGAGCGGGTGGTCGTAGGTGCTGGTGAACGAGGCTACAGCTTCAGGCCGCGTCTGATCGAGCATGGCGGGCAGATCGGAAAAGAACAGAGAAGCGGGCAGACCATAGCGCTGCGCGTATTGGTGCTGCAGAGCGGGGTCGGGGTCAAAGATGCCGGCGAGTTGCACGTCAGTGCGATCCTTGATGGCATGCAGAAATCCGTCTACGTGGCCGTGGACCAGGCCGGCGATGGCGAGGCGAAGAGGTTTGTCGCCGGCCTTCAAAGGGAGCAGCACGCAGCAGAGCGCGAGGAGGCGAAGAACCATCATGCCCACTCCATGACGACTTTGCCGGAGCAGCCGGAGCGCACGGTGGCAAAGGCCTGCTCGAAGTCGCGGTAAGCGAAGCGGTGCGTGATCACGGGCCGAATGTCCACGCCGGATTCCAGCATGACGGCCATTTTGTACCAGGTCTCGTACATTTCGCGGCCATAGATTCCTTTGACGGTCAGCATATTGAAGACGACGACGGTCCAATCGATCGCCATTTCCTGGGACGGGATGCCGAGCATGGCGATTTTGGCCCCGTGGCTCATGTTGGCGAGCATCTCGCGAAACGCGGACGGATTGCCCGACATTTCGAGGCCGACGTCGAAGCCCTCCAGCATTCCGAGTTCTTTTTGCACCTTTGGGAGCGGGGTTTCCGCGGTATTGACGGCTCGCGTGACACCAATTTTGCGCGCGAGCTCGAGGCGGTAGGGATTCACGTCGGTGATGACGACATAACGCGCACCGGCGTGGCGAACCACCTCGGCGGCCATGATACCGATGGGACCGGCGCCGGTAATCAGCACGTCCTCAGCCAGGACGGGAAACGAGAGCGCGGTGTGCACGGCGTTTCCGAAAGGATCGTAGATGGCGGCGACGTCGAGATCGATGTTGTCCTTGTGGCGCCAGATGTTGGTCATGGGCAGCGCGATGTAGTCGGCGAAGGCGCCCGGCCGGTTTACACCGACCCCCATGGTGTGGGCGCACAAGTGGCGGCGGCCGGCGAGACAGTTGCGGCAGCGGCCGCAGACGACGTGGCCCTCGCCGGTGACAATGTTACCGGGGTGAAAATCGCTGACGTTCGAACCGGTTGCCACGATTTCGCCGACGAACTCATGGCCGATGACCATGGGGACAGGGATGGTTCGCTGCGCCCATTCATCCCAGTTGTAGATGTGCAGGTCGGTTCCGCAAATGCCGACGCGCCGCACACGGATCAGCACGTCGTTGATTCCGATGGTGGGCTCGGGGACGTCTTCGAGCCAGAGTCCCGGCTCTCGTTTGCTTTTGACCAGGGCTTTCATGGGATCTCTCTTATTCTAGCGGGATGGGGCACGCTCCACTGTCCACGACGAGCAGGCCCGGTGAGGATCAAGAGACTGTTGATATAATTCCCTGACCGAACACTTTGTTCTGGACCGTGGGAGGAACCATGAAGACGATTCTGATTATGGCGCTGGCAGTGCTGGCGGCTCCGGTGTTTGCCGCGGACGCAACCGGCACGTGGAAGGGCATGCTGGAAACCCAGGAGGGCAAGCACGAGCTGACCTTCAACCTGAAAGTGGATGGCGACAAGCTCACGGGAACGGTTGGCGGCCTTCGCGATAAGGACGTGACCGTCGACGAGGGAAAAGTGCAAGGCTCGAAGATCAAGTTTTCGGTGATGTCGGAATGGGAAGGCAACCCGATCAAGCTGGTTTACGAAGGCGAAGTGAACGGCGATGAGATCAAGTTCACCATGGGAACCGACGACGGCTCCTGGAGCACGGATCTGACGGTGAAACGCGTGTCGTGATTTAAGCCAGACGCGTAGTTAAATCCGCGGCCGTCGCGACGATATTCGATATTGTTTCAAATTGAAATTAAGCCAATATTATCTTCTTCTGACCGCAATCGACAACTGATATAATCCAAGTCTACATAACAAAGACTGGCCATTTTCCCCCAAGAACAGCGGTTATCCGCGCGCCTTATAGGGCAGGAGAACCGCCAACGCGAGAGGGATGAACGAGAAACTGGAATCTTTAGTCTCTCGACCCGCCGTGTAATAGAGATGCGGAAGTTGCTGACTGCCCCCATTTTCGCCGACCCTGAACAGACAGAGTCGGCCCGTCTGATTTACCTGATCCTGTGGACCCTGGGCCTGGCCATAACGTTGATCCTGCCGCTGGGAATCCTCGCGGCACCGGCGAACACCGCACGATGGCTCTTTACCATTGCGGCCGTGGATGGCACATGTCTGGTCGCATTTGCCGTGGCCGGACGAGGCCTGATCCGGCTGGCGGGTTACCTGCTGGTCGCGCTGTTGTGGGCGTTGGTTACCGGTATGGCCATTACGGGAGGCGGCATCCGCTCTGCCGCGGTCCCCGCGTACCTCATCATCATCTTGATTGCGGGGCTGGTGCTGGGTGAGCGAGCGGGAATGATCGCGGGAATCGTTTGCAGTGTCACGGCGCTCGGGCTGATCTTCGCGGAAGTGGCGGGCGTGCTCCCCACGAGCGCGGTTCATCACACATCGATGACCCTGTGGCTTACAGGCATTTTGTATGCGGGGTGCATGATGAGCCTGCAGTACCTGGCGTCGCGCAGCGTCAAAACCGCTCTGCAACGCGCGCGGCAGCATCAGGCAGAACGGGAACGGACCTCGCGGGCATTACAAGAGAGCCAGGAGCAGTTGGAAAGGGCGCAGCATATGGCGCACTTTGGCAGTTGGGAGTGGAACCTGGACACCAATCGCATGCATTGGTCCGATGAGACCTTTCGCATTCTGGGAGCGATTCCCGGTTCCACAGTTCCCGAACGCAGCGCATTTGAGGAGAGGGTTCATCCGGACGACCGGGTGCGGGTGGCGAAGAACGTGCTCCGGTCGTTGGCCGACCAGGAACCCTACACCGTTGAATATCGCATGGTGCGACCGGATGGGAACGAACGCATTGTCCTGGAGCAAGGAATGCCTCAACGCGAGGCCGGAGACCGGCCAATGCGGATGGTGGGAACGATCCTGGATATCACCGGGCAGAGGCGGGCGGAGGCAGATCCGGCTGAAGAAGACCGCGATCAGCGCTACAAGGCACCGCGCGGATACCACTGGCTCGACGCGGACGGTACTTTCATCCGGGTGAACGAAACCGAACTCTCGGCGCTGGGATACTCGCAGGAAGAGCTGATCGGGAAGAAAAGATTCGACCAGCTTCTCACCGCCGAAGGCGCGGAAATCTACAGAGCAAGCCAAGCGGGACTCAAAGAACGCGGCTGGGTACGCGACCTTGAATTCAATATAGTTCGCAAAGATGGCTCTATCATGCCCGTGCTCTTGAATGCCACTGCCATTAAAGACGAATCCGGTAATCTCATGCTGAGCCGAATCACGATGTTCGAGATCATGCAGCACCATGGAACTTGGGCACGCGAGGCTCCGCGAAGTATCCTGATCGTGGATGATCAAGCCGCGGTTCGAAGCTTCGCGCGCGAGGCGCTGGAACCGGCCGGGTATCAAATTGTGGAAGCGGCAAATGGCGTCGAAGCACTGGCGCGGCTTGCCGAGGCAACCTACGATCTGCTCATTAGCGACCTCTATTTGCCGGGAGAAGGAGGAGGAGACCTGGTCAAGGCGGCGAAAGCGCAATATCCCGGACTCAAGGTGATTGTCATGTCCGGCGCGTTTGAGCACGTAAAGGTAGAACCGGCGAATGCGTTGGGCGCCAACGCGCTCTTGCCTAAACCGATCACCCCGGAAAATCTGGTGGAAACGGTCCGGCGGGTCCTTGCAGCGACGGGGACGAAGAAGAACCTGGCGAGCGCGCCAGCGGCCCACTATCTGGCGAGCCAGCCGCCGTCCACGACAAGAATCGAGCCGTTGACGTAATCGGATGCGCGCGACGCCAGGAAGACAACCGCACCTTTGAAATCGTCAGGCACACCCCAGCGGCCCGCGGGGATGCGGGCGAGGATAGCGGGATTGCGTACAGGATCGGCGCGCAGCGCGGCGGTGTTGTCGGTGGCGATGTAGCCCGGCGCGATGGCGTTGACCTGCACTCCCTTCGGCGCCCACTCGTTGGCCAGGGCTTTCGTGAGCTGTCCGATGGCGCCCTTGGCAGCCGCATAACCGGGGACCGTGATGCCGCCCTGGAAGGTGAGCAGTGAGGCCGTGAAGATGATCTTGCCCGAGCCGCGCTCCACCATGCGCTTGCCAATCTCGCGGCTCAGGATGAACTGCGAGTTCAGGTCCGTCTCAAGCACTTCGTCCCAGTAGTCGTCGGAGTGCTCGACGGCAGGACGGCGAAGAATCGTGCCGGCGTTGTTCACCAGGATGTCGATCACGGGAAAATCGGAAGTTACCTGACGGATGAAATCGTAGACGGCGGGACGCTGGCTGAAATCGGCGGCGTACGCTTTGAACTTGCGGCCGAGCGCCAAGACGTCTTCTTCCACATCGCTGCCGCTCGACTCGAGCGAACGGCTGACGCCGATCAAGTCGGCTCCGGCTTCGGCAAGCGCCAGCGCCATCGCGCGGCCGATGCCTCGCTTGCATCCGGTCACGAGCGCAATTTTTCCGTCGAGGCGGAATTGGTCGATTACGTTCACGAGTCCGCCTTCCCTAATCGCGGGAACACTCAACCAGCACCTTCATGACTTTGCCGCCGCGTTCCATCTCGCGGAAACCGGATTCCAGTTGCTCCAGCGGAATCACGTGCGTGACGATGCGGTCCAGCGGCAGATGGCCTGAGGCGGCCAGGCGAATGGCGGCTTCGAAATCAGCGGCTTCGTAGACACGAGCGCCGGTGAGCTTGATCTCGCGCCAGAAAAAGCGGAACAGGTCGACCGCCGGGGGATCTGGGAAAAGGGCGACGACGACGATGCGGCCGCGGGTCCGTGGTAACCGGGTCATCATCTCGGCGCCGGCTGTGGCGCCGGAAACTTCGAATACCACGTCGGCGCCCGCGCCTCCGGTTTGATCGGTTACGAGTTGCACGAGGTCGGTGGAGCGCGGATCCACGGCGTCGATCCCAAGATCACGGGCCAGCGCCAGACGGTAGGAGTTCACTTCGGAAAGCAGGACGCGTGCGCCTTTAGATCGCGCCACCAGCGCCACCAGAGTGCCGATGGGCCCGCCACCCTGCACGACGACGTACTCGCCCTCGCGCACTTCTCCCATGCGTACGTCATGGCATGCCACGGCGAGAGGTTCGATGAGCGCCCCTTGCGCGAACGAGAGATTTTCGGGCAACCGGTGCAGCGTATGTACGGGCACGGTCCATAACCCTTGCAGCGCGCCGGGCGCATCGATGCCGATGAATTTCAGGTTTTGGCAGATGTGGCTGTGGCCCGCATGGCAGGCGGGGCAACGGCCGCAAGGATCAAGCGGACGCACGGTCACGCGGTCGCCCGGCGCGAAGCCATCGACGCCCGGGCCAAGCGCGGCGATGGCGCCCGACATCTCGTGGCCCATCACCTGCGGCATGTGAACTCGCCGGTCCATCTTACCGTGGAAGATGTGCAGGTCCGTTCCGCAGATGCCGCAGTGGGAGACGCGAATCTGCACCTGTCCCGCGGACGGCGCCGCCCGAATGCAATCGCCGATGCGGATGGTTTCGTTTCCTTCGTAGTAGGCGGCTTTCATTCGCTATTTCCCCTTCCCGTCATTCACCGCGACTCCGACGAGCGAATCGGCACAACCATAATAGAGGAACCACTTGCCCTTGAAGAAGACCAGGCCCTCTACGAAAGTAGTGCCCGCGCTGTACTGCCCGGTTTTTTCGAACGGCATTTCGGGTTTGAAAAAAGGCTCATCTGTTCGGGCGATCAGTCTCGCCGGGTCATCGCTCGCGAACAGAGCTTGCCCGGCGGAATAGGTTTCCGGGGCTAGAGTCTTGACGCCGTTCAACGGATCATTCTTGCCGTTGTACAGGACCAGAATGCCACGCTCGGTCAAAACCGGTGGAGGACCGACTTCGGGAAACGCGCTGTCAAAACGGCCGGGCCGTCTGGCCAGCACGGTAACGGGATCGCCCTTGGCGTCCTCGACGGGCTGCCAGTGGATGGCGTCTTCCGAAGTGGCCAGATGCACCTCGCCCTCGCCCCAGTACATCCAGAACTTCCCGCCGATCTTAGCGGCCAGCAGGCGATCGCGGTGCAACCGGCAGACGATGCCGGCGGACTTGTGAGAGAGGCTGGCGTATTTCGAAGCCGCGCCGAATGCGGGGCCGTGCTTGGTCCAATGCAGCAGATCTTTGGAAGTTGCGATCGCGGCGTCCGTCGTGCGCCGGTTCCACTGCGTGTAGGTCATAACGTAGGTGCCATCGCCGGTTTCGACGATTCGCGGGTCTTCGCAGCCGCCGGGCCACTCGCGGCTTTTCTCACTATCGTTCGATGGGAAAAAGACTGGCGCGGGCCGCCGGCTGAAGTGTATGCCGTCTTCGCTTTCCGCCAGGCCAAGGCGAGAGGTGTGGCCGCCGACGATCATCTCGCCGGTATCATCTTCGGCACGATAAATCACACAGATTTTCCCGTTACGGACCACGGCAGCGGGGTTGAAAGTGTGCAGCGCCTCCCAGTGCACGGCTGCGCGCCTGACGGGGCAGATGAATACTGAATCTTTGTTGGGAACAATTACCGGATTCGCGCCGGCAGGGCGCACGAACGGACCCAGCGTCCAACCAGGCGCCGCCGCGTGGCACGGGGTGAGAATTGCCAGCGCGGCCAGGCAGAGCGACTTGGCGTCCAGTTTCATGTACCCTCGATTTTCGTATAGATTCGGAGATTGCGGGATCATGGAGGTTCGCTGATTCCGAACAGGAGAGCGCGTTGCTTAAACTTTTGCACAACAGGATTCGCTGGATCCTGATTTTCTGGATGTTCGTGGTGAGCGCCATCGCTTACCTGGACCGCGTGAACATTTCCATCGCCGGACCCACGATCATCCAGGAATTTCATTTGACCAATGTTCAGATGGGCTGGATCTTCAGCGCGTTTGTGCTGGGCTACGCGTTCTTTCAAGCACCCGGCGGCTGGATCGCCGACCGCGTTGGACCGCGCGCCGTGCTTGCGCTAGGCGTGGTCTGGTGGGGAGTTTTCACCGTCTTGATCACGCTGCTGCCGGCTGGCGCGGGCATGATCCTCCTGCTGGTTGCGATTCGCTTCTCGCTGGGGATCGGCGAAGCCGTGGTGTATCCAGCGTCCAATTGCGTAGTGGCGGCCTGGATTCCTTCCGCCGAGCGCGGCATCGCCAACGGCATCATCTTTTCCGGCGTTGGACTCGGCTCCGGAATTACGCCGCCGCTGATTACGTATATCATGCTGCACTACGGCTGGCGTTCTGCCTTTTGGGTGAGCGCGGCGCTGGGCCTGGCGGCGGGGGCTGCCTGGTATGTGATCGCGCGCGACACCCCCCGTGACCATCCGTGGGTTGGGAAAGAGGAGATCGCTCATATTGAAGCGGGGCTGCCGCAAACGGACAGCGCGACCAGAGGCAAGCTGCCGTGGAGTTTCATTTTTGGCAACCGCGACATCCTTGCCGTCACCTTCAGCTATTTCTCTTACGGCTACGCAGCGTACATTTTCTTTAGCTGGTTTTTCATTTACCTGCGCACGGTGCGTGGGCTGAGCGCGCAAGACAGCTCTTACTACACGTCGTTGCCCCTGCTGGCGATGGCCGTGTGTTCGCCGCTGGGCGGATGGGTCAGCGATCGACTCACCGGGCGCTTTGGCAAACGGGTGGGGCGCTGCGGGATCGCAATGTTCGGTATCGGACTATGCGCTGTTTTCCTGGCGCTGGCGACGCAGGTGAGCAGCGCGCAACTGGCGAGCGTGGTGCTGGCAGGCGGAACCGGGGCGCTCTATCTCTCGCAGAGTTCGTTCTGGTCGGTGAGCGCGGATATCGGAGGCAAATCGGCGGGTGCGGTTTCGGGCGTCATGAACATGGGCGGGCAACTGGGCGGCGCGCTCACGGCCAGCCTGACGCCGTGGATTGCGAAACATTTCGGATGGA
>Ga0187819_10002211_pt1 | contig 10253 bp, 9 predicted proteins | sample NC_wetland_sal_i_15_FD_132411 | JGI IMG/M metagenome (GOLD analysis project Ga0187819, IMG submission 132411) | Wetland sediment microbial communities from Neuse River Estuary, North Carolina, USA - SO4_4 | ecosystem: Environmental > Aquatic > Freshwater > Wetlands > Sediment | place: USA: North...
AAAAACGCCTCCCTAATATCACGGTGCTCTCGGTGGCCGAACTCTTCGCCGGTGCAATCAGTCGCATCCACGATGGAAGATCGGTGACGGAGCTATTCTCATAATATCGCATTTTTAATGGAACCATAATGTCATTGGTATTGAGAATTGTAGATTCTTGTGGTATACTGCTCCTAATCCCAACGAAATTATTTGGAGGTATCGGCAATGACAAATGAAGAACTGGCTGCCATACGCACTATAATGCGTGAAGAGACTAATGCAAGTGAACAACGCATGCGCACTCTTGTGCGTGAAGAAGTCAACGCTGCTGTGTATGCGAGTGAACAACGCATGCGCACTCTTGTGCGTGAAGAAGTCAACGCTGCTGTGTATGCAAGTGAACAACGCCTGGGTCAGCGAATAGATCGAATTGATGAACGCTTGGATGGAGTTGAAGGGCGGCTGGACCGAGTTGATGGACTCTTGGATGGAGTTGAAGGGCGGCTGGGCAGACTTGAAACGACCGTTGTGTCAATGGATGAACGACTGCATCGAGTTGAATTTCTACAGACGCAAATGGCTGCCAGCCTCGCGCAATTTGGATTAGTCCTTAATGAAGCCTCGATTAAAATCAATGAACTGCTGATAAATTATATTGCGTTGGATCAAAAGGTAGAAGGCATCAAACGCGATATACAGAAGCTCTCATACAGGGCAGACACTGCTGATGAAGCCCTCTCTGGTCTTTCTTCACGGCTTAAAATGCATAGAGACACACCCATAAACGAAGCGCATCCCCACTCAGCTGCATAAGTATGTTATAATACTCACAATGAAAAATAATTTGAACGTAGGGGCACCCCTTGTTGTGGGTGCTTCGTTTATGATACAAGGTTCGCGGGAAGGAGCGGTAGGGGCGTGAGCTTGCCTCCACCCTCCTCCGCAGGAGAACACATGAAGCCACTTGTTGCCATCGTGGGCCGACCGAACGTCGGCAAATCTACCTTTTTTAATCGCATGCTGGGCGAGCAGGTCGCCGTCGTGGAAGACTTGCCCGGCACCACGCGGGATCGCATCTACGGCGATACCGACTGGAACGGGCGCGACTTCACCCTCATCGACACAGGTGGGCTCGATTTAGGCTCCGACATTCCCGCCGGCCAGGTTGGATTGAATGGACAACCCGGCGACATTATGCGCAATGTACGGGCACAGGTAGAGCTAGCTATCGAAGAGGCCGACGTTATCGTCTTCATGGTCGACGCCCGCTCCGGCATCACCGCCGCCGATGAAGAGATCACTAACCTGCTGCGCCGCACGGATAAACCGGTCATTCTCACCGCTAACAAAGCAGATAACGCGGCGCGACGTCAGGATGCCGTCGAATTCTACACGCTCGGCCTGGGCGAGCCCATCACCATCTCTTCTATCCAGGGTACAGGCACCGGAGATTTATTGGACCGTATCGTCGAAGAACTTCCCCCGCTTGAGGAAACTGAGGAGGCAGAGGAGGAGGAAGACACACCACATATCGCCATCGTCGGACGCCCCAACGTCGGCAAGTCCTCCCTGCTCAACGCCATCCTTGGCGTGCAACGCTCGATTGTCAGCGAAGTACCCGGCACGACACGCGATGCTATCGACACTACAATGGAGTTTGAAGGTAGAAAGTTGATCCTTATCGACACCGCAGGCATTCGCCGCCGGGGACGTATCATTCCCGGCGTCGAGAAATATAGCGTCATACGCGCCAGTCGCGCTATTGAACGTTGTGATGTAGCATTGCTGCTGATCGATGCCAGCGAAGGTCTGGCGGCACAAGATACCCACATTGCCGGCGAAATACATGAGAAGACCAAGGGTGTCGTGGTTGTCGTCAACAAGTGGGACCTGGCACAGGCACAGCGACGCGCAGAACGCGAAGGCAGGTTGCCTGATCCCGATGAGGAGATTGCAAGCGCAGAACGCTACCGCACAATCATTGCCGAAGGGTTGAAGTTTATTCCCTATGCACCTATCATCTTCACTTCGGCAATAACAGGCTATCATGTGCAGTCATTGCTTGAAACGGCGTTGAACATCTCTGATATGCGCTATCTACGTGTCCCTACCGCTCGCCTCAATGAGGTGGTACAGGAAGCCATCCGCCGCTATCGTCCGGCTACCTTTCGAGGCAAACCTTTGAAGGTGTTCTATGCTACCCAGACACAGGTGAACCCACCGACCTTCGTCTTCTTTGTCAATGACCCCCAGGCGGTGCATTTTGGCTATGAGCGCTACCTTGAAAATCAGTTGCGCGAGGCCTTCAGTTTCAGAGGAACGGCGATCCGCATTCTGTTCAGGGCAAGGCCGAAGACGGAGGCGAAGGGGTGAGTTCCCTACTACAACCTTCCTGAGCGTGGCCCGTATATACTTCTGAAAATGTAATAATAGCGTAGTTTATACCATTTATATAGACTTGCTAATGTGGTTAGGAAGTTATGTAGCCTATTTGTCATGGATACAACTATATGCTATAGTGAGATGAAAATGGCGCCAAAGAAAGTCATTGGAGCGGGGGAAAACACCTATGCGACTCAAACTGATTGCTGCTGATAAAACTGATACGGGAAAACAACGGGATCAAAACGAAGACTCGGCTTATAGGCATATCGAATCTTCGGATGGAGGGGATCGAGGCCTCTTTGTTGTTGCCGACGGTATGGGTGGCTACCAGGCGGGTGAGATAGCAAGTCAGCTTGCTGTGCAGAGGATCAGCGAAGGGTTGCGTAGCTTTTTTGCGCCAGTGTATGACCAACCAACCATCAAGTTGTCAGTTGAAGAAATAGGGGATCCAACAGTCAAGATGACACCGGAGGAACTAGGGATTCCAACGGACAAGTTCAAATCAACGAAAAGCTCGAAATCACAGAAAACGCACAAGCTCCCCGATACCCCAGTGTCGCTCAGCGTCGAGAATCAATTGATCGAGGCGATCAAAGAAGCCAATAAGGCCATTCTCCGTTACGGAGAACAGCACTCCGCTAGTCGTGGACTCGGATGCACTGTCACCACCGCATTGATACACAATGACAAAGCCTACATCGCCAATGTTGGGGATAGCCGTACCTACCTGCTGCGCAAGGGTGAACTGAAACCCCTCACGAAGGATCACTCCCTGGTGGCACGCCTGGTAGAAGCGAAGCAGATCGAACCCGAAGATGTCTACTCGCATCCACAACGCAACTTGATCTACCGTTCGCTGGGTGCCGGGCATAAGAATATCGATGTGGATGTCTTTCATGTGGACCTGCTCGCCGGTGATACCCTGCTGCTCTGCACTGACGGCCTCTGGGAGATGGTGAGACATGAAGACCTGAAGAAGGCACTCAGTGTACCGAGCAGTCCTCAGAAAATCTGTGATACATTGATTGATTTGGCCAATGCCAATGGCGGCGAAGACAATATCACTGCTGTGGTGGTCCACGTCAGCACCCAGTAGAAAAGCTTGGAGAAGACGACGGTATGGCTCTCCCACTCGGTACCTTGCTCGATGGAAAATTTAAGATCGTACAAGTACTTGGCGAAGGTGGTATGGGGACTGTCTATAAAGTGGAACAAGTCGGGAAACCGGGCTACTTTCGTGCGGTAAAAGAACTGCTCATTCCTCCTAACACCAGCACCGAAGACCGCAAAACTGCCATCGAACGCTTCGACAAAGAGATTGACATGCTCTTTAACCTCAAGCATCCGCGGATCCCTTCGCTGATCTTGAGCTTCCAAGAACGTGGCAACTACTACTTTGTGATGGAATTTGTCCCCGGACGCAGCCTGGAAAAGATACTCGAAGACAACAAAGGCCCGCTGGATGAGGAAAAGGTGATTTATTGGATGATGCAGGTGTGTGACGCATTAAGCTATATCCATTCGCGCACGCCTCCTATTATTCTGCGTGACCTGAAGCCAGGTAACATCATGGTAGCACCCGATGGTGATGTACAACTGATCGACTTCGGCATTGCGCGCAGGTTTGATCCCAATAAGCGTACCAATACGGAGAACCTGGGGACCATCTCCTATGCGTCCCCGGAGCATCTTGGCTCGATCACCGGGCCAGGCCAGCGTCGTAGTGCTCAAAACCCGGGCAAATTGGTGCAGACCGATGCCCGCTCGGATATCTACTCCCTGGGCGCCACGATGTATCACCTGCTGACCAATTACGAGCCAGACCCGATCCAGACCCCCCCTGCAGGGAGTATCCGTGCAAAGAACCCCCGGCTTCGTACTATGCAGATAGGCGGGACGGTCGTCTGCCCCATAGAGCAGGTCATTATCAAGGCCATGCAGCAGGACCCGGCGAACCGCTTTCAGAATGCTGAAGCTATGCGCATGGCGTTGATGCACTGTTTACCCAACACGACCCCGGCAACCACGATACAAATCCCGGCCGTTTCCGTTTCACCCAATGCCACTATTGTTGTACCCAGTGGGCTGGTCTGCCCCAAATGTGGCTTTCAGAATCGTCCTGGCGCAAAATTTTGCAAGCGCGATGGCCAACCGCTGACACAGGGAGCAACGCTGCCGCCGCCGCAAATACGCGCACAAGCCGTTGCTCGTGCACCAATTCGAGCAAGGCCTGTCCAGCAACCTCTACAGGCCAGGCCTGTTGCTACCGTTACTGCCTCATCGCCAGGCAATCCCGATGGGGCCTATCGGCTAGGCCTACAGCAACTCAATAACAAAAACTATGTCGAGGCGATCAACCAGTTCAGGTTAGCACAGGCACGCAGCCAGTCATCCTATGATGTTTTGTACAACCTTGGTCGCGCCTACCGTCAATATGGGCAATCGGTGAAAGACAAGGATAACAAGCTGTTCACTGACAACCTGACCCTGGCCGCCGAACAGTTTGAGCGGGCCACGAAAGTCAAGCCAGATGCCCTGGATGCTTGTTTTCAATTGGGTATGTGCTACCATGACTTGGGGCTCTATCCTCAATCCACCGCAGCCTTCCAGAAGGCGCTGCAGTTGGCCCCCAGAGACCCGGCTATCTACTACCAACTGGGGATGGTGGCGATGGAACAGAGCTACAAACGTGAGGCCGAGGCCTATTTCTTGGAAGGCCTCAAGATCAATCCCGATCACGCCCTGATCTTAATTGCGCTCGGACGTCTCTACCTGGAGATGAATCAGACGCCTTCAGCCATCAACGTACTGCGCCAGGCTACGCAGCGCGACCCAATGCTGGCGGAAGGTTGGTATCAGCTAGGCTTAGCACATATGAAGGAACGAAAGTGGCAACTGGCGCTCAATGCTCTCGATCAAGCACGCCAGCAGGGCCTTGATACGGCTGAACTCTATAGGGCCTTGACTTCGTGTTACTTGAAAACCAACAAGAAGGCTGATGCCCGGAAAATGCTACAGGAGGCTCTTCAGCGTGACCCAACCAACGCCGAGGTGCTTCGATTGCAAAAACAACTCTAGAGGCACCTTTTGTGGGTGCTCTCGTTCATTCAAATACTGGGCGGTCACCAGGACCGTCCCTACGTAAGGAGGGCAGGTATGCTCTGTCCGTCATGTAATGCACCAAATCGCGATGACGCGAAATTCTGTAAACGTTGCGGCACTTCATTCTCAAAGGCCTCTACAACCAACAATCAAGCCGGTGCAGAGTCCCAAAACGTGGAAGCTCACCCAGAGCCGACTGTAGTGGCAACAGCCAACCAGGCTCCTCTACCCGCGGAGGTGAACCACGTGGAAGAAAATACAAGGAACCCTGACATTGAGCCAACGCTGATCCTTACTCCTGAACAGAAGATGAACTATATCAGTCGTCGCTGGCAGCGAGAAGAAGAGCAGTACCAGGTGCGGGCTTCAACTGACATTGCAGATATGCCTACTATCGTCACTACACCTGTGCCAATGCCTACACAAGCACCAGTTGAGCAGGGACGGGGGCCAGATATTCCAGCCGTGCCAACGTCTCCTTCAACAAATGACGATGAAGCTATCGCTTCAACGCTATCACCACCGTTGGCTCAAACAGAGATGGAGCCGATAACGGATGCGAGCGAGCAATCAGAGGAAGCAGTAGCTACGACAACACCAACAGAGGGAAGAGACGCAGTGACAAATATATCATCCGATCAACCTGATCAGTCCGAGAAGTCTGAGCAGACTGAGCAGCCCGAAGAGACGAAACCAGCAGGCAATTTTTCGGCACTTGCAGCCGGCACGACCGTGGCTGGACGCTACGAAATCACCCAGGTAGTCAGTACGGGAGAACAAGAAAATATCTACCAGGTGACCGATCACCAGGGATACCAGCGCTGCTGGAACTGTGGCTCTGAGCAGAACGCTCAGGGCGATGAATTCTGTATGAACTGCGGTGCAGGTCTGCTCGACGCCTTCTACACAATGCATGAGTACTCACCAACGGTAAGTACGGGAGCCGATGCTCATGTGCTCCACGGGACCATCGTCAACACCTTTATGGAGCAGGGGCGCACCTATATGCTAGAGCAGCCTCAGGCTGCACAAAACAACTTCCCCAATGGCGTGCATCTACAAGCGGCATCTCATTCAGATGCCGGTGATGTGCGTCGGAGCGAACCAAATGAGGATAGTACCCTTGTTTTAATGCTTCAGCGTATACATGAGTCCAATGCACAACCATCAGGGGTGTTCATTGTCGCCGATGGCCTGGGAGGACATGACAACGGTCAGGTCGCCAGTCGAATGACGATCAGCATCATTGCAGAGCGCATGGTGCGCGAGTTGTTCGCAGAACCTCTGCTCACTGAAAAAGAGGGAGAAGCCCCCAAGCCGTTCGATGAAGATGGATTAGTAGCACTCCTGCGTGGCGCTGTTGAGGATGCTAACACAGCACTCTGCCAGGTGAACGAACGCGACAAAACCGATATGGGTTCGACCATTACGGGTTTTATGGTGGTAGGTGACCATGCGTATATACTTAATGTAGGAGACAGCCGGACCTACATGTTGCGTGGCGGGCAGCTCTACAAATTGACCAATGATCATTCGCTGGTGGAGCAACTGGTGGCAGGAGGCCTGATCGAGCCAGATGATGTCTACACGCATCCACAGCGCAGTCAAATTTTCCGTAGCCTGGGCGACAAACTGAATGTACAGATCGACATCTTCAAGCAGCAATTGCTTCCAGGCGATATCGTTCTTAGCTGCTCTGACGGCTTGTGGGAAATGGTACGCAATCCGCAGATTGAAAGTATATTGAATGCCGCGTCCGACCCCCAAACAGCCTGTGATCAGTTAGTTGAAACGGCTAATGCCAACGGTGGCGAAGACAACATCAGTGCAGTCCTGGTCTTCGTGCACTGATATGGTATACTAAGGCCAGCCTAACGTGAAAGGAGCTTATAGATTATGCCTGGTGAAGTAACACTAACATACCAAGTAGGAAAAGACTTCATGCCCGTCACTGGTGGAAGCCAGGTCGCCTATGTATTATTGGAAGCCCAGCCCACAGAAATGATGGCACAGGTGCGTATGCCGCTGAATTTTGCTCTTGTGCTTGACCATTCTGGCTCCATGAAGGGTGCCAAACTCAACAATGTCAAAGAAGCCGTCAAGATGGTGCTCGATCGCTTAGAGCCAAGCGATTATGTCTCTGTGGTGATCTTCGATGATACATCTCAGGTCATCATTCCCTCTATGCCCGCCAATGATCCCATTGGCATGAAGGCTGCCATTGATCGTATCCGCGATGCCGGGGGCACTGCGATGTCGCTTGGCATGATCCAGGGACTCAACGAGTTACGCCGCTGGAATATCCCCAACGCCATCAATCGTATGATCCTGCTCACCGATGGTGTGACCTATGGCGACTCTGACCGCTGCCGCCAACTGGCCAGAGATGCCAGAGAGGCCAATATCTCCATCTACCCCCTGGGCATTGGGTCAGACTGGGATGAAAGCTTGCTGGATGATGTGGGAGAACTGAGTGGTGGTATGCCTGCTGAGTTTATCCGGAATCCAGGGGATGCCTTGACTGTCTTCCAGCAGCAGTTACAGAGTGCTGTGGCCGTGGCTGTGCGCAATGCGACATTAATGTTACGCCTTCCGGCAGGAGTTACGCCAAAAAAAGCAGTCAAAGTGTTGCCCATCATCAGCGACCTTGGTCAATCCGTGCTCCAGGATCGCCAGATCGTTGTCCCTTTGGGCGATCTGGAGAGGGATCACTCGCAGTCAGTGCTGGTAGAATTGATGATAGACCCGCGTCCGGCAGGCCTGTTCCGCATCGCTCAGGCCGAACTCACCTATGATGTGCCTATCGCTAATCTGATAGGTGAGCGCATACGTGATGATATCAAGGTGACCTTTACCAATGATGCGAATGAGGCTGCACAAGTGAATGCCTACGTGATGAACTTTGCCGAAAAGGCCAATGCCCATCGCCTGGTGACCCGCGTCCTGGATGAGTATAAGCGCACAGGCAAAGCGACAACACGCCTGGCGCCAAGCGTGACTCGCGTCCTTGACGATGAGACCCGCGCTGCCCTGGAGCAGATCAATCAGGGTCAGCAGATATCGCAGGAGCAAGTAAAATCGATTGGCAACAAGACACGCAAACTGACACAGCGCCTGGACGACATCGAACCGTAGGGGCCCTTCGTTACCTGCCCCCCAGGCAGGATTCCCCGATTTATCGTGGGATAGCTTGCGGAGCGCATTTCAATCCCGTGCCCATCGCCGATTCATCGGCCTCACGGGTGGGTTACACAATACACTTTTCGGTCGTCAAAATTAGTGGATCAGATCAAGAGTACACTCTGATCGAGAGTACGTTACTATAGGAGGTCATAGTACAATGCCAGTATATTGTTCGTTACATCATGAAAATCCCGATGGATCCGCCTTTTGTGATGAGTGCGGTGAGCCCCTGGCAGGTGCAGCGCCAGTCGCGACGGCACCCGCTGCATCCGTTCCACCGGCCCCAGCCCCTGCGGCAGCACCAGTAGCAGGTGGCCAGGCCTGTCCATCGTGTGGAACAATCAATCCCCCCGGTGAGGCTTTCTGCTCCAACTGTGGTGTCAGCCTGTTGAGCGCACCAGCCCCTGCAGTAGCTATGCCTGTAACTCCCGCCCCGGCGCCGCCAGCCGCCCCTGACCAGGTAGCAGCTCCCGTCGCGGCTCCTGCAGGATTGAATGCACGGCTGATCGTGGAGGCAGACAATCAAGAGTTTGACCTGAGTGGAAAAGATAACATCGTCATTGGCCGCGAGGATGCTGTTAGCAACATCTTCCCCGATGTGGACCTGACCCCGCATGGGGGAGAAGAAGGCGGCGTGTCACGTATGCATGCTCGCATCTTTGTTGAGAATGGCCAGTACATGGTCGAGGACGAAAACAGTACGAATTTCACGTTCCTCAATCGTCAGAGGCTTGCAGGCAAGACCCCCACACCTCTACATGACAACGATGAGATCAAACTCGGTCGTGTGCTCCTACGTTTCAAAACGTCTTAGGAGAATTGACAGCCTGTAGATAGAACCGCTATAATCTACAGGAAACCCAAGTGGAAGAGAGAAGGACATTTTCATGAAACGTACCTGGCAACCCAAGCGCATTCCGCGCAAACGTGAACATGGCTTTATGAAGCGCATGGCAACCCGCAATGGTCGTCGCGTTCTCAGGGCTCGCCGCGCCAAAGGGCGCTGGAAGCTCACCATCTAAGACGATTGTGGCACTCAACCGTGCGCTACGCCTACGAAAAAGTAATGAGTTTCAGCGGGTCGTGCAGCAGGGGCGTAGCCTAACGTCCCAACTGCTGATCCTGGCGTGGCTACCAAATGATGTAGGGAGATTGCGTATTGGCTTCGTGGTCAGTAAACGCATCTCAAAACAGGCTGTAGAACGTAATTATATTAAACGCTTACTCAGCGAAGCGATACGTCCTGTGCTGGACTCCCTTCCCACTGGATGGGATATCGTGTTTCGTGCAAGAAACAAGGCTATCGCGGCTGATGTACATATGTTTAGACAGGACATTACCACTCTGTTGCACCGGGCGGGACTGCTCGCATCTCGCTAGTTGACCAGAACAGGAAGTTGGAAAACAGCTAAGAGATGTGATGGCCTGGAAAATTCGAGGACATCGACGGTGAAGTACATCGCACTTTTTCTGATTCGTCTTTATCAAAATACGCTATCGCTCGTTCTACCTCCGTCGTGTCGATTCACCCCCTCATGCTCACAGTACGGGTATGAGGCCATTCAACGTTTTGGCTTTTTCCGTGGAGGATGGATGACCAT
>Ga0187819_10002212_pt1 | contig 10252 bp, 9 predicted proteins | sample NC_wetland_sal_i_15_FD_132411 | JGI IMG/M metagenome (GOLD analysis project Ga0187819, IMG submission 132411) | Wetland sediment microbial communities from Neuse River Estuary, North Carolina, USA - SO4_4 | ecosystem: Environmental > Aquatic > Freshwater > Wetlands > Sediment | place: USA: North...
CCATTTGTTGACGGCAAGGACGAGTGCGCGGCCCTCCTGCGTCACCAGATCGGCGATGGTGAGGTCCTGGTGCTCGATGGAGCGCTCGGCGTCTATGAGGACCACCACGACCTCCGCGAACCTGATGGCGCGAATGGCGTCGCTCGCGCCCAGGAGCTCGGCCGCGTCCGTCACCTTGGCTTTGCGGCGCAGGCCGGCGGTATCGTAGAGGCGCACCCTGCGGCCCGACCACTCGAGGTCGCTCGCGACCGCGTCGCGCGTCAGCCCCGGCTCGGGGCCGGTGATCATGCGCTCCTCGCCGAGGAAGGCATTGACCAGCGTCGACTTGCCGGCGTTGGGGCGCCCGACGATGGCAACGCGGATCGGCCGCGCCGAGCCGGCCGCGCGCTCAGGCTCGCTCGCCGGTGCACCGCGCTCCTTGACGACCGGCTGCAAGCCGAGTGCGGCCTGCATGTCGCCCACGAGGTCGACCAAGCCTTCGCCGTGCTCGGCCGAAATGGCGACCGGCTCGCCGAAGCCCAGCTCGTAGGCAGCGTAGAAGCCCGCTTCCCCGGCGCGTCCCTCGCACTTGTTGGCAACGACGATCACCGGGCGCCCCGAGGCGCGCACGCTTTGGGCGAACACCTTGTCGCTCGGCGTCACACCCTCGCGCGCATCGATGAGGAACAGCACGAGGTCGGCCTCTTTGAGCGCGGTCTCGGTCTGCCGACGCATGCGCTCCGCAATCGAGCCGCGTTTCGCCTCCTCCAGCCCGGCCGTATCGACGAGGGTCACGGCGTTGCCAGCAAGCTCGGCCTCGCCCTCGCGGCGGTCGCGCGTCAGCCCCGGCATGTCGGAAACGAGGGCTGCGTGCTTGCCGGTCAAGCGGTTGAACAGCGTCGATTTGCCGACGTTGGGCCGGCCGATAATGGCAATGACGGGGGTGGACATCGGTAAAGGGGTTCAAGCCTTGGGGAGGCGCGGTTATCGCGCATTGGGCCGCGCAAGCATAGGCACCGCGCATGAGCAAATCGCTACCGCGGAGCCGCAGCGCTTAAGGTGCCTAGTTGAGCGCAATCAGCTTGGCAGTGTCGGTCAGGATATACATGTGGCCCTGCGCCACGATGGGTGGCACGTAAACTGGGCTGCCCAGGTCCTTCTGCGCCGTCACGCGTCCCGTTGATGCCTCCACGCCGACGAGCGCGCCCTTCGCGGAGGCGAGCCACAGCATGCCGCCCGCGAGCGTCGGTCCCGACCAGGCGCTGGTGCCAGGCAGCTTCGTGGTCCACTGCACCTTGCCGTCTCGCCGCGCGATGGCGAGAAGCTGGCCTTGCGTGTCGACCACGAACACGCTGCCGCCGGCCACCCACGGCTGCTGGGTGCCCGGAATGTTGAGCGACCACAGCCGCTCCCCTGTCGCCATCTGCGTCGCGATCATGCGCCCGGCGTGGCCGACGGCGAACACCGTACCGCCGTCGATCGCGGGGCGCGCCGTGTCGCTCATCGAGGTCATCTCGGAAGTCGTGCGCGTGCGCGAGAGGCTCTCCGACCACGCCGCCGATCCGTCAGCAACGTGCAGCGCGACGAGATCGCCTGAAGGGTACGGCACCACTACGATGTCGCCGTCGATGGCGGGACTTGCATTGTTGATCAGGCTCGCTTGCTGCGGCAGGCCGCGCACCGACCAAAGCTCGCCGCCATCGGCGCCGGCGAGGCAGTAGAACTTGCCGTCGAGTGCCACCACGAACACCCTATCTCCGGCGGCCACGGGAGCGGCGCGCACGGGAGCGTCGAGCTGCCGCTCCCAGATCTTCTTGCCCGATTCCGGGTCGAGCGCGACGACGTTCCCGAACCCGCTCGCCGCATAGAGGCGGCCGCCATCGACCGCGAGGCCGCCACCATAGCCGCCCGAGCCGCTGTCATCGCTGCTGAACGACAACGCACTGAGGAAGCTTGCGCTCGTATTCTCGCGTCCCGGCCTCAGCGAGACGCGCCAGAGGGCGGAGCCACCCGAGGTCGAGAAGGCGCTCACATTGCCGGTCGCGTCAAGCGCGTAAATGCGGTTGGCATAGACAATGGGGCTTGCCGTGACGCGGCCCGCGCTGCTCGAACCCGACCCGGCGTCGGCGACCCACGCCTGCTGCGCGGCACCCGAGAAGGCGAGATGACCCGGGGAGTTGTTCGGCAACCCGCCCGACTGCGCCCAATCCTCGTTGGTGACGGGCGCCGGAAGCATGATCGGGGCGCTGGCATCCGCGAGCTCGCCGGTGACGATCGAGGTTTGCTGCTGCATCACGGGGATGCGTTTGCCGGGCAGGGGCACGGCCTTTTCGGCGAAGGGATTAAGGTCGTTGAGCTTGGGCAGCGAGGGGCCGTCGGCACAGCCACAGAGCAAGGCGAGAACCGAAAGGCTCCCTCCGACTCTGCTCCACCGCCCGATCCCACCCCTCATGCGGTCCCCATTATTTCTTCGCCTCGTCCGGCGGCACGGCGTCGGGTGCGTTGATCACGGCCGGCGCCGGCGCGCCGGGCGCGATCGGTTCGGCGGCCGCCTTGTTGCCAATCTCCGCGGCAGCAATCTCGGCGAGCACGATCTGAGCACGCTCGGCGATGCTCTGCGGCGTCTTCTGGTCGACGAGAAGCGGCGTCAGCACGGTGCGTGCTTCATCGGGCTTGCCGGCCTTGAATGCGGCAACGCCCAGCAGCTCACGCGCACTGTAGCGCCACGGGCTGGCATCGCCCGTCAAAGGGGTGAGCCGATTCTGCATCTCGGTAAAGTCGGCCTCGCCCAGGCGGCCACCCGCGGCCTGCAGGGCTGCGTAGTCGCGCAGCAAGGGGTCGGTGCCAGATTTGGCGAGCTCTTCATAGGCGGCAATCGCCTCTGCCTTCTTGCCCTGTTTCAACAGCACGCCCGCGAGCTGCAGCCGCGCAAGCTCGGGATAGCCGCCGGTCCCCTCGGCGACGATGGTCGCGAATTCCTTTTCCGCGCTGCCGTCCTTGCCCGTGGCGGCGAGCTCCATGGCGCCCTCGTAGCGCTCGCCCGTCGATTGCGCGGCGGTGATGCGCCGGTTCTCCACATACTTGTAGCCGAGGACACCGACGACGATCAGCGCCGCACCCGCGAGGATGAAGGTCCCGTACTCTTTCCAAATTCGCTCGAAGCGCTCGCGCCGGAGCTCCTCTTCCACTTCGCGGAGAAAGTTGTCTTCTGGATTTGCCATACCGGTGTCAGCCCCTGATCCTCGGCGCGTTTCTTGTCAGAGGCCCATCTGCGGGCATCTGGAACCCCGCATACATAGCCGACAACATCCGGTGTGCAAGTGATTGATTGCTCAAGGCCTAAAGCGGCCGCCCGCATCCCCGCATCACTTGCTGATGGGGTTTTTCGGCTTTTTCGTGGCCCTGCCCCCCGAGGTTCCAACCCGTTCAGGCTGAGCCTTTTCATCGCGGCGCATGGCGTAGGTGTGCTCGGGCGTCGGGAAGGCGCGTGAGCGGACGTCCTGCGCATAGGCGCGGATCGCGCCTTCGATGACCTCGCCGACCTTGCCGAACTTCTTGACGAAGCGGGGCACCCGCGGGCTCAAGCCCAGCATGTCCTCCATGACGAGGATTTGGCCGTCGCAGGCACGCGAGGCGCCGATGCCGATGGTCGGTATCGGCATCGACGCGGTGATGCGCGCGGCCAAGGGCTCGGTGATGGCTTCCAGCACCACCGCGAAAGCGCCGGCCTCCGCGACCAGCCGCGCATCCTCCTCGATCGCGGCCCACTGCTCCTGGCGGCGCCCCTGTGCCTTGAAGCCACCGATCACGTTGACCGACTGCGGCGTCAGGCCGATGTGCGACATGACCGGGATGCCACGCTCGACGAGATAGTAGATCGTCTCCGCCATACGCCGGCCGCCCTCGATCTTCACGGCGCCGCAATCGGTCTCTTTCATGACGCGGGCCGAATTGCGAAATGCCACCGCGGGGCTTTCCTCATACGAGCCGAACGGCATATCGACCACGACGAGCGCACGCTTGGCGCCGCGCACCACCGCGCGGCCGTGCATGATCATCAGCTCGAGCGGCACCGGCACGGTGGTCTCATAGCCGTGCATCACCATGCCGAGGCTGTCGCCGACGAGCAGGAAGTCGCAATAGCGGTCCGCGATCGCCGCTGTGTGCGCGTGGTAGGCGGTGAGCGCGACGATGGGCTCGCCGCGGCCCTTCATGGCCGCGATATCGGGGGCCATCACGCGCTTCAGGGTGGAGTGCGTTGACATGGCGCTAAGCATACTCGTTTCAGGGGGCGGCGTCCGTCGGCGTTGCTTTTACATGAAATGGACAAACCGTGCTCGCACGGCACCTATTCATTTTTTTTTGCCACTTCCAAGACTTAGACCGCTTGCGGCGCGCTTCCTGCTAACGAAGATTTAGGGTTAAAACCAGCATATAATCTGGTCTGTTCAGATACAGTCTCAGCTTGGGCGGGTGCTTACTTGCAAACCTTCAGTAAATCGGGGCGGGGGCCCCTGAAAAAGAGTCTCTCCACCTCGGCGCTGGTTGCAGCGGCCCTTTTCGCGTTCGGCATCTTCGATAGCGCGCAGGCTCAGTTTTTTCCGTGGAACAACGGCGGCGGCTGGGGCGGAGGCTGGAACGACCAGCCCCGGCGCCCGATCCGGCGCATTCCGCGCAACGTCGAGGACGACGGCGAGAAGATCAACTCCACGCTGCCGAAGCCGACGGGACCGCTGGTGCTCGTCGTGTCGATCGGCAAGCAAACCGTCTCCGTCTACGACGGCACGCAAAAGATCGCGGTCTCGCAAATCTCGAGCGGCATGGCCGGCCACGATTCGCCGACCGGTATCTTCTCCATCCTGGAAAAGAACCGCTACCACTATTCGAACCTCTACGGCGGCGCGCCCATGCCGTACATGGAGCGCATCACCAATTCCGGCGTCGCCATGCATGAAGGTGTCGTGCCCGGCTACCCGGCCTCGCACGGCTGCATCCGCCTGCCCGGTGCCTTCGCGCGCAACCTGTTCGGCATTACCGAGGTCGGCGCGCGCGTCATCGTCACCCAGGACGATCTGGTTCCAGTCGAGTTCTCGAGCCCGCGTCTGATCGCGCCGCTGCCCCCCGACGAGCAGGCGAGCAATCCGCAAGAGCGCGTCGCCACGGCTGAGGCCGCCTCCGCCACGACCAAGGATTTCCCGGGCGTGATGGGCGTCACGTCCGCGGCTGCGGCCGAGGCCACCGACAAGCCGCGCACCCGCGCCGCGGCCGCGGCCGCCCGCGCTGCCGAGAAGATCCAGCTCGCCGCCGCCATCCCGGATGCGGAGAACCGCAAGACCGCGGCAATCGCCAACGCGAAGGCTATGGCGGATGCCGCGCGCGCTGCCAAGGACGCCATCCAAAAGGCCCGCGCCGAGCAGAGCCGGCTCAAGGATGCCGCAGAGAAGGCCGTCCGCGATGCCGCCAACGGCGCCGACAAGTTCAAGGACTTCACCGCCAAGCTGGGGAAGGTCGAGGCCGACAAGCTCACCAAGGAAGACCTCGACAAGCAGTCGGCCGACGAGGTCGCCGAGGAGACCAAGATGCTCGACCTCGCCGACGCGATTCCGGGCGCCAAGAAGGCGGCTGCCGATCAGGCGCCCGTGGTCGAAAAGGCCGTTGCCGCCTCGGCGGAAGCCGACAAGGTCGCCAAAGCCGCCAACGACGCCGTTAAGGCTGCGGACAAGGCCATCGTCGACGCCAAAGCCGCGCTCGCCTCGGCCAACGCCATCGACGAGCGCAAGGACAACCCCGTCTCGATCTTCATCAGCCGCAAGACCGGGCGGCTTTCTGCCAAGCTCGGCATGGGCGATCCAGTGATCGACGTTCCCGTCACCATCACCAATCCCAACATGCCGCTCGGCACCCACGTCTTCACCGCCATCGGCTATACGCCGGGCGAGAAGGGCATGCGCTGGAACGTCGTGACGGTGAATACCCCGGCGGCCAAGGAGATGCCGTACTACCGGCGCCGCAACCGCCACGAGGACGAGGCCTACGTCCCGCCCGCCGGCGACAACTCCGACCCCGCCAACGCGCTCGAACGCATCCAGATCCCCAAGGACACGCTGGATCGACTGGCGGAGCTCGTGAAGCCCGGCTCGTCGTTCATCATCACCGACTACGGCTTGAGCCGCGAGACGAGCAAGCGCACCGACTTCATCGTCGAACCGTGGCGCAGCAGCACGGCGGCGCCGGTCGAGTACGAGGGCGGCCGTCTGCCCGACTAGTCGCGTCGGCACTTGCAGACAAAAGGGTGCAGCGGCTCGGCGGCTGCACCCTTTGCATTTGAGGAGCGCGCTCAACCCGGCAGGCGTATCTTGCGCTCAGGCGGAGACGCCAGCACGGCGACGGGATCGCCGATCGCGACGCGGCCGCCCTCGAGCACCCGGCAGGTCACGCCGCCGCGCCACTCCGGGTAGAGCGCGCGCATGAGGCCGTCGCGCGCCTCGTCCATGCGTTTGCACGGCGTCGTCGGGTAGGTGATCTCGAGCACGACGGGGCCGACCGCAACGATGCCGCCCAGCGCGCGCGGCAGCTCCACGCCCTCGATCAAAAGGTTCGCCCGCCGCGCGGTCCACAGCTCGGCCAGCGCCGCCTCCCAGGCTTCGCGCGCTAAGATCGTCACGCCGCGGCGCGGAAACTTCTTACCCTTATGATCGCCTTCGACGCCGCCATCCGCCTCGATCAGCGCGGCCTCGACGGTCTGCATAGGCGCCCGGTGTGCCGGCCGTCGCGCAATTCCGATCAGGCGCCCTGTCGTCCGCTCGCTCATGGCAGCGGCGAGACGCCGATGATGAGCTGGTGCGCCCACAACAGGATCATGAGGTAGAGCGCCGTGCCGGCCACGACCACGATGAGATCGTTGTACCAGGGCCCCGACGTCGTCCCCAGGGGCCCCAGCGCCTGGCGCTTCTTCACCGAAATGCGGTCATAGACGGCGAAGGCGAGGAAGCTTCCGAACAGCACGAGGGCAGCAAGGTCGCCATTGGCAAGAAGGTGCGCGAGCGCCCAGATCTTGACGGCGACCAGCATCGGGTGCTTCAGCGCCGCATGGATGCGCGAGGGGATGTAGGCCGCGACGAGCGCGATGATCGCCGGCAGCATGAGGGCTGCCGCGAGATGCCGTGTCCACAGCGGCGGCACCCAGAGCTGCGGGTTCTTGCCCGGATGCATCTGCAGCTTGGCAAAGCCGATCACGATCAGCGCAAAGCCGATGAGCGAGACGATGCCGAAGATCGCCTTGTAGCCGTTGAGGCCGAAGCGCGCGATGAGCCCATCGCGCATCGCAACGTTGGACGGCACCAAGTGGATCGCGAAGAACACCACCAGTCCGATCACCAGCACGAGCATGCAATGACCCCCTAATGCTCCGCGTGGACATCGTTGCCACGCTACTGCCACCACTATAGGTTCTTTTAGAGTCCGGGTGCTTCGGTCGCCAGCCTGTTCGAGAGCCCGGAACGTTGCCCGAGTGCGCGGCCTCGCCCCAATGAGGGGAGTGCGTCATGCGTATTTTCGCCGCTTCGGGCCCCGGCTCAAGCATTGGATCGCGGCCGGTTTCTCGCGTAGTCGTTCCCTTCCCAGTCCGTCCCAAGCGCAAGGTGAGTGGCGTTGTTCCCCCGCAGCCCGAATCACAAGGGATCAGCGCCGCCATGGCCGCACATGCCGAGCCGAAAGACGCCGTGCCCGAGTCGGAGCGCGCACTCGCCCAAGAGATTGCCAAGGCGATGCAGCCGCCGCTCATGAGCCGGCTCGCGCGCGTCCAGAGATCGTACGCTGATCTCTCCGCCGCAGGGGAAGCGCCAGCTTCGCCTGTGCCCCCCCCGATCCCGGCTGCAGCCGCCGCGCAGCCATCCGTGCCCATCGGAGCACTTCCCCCCTCGCCGGCGCTGCTGGACCTCATCGCGGATGATCCCGACGCCGGCTTCACCACGCCACCGTCTGCCGAGTGGCTCGGCAAGGCGCGGCGCGAGCGCAACCGCGCGCGCCTGAGCAACGCGCTCGCCTGGATTGCCACGCTCGCCATCGGCGGCGGCATCGTCACAGCAACGATGCTGCTGCTCCCGCGTTAGCCGCACAAACTTTACGGCAGGAAGCCCTTGTCGAGATCGTGCACCTGGCGCTCGAGCGAGCGGCCCTTGGAGTCGCGCCGCGTCGCCGTCCACGCGATGTGCGTGCCGGCCTCTTGCGACGTGCGCGAGCGCAGGGCGACCGCGACCGTCTCGCGAGCCTTCACTGCCAGCGGCGACAGCAGCGGAAAGTAGAGCTGCTCCCAGTGCGTGCGCGCTTCCCCGGGCGCGGTCGAGACCACGATGCCGGGGCTGAGCTGCGCGCTCCACCAGGTCGCAAAGCCGTAGATCGTCGCGGGCGACTCTAGCCTCCACGCCGCCTCCCCCTTGCGCGTCGAGCGGTTCTCTCGCGCGAAGTCGACCGTATCCCACACCTTCGCGCTTGCCCCGCCGTCGAGCAGCTCCTTCGGGTTGAGCGTGCGCACATAGATATTGTTGAGGCTCATCGTCTTGGCGGCGGACAGATCGAAGCCGGTGTCGTCCCAGGCGCTGAGCTCGGCGTGGATGCGCTCGCTGACGACGGGGGCGACAAACTGCGTAATGTGGCGCGGGATGACGACGCCACCCGGCTTCAGGAAGCGGGCGCGCGCGTCGTTCAACGTCTCGATGATGTGCTCCTCGAACGGGTAGTTGCCGAGCGTCTCCGAGACGACGACGTCGACCTTGGGCGGGTCGACCATCTCGGTCGAATGGCAGGGAAAAAGGTGACAGTTGCGCGCGCGGTTGGCCTTCAACGCCTTGGCGGCGACGCCTGCGACCTCGGCCGCCTCGTAGAGGAACACCTCGCGCGCGCCGAGCTTGGCGGCCATCAGAGACAAGAGCCCGGTGCCGGCGCCGATGTCGGCGACCGTGGTCTCGCCGCGGCGGATGACGGCGGCGAGCGCGCGCCCGAAGGCCTCGTTGCGCACGCGGTCGGCGATCAGCGTCCGGTGGTATTCGATGCGCATCGCTAGAGTTTCAGCTCGGGGCCGCGGATTTGGTACAGCATCAACGCCGTGGCGACGGCGAGGTTGAGCGAGTCGAGGCTGCCTGCCATCGGAATCTTGACGAGCCGCGTGCACGCCTTGGCGACCGGCTCCGACAGGCCCGGGCCCTCGCTGCCCATGACAAGAAGCGCGGGCGCGCGGTAGCCGACCTTGCGGAAATCTTCGCTTCCTTGGAGATGCGTGCCGACCACGTCGCCGTGCCAGGGAGCGCGCCAGGAGAGAAACGCCTCGCGCGTCATCCTGACGAGCGGCACCGCGAAGATCGAGCCCATGGTGGCGCGCACGCACTCGCGCGAATAGGGATCGCAGCTCTGCCCGATGAGGATGACGCCGCTGGCGCCGACGGCGTCGGCGGTGCGCAGGATGGTGCCGAGGTTGCCGGGATCGCGAACCTCCTCCAGCGCGACCCAAAGCTGCGTGCCGTCGACCTTTGCCGCCGGCGGGGGTTGCGCCCAGCGCTGGCGGAAAACGCCAAGCATGCTCTGCGGGTTGTCCTTCGACGCGAGCTTGCCGAGCACCACCTCCGGCACCTCGAGGCATTCGGCACCCGCCGCGAGCGCCCATGCGACGAGCCCGCGCGCGATCCCGCTCGCGGCGGAGCCGGCGCGATAAACCAGCGTCGCGGGTGTGAACCCGTGCTCGCGCGCAGCGACGAGGATCGAGGCGCCCTCGGCCACGAACAGCCCCGTCTCCTTGCGGACTTTACGCATCTCGAGCGCGCGGATCGCTTTCACCCGCTCGTTCTGCAGGCTGGTGATCGGCTTGGGCGCGGCAGGCTCACGCGGCGTCATGGCTCACCCACCGCGTGAAGAGGGAGGTCGGCAGGGCGCGCGCGCCGCCCTGTTCGCGGATCGCGAGCTCGCCCGATTCGAAACGGCCGCCGCGCGCGGAGAGCACCTCGCGGCAAAGCTGATCGAAGGCGAGCGAGGAGGCGCGGATCGCATACATCGTCACCACCAGCGAAGCCTGCGAGGGCGCCAGCAGCCGCGCGCAATCTTTCATGAGCGGCGGCAGCCCGGTGAACAGATCCCACACCTCGCCCTCGGGCCCGCGCCCGAACTTGGGCGGGTCGACGAGCAGCACGTGGTAGGTCTTGCCGCGCCGCACCTCGCGCGCGACAAACTTCTGCGCGTCCTCGAGGATCCAGCGGATGGGCGCGGAGCCGAGCTTCGACGCCGC
>Ga0187819_10002213_pt1 | contig 10251 bp, 7 predicted proteins | sample NC_wetland_sal_i_15_FD_132411 | JGI IMG/M metagenome (GOLD analysis project Ga0187819, IMG submission 132411) | Wetland sediment microbial communities from Neuse River Estuary, North Carolina, USA - SO4_4 | ecosystem: Environmental > Aquatic > Freshwater > Wetlands > Sediment | place: USA: North...
CACGTACTTTCCTTTTTCGTCCTTGGGTTTCCCCTTCTTCACTTCCGTCACCAAATCATACGTCCCGTATTCGTACGCGATGTCGCCCGAGCGCGCCACTTCCACATAAGTCGTCGCAAACGTGAGCGTCGGTCCAGACGGCGCAAGCAGATCTTTCCACGCCATGCGAATCGAATCCTTGCCCTTCACCAGCGCCCCTTTGTCCACGCAATACACCGCATCGTCCGCGTAATACGAGACCGACTTCTCGAGATCCTTGGCCTCCGCGGCCTTGCTCCACGCCGCGGAGTTAACGCGAATCGCCGCCTCATCTGCCTTGCGCGTGTCGGGCGGCGGAGCGGGCTGCTGCGCCGTCTGATTCGAGCACGCTACCGCAGACATCATGGTGAGAAACGAGCCGAGCAAAATCATCGAGCGCAATCGTGGCATGGCTTTCCCTCCTGAGCAGTTGAGAAGTCGCGAGGAAGATGCCTCGCCTCGGCGGCCGTGTCAAGCGTTCCCTCGCTCGCCCCTCGTTTGGATGCCTCGCGGAACTGTGCTAATTTCTGCCCGACATGAAGAAACGCATCGGCGTGCTGCTTTCGGGGCGCGGCTCCAATTTCGAAGCGCTGGCGGAAAGCGCCGCCGCGGGGCGCATTCCCAACGCCGAAATCGCCCTCGTGGTCAGCAACCGGGAAAACGCCCCGGGAATCGAACGCGCCCGGGCGCGGGGCATTGAGGCACGTGTGATACCGTCGAAGGGGCTCGAGCGTGAGGCGTATGACAGACTCGTAGCCGCCGCGCTCGAGGAGAAGAAAATCGATCTCGTCTGCCTCGCGGGCTATATGCGCCTGCTTTCGCCTTTCTTCGTCGCGGCCTTTCGGAATCGCATCCTGAATATTCACCCGTCGCTACTCCCGGCCTTTCCGGGCCTCGAAGCCCAGCGCCAGGCGCTCGAGCACGGCGCCAAATTTTCCGGTTGCACGGTGCATTTTGTGGACGAGAATCTGGACGCGGGACCGATCGTGTTGCAGGCGGCCGTCCCGATCAAAGACGACGACACGCCCGAGACGCTTTCGGAGCGGATCCTGCGCGAGGAGCATCGCATCTATTCCGAAGCGGTGCGCATCGTCCTAGAAGGGCGCTACCGCATCGAGAACCGCCGCGTCATGATTCTTCCTGAAAAGGGGTGGGAGAAAAAATAGTGGCTGCAACGAAATTCAAGCACGTCGAAGAGCAGCTCGCGCTCCTGCGAAAAGGCGCGGCTGAAATCATCCGTGAAGAAGAGCTGAAGGCCAAGCTCCTCGAGTCGTTCCAGAAGGATAAGCCCCTGCGCGTCTATCTCGGCGTGGACCCGACCGCTCCCGATATTCACCTGGGCCACACCGTGGTGCTGAGAAAACTAAAGCACTTTCAAGAAATGGGCCACACCGCGATTTTCCTGATCGGCGATTTTTCCGCCATGATCGGCGACCCGACCGGCCAGTCCGAGACGCGTCCGCCCCTCACGCGCGAGCAGGTGGAGAAAAATTCCGAAACGTATCTCAAGCAGGTGTTCCAGATTCTCGACAAGAAGAAGACCGAGGTCCGCTACAACAGCGAATGGCTCGACAAGTTATCCGCTTCCGACGTCGTTAAGCTCTGCTCCCACTATTCGCTGCCACGCATGCTCGAACGAGAGGATTTCAAAGTCCGGCTTGAGTCCGGAAGGCTGTATGAACAGCAGAAATTGAACACTCAGGCACAACTTGCCAACGCCAACGTCGATTCAAACACGCTGCCGGGTCCAATCTCGGAACCACTAGCCAAAGTCCGAAAACCTCAGTCAATTTCTGTGCACGAGGTGTTGTATCCCCTGCTGACTGCTCTCGACGCTGTCGAGCTCAAATCCGACGTCGAGCTCGGCGCCACCGAGCAGAAATTCAATCTCCTCGTCCACCGCGAAATCCAGCGCGAATACGGCTTGCCCTCGCAGGTCGTGATGACCATGCCCATCCTCGTCGGCCTCGATGGCGAGCGCAAGATGTCCAAGAGCCTCGGCAACTACATCGGCATCACCGATCCGCCCGCCGAAATGTTCGGCAAAATCATGTCCATCTCAGACGAACTGATGTGGCAATACTACGAGCTGCTCACCGATTTTGCCTCGCCGGTGATCGTCCGACTCCGCGAGGAAGTCGGCATCGGCGTGCTGCACCCCATTGATGCAAAGATGCAGCTTGCCCACGTGATTGTCGCCGGCTTCCACGGAGAGGATGTCGCCAGAAAAGCCTCCGAGGAATTCCGGCTCGTCTTCCGCGATCGTCAGGCCCCCACCGACATCCCGGAGATGCGATTGTCGTGGGGAAGCCGCGCGCTGTTTACGGTCTTGACCGAGACGGGCCTGGCCGCCTCGCGCAGCGAAGCAGAGCGTCTAATCAAGCAAGGTGCGGTGGAAGTGAATGGGCAAGTGGAAAAAGACGTGAAGCGCACGATAGTACTGAATCCGGGAGATCTCCTGCCCCTGCGAGTCGGCAAGAAAAAATTCCTGCGCGTCATCGGCGTTTGATCGCCGTCACTTTTTCAGCGCCGCTCCGCAAGCCGCTGGAGCCGATCCAGCCACGCGCGGTCGCGTTGCGCAACCGCAAAACGCGTGAAGACCATATCAAATACCCGTCCGAAGGCGCTCGGCATCTGGTACGAATCGCGCATGCGAAGAACCGTCTTGCCGGCCCACAATTCGATCTCCCAGCGCTGCACCCCGCGCACGCCGTAGGAATCCTGGAATCGCCATTCGAGCAGCCGCTCCCAACGATACGCTGTGACGACAACCGTAAGCGCCACCTCGTGACCGCTGAGCAGCCCCGCAATCCTCACCTTCTGCCCAACCGCGAAATCCGCCGCCCCGCCCTGCACTTCGAATTTGGCATCCATTTCAACGCCGTACCACAGCGGCATGCGCTGCGGAACAAAGAACACGAAAATTTCATTGGGCGTGGTTGCGAACTCGATGGAAAACTTTAAATCCGCCATCTTTGATTAGTTCACTTCCACTAGGACGAGCGACACGTCGTCGGCAGGCGGTCCTTCGCGCCAGGCGGCCACCCGGTCGAGAATACCCTGCTTCATCTGCTTGAAAGGAAGCAGCGCCGTCTCGCGCACAAATTTTTGCACGCCTTCTATTCCCAGCATTTCTCCGTGGGAATCGAAGACGTCCGTAATCCCATCCGTGTAGAGCACGATCCGGTCGCCGGCTTCCAGGTCCACGTCGAGCGTGGCCTCCAGGTCCACGGCATTCGGCAGCGCGCCGAGTACCATGCTGCGCGATTCCAGCAGCCGCGGTTCCGCTCCGGGCTGCACCACCATCACGGGCGGATGCCCCGCGCCCGCAAAAACCATCCGCCTACCGCTGCGGTCCACGCGCGCCGCCGCCAGCGTGAAAAAGAAAACCGAGCTCCCGATATTCTGCATCACGAAGCGGTTCAACTGCCGCAGCATGTCGCCCAGCGGTGTACCATTCTGCAATTGCGTCATCGTTTCGCTGTAAATGCGGTTGGCCACGAGCGCGGAGCCGATGCCGTGGCCTGAAACGTCGCACACCAGCAGATTCAAATGCTGATCGTCCAGCGGGCTGACCAATCCAAAATCTCCGCCAATCGTGCGCACCGGATGATAAAAAGTTTCCACGCGAATCCCGCCCCAAACCACCGATTTCGGCGCCAGGCTCTGCTGCACGCGCGCTGCCAGCGCCAGGTCCTCTTCAATTTCCTTGTGGCGCTCTTCGAGTTGCTTGTTCGCGTCGCGAAGTCGCACCTCGGCTTCCTTCTGCTCGGAGATGTCCGTGAAAGTCAAAATCGTAAGCTGCCGCCCATCGGGGTCTTCGAGCGAACGCGCGTTTACAATTACGGGCAGGCGCGTTCCATCTATTTTGGGAAGGAAGAATTCCTCGCGGCCGCGTCCTGTCCTGCGCGTCTCGTTCCGCCGGTCCTGAATGAGCGCGTAATCCTCGGGGCTGTAATACTCGTGAACCACGTCGTGGCCAACGAACGCCTCGCGGGAATAGCCGGTCATCTCCTGCATGACGGAATTGGCGAATATAACCAGGTCGCAATCGTCCGTCACGAGCACGCCTTCATTCAGCGTCTCGAGGATGGCTTCCAATTGTCCGAGCCATTCCGGCTGTTCCGCTTCCAAGGTGATTCCTTCCGCGCCCTTCCGCCGACGTCAGCGCGTATCTTACCCAATCGCAACGATTCCACCAATGCGTCCACTACATTCGATTCGCCTCGTACCCTCAAAGCTGCAATCGTTTGCGAACTAAAGTAAGGTAGTAGTGCACCGAATCTGAAGCAGCATCACGCTGCCGTATCGAGGGCGCGCGAAACAATGTCCGCCAACGGAAATCGCCTGCCGCCGGGGCCGCAAGGCCTCCCCATCCTCGGAGTGTCGCTCGAATTGCTGCGTGACGTGCTCGGCCTGCTCCGCCGCGTGGCGCGCGAGTACGGAGATGTCGCCCGAATCCCGGTCCTAAAGGGCGACCGCTTCCTCCTCAACCATCCCGACTTGATCGAACAATTGCTGGTCATTCAGCAGACCAAATTTAATAAGAGCACGGTCAGCAAGGAAGCCACCCAGCGCCTGCTCGGGCAAGGATTGCTGATCAGCGAAGGCGATTTTTGGCGCAGGCAGCGGCGCTTGGCCCAACCAGCATTCCATCGCGCGCGAATCAACGAATACGCCGCGACCATGGTGCAGCTGGCGCAAGCGCACGCCCGCGAATGGCGCTCCGGCGAGACCCGCGACATGGCGCACGAAATGACCGCCACCACGCTCGATATCGCCGTGCGCACGCTTTTCGGCACCACTCTTCCCGGCGAGGCCGAGCAGGTCGGCCGCGCCATGACTTTCCTGATGCGCTATTCGCTCGGCCGCGCGCGTTCGCCGGTCACCATCCCCGCGTCGTGGCCCACACCAAGAAATCGCCGCGCCAATCGCGAGTACGAATTTCTCGATTCGCTCGTCTACCGCATCATTTCCGAACGCCAAGCTCAGGGAAATTCCGTCCACCACACCGATTTGCTCGCCCTCCTCATGAGCGCCATGGATGAAGACGGCAGCCAGATGACTCCCCGGCAGCTTCGCGATGAAACCATGACGCTTTTCCTCGCCGGGCATGAGACCACCGCGCTCACCCTCTCCTGGACCTGGTATCTTCTGAGTGAAAATCCCGCGGCGGAAGCGCGCCTGCATGAAGAGCTCAGCGGAGTGCTCGGCGGGCGCGCCCCCGAATTGGCCGACCTCGAACGCCTCCCCTATCTTCAGGCGGTTGTGAATGAAGTGTTGCGGCTTTATCCGCCGGCGTATCTTCTCGCCCGCACTTCGATCACGCCATCCAATTTCGGCGGCTACGATTTCCCCGTCGGCTCCACGATCCTGGTTTCCCAGTACGTGATGCACCGCGATGAGCGCTTCTACGACGATCCCGATGCATTCCGGCCCCAGCGCTGGCTCGACGGCCTGGCCGCGCGCCTTCCCGCGGGCGCGTATTTTCCCTTTGGCGACGGGCCTCGGCGCTGCATCGGCCAGTCGTTCGCGCTTCTCGAATCAGCGCTTGTGATCGCCACCATCGCGCAGAAATTCCAGTTTCGTCTCGTGGCGGGCCATCCGGTCATGCCCGAACCTCTCGTCACTCTCCGCCCGCGCCACGGAATTCGCATGACCCTGCAAGCGCGCCGCTAGTGCACGAATTCCGGCCGCTCGCCCTTTGACCACGGATCGTACGTGAGGCAGAAACGAATCCGGTCGGGAATCGGCGGATGGTCGTAAAACAGGAAAACGTCCACCGGATTCGGGTCCGGATCGGACAAGTTCACCTCGCCCAGCACCTGAAATGCCTGCGCCGTCACCTCGCCCGAATCCGGCGTCAACCCGTGCGTCACCTCCAGCGAATACTGGTCTGCCTGGTGCTCGATATAACGGCTGAACCCGCTTTCAATCGGCATCGCGCAAAAATCGAATAGTGTCAGCAGCAGCAGCAAAACCGGCAGCGAAGCCCAATCCTGCACGCCTCGAATCCCCCAGCCGCCTCCCCAGCTCTCGAGCATCCCTCCGGCGCAGCGATACCCAAGATAGAAAAACACAAAGAGCAACGCAGCCGCCACCGCAAGACCCTTGTAAATGTGCCCGAGCACGTAGTGGCCCATCTCATGTCCCGCCACGGCCACAATCTGTGGCGTAGTCATCTTCGCGATCGTCGTGTCCCACACCACAATCCGTTTCGACGCCCCCACTCCCGTCACGTACGCGTTCAGCGCCGTTGATTTCTCGCTCGCTCCCATCCAGAACATCCGCTCGACCGGAATATTTTTCCCCGCGCGCAGCACCATCTGCTCGAGCCCCGCCGCGAGCGTCGGATCTTTTTCGGCCAGCGGCACGAACTTATGGAACATCGGATCGATCACCAGCGGCATCAGGAAAAATGCCAGCACCATGAGCGGAAGTGTCAGCATCCAGAAATAGAACCACCACTTCCTCACGCTCCGCCGGATCACCGCATACAATAGCCACACCAGCAGCGTCCCCACCACGATCGAGATGATTTCCCCTTTTGCCCGGTCCCATATCCACGATCCCCAGCCCTGAATGCTCAGCCCAAACTTCACGCTGATCCAGTGTCGTGCGATTGCCGTGGGCAACGAGAAAATGTCGAGCGTGAGCACAAAGAGCGGCGCAAAAATCATCGCCTGCAAGAAACGCACCGCACCTGCCTTCTCCGCCCAGTCGCGGTATCTCGGCGTCAGTTTCCATTTTAAGATGAGCAGCAGCACCACGAGCGAGTAGAAAAAAGTCGCAAGTTCGCCCCAGAACGAAATCTGACCGAGCTCGTGCGCCTTCCTGTACAAATCAGGCGGCAGCGTATAAGCGGTGACTCTTTTCTCCGTTGGCTGCGAAGCGGCCACGCTCGCGGCCGCCTGCGTCACAAGTGCGTCTGAAGCAGGCACCCGCTGTTCCGCGCGCAGAAATGTCGCCGCCGATGCCGCCAGCGCCGGGAAGCAGTAAAATGAAATGAACGCAAGCGCCAGGAGTGTGCTGAGAAGCCGCAAGTTCTTCATTGTTCGCCGTGAGTATCTCGCGCCTCCCCCAACGATACAAGTCACCGCCTCCCGGGCTGAGCTTCATCCTCCAAAGATCCCCCGGCACGCTGCCCCGCCCACCTGCCGCAAAGGACAGGTTGCCTTTTTGGGTGCCGTTTCAAACGCCCATTGCCTCCAGCCCGCGCCCGCGGCTAGTATGAAGCAGTGGCGCACCGCCGCCCGGGGAGAAGTACCATGAGAATCGCATGTTCCGGACTGATGCTTCTGCTGTCCCTGCCGCTTGGCAGCCTGGCTGCACAGCAGCAAGAGCCGTCGCAGCAGCAGCAGGAAGATTCTCTCGCCGAAGCCGCCCGTCGCGCCCGCGAGCAGAAAAAAGATCAGGCCAAGCCTGCCAAGGTTTGGGACAACGACAATGTCTCCAAGGCCGGCGGCGCAGTGAATGTCGTCGGCCAATCAACGGAAGCCGGCAGCGAAGCGGCAAACCAGCAGCCGGGCGCCGAAAACCCGTCAGGCGCAGAGACCGCCAATCCCGAAAATAAGCCGCCCCAGGACTCAGCCGCCACCCAAGCGGAACTTTCAAGCGCGAAGGAGCGCCTGCAAAGCCTGAAAGCGGATCTCGATGTCCTCCAGCGCAAATACGCGCTCGATTCTCAAACGTACTTGAGCAACCCGAATGACCCCGCCAGCAAATCCGGCGCCGAAGCGCTCAAGGACGAGCAGTCCCAGATCGCCGAGAAACAGCAGGAAGTGGAAGACCAGCAGAAGAAAGTTGACGAGCTCAACCAGAAGCTCAAGGACAGCGCCCCCAGCGCCACCCCTCCCCCCAGCAACCAGAACTGAGTTTCTCTCTGGAGCTCCTCGGTTTTTCCTGCTCTGTACCGGTTTGCAACCGCACCACTACTAATAGTAGATATTTTCCTTGACACACTAGTCCGCCCGTCGCACAATCCCCCCAGGTTTTCGGGGCTTTCAACTTTGTACGGGGGGCCCGGCGGCCTGCTTTTCACCCCTTCCAGCCGCCGGTGCCTGAAATTTGTGAGGCGAACCGATTATGCAATATCTGCCCGGTGGCACGGTGCAGTGTTTGAATCCGGAGTGTATCGCGCGAGGTCATTGGCTGCGCGTCCAGGACGCGCCTCGGGAAATCTGCGGCGCTTGCGGCGCGCCGCTCCATAACGTCCCGCCGCCCCTCGCGCCACGATTCCGCATGCGCCCTCGGACCCTGGCAAATTACCGCCCCATGGGCCGCCGGCGCTGACGTTTCCGGCGTAGCGATTTCGCGGCCGCACCTCCTGGGCCGCAACGATTGGCAGCGGCTCGGCCGTCTCCGCCTCGCGTTTCTTCCGGGGCGGGGGCGGTTTCGTCCCCGTGTCGCAGCCCCTCAGAGGACAAGGCAAAGAAAAGGCCCGAACCCCCTATCTCGGTTCGGGCCTTTTCAATTTCCAGCGGTTTGACTTTCACCCCAATGCTTCGGAGTTCTCCCCTAAAAAATGAACTTCAACCCCAGCTGAATGTTCCGCGACCCGCCCGTCCCGATAATGGGGTTCGCGGCACCCACGTCCGGAGTGACACTGGAATTGCCGAAAAGACCTGGGTTCGAGGGATCTTCGTTAAATAAAGTGCTCGCCTCCGGATTGGCGAGCTGCGGGTGATTCAAAACGTTGAAGAACTCCGCTCGCAGCTCCATCCTCACCCGCTCGCCCAGGCGCGTGTCTTTCACAAGTGAGAAATCCCAGTTGTAAAAGCTGGGGCCCCGGAAGATGTTGCGCCCCATGGTGCCAAAGGTTCCGATCGCGGGCGGAATCATGACGGAGTTGCGATTCGCGTAGCAGCCAAATTGTGCGAGCGATTGAGTAGTCGGCCCGCCTACCGCTCCCCCGTCGACTTGCTGGGCCGCCGCCAAACAGGCTCCATTGGTGGTCCCGGGGAAAAATGGAATTCCACCGATCATGGAATTGAAGTCCTTGGGATTTCCGAAGAAATCCCAGCGGTCGTTAAGCTCACCAGTCAGGCTGATGTCCTGGCCGATCTGAGCGCCGTCGAGAACCGCATAGGGTGTTCCGGTCTGAAGGGTGACAATTGAATTCACCTGCCAACCTTCAAGAAGTTGCAATTTGCTTTTCACGGATGGCAAGGCATACGTCAGTGCCAGCGTGAATCGTTGCCGCAGATCGAAATCGCTCGATCCGCGCTCGAGATTCGGCGCCAGGCTGTTTTGCGGCGACACGGAGCGATTGTTCGTGGCGTCATCAATCGAATGCGACCATGTGTATCCGGCGAGGAAGTTGAGGCCATGCCAGACTTTCTGGGTCGCCGTAATCTGGAGACCGTTGTAATTGGAGTGGTAGCCGTTTTGAAGAAAATTCACGGTTTCGAGGAAAGGAAAGCAAGGGCCGCCTAACCCGCTGCCGCCCTGTGCCACTGGACAATTGGCCGTAAAGGGACGCCCCAATTGCTCGCACGCGGTGTTGAACAGCATGAAAGGTGGAGGACCGGAGTTGGCAAAGCATGTTTGGACGGCAGCCAGATTAGGATCGGGCTGGTTGATATCCCGTACGCTGTAGAGCTTGATTCCGGCGTTTCCCACATAGCCGATTTGCAATGAAGTGGTACTTCCGATCGCTTGCTGAATATTCGCATTCCACGAAACCACGTAAGGAGTGCGGATATTGCGGGTGACGCCCAGAATGTCGCAGGGGGTACCTGGGTTGGCGGCGGTCGGTGGATTGCAATTCAAGGTGGCGTTGGCCACTGGAAAGATCGGTGTCGAAGTATCCACCCAATTGGGACTGACGGTCAGTCCGGTTGCCACGATGTTGCCTGGGATATTTGAGCCGATCGCCCCAGTGGGAATGTCGTTGAGGCCGGGCGTGATGCAGCAATCCACGCCGTTCTGCCCGATGAATAAGGAAAGATGCGGGATCTCGTAGTTCACACCCACCCCGGCGCGAAAAACTGTCTTGCTTTGCCCCCACGGGTCCCAGGCGACGCCGAGGCGCGGCGCAAAATTATTATGGTCTCCGTTATAGGGAGAATGAATGTTGACGCCCACCTGCTCGAGGCCAACGTTGGGATCGAAGTTTCCGAGTAGATTGTTGTTTTCCTTAATGACGGTATTCAGCTCGTATCGCAGGCCCAGGTTCACGCTGAGACGTGGAGTTACGCGCCAATCGTCTGCGACGTACCACGCAAATGACCA
>Ga0187819_10002216_pt1 | contig 10247 bp, 7 predicted proteins | sample NC_wetland_sal_i_15_FD_132411 | JGI IMG/M metagenome (GOLD analysis project Ga0187819, IMG submission 132411) | Wetland sediment microbial communities from Neuse River Estuary, North Carolina, USA - SO4_4 | ecosystem: Environmental > Aquatic > Freshwater > Wetlands > Sediment | place: USA: North...
ACTAGCCGACGGCGATGGAAAGCTGTTCGACGGGATGATGAACGCAGACAAACTCCATCCAACGGTCAGAACCTATCAGGTCTGGGCACATGCGCTCAAACCGATCTTTACCGAGTTGCTTGGGCCTCCCGCGGCTCAGGATCACGCGCCACCGCCGACGGGCGATCCGGGAGCGGTTCACTGATCGAGTGTGGCGGCAGACTACGCTCGACCCCGAAGGCGTAGGCTTCCACCGAAGCTAGTCCGTTCACTTTCATATCAGTTCCTCAGAGTTAGCTGAGACTGCCGGTTGCTGTATTTGCTGAGAGATGCGGCGAGGAATGCAAGAAGATGCATAGCTCCGTGACTCTCACGACAACTTAGCGATTGTAGAGTCCCGTTCAAGCATTCTGAACGAGATACTAACGGCTTCCCTGTCTGTCATGAGTGGACTACAATTTTGCGGTCCAAGTGAGTCAAGTTGGTCTTCAGGCCGGGAGGCATCGAACTTGAGCCGATCACGCAGAGTTTACAGGTGGTTCCTATGCTTTCTGGCGGCACTCACCATCTTGGTGTGCCCCGCAGCCTTGCCTGCTTCGTCGGGCCCACACTACGTTTTCAATCGAGCCGACTTTCCAACTGGCAATGTACCATCCGGAACCGCCGTCGCGGACTTCAATGGTGACGGACGGCAAGATCTGGTGGTTTCCAACACTAGCGATAACACAGTCTCGATCCTTCTCGGACAAGCGGACGGCACCCTCGGAGCCAAGACTGACTTCAGCACCGGAACGGCCCCTCTTGGCGTGGTCGTAGGCGATTTTAATGGTGACGGAAAGATCGACATAGCAGTCGTGGGTGATTGCAATGCCGCAGGCTGCGTCTCCATCCTTTTGGGTAACGGGGATGGCACCTTTCAAACTCACGCCGACTATGCGACTGGAGCCGGTCCGATCGGCCTGGTCGTGGGAGACTTCAACCGAGATGGAGTTCTTGACCTGGCTATCCTTGATACCTGTGGACCATCGTGCGGATTCGTTTCGGTTCTCCTAGGCAAGGGTGACGGCACCTTCCTGGCAAGAACCGATTATCCGGTAGGCCAAGCGCCTGGAGCGATCGTTGTGCAAGACTTCAACGGCGATGGGAATTTGGATCTCGCAGTCGCAAATTCTTCGAATACCGTTTCGGTCCTGCTGGGTAAAGGCGACGGGACTTTCCAGGCACACGTGGACTTTATATCGAATGCAACACCCATTGGAATTGCTGCAGGCGACTTCACCGGAGACAAGATTCCAGATTTGATCATCACTCACAGTGGGGCACCCTGGCCCGTGACGCTCATGAAGGGTAACGGAGACGGCACATTCCAGGCTGAACAGCAGATTTTGCAAGGCCCATCAACGCTGGATACCCCGAACGTCGTAGGGGTCGACTTAAATAACGACGGGAAGCTGGATCTGGTGCTAAGCGTCGTTTCCCAGGGTGCAGCCGTGTTCCTGGGAAATGGGGACGGTACTTTTCAGCCAGAAGTTGACTACGCAATTGGGGGCTATCCTGTTGCGTTTGCGGTGCAGGATTTGAACGGAGACGGCAATCTAGATCTGGCGGTCGTTGGCCAATCGTCCAATACGGTAACCGTCCTGCTCGGCAATGGCGACGGTACCTTCAGTCCGAAAACCAATCTCCCTGCTGGCCCTACAAGTCCGGTACCATTGTACGCAAGCGGAGGGGTGATCGCCGATTTTGACGGGGATGGGATACCAGACTTAGCAATCAACGAAAGTAATTTCGACTATCCAGGTTCCGGAGTCGTTTCGGTGCTGTTGGGAAAAGGAAACGGAGTACTTGCATCGGCCCTGAACACCAATTCGAATGGTGCTGCCGGCGAAATGGCTACCGCAGATTTCAACGGCGACGGGCGGTTGGATATTGCGCTCTCTACTGGAAACGGTGCAGCCATAATGTTGGGGAACGGCGACGGAACCTTCGGTGCACCCGTGCAAGTCGTCACGGCCTTGGGTACTCCAGCACGAGCGGTTGTACCCGGAGACTTTAATAACGACGGCAAACAGGATCTGGTCGTTGTGGGAAATGGGTTCGTTCAAAGCAATCCCATCTTTGTGCTCTTAGGAAATGGGGACGGCACATTCCAGCCCGCAAAGCAATTCTGGAGTTCGACCAGCATCCCTATCGCTGGTGCCGCGGCCGACTTTAATCACGACGGCAAGTTAGATCTCGTAATCACACTCAATCCGAACGGAATCGCGGTGATGCTGGGAAACGGAGACGGGACTTTCCAGCCTCCTGTGATCTACGCTACGGACGAATTACCGGGTGGCCTCACGGTCGCTGATCTGAATGGCGACGGTATTACCGACATCGTCGCCACCGGCAATCAAGTGGACGTATTCATCGGCAAGGGAGATGGGACATTTTCGAACTATGTCGCCTACAACGCAGGCAGCTTCCCTACGCTGGTCATAACTGGCGATTTCAACGCGGATGGGAAAGTGGACATCGTGGCAGCAGCGGAGGGCGCGACTTCTAGCGGCGCGATCGAAGTCCTGCTAGGGAATGGCGATGGAACATTTCAGCCCTCGGTTGAGATCAATGCTGCCCTAGGGTTCAACGAACAAATGGCAGTTGGCGATTTAAACCAAGATGGGACAACTGACCTCTTCACCCCTGGGACTACAGGTTCATTGTTTCTCAGCGGGCCGTTGGCTTCAGTAACGCCGTCGATTGTGAATCTTGGGACGGTGTTCATCGGGAGCACCAGCGCCGCGTCGAGCGTGAATCTGACCAACAGCGGAAACGGGCCGCTGGACATCACTGGGATCAACGCGAGCACCCTTTATTCTGTGACGGACACGTGCGGAAGTACTGTTGCCGTGTCATCTTCGTGCGCAATCAGCGTTACATTCACCCCGTCCGGATCGGGAAGCAGCACCGGCAGTCTCACCATCACAGACAACGCGCCAGGCGGGCGGCAAATCGCCCATCTTTCTGGCATGGGAGAAGTCGGTTTCACGCTCGCAGTTTCGTCCGGATCTTCGAATTCAGTGACCATCAACGCAGGAAATCCTGCTACCTATAGTTTGACTGCTACTCCGGCGCCGGGATTTTCGCAAGCTGTCGCTTTTTCTTGCACCGGCGCTCCTGCCAACGCAACGTGCGGGGTCTCTCCGGCGTCGGTGACGCTGGACGGGACGAATGCCGCCACTGTGTCGGTTCAAGTCAGCACGACGGCGCGCTCAAGCGCGATGAACGTTTTTCCAAACGACCTTCAAGGGACAAACGACCGTTGTCTGATCCCGATGGCCGCGATTTTCCTGGCACCCGTCGCTTTTCTGATCCTCGTGAACAGTCCTCGAGTTAACAGGCAGCAGGTCCTGCGGGTTATCGCTTTCGTCTTCACCCTGGGGACTCTACTGGCACTGCCGGCATGCGGTGGGTCTGGAAGTTCCGGTGGTGGAGGCGGATCCCAGGGAACTCCGAGTGGCACCTACACGTTGAACGTTACGGGAAGTTTCGGTTCCGGATCGGGCAGCGCGCAACAGACGATTCAATTGAAGCTGATTGTGAACTGAACGGCTGGGGCTCCGAAGACTTCCAATTCTGAACAATTTACACTTGAAGGGATATGCTTACCCTCAACGCCCTCGCCCGCGCCTCGTCCGCTTACCTGCGGTCCGCCATGCATCAGCCGATTCAGTGGCATGAGTGGGGGGCAGAGGCCTTTGCGGAGGCGCAGCGCGAGAACAAGCCGATGTTGCTTGACATTGGGGCAGTGTGGTGCCACTGGTGCCATGTGATGGATCGGGAGTCGTATGACGATCCGGAGATTGCGGCGATTGTGAATGAGCACTTCATTGCGGTGAAGGTGGACCGGGACGAGCGTCCGGATATCGACAGCCGGTACCAGGCGGCGGTGCAGGCGGTGAGCGGGCAGGGCGGGTGGCCGCTGACGGCGTTTCTTACTCCCGATGGGAAGCCGTTTTATGGCGGGACTTATTTTCCGCCGAACGATGGATATGGGCGTCCGAGCTTTCGGCGGGTGCTGCTCAGCATTGCCAACGCTTACAAGGAAAAGAATGGCGACGTGGTCGAGCAGGCCAAGATGGTGGAGAGCGCGATCGCGCAGTCGGAGTCCTTCTCAGGAAAAGACGGGCGGGTATCGGCGGCGGTGATCGCGGCAATCCGGACTTCGGCGTTTCGGATGTTCGATCCGCAGCATGGGGGATTTGGGCAGGCGCCGAAGTTTCCACATCCGTCGGCGCTGGATTTGCTGATTGAGCGCTATGCACGGACTCGCGGATCTTCGCTCCGGACGGCCGAAGGCGGCCCTCCCCACATGGACACTGCCAGTGCCGACGGGCAACTTCGCGAACTGATTGTTACGACGCTCGAGCACATGGCCAATGGCGGGGTGTATGACCAACTGGCGGGTGGCTTTCACCGCTATTCGGTGGACGAGCGCTGGGTGGTGCCGCACTTCGAGAAGATGTGCTACGACAATTCTGAGTTGCTGAAGAATTATGTTCACGGGTACCAAGCCACGGGCGAGAGGTTCTTCGCGGATGTGGCGCGCGACATCATTCGCTGGATGGATGAGTGGCTCAGCGATCGCGAGAGGGGTGGATTCTACGCGTCACAGGATGCCGACATCAACATGGACGACGACGGCGACTACTTCACCTGGACCCTGGAGGAAGCGCGCGCCGTGTTGACCGAGGAAGAGGCGCAGGTGGCGGCGCTGCATTACGACATCAACGAAGTCGGGGAGATGCATCACAATCCGGCAAAGAATGTGCTGTATGTGCGGGCTTCGGTCGAAGAGATCGCGCGGCGGTTGAAACTGTCGGAGGAGCGGGTGAAGGAACTGCTGTCGTCGGCCAAGAAGAAGATGTACGCGGCACGTTTGCAGCGTCCGACTCCGTATGTCGACAAGACGGTGTATGTGGGATGGAACAGCTTGTGCGTTTCAGCTTACTTGGAGGCGGCGATGGTGCTGAATCTCGCAGAGGCACGGCGGTTTGCGCTGCGGTCGCTGGACCGGGTGCTGGCTGAGGCCTGGAAGGCTGGCCCCATGAACGAAGCCGGCGGGGGCGCCCGCTCCGCAGGGGCATCGCTGCTACACGTCGTTTCGTACTCGGATCCGGCGGCATCGCATCGCGAGGTGGCGGGACTGCTCGACGATTATGCATTTACCGCGCTGGCTTGTCTTGATGCGTACGAGGCAACTGCCGACCTTAGCTACTTCAGGTTTGCGCGTGCAATTACGGATGCGATGATTGCGCGCTTTTACGATGTGACTTCCGGGGGATTCTTTGACAGTGAACCTGCGGCCGAGGGAGCGAGCTTGGGCGTGCTGGCTACGCGGCGCAAGCCGTTGCAGGATTCGCCCACACCAGCGGGAAATCCGATGGCGGCGATTGCGCTGGTGCGACTGCATCATTACACCGGAGACGCTGGCTACCGCGACAAGGCCGAGCAGACGCTGGAAACGTTTGCCGGTGCGGCAGAACAGTTTGGAATTTTCGCGGCGAGTTATGGGATTGCGGTGGTGCATCTGCTCGAGAGTCCGGTGCAGGTTGTGGTGATTGCGGGAGAAGGAGACGAGGGCACAGCGGCAAAGCTGCAAGCGGCGGCGATTGCGGCTTTTGCGTTCAACAAGTTTACGCTGAGATTGGGGGCTCATCAGGCGGTGGGTGAGAATCTTCCGCCGGCTTTGGCGGATACCATTCCCAACATTCCTTCTTTGGGCTCGGGGAAATCGTTTGCGGTGTTGTGTTCGGCATCGACGTGTCAGCCGCCCATTTTCGATGCGGGTGAGTTGGGGAGCACAGTGGAAGCGGCGATTGGAAAGTCGTGAAGGTTGAGTTCTCGTGAACGGCTTCCCCCCAGTGGCTAAAGCCGAAACTGTTTGGACCTGACGCGGCCCTGAAGGCCGCTCTTCCTCGTTGTGCACGCGCTTTTTGGTTATTTCGTCAACTCTAGCGTCGTGCCCTTCGGGAATTTGTGTCTTCTCGAGGTCTGCTCTGGCCGACAATGCGTGCCCTCCGCGAAAATCTGACTCTTTCACGGGCAAAAAGAGGGGCTGCCGGGTTAGCATGAGGTCCCGACAGCCCAAAAATTGCGAGCCCAGGTTCGGCCCAAGTTGCAATTACGACAAAGTTACTTTAGTGACCTTGCAGTTACAACCGGGTCCCAGTTCTACTGCGGTGGCAGGGTTGTTTGACAGTTGGGTTGTTTGGGTGGGCACAGAATCAGTGGGCCACCGTCCGCGGCGGGAACCTGTTGGACGGCAGCTGCAACGAATGTGCCCACTAGTCCTACCATCAGGATCGAGATCCTGATTGTCCGTTTCATGGGTTCGTCTCCTATATCCGCTTAGGGTTTTCCCTTACAGGACCTTTTTTCGCGGTGCCGCATTATAGGACCGCTGTCAAGTTTCGTGTGCAAGAATTTTCATGCTGCCTGGAATCGCTTCCTGCGAAGCACCCTTCGACCGATTTACAAAATCCAATATCCACCTTACATATCAATTCCTTGATATGGCTTCATCAAGTATTGGTTTCATGCCACGCGAGTGGCACACAGTAGTACATTTCTTTGCGCAGATTTTACAATTTCAGAACAGGCAGGGTCGGAAACGCCGCTGGAGGGAAGAAATCCACTGGCTAGGACGGTGAGTGGAGGCGACCTACGGTTTGGAGTTCGCTGGGACGACGGGAATTCGGAAGCTGCCCGTTCCAGCTGCGGCTCCGCGGGCTGCGGTACCGACCGAACGACTCTCCGGAGCAAGATTGGGATCCTGCTGCGTGCGGGAAAGGGCGCGGTCGACCATGCCTTCGAACATCGGAATAAGAGAGTCGGCGGGAAGTGGGTGATGAATGTCGGAAAGGCTCTGCTCCCAGCGTTGGGGTTGCAGCAGAGACATGGAGGCATCGCGAGCCGGACTCTTCAAAGCGACATAGCCAATCCAAATCAGCAGCGTGCTGTTGTAGGCACACATGTTGAAGATGCTCATCCAGGGGCCAGTCAGGTGCTTCCCGATCCAGGACGAGACGATAATGAGTTCAATCACCGCAAAGGATCCGAAGCCCAGGGCGATACCGAAGCTGTGCTGGCGGCGGCTGATGCCGACATAGTGCGCAAAGAAAAGCAGGAAGAGAACCATTCCCACTTGAATCATGCGCACACATCTTTGACCGGTGAGGATGGCCTGAATAATGGGCGCCATCTCCGACGAATTAGTGGAGACCGAGACCACGCCCGCGACTAGCAGCATGACCAGGCCCGCCCACTTAAAGAGCACGGTGCCCAGATCGCGCAGCGTGTGGAACGCGCGGAAAACGTCGACAAACACCTCGTGAATCACTGCGAAACCAACAGCAACGCTGAGCGCATCGCAAATCCAGTAGAGGTAGAACAAGAGCGAATAGCTGTGCCAGTTTGCGGCAAAGAGCACGGCGAAGGTGACGAACTGCACGAGGATGTATCCGAAAAAGAACTTGAACTTGCGGTGCAACCCACGCTGGAACATGAGCGCAGCAATTCCCATCTCCAGGAGGGGATGTGCGATCCAGAGCGCGTAATAAAGGACCTTGATTTTCTCGCTCATCTTTTGGTTCGCCGGCAAGTCGCAGCTGCACGCGTCGGTACAGCAACGTTAACGGTTCCCAACCCCATGTTCAATGGACTGAAGTAATCCGAAGTAACGTTACCTTTGTGGGAACCCCGGCGCAAGGTTACCTTCGTGCTAGAGCACTCTAAAAGGAGCCTAAAAAGGGCTAAGGCTCACCCCTACTGGGGGATAGGGCCGGCCCCGGCAGCCCGAACCGAGCACGACGGACAGGGGACGACCTCAGACGCGCGGGGTTTGGTGGACGGCAGCTACGCGTCGGGCATGGAGTGGATGTAGGCGCGCATCATGCGCACCTCGTCATCCTTCTCATTCAGATCCTGCAACAGGATGTCGCGCAGCGACACGATCCCGACGAGTTGTCCCTCGTGGCAGACGGGCAGATGGCGGAAACCGTGGCGCCGCATCAGGGCCATGCAGCTTTCGAGGTCTTCGTTCATGCTGATGGTGAGTGGGTCATCGGTCATCACCTCAGCTAGGCAGGTGCTGCGCGGGTCGCGGCCTTCGGCTACCACGCGCCGCATGAGGTCACGTTCGGAAAAAATTCCAACCAGTTTGCCGTTGTGCATGACGGGAACGGCGCCGATGTTGCGGTCGACCATGGCGCACACCGTTTCGAGGACGGTGTGAACCAGTTCAGCTTGATACGTGTCCTGACTTTTGATCAGGTCGCAGATACGCATTTTGACACCTCCCGGCCACAGAATTCCGAGCAGTCCAAAAGCATCTACCGGGGCGCGAGTATATGCCGAGCAGGAGACGGAAAGAAAGTAAAAAAGGTTGCGCGGGAAAGAAATTTAGACAGAAACGGGAAGACGGCGAAATCACCGGACGGTGCAGTCAGGGATTCCCCTAGGCCGTTAGCGAGGAATGTTCTTCGACCCGGACTCGTCGCGGGCAAACACAAAGTAAGAAGAGTTCCACAGCGCGGTGGGCAGGCTCCCGCGCGGGCGGGCGGTGATCACGATGTTGAAGTCATCGGAGCCGCCTAGGTTCATTTCGTGCAAACCATCTTCGGCTGGCGCCTTGTTTCGCCCCTCAGACGCCGCCGTTGCCGGTTCGATCACGGCCAACCACGCCAGAAACTCGTGGATATCGCGGGTGCGCGGACGTCCCGGCACCACGAAAGAAACCTGAGCCTGTTGCGTGGAAAAGTGCCAGGCCAGCGAGGCTGCGAGGTCGACAGCCTTTTCGTAAGCGCGTTCGGAGACCCGGCCAGGTTCGGGATTGTCGAACGCGATGCACAGTTTGCGCTCGTCTTCACGGGCGAACTCGCGGACTTTCAACGAGCCTGACTTCGCGGTCGCCTTCCAGTCGACGTGACGGGCCGAGTCCTCAGGAAGGTATTCGCGAATCATGTACAGGTCGGAGCCGTGGCCGCGGACAAAGCTTTCCCACTCACCCCGCACCAGTGGCAGAACTTCAAGAACTTCGTCCGTAGGATCGATCCGCGGATAGACCAGCACTTCCCGGGGCAGCGATACATGGCGCGTCTTGGTCAGGAATGCGAAAGGAAAGCGCGTGGCCAGGCCGAAGCTGTCTTCGCGAAAACGGCCGCGCTGATCGAAGCGCAACTCCAGGTCGGCTGACGCGTCAGACTGAGGAGGAAGAAACGGGAAATAGGCCATCCCCTGAAAGATTCCGGGGGGCGGTGGAACTACGAGAACGCGGCGCAGGCGGCGGTCGGGCAAACGCAGCCACTGCTGCTCTTTGGGACGGTTAAAAGGGAAAGCAAATGTAGTGGCTTCCCACTGCCATTGCTTGGTCGCCTTCTTTCTTTTCTTGCGGGTGGAAATCACGCGGATGGAAAACGACGGCAGGTAGCGCCGCGGATTGTGCAGGACGATGCGTCCGGCGACGAGTCGTCCGGCGAAGACATGCTCGGGCAGGCGCACATCGAGTTCCAGCCAGCGCAGGACCCAGGCGGAGACGATTCCTGAAACCAGAATCGCGGCGAGCATGGCTGCCACGACGATGTAGAGAAGATTGTTGCCGGTGTTTAGCGCAGCAATGCCGATCACAAGCGTAACCAGCACGTAGACGATGCCGGCGCGGGTGACGTCGTAGTCGAACGATTCGCGCAGGCGCTCGACGGCCACGCGCCGCGCCAGATAGGGAACGGTAACCAGTCCCACCATCGTGGCGAGCAGCAACGAGGTCGAGGCCAGAATCACGGTGGCCCAGACGTTGCCGGCGTCGCGCGATACGGTGGAGAACAGCGCCGTAGCGAAGGCGAGGCCCAGTCCCACCAGTGCGAGCAGGAATTTGACCCAGACTTCCGCGGAGGCCGACTGGAGCCACTGGGCCAGCCGACTGGGCACGGACGGGCTCGATTTCAACGGATTGGCATACGCAGAACCCACTTCTTCGGAGCCTAGCATTGTTGGGAGGAACGGACAATCAAGATCGGCTTGCGGGAAAAGCCTTCGTAACTTGCGGGAGATCCGCCGAGACGGCGGCGCTACTCTACGTTTCGTCGATTACGCAGGTACAAAACTAGGAGAAAAAGTACGGCTAGAGAAACCAGAAGAATGGCGCCAAGCAGCGAGACTCGAGAAACGTAATCTGCGTCGGAGGCCTTGGTCGCAACCAGATAAACCACCTCGTCAAGAACCAGGCC
>Ga0187819_10002217_pt1 | contig 10245 bp, 10 predicted proteins | sample NC_wetland_sal_i_15_FD_132411 | JGI IMG/M metagenome (GOLD analysis project Ga0187819, IMG submission 132411) | Wetland sediment microbial communities from Neuse River Estuary, North Carolina, USA - SO4_4 | ecosystem: Environmental > Aquatic > Freshwater > Wetlands > Sediment | place: USA...
ACGTGCGTATCTCGGTGGCGAGAACGATGTTCGCGGTTTCGATTTCCGCACCATCTCTCCCGTCGCCTATCTGCCCAGCGCACAAACGGTAAACCTCAGGAACGCTGATGGGAGCTTTGTCCCCGCCAATCCACACTTCCCAGTGGGGACCAGCAGCACGGGAGCCTGTGTCAGTAATTGCGTGAATATCCCGGTTCCGTACCTGCAACTGGTAACTCCGGGCGGCGACCTTAGTCTGAACGCCAACGCCGAATACCGGATCACCATCGCTGGGCCCGTCGCCATCGCGCCCTTCGTCGACGCGGGCATGGATCCGATCCTGCGCAGCTCACAGTTGCAGATCAACCCGATCCAGTACCAGACCCTGCTGAGCACGGAGTTCGGCTGCCCCATCCCGCCGAGCGCCGACAATGGATACACCTGTCAAGGCGGGCAGCGGCTTGGCACCAACGGCTTACCGGTCCCCTCGCCAAATCTCAGAGCGGTTCCTGGCACGAACTGGGTTGTGCGGATGTCCACCGGAATCGAATTGCAGACCATGCTTCCGGTCGTCAATGCGCCCTTTCGCATTTATTATGCCTACAACGCCAGGCGCCTCGACTCGGGCGCGGCGCCGCCGATCCAGATCACCCGCAGCATGTTTCCTTGTCCTGTCGTCGGTGTGAACGGCTGTACCAATGGAGATTATGGCGCGGGCACTTACACCTACAACCTGACGAAAGCGACCCTGGGCTCGAACTACACTCTCCGGGAGCCACGCAAGACCTTCCGCTTTACGGTGGCCACGACGTTTTAGGAGCAGCACTTAGCAATTAGCATTTAGCACTTAGCCTTTAACCTCAGCACTCCAGCCAGGTGGGAAATTGATGAATTGCGTGGGATCTTTGTGCTTGATGGCAATCGAGGCAGGTTCTCGGTTCTTCTAAAGGAACCGAAACTGAATCCTAAGCACTAAATGCTAAGTGCTAAATGCTGACTGCTAAGTGCTACTCGATATGCACCAGTCCGCTGGCGGGTTCGGACGCCGGCGCGGGGCGTTGCGGTGCGCGCCAGGCATCCAGCACCGATACCTGGTGCACGCATGATACAGTGCAATGGGGCGCGCACGGCTTCTCCGTGTGGAACTCGCGGCGCAGATCGGTGATCGTGTATTTCTCCAGTGGAATGCCGGGATAGCCGCGCTGCTGCGAGCAGTAATGCACCAGGCCGTCCTCGCAGATGTAGAGATAGCGCGCGCCGGCGCGGCAGCGCCACTGATTGGGCCGCCCGAGCGCGATGTTGTCCTGAAAGGCATTTACGCGGGTGAAGCTGCGTTTTTCCAGTCCCTTCATCTCGTGGTACACGCGCCGTTCTTCGTCGTTCAAGGGCTGCACCTGCCCTGAGTCGTCGTGAATGATTCCGACCGTCGAACTGAAGCCCAGTTCCAGCGCGCGCCGGCCGATGGTGAGCGCATCCTGCGGATGGCTCACGCCTCCTCCCACCACGGAATTGATATTCACGTGAAAATCGGCGTGTTCGGCCAGCAGCTGCAGCTTGCGATCGAGCACCTTCAGACTCTTCTTCGAGACTTCGTCGGGATTGACGTTATCGATAGAAATCTGCAGCCACTCCAATCCGGCGTGGTTCAGCCGCTGGATGCGATCGGCGGTCAGCAGATAGCCGTTCGTGATCAGGCCCGAAACGATCCTGCGTTTCCGCATGCGATGGATAATGTCGTCCAGTTGCGGATGCAGCAGCGGTTCGCCGCCGCTGATGGTGACGACGGATGTGCCAAGGCCGCCTAGCAGATCCACCCGCCGCAACATCTGCTCGGTGGGCACAGGCTTGGAAAAATTATCGAACTCGTTGCAGTACGTGCAAGCCAGATTGCAGCGCCGGATAGGGATCAGATGGGCGAGCAGAGGATGGTCGGTCGACACTACGGCCTTGAGAATTTGCCACAATCCATGAGCGTTGCGTTCGGCGGCCCTGAGTTTGCGGCGTAGTTTGACGAGCGAGGAAGCCATAATCTGATCTTTCATTTGAACATCTCGGCGCGGTCTGCGTCCAATTTCGGCCAGTATTCGGTGGAAACGGGGGGTTGAATGGCAATTCCCTCAGTGCGCTTCGGAGATCAACCGGCCTTTTCGTGTCTTGCCGCGCGTGCAATTCCACGGCTGTGCAAAAGGGGGACGACTGCTTTTGCCCCCCTAGCGACGGTCTTTTAAACTCAAAGACTTAGCGCGAGTCTTTTGCCAAGTCTTTGAGGAATAAGGAGTTGCTTGTAAAGTATTTTAAAATCACAGACTTAGGGGAAAGGCGCTCTGCTTGAGGTAGGAGATGCGACCGATGCGTGCGTTAGACGCTGAGTGTAGACACGCGGATTGCTGCGTCCCGGTGCAGTGAGACGGGGCAAGCCCCGTCTCTACATGCGGCTACTGCATGGTCCCGCCCATGGGCACGTAGCGGAACTTCTTCCCATCGAAGAACACGGCAGAGCTTTCCCCAAAATCGCTGGCTTCTTCGATGTAAATCGCTTCGACGGTTTTCTTTCGCAGGTTCATTTTTCGAACGGCGAGGGTCCGATAAGGCAAATTCACGATCACGTACTTGGCTTTCGGAGTTGCGGAGCGCCAGCCGCCGGTCTGCGCGCCATAGATGATCAGGACCACCAATCCCCGCCGCTGCGGATCGGGTTCGCTGAAGGTGGTGGTCACTTTGGGGTCGCCATAGCCAAAGAAATCGTAGTAAGGATCCATGACCGTGTAATTGTGCTCGGCCTGGTTGGGCAGCGGATTCTTGCAACGGGCCGCAATGACCACGTCTTCGACGCCATCGCCATCCAGGTCGCCGAACACGGGCGCGACCTCGGGTACCAGCGTGAAACCCTCGCCAAATTGCTGTTGCACGAGATCGTTGTCGATTTTGCGAGCCGCCGGATTCCCCTGTCCGAAAGCTGGAAGCAAGAGCACGGCACTGAACGCCAGGAGTAAGAGTACTTTTCTCATGGGTCTACTCTAGTCCCGTGGGGTGACCAAGGGCAGGTAACGAAAGTCACCTGGGGTGCGGAATAAGTCGGGAACTGAGGCTCCTTAGTGGTATTGCTTTTTGCGAATTCGTCGTCTAGAATCCGACGTTGCTCGATTTGTGAGCATTGATCTAGCCAAGCGGCAAGCCGTACCTCCCCCCAGGAGCAGTGATATGAAGCGAAGCTATGTCTGGCTCGCGTTGAGCGCGCTAGTTGCAGTGGGAGGGGTGTTGAGCCTTCCAAGTTGCGGAAACGAGAAACAGCTGGTGAACATTCAGGTCCAGCCGGCCACTGTTATCTATGGGACGCCGAATTCGGGGCAGGTTGACTTCAGTGCCATTGGAACTTTCATCCATCCGCCATCAACGCAGGACATCACTACGCAGGTAACTTGGAGTACCGATATCCCAGAATTGTTGACGCTCAATTATCAGGGAGTAGCTGGCGCGGTAGCGCCGAGTGGGGCCGGCTGCGGGATCGCTAACATCATAGCGACCGGGAGAGAAGGCACGGGCGGGTCACGGAATATTGTGATTGGCTACGCGACAGTTACCGTGCAGGACCCCACCAATCCGCTATGCCCAGGGGGCAGTAATACGCAGGCGGTTGTGACGGTCGGCATCTCGCCAAATACAGCGGATGGCAGTGTGACGAGTGTGCCGGCGGGGATCAACTGCCCAAGCGGAGCGTGCGGCGCCCAGTTCACAGTCGGCACTACGATGACGCTCACTGCCACACCTGCCACTGGACATACCTTTGTCGGTTGGGCGGGGTGCACCTCGGTCAACGGGACCACGTGCTCGATTCTGGTACCCAGCGGGAGCACCAACGCGGTCGTTACTTTTACGCCTTAAGGCCACTGGCTATTCATCGGCGAGCAGCTTGCTCAGCGTGGGCTTGTGCTTCTCGGCCTTCGCCTTCTTTCCCGGCACAAGACTGGACGGTTTCGGGCTGCCGACGCGTTCGCGGGCCATCTCGCGAACGACCTTCGCAGCGGAGAAAACCTTTTTCTTGCGCTTGCGGGGCATGGTTGTAATGCCCGCATCTTCGCACATTCCATCGGCAAAAGTGCAATAATCGGAGGTTGGCGTGGAGGCCCACTCACTCGCAAAAAAGACTGCGAATGAGTGGGGCACCCACCGCGTTGTTCTAGAGCCGAGGCCTAATTCATGGATGAGCGCGAATTTTTCGACGAGCGGTCCGATAAGAAGGCGGCGAGTTTAAGCTGTCCGCATTGCCATCAGTCGGCGGAGTATGAAATCCAATGGCTGGTGCGCACGAAGAAGAAGAGTCTGCCGCCGCGCGCCGACGATCGCGACCGGGCCAAGTTCGCCAAGGCCCAGTCTTATATGCTGCGCCGGGACGACATGATGATGTGCAAGAACATGCGTTGCCGCAAGCGCTTTGAGATTACGGGCGTGCAGAGCGTCGCGTTTCTGCAGTAGCGGGGTGGCCGTTCGTCTCAACCCGCAAGGTGACTAGCAGGCGGCCTGGCCCTGGTCGTCCCTCCGGGACTTGAGTCATTTCTTCCACTTTTCCCAGTGCTGAAGCGCTGGGCTAAGCTGGGCCGCCCCTCCGGGGCTACGATGAAGAGTTAGCAAGCAGCCTCTGGGATTTTTTCACGTTTTATTCGCCCCGATTTTTCTGCCATTGCTTTCTCACCAAGGTTGCCTGTCGAGTCAAGAATCTTCCGAGGATTAACCCTGTACCGCGAATTTTCCGCCCGCATGTAGAATTTGCCCGCGGCGGAAATCCTGAGACTACCAGGCATTCTTTACAAGTCGCTGAACCTTCCCGAGATAGCGCCCGACAAAATTTATTTGGCAGAGCGGTTGCACCACGGTTCCGGATGAGCCACATGCTCATCACAGGAGGTTTTGTGGACATGGCAACCAACAAAACGAGACGCCTATACGCCCACGCTTCGTTGGCGCCGCTGCTTGCGTTGGCAGTGTTGTTCGGGATCGGCCTGCCGGCGAGTGGGCAAATGCAGCCGCCGATTGTGCAGGCCCCGCCGCCGGGTCCGCCGACTCAGATGCGAGACAACGACACGACCCGCGGCGAACTGGTGAATATGGATCGGTTTCTCGACAGCCATCCGGAAGTCGCCGAACAGCTGCGCAAGGATCCTTCGCTGATCAACAACGCAACCTGGGTTCAGCAGCATCCCGCACTGCAGGAGTTTCTGCAAAGCCATCCTGGAGTGCGTGAGGAGTTCACGGAGAACCCGAATACGTTCATGCGGCAGGAGAATCGCTACGACCAGCGCGAGGCCGATCGCGACCGGGATCGAGATGGCGATCGTGACACGACTCGCAGGGAACTGGGGAATATGGACCGGTTCCTCGACAGCCATCGGGAAATCGCCGAACAGTTGCGTAAGGATCCTTCGCTGATCGACAACCGCCAGTGGGTCGCGAACCATCCAGCCTTGCAGCAATTTCTGCAAACGCATCCTGGAATGCGTGAGGAGTTCCGCGAGAACCCGAACGCCTTCATGCGGCAGGAAGAGCGCTTCGACCGGCGAGAGGATGCTCGAAACGATCATGACACGACTCGAAGGGAACTGGCGAGCATGGACCGGTTCCTAGACGGCCACAAGGAAATCGCCGAACAGCTGCGCAAGGATCCTTCGCTGATCGACAACCGGCAGTGGGTCGGGAATCATCCTGCCCTGCAGGAGTATCTGCAGACGCATCCTCAAGTGCGCGAGGAGTTCAAGGAGAACCCGAACGCCTTCATGCAGGCGGAGATGCGCTACGACCAGCGAGAAGACCAGCGCAACGGCAACGACCGTGGGGAGATGGCAAGCTTCAGTCAGTTCCTCAACGGCCATGCCACGGTGGCGGAGCAGCTCTCCAAGGATCCTTCGTTGGCCAACAATAAGGAGTTTCTGGCTAGCCATCCGGAACTTGGCGAGTACTTGAAGGCTCATCCCGGCGTGTCGCAACAGCTGACGGCGAACCCGCAAGCGGTCATGAGCGCGAGCTCCATGACGCAAACGAGCGGAATGACGACCAAGACTTCCACGCCGAAGGTCAAGCTCAACCCCAATCAGTAGCGAACGGAGGGGACGCGGAATGTGGAGGCCGGGCGACCGGCCTCCTGTTCTTCTTCCGATTTGGGGCACGGGATATTGATTTGCGACTCACTCGGGGTGTGGTACCAGGTGAGGCAGAACCGGGTTAGGCAAACCAGGGAGGTGCTATGAAGGTTAGAACATCACTCATCGCTGCGCTGTCGTTGGTGCTGGCTGCTTCCCCGATTGCGGAAAGCAAGAACAAGAAAAAGCCGCCCCAGCGAGGCATGTTAGAGAGCATGCAGGCGGTACCTTGTGGCGCCAAAGAAAGGGGTGTCACGGGTTTGGGCAGCGTGTTCGCATCGATTGGTGTGGAGCACGTGAACTCGCATGAACAGTTGTGCCCCCAATATCTATTCCGAACCGACGATATGGAGTACCACATTCGTCCTTTGGATCTGAAGCACGCGGTGATTCTGCCCGTCGGACAAGAGGGCGAATTCAAGCTCAAGAAGGACCGGCTGGTCCTGAAGATGCCTGACGGAGATAAGAAGGCGAAGGCGCGAGAGTACCAGGTGGTGGCGATGCAACCGGCAAATTCCGAAAGTACGGCGGAGAGCAGCGCGTATCGTCCGGCGGAAAAGCCGGTTGAATCCCGGCCTCCAAACCGGGATGGAAGCAAAGTCATCGGCCAAACTAGCAATCCTCCTCCGCCGCAGCCATGAAAGCCCGTGGCGGCGCGTTGCGAGGGTCATTCAGCCGAGGGGGCAATCAGGGGTGGAGATTCTGGGAAACAATGGAGCGGACGAGAGCTAGCTCTTTGCGGAGGAGCGGTTAGCGACGAGCGAGGCGGCGAGGCGGCGGACACTGTGGAAGAGCAGGCCGAGGGCTTCAGACGCCGGTAAAGCAAGAGGAGAAGGGTTGGCTGGCGGCGCATCGCTGAAGCCTTCCCGCTCCATTCTTTTTACCGCGGCGGCCAAGCGCGCCGCACTTGCGTCTTCCATGGCCAGAAAGCGGAAGGCTTGAGCCAGCGGGACTCCCTCGGCGCCGGTCTGAAGAAATTCGATATGAGCGCTGACTTTCCCGAAGACAGTCTTCATCACCACGTCACCCATGGTTCCGCGGGGAATCGGACCCTTGGAGAGAACGGCGGAACCTCCGGTGAGAGAAAGGCGCTGAAGGACGCCAACGAAGTGGGTAGCGTCGACGGTAAACAGCGCACGCTCGCCGTTGGGGACGCGGATGCGAGGGGGACGCGCTCTGCGGGATTTCTGGGAGTTCTTCACGATTAGTCAGCATCGCAAGCGGCAAGAGCGCGGTCAAGGTTACGGCGGTGTAGCGCGGGCCGCATAGAGATAGCGACGGAGACTCCCTCCGACTTCGCTCCGGGCAGGCTCTGTCCGCGTTCCATCCACTCGTTTATACTAGCCAGTTTGGCCTGTGGCAGTTGACGACGCCAGGGATGGGAGCCGAATCGGTGAAGATTTTAGTGTGCATGAAGCAGGTGCCGCAGAAAGACGCTCCGCTGAAGCTGAACGATGCGGGGACGTGGATTCGCGAAGATGTTTCCTACGAAGTGAATGAGCCGGACGCGTTCGCGCTCGAAGAGGCGTTGCGGCAAAAGGAAAAGCACACGGGCGAGGTGGTGGTCATCACGGCCGGGCCGGCGCGAGCCTTGCAGGTGTTGCGCGAGGCGCTGGCAAAGGGCGCGGACCGGGCCATCCATCTCGAGGACAACGCTTTTGTTGGCCTGGACGCCTACAACACCGCGCGAGCCATCGCGGCGGCCATCAAGGATGAAAAGTTCGACCTGATCTTTACCGGCTTGCAGTCGGACGATTACGGCTATGCGCAGACGGGGGTAATTCTGGCACAGATTTTGGGATGGCCGCACGCGACCATCATCATGCACATCGAAAAAACCGGCAGCGGCATCCGCGTGAAACGGGAACTGGAAGCCGGGTTCTTTCAGTTTGTCGACATGCCGGTGCCGGCGGTGCTGACCATCCAGTCGGGCATTAACAAGCTGCGCTATGCGACGCTGATTGGGATCAAACAGGCCAAGAACAAGCCGCTGCGCAAGGTGACCATGGCCGAGGTGCAGCCGGCCGTGGGCGGGAATTTGCAGACGATCGAGAAGTTGTACGTCCCGCAGAAAACGAAGAATACAGAGTTTCTGGAAGGCCCACCGGCGGAAGTGGCGAAGAAGCTGGTGGAAAAGTTGAAGAATGAAATGCGGGTAATTTGAAAGAAAGTTCTCAGTTCTCAGTTCCCTGTTCTCAGTCTTAGGAACCTGGGGGTTTTCTGAGAACTGAGAACTGGGAACTGGGAACTGAGAACTTATTTTATGGACACAATTCTTGTCGTCGTTGAACAGCGTGAGGGAAAACTGAACCGCGTCTCTTGGGAGACGATTGCCGCCGGACAGGCGATTGCCGCGCAGACGGGATGGATGCTGGAGGCCGCGGTGGTGGGCTCCGGCGTAGCTGCGATCGCGGGCGAGGTGGCGGAGAAGAAGGTCGCCAAAGTGTATGACATCGAGTCGACCAGACTTGAGCCCTACACTCCCGACGCGTTTGCGCACGGGCTGAAGGAGTTCTTATCGAAGCATCCGGCGAAACTGGTGCTGATGCCGCATACGTATCAGGTACGCGATTTTGTCCCCAAGCTGGCGACGGCCTTGCAGACCACGGCCATCAGCGACGTGATCGGCGCCCGGTATGAAGGTGGGAAGCTGCTGTTTACACGGCAAATGTTTCAGGGAAAGTTCGTGGCCGACGTGAGTTTTGCGGGCTCGGGGCCTTGCTTTGTGACCTTTCAAAACGGTTCTTTCCGCGCCGATAAAGTCGAAGCGGGCGCTGCTGCGGCGCCGGTCGAGACGGTCAACGTCGACGTTCCGGATGGCGTCGTGCGCAACCAGCCGCAGGAAGTCTTCAAGGAAACCAAGCAGGCGGTGGATTTGACGCAGGCTGAAATTATTGTGTCGGTGGGGCGCGGGATCAAAGAGCAGAAGAACATCGAACTGGCGAAGCAGTTGGCGGATGCGCTGGGCGGTGAGCTCGCCGCGTCGCGTCCGATCTGCGATAACGGATGGTTGCCGATGGACCGCCAGGTCGGATCGTCAGGACAGACGGTTGCTCCTAAGCTCTATCTGGCGCTGGGGATTTCGGGGGCGATCCAGCATCTGGTCGGCATGAAGGGTTCGAAGAGTATCGTGGCCATCAACAAGGATTCCGAGGCGCCGATTTTTGAGATTGCGGACTGTGCCATTGTCGGGAACTTGTTCGATATCGTGCCGCCGCTGATTGAGGAAGTGAAGAAGGCGAAGGCTTAATCAGTGGAGCGGATTAACTTTTTCGCGACGAAGGACGATCTGCTTCTTGTCCTTAGAAAGGTTGAGGCTAGCAGACCCATCAAGTACACCCGCGCCGGTCGGCTAGCCGGACCTGTCCCAGAGGTATGGAAATCAGGGGACGATCTCCCGCAACTTGGCAAGGCAACTGGGGACCAAGCAGTTGCGTGCGATCCATTTCTCATTACGGAAGAGGGATCGGCGGTTCAGGTCGAATCCGGGAGAATGGCCGACAGGCAAGAACGATTTGATGTTTACCAAAACATGAATCCAGATTCCATCCACCTGCTGCCGGGAGGCGAATGGACCGACGGTGCAATAATATCCGGGAGTATCGTTACGATCTCGAAATCGGCCATCTCCCAGGGCATTGATGAAATCAGCGCACTCTGCAGTCAAAAAACATTTCACCCGTGTGCGAGCGTTTTGGGTTGGCCCTGAGGCACTCATTGCCTTGAGAAGCGGAAGACGCCTTACCGGTGCCGTGCAGTCCCCTCCTGAGTTTGATTTGCAAGAGGAAACCGGGGACAGGGCAAAGCAACATCGCACGCGAACAAGAGTGTCCTCGCCACACCTGAATTGACTTTTCTGGCTTACGATCCCGCTGCAAACCCGCCGAGGTGGGCCATGGTCAGCCGCAGGTATTTGTAGGGATTTACTGGGACGTCGTTGATGCGGACTTCGTAGTGGAGATGCGGGCCGGTGGAGCGGCCGCTTAGGCCTACATAGCCGATGGTGTCGCCGCGTTGGATGTGCTGTCCGGCGGTGACGGCGAAGCTGGACAGATGTCCGTAGCGCGTGGTGATGCCGTGTCCGTGGTCGACCACGACGGCGCGTCCGTAGCCGCCCATGAAGTCGGCGAAAGTA
>Ga0187819_10002218_pt1 | contig 10245 bp, 6 predicted proteins | sample NC_wetland_sal_i_15_FD_132411 | JGI IMG/M metagenome (GOLD analysis project Ga0187819, IMG submission 132411) | Wetland sediment microbial communities from Neuse River Estuary, North Carolina, USA - SO4_4 | ecosystem: Environmental > Aquatic > Freshwater > Wetlands > Sediment | place: USA: North...
CCGCGCGGCAGAAAAGCAAAGGGCCAACAGATCACCTAGCCGCGACCATAAAGCGGCACGTGCGGCAATTTCCGGAGTCATTGTCAATTCAAGCCGAATTCACGGGGGAGTGATGCAAAGGGGTGTGTGCTGACTTAGGCTCATGGATCAAACCGAGTCTGCCCGGGCACGCTTCTGATGAATCGACGGGCTCGTGAAGTTTGCGAGGATCATCCTCCGAGGGATCCGGTGGTACAGCCTCTTTTTTCTCCCTGGAAGCACCTGTCTTGTAAGACTGCGACTTCTTCTCAGGTCTGCCAAATTGTCGTGGGGCGATTCGGAATGGCACTCGTTGTTTTCTTCTGCCTGGCCACTGCTGGTTTGGCACAAATCGACCGCTCCGGCTTGCGTGGCACGGTCACCGACGCTTCCGGCCACGCTTTACCACAAACGCGTGTCACTGCGGTACAAAATGATACTGGACTCCGTCGAGAGACGACCTCCTCCCCCGGAGGAACGTATGACATCCCGGAGCTACCCATAGGGGTTTACACCGTCAGTTTCAGCCACGATGGATTCCAGATACTCGCGTTCGAAAATGTGGTCCAGGTGGTCGAGCAAACGCGTACGCTCAACGCCACCCTGCGGGTGTCGAGCGGCCAGGAGAAAATCGAGGTATCGGCCAGTTCCGAGCAACTGGACGAAACCTCTAACGCACTTGGCACGCGCATCGAGGAAGCCCAGGTCAAGGAATTGCCGTTGGACGGCCGCAATTGGGCCACGCTCACAGCTTTGGCTCCCGGGGCGGTGGACTCCGGAGGCAGCAACCAGCGCTCGATTCGATTTGCGGGCCGGGGCCGCGACGACGACAACTTTACGTACGATGGCATCGATGCCACCAATATTATCAACCAGGCGCAACAGCCTTACGTTCGCCTGGCCATTCCTCTCGACACCATCCAGGAATTTCGCGTCAACTCGATGCTGGCGACCGCGGAGGCGGGCGGAACGGGCGGCCCACAATTAGCAGTGACTTCCCCATCCGGCACAAATCAATTCCACGGCGACGCCTTCGAGTTTTTCCGCAACAACGCCTTGGATGCCCAGGAACCCCTGCCTTTGAATACTGCCAATTCCGAGCAGCAGCCTTTTCATCTGAATCAGTTCGGGGGTGCGGTGGGGGGGCCGATCGTTACGGACAAGACTTTTTTCTTTTTCGCGTACGAAGGATACCGGCAGATCCTGGGCCAGACATTGTTAGGCTTTGTTCCCAGCGATGCGTTCCGGGTGCAGATGGCCGCGGAATCTCCGGCCCTCAACCCTATACTGAAGGCTTATCCCGAAGGGCAGACGTTGATCAGCCCGAACGTGGCGGAATTCATCGGGAAAGGCCGGCAGATTGTCCATGAAGATTCGGGAATGTTCCGGCTCGACCATCGCTTTTCTGAGAAGACGACGATGTTTGTCCGCGCCAACATCGATGAAGCATTAAGCAGTACACCGCTGGCCAGTTCCGGGGCGTATCTGGAAGATCAGCAGCAGCTTACTTCGTCCCCGGTGAATGCGGTTGTCGAATTGCTGCATATCTTTTCATCAACACTGATGAACGAAGTAAAGTTTGGATTCAATCGCAGCACCGCCGACACCACCAACATCAACCAAACGGGTCTCCTGTATGCCATCGCCGTTCCCGGATTCACCACGCTTAACAACAACAAACTGAGTACGGGCGTGGGGAACTCCTTTTCCGAAATCGACAATATGACCTGGGTCAAAGGGCGGCACATGGTGAAGGCCGGCGCGGAGATTCGCCGAATCCAGCTGAATCAGGGAAACACCGCCAGCGGGACGATCTCATTTGCCTCTGCCGTGGCCTTTGCTGCGGATCAGGTGAGCAGCGCAACGCTTACAGGAGCCTTGCCGATCAATGGCCTGCGCAAGACGCAATATTTTGGTTACGCGCAGGACGAATTCAGATGGCTGCCAAACCTGACCGTGAATCTAGGCGCGCGATACAGCTTCTTCAACATCTTTCATGAAGTGCTGGGGCGGGCGAATCCCTTCGATTTTGCGACCTGCGGACCACAGGGCTTTTGCGGAGGCGGCGCCGGCTTTGGCCAGCCCGACTATGGCGACTTCGATCCACGCATGGCGCTGGCTTGGGCGCCGCGCAAGAGTGGGCATACGGTGGTGCGTGTGGGCTTTGGCATGTACCACGAGGACGGCCAGTTGGATGATCAGAATCTTCCCATCAGCAACGAGGTCTTTGCTTATTCGTTGTCCAACAAAACGATTCCTAATCTTACCTTCCCGATTGACCCGTTTCTCGCGGGTACGACCGGTATTATTTCGCCCCGCGATGACGACCGCCGCCGTAAGGATACATTGGTCACGCAATGGGGATTATCGGTGCAACAGACACTGCCGGCGGATTTTGTGGGAACGGTCTCTTATGTAGGGAGCGAGGGCGCCCATCTGCTCACGCTTTCCGAAGTCAACGTGGTGGATCCCCTAACCGGGACGCGCCCTTACCCGACTTTCGGACAAGTAAGCTGGCGGGGCAACAAGAGCGACAGCAGCTATCAGGCGCTCTCCGTTGCCGTGAAGAGAAGCTTTTCACGCGGTCTTCTGCTCTCCGCCAACTACCAGTGGTCTCACGAGATCGACGACGGTTCCGATGGCAGCGGCGACGGTGACTCTTTGGTGGCGGAAAACGTTGCCTGCCAGCCTTGCGAACGCGCCAGCGGGATCTTCGATGTGCGGCAGGTCTTCAATGTGAACGCGGTATATGAACTTCCTTTCGGGCCGGGCAAACGATATTTGAGCCAGCCGGGAATCTGGAGCAAGGTAGCTGGCTCCTGGGAATTGACTTCCATGGCCGTGGCGCGCACGGGATTCCCTATAAACGTTACGGTGGATCGCCCGGCGTCGGCCGTGCCGGATGGCAACACCACCGACCAACGTCCTAACCTGGTTGCTGGGGTTTCGCTCACGCCACCGGGTGGTGCCACACTCAGCGAATGGATCAATCCGGCTGCGTTCGCCTTGCCAGCCGCGGGAACTTTTGGGGACGCACCGCGAGATGTTGCGCGCGGCCCAGGAGCCTGGCAGATGGATATCGGAGTCGGCAAACGCATTTCGCTCTCGGAAAATAAACGGCTTCAGTTCCGCGCGGAATTCTTGAACATTTTCAATCATCCACAGTATGGACAGCCGCAGGCCGATTTTTCCGCCGGCGCCGGAGAGTTCGGTTCGATCATTTCGACGGTGAATGCCGGACCGGTGGGAACCGGGACCCCGAGACAAATCCAATTTGCGTTGCGTTTTACGTTCTAATCCCGCGGCCCGGGGGCTGCGAACACGACAGGGCTCTCCTGCATCTTGCCGTGATGAACTGCGGTGAAACTTTACAACTGCCCGTCCGTCGTCTGGGAAAGGCGCCTGAAGGTACGAAGCTCGCGGTGGTCAATGAGGGCATCGCCGGTAACCGGCTCCTGAGCGATTGCTTCATGGTTAACGTCGGCTGCTTCGGGGTTAGCGCCTTGGCGCGCTTCGATAGGGACGTCCTCGAAGTGCCTGGCGTCACGCACATTGTTCTGCTTGAAGGGGTCAATGACATCGGTTTCCCGGGCGCAAAGATCGGCGGAGAAGCCCTTGCTGATCCGGCGGACACACGGACGGCGGAGGATTTGATCGGCGCGTACGGCCGCTTGATTTCTCGCGCCCACGCTCGTGGGGTCAAGCTGATTGGCGCCACAATCACGCCTTTTGAAGGCGTCATCATTCCCGGGTATTATTCGGAATCGAAGGAAGCCACACGGCAGGCTGTAAACAAATGGATTAGAACCAGCGGATCGTTTGACGGCATGATCGACTTCGATGCGGTTCTTCGCGATCCAGATCACCCCAGCAGGCTCTTGCCGAAGTTCGCTTCAAAAGATCATCTTCATCCAAATGATGCCGGCTATCAGGCCATGGCCGACGCCATCGATCTCGCTCTTTTCAAATAGGCCACCCGCACTCTCTGATTTTTGTTCAGGCTTTCGATTTGTGGCGACGCTTCGAGCGATCATTCGTTGGCCCGTCTCAGGCCATCTCGATTTCAGCGTCCCGTACGCTCGACCAGACCTCCGTAAGGGGATAAGGTCAGATCGCCGTCGATTCGTCGGAGTTGTGGGACCACGAATCTTCTCAAGGACGGAGAGCATCTATACCTTTGTGCGGAGGGGTGTCGGCGAGCGGATCATCTCAATCGCCTCTCGAAGGAAGCCCAGACGGAAGCGCGCGAGGATTCGCTTCACGATAGAATCCGGGGAAGAACATGAGCAAGCAAACTCGCGTCAGCCATCCGATATACAGCCTTCTACCTACCGAGGTCGAAGGGTTCGATTCTCTGGCAGAGCTTGCCTTGGACATGCGCTGGTCGTGGAATCATGCCACCGACGGATTGTGGCGCACGCTCGACCCCCTACTGTGGAACCTCACCCAAAATCCCTGGGTGGTCTTGCAGACCGTCTCGCGGGACCAACTGGAGCGCGCGCTGGGCGATCCTGCCTTCCGTAAAAACGTTGACGACTTGCTGCAAGCCAAGCGTCAGGCATCTGAGATCCCCGCATGGTTTCAGCAAACGTACCCGCAAGCTCCCTTGACCTGCGTTGCGTATTTCAGCATGGAATTCATGTTGAGTGAAGCGCTTCCGATCTATTCGGGGGGACTCGGCAACGTGGCTGGCGATCAGCTCAAATCTGCCAGCGTCCAAGGCGTGCCGGTCGTAGGCGTGAGTTTGCTTTACCAACAGGGCTATTTTCGCCAAGTGATTGACAGCGACGGAGCGCAACAGGCTCTTTATCCATACAACGACCCCGGACAGTTGCCCATTACCCCGTTACGCCATCCAAACGGGGAATGGCTGCGATTGGAGATCGCCTTACCCGGTTACTCGGTGTGGCTGCGCGCCTGGCAAGTCCAGGCAGGTCGAGTCAAGCTCTATCTTCTGGACAGCAATGACGCGGCGAACTATCCCGCTCACCGAGGGATCACCAGCGAATTGTATGGAGGCGGGCCGGAGTTGCGCCTGAAGCAAGAGCTGCTTCTCGGAATTGGCGGCTGGCGGTTGCTCCGCGCGCTCGGAATCCAACCGGAGGTCTGTCACCTGAATGAAGGGCATGCGGCATTCGCAGTGTTGGAGCGTGCCCGGAGCTTTATGGATGAGACGGGCCAGCCCTTCGAAGTGGCCTTGGCCGCAACTCGAGTCGGTAATCTCTTCACCACACATACGGCGGTGGCCGCGGGCTTTGACCGCTTCCCTCCAGCCCTCATCGAGCAATACCTCGCTGGATATGCCGAACAGAAGCTCCGCATTAAACTCCACGACTTGTTGGCGCTAGGCCGCGAGAACCGGGACGACTCGTCGGAGAGTTTCAATATGGCCTATTTGGCAATCCGGGGAAGTGGAGCGGTGAATGGTGTGAGTCGCCTGCACGGGAAAGTCAGCCGGTACCTCTTTGAGCCTCTTTTCCCCCGATGGCCTGCGGACGAAGTGCCCGTCGGACATATCACCAACGGAGTGCACATGCGGGGCTGGGACTCCGCGGCAGCCGACGACCTCTGGACCGAAGTGTGTGGAAAAGATCGCTGGCTGGGTGCAGCAGAAAACATGGAGAAGGATGCTCGCAACGCCTCCGACGCCAGGCTGTGGCAATTCCGAGCCGATGCCCGCAAGAGTCTTGTTGAATATGCTCGCGGGCGCTTGTCCCGGCAGCTGACGGCCTCCGGCGCGCCGCCGGAGGCGATTGACGAGGCGAAGCAGCTATTTGATTTCGACACCCTGACATTGGGTTTTGCGCGCCGTTTCGCGACCTACAAGAGACCGAACTTGCTCCTGCACGACCCGCAGCGGCTACTACGTTTACTGACCAATTCCCAGCGTCCGGTGCAACTCATCATCGCCGGAAAGGCGCATCCGGCGGACCACACCGGGCAGGCTTTGATCCAGGAGTGGGTACGTTTCATCCGACAGTCGGAAGCCCGCTTCCATGCAATCTTTCTCAGTGATTACGACATGAACTTGACCGAGCGCCTGGTGCAAGGCGTGGACGTCTGGATCAACACACCACGCCGGCCCTGGGAGGCTTCCGGGACCAGCGGCATGAAGGTGCTCGTGAATGGAGGCATCAATCTGTCGGAGTTGGACGGTTGGTGGGCCGAAGCCTATACGCCTGAGGTGGGCTGGGCCTTGGGCGACGGCCAGGAACATGACGACGATCCCGCCTGGGATGCTGCCGAAGCTCAAGCCCTCTACGACCTGCTCGAGCGCCAGGTGATCCCGGAGTTTTATACCCGGGACGAGGGTGGCATTCCAACTGCATGGGTGACGCGGATGCGGAAAAGCATGGCGCGCTTAACGCCACGCTTCTCCGTCAACCGCACGTTGCGCGAATACACGGTGCAACATTACCTCCCGGCCGCCACCGCTTACCGGGAGCGGACGGCGAACAAGGGAGAAGTAGGCAGACAAGTGGTAGATTGGCAGCACGCGCTGGATCGGAACTGGGACTCGTTGCGATTCGGAGACGTATGGGTGGAGACCCATGCCGACCACCACCAGTTCGAAGTAGAACTCTTTCTGAGCGATCTCGACCCGAGGGCGGTGCGGGTCGAGCTTTATGCCGACGGAATCAGCGGTGGTGATCCGGCACGGGTTGAAATGAAGTGTGCGCTCCCGCCTTCTGGCGCCTCGCGCCGCTGCGTCTATAGAGCAGCTGTGTCCAGTGCTCGTCCAGCGAAAGACTACACACCCCGAGTGATACCCCACCGCTCCGGCGTGGCGGTTCCGTTGGAATGCGCTCGAATCTTGTGGCAACGATGAGGGAGATTGGGTTTTCGCCAGCGAACGCATGACTTCTGAAAAAGCAGCTGTGAGGGTGAATATGCGGCGCGTTGGAAGTCCTGGACGAAATGAAGAAGGACGATCGCCAGAAGCTTGAACAAGGGATGGATGCAAAGGTCTTGAAGTGGAACGTTTCCTGGACGCGGCTTATGAGGGCAGAGAAATAACTGTTCAGAAGCTCAGCAATGATATGCTTCAAGTGCGCGTAGCCGGTGAGCTTTATTTCACGGCGTTACGCATAGCCATCCCTTAGACGCCCGCGTGACGACCATGGGAACCCTGTTGCACATCTGCGGGGATTTCGCGCTACGGCAATCCGATTACGGGATCAATCTGGTTTCGTTGCCGGGGGGCCTTGCGATTGAAGGTTGAGCTCGAATTTCCAGCTTGAACTGGCGGCGGCATGGCAGTCTTCAAAGTTTCGGCCAAAACCGGGGAAGGTATGGCTGAATACATGGAATTTCTCGAACGCCGGCGCACTGGGTCGCGCGCAGCCTCCGCGGTCCCAAAATAAATGGTCACCCTGTTCTCCATAATTGTTCTCGGCTTTTTTCTGGGCATGCGCCACGCGACCGACCCGGACCACGTCATCGCCGTGACGACGATCGTGAGTCGCCAGCGAAGTATCCGCCACGCGGCCTTGATTGGAGTCCTATGGGGTCTGGGTCACACGCTCACGATTCTCGTTGTGGGCTCGGGCATCATCCTGTTCGGTCTCGTCATTCCACCAAGAATAGGCCTCACGATGGAATTGTCAGTTGGCCTGATGCTGATTCTTTTGGGAATTCTGAATCTGTCCGGTATCATGCGTCGGATTTCGGAGACAGTTACGCCCCTTCACTCTGCTCAACACTCGCACCCTCACGGCCATGGCGACTACGTTCATAGTCATCCTCACGCCCACAACCCTGAGATACATGGTCATGCTGAGGACGCGACACCAGTGGGTTGGATGGATCGCATTTTTGGTCGGCTGGGTTTTTATCAAGTCATCCGGCCATTGGCCGTGGGTATCGTTCACGGTCTCGCTGGATCGGCAGCAGTGGCCTTGTTAGTACTCACAACCATTCGTGTTCCATCCTGGGCAGTCATGTATCTTTTAGTTTTTGGGCTGGGCACCGTCGCCGGAATGATGCTGATCACCGCTGCGATTGCCGTCCCTTTTACGTTTTCAGAAAGCCGTTTCGGACGCCTCAATCGTGGCCTGGGGCTGGTCTCCGGATTGGTCAGCCTAGTCTTCGGTCTTTTCATTGTGTATCAGATGGGTTTTGTTAACGGCCTCTTCTCCCATAATCCCACCTGGGTGCCTCGTTGATGAGCCAATGGCAGGAAGCCGCTAGGGACGGTCAGAGGATCGGGAGGAAATTTGTAGGCAGATCAATTTCTTGTAAGTGATTGAAAGAATGGCGGGGACGACGGGACTCGAACTCGCGGCCTCTGCCGGCCGCCTGCCCCAGCGAGGCAGAGGTGCTTCTTGCTTCTGCCGTGGCAGCGTTTTGTCTCACGAGTCAGCGTCCGCGGGGAACATGCACTCAATCCGCAACTCCTGCGCCGTTACGCATTGCGGAGTGCCAACCGTAGTGATCAGCGAAAAATACGACAACCGCTTGCCGCCTTTGACGAACGTAATGGGGAGAACAGGGCTTTGCGTCTTTGGGATTCGGCCCAACTCCTTCACGCCCGGATAGATTTCGAGACTCTTCAGCAGCTCCGCCGTCTTTTCATCTACTGCGTGGCCGACGCACTCACGGTAAACACGCTGCAGAAGCCCCGCCGCGACCGTTTCCCATCCTTCAACAAACGGCCGCATTCCCGCAGGATCGAACATCAGGTCGAGCAAATTGCGTGGCTTCTTGCGCGCTTCCAGGTCAACAAAGGAACCGAAGAACCGCGGCGCAGCGTCATTCGTGCGGATCACGTTCCAGTAACGGTCCAATACGAGCGCCGGGTGCGGCTCCTGCTGCTTCAATACCCGCTCGATTGCCTTTGTGACCACGGCCATCTCCGGAGCCTCCCAGGTGCGCTCGGTGTAGACCGGAGCGTAGCCCGATGCGAGCAGGAGGACATTCCGCTCGCGCAGCGGAATGTCCAGCGTCTCTGAAACGATCAGTAGCAAGTCCCTGCTGGGAACGCTCCGGCCGCTTTCCACAAAGCTCAGGTGCCGTTGCGAGATCCCGGTGTCAAGGGACAGGTCGAGCTGGCTCTTGCCTCGCTGATGCCGCCAGTAGCGCAGCAGATTGCCGAGATCATGTTCTTTGACTCGTTCCTGCGTCTGCATCGGCCCTTCCTCCCCTCAGAACTGGATCGGTCCGACAGAGCCGAACCATGTGCGCACCTTACTCGGGTCCTTTTCGTCCATGTAGAAAAAGTGCGTCATCACCGGCTTGACCACGGGCTTGCTCTTGTCATCTGGAGTCATCGTCACCGTGCCCCTGAATACCTTGAGCGATCCGCCATCCCAGTATTCAACAACATCATGCAGGGCGGTAAAGCCGGTGTCGATGAAGGCGCGCAGATTCTCGCGAATCTGCTCCCGTCCATGCCAATCGGCAACGCCAAGGTTGCACGTCGCGTCCTCCGCAAAGCACTCGAAGCCTTTGCCGAACGTCTTGTCGTCTATCTCCTTCCAGAACGCAAGCAGCCACGCTGGCGGCGCCGTTTTCGTCATGGTCCGGGTGGTCACTTGTTCCTCTTCGCGTGTCAGGGTCGTCATAATATTTTCTCCTCTCGTATCAGGCGTCTTGCGCCTGTGACCCCAATATGGGCCGCGTGAAGAATGGCCGCAATTACGTCAGAGGTAATAAAAAGGACTGGCAGAGTCGCTCACATGAGCCATCAATTTGTGGGTTGGATTGTGGATTGGACCAACCTTGTCACTCGTACCGGAGATAAAACTTAGCTGGCTTTCACCGTACGGCAAGGTCCGCGCTCGGCCATTCGCAACATGACGCGGCGCGGCATCAATGAAACTGTCGCCACGCGCATCAGCGGCCACAAGACGGCGAGCGTTTTCAGGTGCTACAACATCACGGATGAGTTTGACCTAATCGACGCCACCCAGGAAATCGAACTTAGGGGACAGGTTTCCGCCGAAAGCCAAACTGACACAAAAACTCACACGTCCGCTTCTGAATCTGCACACCTATGCCCGCAGTTGCCACGTATCTGATTAAAAAGAATGGCGGGGACGACGGGACTCGAACCCGCGGCCTCTGCCGTGACAGTCTAGGCGTGCACAGATTATCAGCGACTTGCATTCTCGCGGGGGCTGCCAAGTCGCTGAAAGGGACTGTAGGAACCGTTCGCTGTGGGTAAATTTGTGGGCAAGAATTTTCGGTTGGGCATGCTATTCGCCCATCCTCGTTGTTTCTCTTTCG
>Ga0187819_10002219_pt1 | contig 10240 bp, 9 predicted proteins | sample NC_wetland_sal_i_15_FD_132411 | JGI IMG/M metagenome (GOLD analysis project Ga0187819, IMG submission 132411) | Wetland sediment microbial communities from Neuse River Estuary, North Carolina, USA - SO4_4 | ecosystem: Environmental > Aquatic > Freshwater > Wetlands > Sediment | place: USA: North...
AGGTGATCACGGCGGAAACGATCGAATTCATGCGCAAGCTGGACGTCAAGGAAATCCATGGTTTCGACGCGTCGCTGGGTTTAAAACTGCTGAAGCCGTCGTTTCTGGGAGCTAGAAAGGTTCGAGGCAGGATTGAAGAATCAAAGGAGATGAAGCGGAAGGCCGCCGCATGACAGTGGTAATCCGCATTTGAATGCGAGTATTGCCCGTTGGTGCTCGCAAATCCGGATTGCGGGAAGTATGAGGAACGCAATATGGAGTGGCTGGCCAAACTGTTTGAGAAATATCCCGAAACTGGCGTCTATGTCACATTAGGTATCGGATATTTGATCCTGCTAATTTTGTTCGAGTACTTCGCGACAAAGATCGCGTATTAGGACCTCGGTGCATTGCAGGACTACGCCACAGGAATTTGTCCCGGGCAGCACGGCCGAACGAGGACTATGGAATGGCTCGCCAAATTGTTTGAGAAGTACCCGGAGATGGGGGTCTATCTCGCAATCGGTATCGGATACTTGATTGCCCGCATCAAGGTTCGCGGCGTCGGACTCGGCGCAGTGACGGGATCCCTGTTGGGGGGCATATTGATCGGGAACTTTTTTCATGTTCCCGTCTCCGACCAGGCGAAATCAATACTCTTCCTGCTATTTCTCTTTGGAATCGGTTACTCGGTGGGACCGAGTTTTTTTCGCAACCTTAAGGGAGACGGGTTGCGGTGGGCTTTGCTCGGAGTTTTCGTTCCAGTCGTCGGTCTTTTCACAGCGTACGCCGTAGCCCGTTTCTTGAAACTCGACCTGGGATTTTCTGCCGGCTTGCTTTCAGGATCTCTGACTGAATCGCCTGCGATCGGGACTGCGAGCGAGGCAATTCGGGCCTTGGCTCTGCCCGACAGCCAAAAGCAAGAACTAATCGGACACATCGCCGTGGCAGATGCAATCTGCTATATCTTCGGGACCATCGGCGTGATTTGGTGTTGCAGCAGCCTCGGGCCGAAGCTGCTGGGCATCGACTTACGTGCGGAATCGAAAAAACTGGAATCGAGTTTGGGCATACGTCATTCCAAGCTGGGAGTCCAGTCTGCGTGGCAGCCGATCGGATTCCGCGCGTACTCAGTGGCTCAGAACGCAGCTGTCGCTGGTAAGACAGTAGCGGATGCTGAGAAATCTGTACCTGGCGCGCGTCTGTTCGTCGAACGAATACGCCGCAGAGGTGACATCTTCACCCCCCCTGGCGCTACGATCCTCGAAGCAGGCGACACCGTCGCTGTCCTCGGGCGAACCGAGATCCTGGTAAAGTTGCTTGGCCGGACGAACGAGGTTGCCGATCCAGAATTGCTCGAAATTCCGGTAGCTTCATTCGATCTTTATGTAACCCAGAAAGCATTCGCCGGTAGGACTCTGCGGGAGCTTGCGGAAAATGTTCCTGAGACCCGTGGGGTTCTTCTACGTGGTGTGACCCGGGGTGGGCACTCACTACCCTTAGGAACGGAGCTAGTCATTGAACGTGGCGACACGCTCCAGGTGACCGGATCTGAAGCTGCTGTGAGAAAACTTGCACCCTGGGTAGGCACCATACTTAGCCCCGTGGAAGAAAGCGATCTAGCGACCCTCGGTCTCGCGATATTCATTGGCATATTGGTCGGAGCGGTCGTCGCTATCCCCATCGGCCACATGAGACTGACTCTCGGCACAAGCGTTGGCACGCTGCTGGCTGCGCTAATCGTCGGATGGCTGCGGTCGGTTCGCCCCTGGTTCGGACGGATGCCAGACGCAGCCATTCTTTTCATGAGATCGATCGGCCTAGCCGCCTTCGTCGCGATGATTGGACTCAAGGCCGGACCAATCTTCATTCATGCGGTCAAAGAATACGGTTACATGCTTTTTCTGGGCGGAATCGTGGTGACCCTCGTTCCGCTTCTTAGCGGAATCCTGTTCGGCCGCTACGTTTTAAAGCTCAACCCACTACTGCTTCTGGGTGGAATTGCCGGTGCGCAGACCATGATCGCGGGAGTTGCCGCGGTCCAGGAGAAATCGGACAGCACGATTGCGACGTTGGGCTATTCGTATACCGCTGCGATCGGTCACATCCTACTGACCACGTGGGGTTCGGTGATAGTGGCAATGCTGTCTTGAGGTACTTTGTGCCTGCCCGCTATGCGGCGCGTTGGAAAGTGAAACCGAGTGGTCCCGGTGTGAATTCGTTCCTATGAAGCACAGAATTTGCACTGTCAGTTTCAGCGTACTTGCTTGCTCGCTTTTGTTGGTCTGTTGGTTCCACGCAGATACCCAACAAGCACCGGCGAACGCTCCAATCACACAATCACCCGCCAGTGGTGACCAAGGGTCCCCCAAGGAAGAAGAAACCTCGCCCGGCCAGGTGGTAATCGAAGATCATGGCCCAATCCTAACTGTTTACGAATCGGTCGGAGGGCGTACGCCAGAGCAACGCGCCACTGCAATCGAGCAGCGCATTATTGCCCTCGCCAGAGAGGGAACCTCTGTGTCGGTGCAACTGGCACGCCATGAGGGATGGACCGAAATTGTTATTGGTGGGCAACTGATCATGGCTGTAACCGACGCGGACGCAAAATTCGCTGGTAAGCCCAGAGACCAACTCGCGGCGGAGTACGCGGACAACATCGCCCGGACAATTCCTATCTATCGCCAAGAGCACAGCTGGCGAATGATATTGCAAGGCCTCATCCAAACAATCTTTGCAACGATCATCTTGGCATCTGTGGTGTGGCTCCTCCGCCGCGTGCGCTCCATTCTCGGCGGTCGGATCGAGAACCGGATCCACACAAGCGTCCGTTTGGAGCAGAAGTCTGCGTGGCACCTGGCCGTCGCATACCTGGGGCCCGTTTCTCTGGCGTTGGGCGCCATCGTCCACTGGCTATTCGTGCTTAGCTTGCTGGAAGCTTATCTGACCATCGTTCTGGGATTCTTCTCATCGACGCGCGAGATCTCGCACACGGCCAGTGCGTGGGTATTTACGCAATTGGAATCGCTGACCGTGGGAGCACTGGATTACTTGCCAAACCTGTTAGTCGTTTCTGTGATCGCTTTGGTCGCATATTATGCCACGCGCCTGCTGCGATTGATCTTTGGCGAGATCCGCAAGGGAGATCTTAAGATTCGCGGCTTCTACCCTGATTGGGCAGATCCCACCGAGAAGCTTATACGGATCCTAATCTTAATTCTCGCCTGTATTATCGCCTTCCCATATTTGCCTGGGGCCAAAAGCCCCGCGTTTCAGGGCATTTCCATATTCCTGGGGGTTCTGTTGTCCTTGGGATCATCTTCGGCCGTAGCCAACGCCATAGCCGGAGTCATCCTTACTTATATGCGTTCATTTCTCGTTGGAGACTGGGTCCAGATTGGCGAGACTACAGGCGAGGTAACCGACAAAAACCTATTGGTCACTCGAGTTCTGACTCCCAAGGCCGAGATCATTACTATCCCCAATGCAACTGTCATGAGCGGCACAGTGAAGAATTACAGCATCGAAGCGAAGAAATCAGGGGTGATCTTTCATACTTCTGTAACCATCGGATATGACGCACCATGGAAAACAGTCCATCAATTGTTGATCAAGGCGGCTTTCGCTACCGAACATGTGCTGCAACAACCTCAACCTTTCGTCCTGCAAAACAAGTTAGATGATTTCTACGTCTGCTACGAGCTGAATGCATACAGCGATTCTCCGGCGCAGATGTTGACAATCTATTCCGACCTGCATCAGAACATCCAGGATACTTTCAACGAGGCCGGAGTGGAAATCTGCTCTCCGCATTTCTCATCCCTGCGAGACGGGAATGTCATTGCGATTCCGCAGCGATACGTAGCACCGGACTATCAGCCGCCGAGCTTCCGCGTCAGTACAACAGAAACCCCGGACCCCAGTTTTGCTGTTTCCGGCAAGTTTGGCGCCTCGCGAAGAACCGGCTAAGATCACGAACCTGGAAACAGCGCCTTCATTCGATTGGTTCCAGAGAATAGATCGAGAACCTTGGACTGTTTTTTCTGACAGTATGCTTGTCTCCACTTCCCGATTAGCGTGGTGTTAGGGGCGTAACGAATCACAAACCCGTCGGCAGATTTTTCAGTTAGCCGCGGGACCTACGCGCACCGTTACGTTTCCCGGACAGGGCCTGCCCTGGTAGCGCACTCAGGACGCTTCTGGCCGTGAATAGGCTCGAACCGGAGAGTCCCGGTCGGGACAGGACAGGCCCTGGAGCATTCGCATGGCCAAGACTGAAGACAAGAATCTGAAGCGGAAGAAATATGAAAAGGCACTCGGCCGCCTGCAGGCTGAGTTGTGCAAGCTTCAGGATTGGGTGAAATACAAAGGGTTACGCATAATCCTGGTGTTCGAAGGACGCGATGCCGCCGGCAAGGGTGGCACTATTCGGGCGATCACCGAGCGCGTGAGTCCTCGCGTCTTTCGCGTAGTGGCGCTTCCTGCTCCCTCCGATCGCGAGAAGTCTGAGATGTACGTGCAACGCTACATGCAGCATTTCCCTGCCGCTGGAGAGATCGCGATTTTCGATAGGAGTTGGTACAACCGCGCCGGCGTGGAATATGTCATGGGCTTCTGTACCGAAGAACAGAATCGGCGTTTCCTTGACATGTGCCCCCAGATGGAAAAGTACATCGTGGATGCCGGCATCATTCTCATCAAGTATTGGCTGGAGGTTGGGAAAGCAGAGCAACAACGCCGCTTCGAGGCGCGTATTCAAGATCCGGTTCGACAATGGAAACTCAGCCCCATGGATCTGGAATCTTTCCGCCGCTGGTATGAATACTCCCGAGCCCGTGACATGATGCTGAAGAAGACCGATAGCAAACATGCTCCCTGGTACATCGTTCGCTCCGACGACAAAAAGAAGGCGCGGCTCAATTGCATCTCGCATTTCTTACGTTTGATTCCCTATAAGAAGGCGCCTCGCCCGAAAGTGAAATTGCCGGAGCGATCCAATAAGGGACGTTATAACGATGAATTGAAGGGTAGGCGCTTCGTTCCGGAGACGTACTGATTCGTCTCCGTTGCGGGAGCAGAGGGGTAAATGTCATCCACGCCGGCAGTATCTCGGTTCCTGCCCATAGCCGCCTGGCTCCGTGAGTGTTCGCCTCGAGCAGATGTCGTCGCCGGTATTGCGCTGGCCGGCTTGCTCGTGCCCCAGGGAATGGCATACGCCGGCATCGCTGGAGTCCCTCCCCAGATGGGTCTCTACGCTGCGGCGGCAGGCATGTTTGTCTACGCAATCTTCGGCACCTCCCGACAACTTGCGGTCACCGCGACTTCCTCGTCGGCGGCTATGCTGGCTGCTCTTGTAGCACCCCTCGCTTTGGGCGATGCCTCTCGGTACTCCGTGCTGGCTTCAGCCGCGACCGTTGCTGCGGGTCTCATATTTCTCGCAGGTGGTTTGCTCAAGTTAGGCTCGGTATCGGAGTTCATTTCCAAACCCGTTCTTAAGGGGTTCGTATTCGGATTGGCGCTCACCATCATGGTGAAGCAGGGACACAAGTTCATGGGAATTCCTGGTGGCCATGGAAACTTCTTCCATCAGGCTTGGAATGTGATCGGCTCGCTTCATGCGGTGAATCTATGGACTCTGGCTGTCGGGACAATAGCCCTCGCCGTTATGTACCTGCTGGCGGCGGTTGCCCCACGGGTGCCTGCAGCGTTAGTGGTTCTGGTACTCGGAACTCTCGCAGTCCCCTGGTTTGGTCTCCAGCAACATGGAGTGGAGGTAGTGGGTACGATGCGAGCAGGAATGCCCACGCTAAGCTGGCCGAAAATCGGCGAAGATGAGCTCGGGGACATCTTCGTTGGCGCTATCGGGATCGTGCTGGTGCTCATGGCGGAAGCGCTCGTCGCGGGCCGTACATTTGCTGCGAAACACAACTATGAAATCAATCCCAATCAGGAATTATCCGCGATAGGTCTCGCCAATGTAGCGTCGGGCCTCGTGGGCGGCATCATCGTGGGCGGAGGTATGTCAGGTACGGCGGCTAATGATGCCGGTGGCGCCCGCACCCAACTGTCGACTATCACCGCCTCGTTGTGTGTTGTTCTTACCTTGGCGTTCTTGCTGCCGGCGATTCGTAATCTTCCGGAAGCGGTGCTCGCAGCCATCGTGATCAATGCGGTCCTACATTTGGCCGATGTTTCTACCCTGAGGTACTACGTAAAGCTTGGCACCGGGAGTTTTTGGGTTTCGTTCATCGCGCTCGTCGCCGTGCTACAGATGGGAATTCTCAAAGGCCTGATTTTTGCCGTCGGTCTCACTTTAATCGTTTTGATGTGGAAATTGAGCAAACCACAGGACTCGGTGTTGGGCAGGCTGGCGGGATCGGGAGACTTCGTAGATATCGCGCGATATCCTGAGGCAAAACAGGTTCCCGGCCTCCTGATATTTCGGCCCAATGGCATTCTTTTCTTCGCCAATGCCAACCGCATCCGCAATAGATTACGCGAACTCGTGAAAAACGCGGACCCGCCGCTTCACACCGTCGTGCTGAACCTTGAGACCTCTCCGGAAATAGATGTAACGAGCCTCGAGATGCTGCAACAGATGGCGAGCGAGTTGCACGACATGGGAGTTGAAGTCTGCTTCGCGCGAGTTGCAGATCCGGTTCGTGATCTTTTCACGCGTAGCGGATTCCTCGAACATTTAGGGCAACAGCGGATTTTCCGTGGAGTTGGTGCGGCAGTCGACGTATTTCTTGAAAAAAATCAGCCTGCGGTTCACGCCCAAAGCGCATAAAGCAAATGGGGTGGCGGAATTTGCGCAGGCACATAACGCAACGGTTACCGGAGATCGAACGTGGAAACGGTCATCGATAGGGCACGCGAGTTCACGCTGACCACCCGCCGGCCGCGACATAAGACATTCAAGCGTCCGCTCGAACCAATCGAGAGAATTTCAGAGATCTGGTTCGGATTAATGATGGTCCTGACCTTTACCTGCTCAATCAGCGTTACCGAAGGGGGGCGGGAACACGTCAGCACCATGCTCATCGCCGCGATTACTTGCAATCTGGCCTGGGGCATTATCGATGCTTTTATGTACCTCCTCGCTTGTTTTGTGGAACAGGGTCACAGCATCTCCGCATTACGCGGTGTGCGTCGGGCGCCCGATCCCTCTACAGCGCATCGCATGATCGCTGAGGCCATGCCTCCCGTTCTGGCTTCGGTTGTCTCTTACGGTGCGTTCGAGGAAATAAGAACGAACTTGAATCGGCTGCCGGAACCACATGGCCGCCCAAAGCTTACCAAGGAAGATTGGCTCGGTGCCTTCGCCGTGTTCTTGGCGGTGTTTCTGTCGACCTTTCCAGTAGTAGTTCCGTTTTTTATTGTCTCCGATGCAGGGCTGGGTCTGCGCATTTCCAACGGAATTGCTGTTGTGATGTTGTTCTTGTGTGGCTACGCATTCGGCCGTTACGCGGGGTATCGCCCCTGGAGAATGGGCCTGTGGATGGCGATTGTTGGCAGCGCACTGGTTGCCCTCACAATAGTACTTGGCGGCTAAGGTATACCCTTGTGGTAATGTTCGGGGCATGCGCCCTGTTCGCGGGCCAGCTCTGCGCCCAAGCCACAAATGAGGTCCCTTCGGAAGACAAGGACGAAAAGGAGTGGTCCTTCTCATTCGCTACGTCCGGATATATTGTCCCAGACGACAGGTCCTATGCCTCCCCCACATTTACAGCAGACCACCAATGGCTTCATCTTGAGGCACGTTACAACTATGAAGATCAGGAGACGGGGTCGCTGTGGGCTGGCTACAACCTGAGCGCAGGCAGCAAACTGGTCTTCGAAGCAACCCCCATGCTGGGAGCGGTATTTGGAAACACCAGCGGGATCGCTCCTGGCGGTAGGCTGTCCCTAACCTACAAAAGCATTAGGCTCTCCAGCGAAATTGAGTATGTGTTTGACATCGCAGATAAGCACCAGAACTTCTTATACAGTTGGAACGAACTCGTGTACTCGCCGACAGACTGGTTTCATGCTGGTCTAGTGGCGCAGCGGACAAGGGCTTACCACACCAACCTCAGCCTGCAGCGAGGCGTGTCAGTCGGGTTTTCGCATAAGAAGGTGGATTTCACGACTTACATACTTAATGCAGGTTGGACCGAGCCCGCAGTCGTTCTTGGTCTGACCTTCAATTTTTAGCTTTCGGAGGGAATTGCTTCAGCAGCTTGGCGACCGCTTTACTCGCGAGCTCCAAAGACTTGGCTTTCTTCTCAATGTCTAGTTTCTGGGAAACCGTGCCAGACCAGACCACACGATTCGCAGCCCGATCAACAAACTCTAATACCAAAGTTCCATCGGGCACTGCAGGCATCAGGTCTCCCCCGCCTTGCGCTCCCGTCCACATCGTGGCATTTATGGCTGGAGGTGGACCATTAAAGGTGGATGATATTGGCGTCCCCGGGGAGACTGCGATTGCGAAGTCAATCGCGCCAGCAGGGATCAAGGTTAGGTCTCCACCTTTGTCAACCCGCGAGTAGCCCTTCGAGCCCAGCTGACCATCGATGGCACTCATCACGGTTTCGTAGAGTATCGGCCGGGTCGGCGGCATAGCTGGTTCTGCCCAGGTATAAGTCTTGTATTTGGAAAAGTCCGCACTTTTGTCGTAGCCCACTTCGACCTTCTGCGCAAAGGTGACAGTTGTAAGCGCGACCATGCAGAAGCATGTCCAAAATGTCTTCCTGCTGTTCTTCACTCTCGCCTCCAACTCACTGATATCAGGCCAATTCGGCTGGCACTTACAGTAAAGCAGCAGGCTGGCGGCGGGCACTGTCATTAATTACAGACTGAATCGGATGTAGCCGGCTCATCCTTTTGCCACTGTCAAGAGTGACAGTTCACCATTGGTCGTGGCTCACCTAGGATTGTCATGGATTGCCCCGAGTCGCGAGTTGAGGAGATCTGTTTCAGCCCGCCGCGGCAGACCGAGAATTGGAATGGTGCGGAGATCAGTCATGAAAAGAGTTTTTTGCTTCTCGATTGTCTTATTGTTGGTTGCGGCTGCCAGTGCCCTCGCCCAAGATGTCCGGTACAACTTCGACAAGAACACCGACTTCTCGAAATTCAAGACTTATAAATGGGTGCCTATCAAAGGCGCCGACCATGCAAACGATCTCGTCGACAAGCAGATCAAGGATGCATTGGATGTCCAACTAGCCAGCAAGGGCTTGAGTAAGGTAGAGGGAGATACTGCCGACCTTTACATCGGCTACCAGACCGCCGTCGGACAAGAGAAGCAGTTCAACTCGTACAACACGGACTGGGGTTATGGCGGAGGTTGGTATCGAGGCGGATGGTACGGTGGGATGGGAGGATCGAGCATGACCACAGGGCAGACCTCTACGATCTACATCGGACAGCTCGCCGTTGATATGTACGATTCCGCGAACAAAGACTTGGTCTGGCGCGGAGTCGCGAGCAAGACGCTTGACCCGAAGGCAAAGCCAGAAAAACAGCAGAAGAATTTGGCGAAAGCGGTTACAAAACTGCTGAAGAACTACCCGCCGACACCGAAATCTTAATTCCGAAATGAAGGCCTATGAGATCACTGCCGGTGCGCTTTGGAGCACGCAAGAGTGCACTGCCGCGTTGCTGGGTTGCTACACAAGACACTAAGGCAAACACGCTGGGGCGGTTCCGAAGGGCGCTGTAGCATCTATATGAGGAATTCGAATAGTCCCTTGGTCCTGGGATGATTTTGCGACTTAGTATCGGCAATTTTCGTGAACGGCAGGTCGTCTGTCGTTAACGTCATGGTGTTGCCTCTGACTAGAATCGGCAGACGCTGAGACCTGACCCGATACTCAGGGGTACGCTGTGAGGCCGGGGACACATCGGGGACACAATAAGGTGTTTCTTCCTGTTCCTAGAATGCCATCCAGTGCGTCCGTGTTCCTGTAGTCTGTTAGAGTTACGTTTAGCCATCCCGCTTTCACGGCGGTAACACGGGTTCAAATCCCGTCGGGGACGCCAAATCTAATCAACAACTTATGCCGAAGTGCCGTAAGTTCGCGGTACACTCGGCGGTACACTGAGATTCTCCCGGATCATCGCCACGACCTTGCGTTGCGCCGCTCGCTTGCTCGGTGTGAGCTCTTCGGCGCTTCGCTCGCGGTCCAGAAACGCTCTTCGGGGAGATCTCCTCGAATGTGACTTCTGGCCCGCGTCACTGAGATTCTTCTCCGTTACATAACTTACGGCTTGAACC
>Ga0187819_10002221_pt1 | contig 10239 bp, 8 predicted proteins | sample NC_wetland_sal_i_15_FD_132411 | JGI IMG/M metagenome (GOLD analysis project Ga0187819, IMG submission 132411) | Wetland sediment microbial communities from Neuse River Estuary, North Carolina, USA - SO4_4 | ecosystem: Environmental > Aquatic > Freshwater > Wetlands > Sediment | place: USA: North...
AAGCTCGGCGAGATCGCCGAGACCGGCATGTTCGGGTCTCGGGATTTGCCAGACGGGACCGACGCGGGCACGCGAGCACGGCTCGCCGAGATTTTCGACCAATCGCTGATGAGCCCGCTGTGGTGAGTTGTCTATTGAGTCGCGGTTAGGCGCTTCGTGATCTTAGCCACGTGATGGCCCTGGAAGCTCGCAAGGTTGAGCTCCTTTTGCGAAGGCATGCGCGACCCATCCGGTGCTGCAATGGTGCCGGCGCCGTAAGGCGAGCCACCCTTCAACTCGCTGACGTCGGCGAGATCCGGTGCGGAGTAGGGAAGGCCCACCACGATCATGCCGTGATGCAGCAGCGTCCAATGGAAGGAGACGATGGTGGTCTCGTTTCCGCCGCCGGTCGAGGTCGAGGTGAAGACGCTGCCGACTTTGCCGATCAGTGCGCCCTCCACCCACAGCGGGCCGGTTTGGTCGAGGAAGTTGCGCATCTGCGAGCTCATATTGCCGAAGCGCGTCGGCGTGCCGAAGATGATCGCATCATAGTTGGCTAGTTCTTGTGGATCGGCGACGGGCGCCGGCTGATCCACCTTCATACCGGCGCTGCGCATGATCTCCTCTGGCATCAACTCCGGCACGCGCTTGATCGAGACCTGCACGCCATCCACGGCGCGCGCGCCGTGGGCCACCGCATAGGCCAGCGTTTCAACGTGTCCGTAAGAGCTGTGATAGAGAACGAGCAGTCGAGTTGTGTTGGCCATAGATCCTTGCTCCCCGCACCTCGCAAGGGGTACACCGAACTGCCCCTCCCCCGTCAATATAACAGTCTAGATGAAAACGGCGGCGGGGCGCGACAACAACCCGCGTGAGGCACGTTCCATATTGGCACAGGGCGGGAAGCTGCTGGACCGGGAGACTCGCCCGTGATATGGCAGCGCCGCCATGTGGCTAGGAATCCAAAGACTCCCGATTTCTCGACGACGAGGGCGCGCGCGCCTCGCGCCACCGCTTACCCCTCGCCGTTGACGCCTCGCCTTCGCTCATAGTCTCCGTAGCGTCCGGTGCGCCGCCTTTCGGCTGAGAGACCGATCTTCCATCGGCCGTTTCGGGATACTCTTCCATGCACGCTTCAAAATTCCAAATTCGCGACGAAAATGAAAACGACGCTGCGGCGCTTTCGGAGCTCTCCGCAGAGGCCTTCGGACCGGGCCGCTTCGGGCGTACGGCCTACCGCATCCGGGAAGGCGTTCCACCGGTTTCGTCACTCTCTCTCACCGCCTGGCTCGATGAGCGGCTCGTTGGCGGCATCCGCTTCACTGCGGTGACCATCGGCGAGGAGGAGAGCGCACTCTTGCTCGGGCCGCTCGTCGTAGATCCCGCACATAAGGGCAAAGGCTATGGCAAGGCGCTCGCCGAGGAAGGGCTTACCCGCGCCCGAGCGCAAGGGTTCCGTCTCGTCGTGCTTGTGGGAGACATGCCCTATTACGGCCGGTTCGGGTTCGTGCCTGTCCCGCGCGGACAGATTGTGCTCCCTGGGCCCGTCGACCCTGCGCGGCTGCTCGCGCTTGAGCTCGTGCCGGGAGCGCTCGCCGGCGGCGCCGGTCTTGTGCAGGCCAAAGCAGGCTAGTGGCCCTCGCGGAACCAGGTCATGGCAATCATGCCGAGCAGAAGCGCGAGCGCGAGGAACCCGGTAAAGAGCGGGAATAAACGGACGCCTTCGACGTGATAGGCGTCGCGCTTGTGCAGGCCGAGCCAATCCCCGCCATGCATCACGTGACCGCCGCGCAGCAGGACGATGCGCGGCAACGGCGATGCGTCGGATTGAGTGCGACCGAGCCAGAAGCTGCCCCCGCCGGTCTCGTTGACGAGAGGCGAAAGCACGGCGTCGGTCGCCGTCACTGCAGATAGTTCCTTGGCGTTGGCATTGCCCACGGTGACGACGCTCGCAAGCTTGCCGGAAGAGATGCGGTAGACGCCTTGCTCGCTGGCCGTCATCGACTTCCGCCACAGACCCGGCTCGGCCTTGTCGAGCGTGATCGTCTCGGCCTTGCCTGACGGCGCCGTCACGGTCACCGGCTCGATCTCATCCTTGATCGAGCGGCGCTCCACAGTGAGGGTCTGGCCTCGGCTCGTCGCCTTAATCGTCTCCTCCTCAAGGTCCGGCTCCTTCATCAGCCAGTGCGCCAGCCGGCGCAGGAGGTCGGTATAAGGCCCCCCGCCTTCATAACCGCGCGCCCAGAGCCAGATGTGATCGGAGAGGAGCAGCGCCACGCGGCCCTCGCCGCGCTGGCCAAGAACCAGTAACGGCTTGCCTTCGGCGCCCTTCATCAACACCTCGGCGTCGCGCGGACTGGCGTCGACGACACGGAACCAGCGCCCCCAGGAGGGCTCTTCGCCAGTTGAGCCCGGCAGGTCGCGCGTCACCGGGTGCTTCTCGCCAAGCTCGGTCAGCTTCGGTTTGAAGGGCTCCTCGACCACGCGGCCAGAGGGCACGGCGGGGAGCACCTCCCCGAGGGGTGACCGGTAAAGGCTGAGCGCGGAGGCATAGTCGTCGCCGGCGGAGACGAGCACGGCGCCCCCGCGCTCAACATAATGCGCGACGTTCTCGAGATACAGCAGGGGCAGCACGCCACGACTCTGATAGCGATCGAAGATGATTAGGTCGAACTGATCGAGCTTCTCCTGGAACAGCTCTCTGGTCGGAAAGGCAATCAGCGACAGCTGGTTGATCGGCGTGCCGTCCTGCTTCTCTGGCGGGCGTAGGATGGTGAAATGCACTAGGTCGACCGCAGCGTCGGATTTGAGCATGTTGCGCCAGGTGCGCTCGCCGGCATGGGGCTCGCCGGACACGAGCAGCACGCGCAAGTTCTCGCGCACGCCTTCCACGGTTAGCACGGCGCGGTTGTTTACAGTGGAGATCTCGCCGGGCGCTGCTTCCGCCTCGATCTCAACGATGTTGGGGCCAGCGTGATCGACCTTGACCGGGATCTCGACCTTCTCGCCGACGCGCACGGCCATCGTGGTCGGGGCCTCGCCCTGACGGGTGATGGTGAGCTTCACGGCGCTTGCACGGCTCGAAGTGGTCTCGGTAACCTTGACCTCGACACGCTGCTCGCCGCCTACCAAGCCGAAGCGCGGCGCCCGCAACACTTCGAGCCGGCGATCGAACTCGCCGGGCTTGCCGGTGATCAGCGCGTGCACTGGCGCGTCGAAACCGAGCGCCGCGGCATTTCCCGGCACGTCATGGACATTGCCGTCGGTCAGCATGATCACGCCGGCAAGCCGGTCCGGCGGCACGTCGGCCAAGCCCTTGCCGAGGTCGGTGAACAGCATGGTGCCGTCGCGGTCGCCGTCGCTCGCGGTGGAGGTGGAGTGAATCCAACGGATGTCGAGATTGGGAAAGACCTTCAGCCGATCCTCGAGGTCCTTGCGGACGGCCTCCGTGCGCGGATCGCGGCCAGCGATGGTCTGGCTCTGACTGTCGTCCACGACCACGGCAAGGACGTCATTGAGCGGCTCGCGGTCCTCCTGCTTCAAATGCGGATTGGCGACGGCAAGCAGCAGCAGCGCATAGCTTGCGGCGCGCAACACCGCGCCGCGGCGCGCGCGCCACAGCAGTAGTGCGAACAGCGCCACGCCCACCGCAGCGAGCGCCCACAATACGGGCCAGGATACGAAGGGGGTGAATTCGATCGACCAGCTCATGGCGTTTTACTGACCAAGACGCTCGAGCAGGGCGGGCACGTGCACCTGGTCGGCTTTGTAGTTGCCAGTGAGCGCGTACATCACAAGATTGACCCCGGCGCGGAATGCCATTTCCCGCTGCACCTCGCCACCCGGCACGGTGGCGTAGAGCGGACGGTTGTGTTCGTCGAGCGCCCAGGCGCTCGCGAGATCGTTCGAAGTGACGACGATCGAGCTCACCCCGTCGGTGCGGCGAGAGCGCTCGGAGCGGTCAGCTTCGCCTTCTGGCTCGGCTTCGACCCAAAGCGTGCCTCCATCCCAGCGACCGGGAAAGTCTCGCATCAGATAGAAAGACTTGGTTAGCACGTGGGTTTCCGGCACGGGCTCGAGCGGCGGAACGTCGAGCTGGCCGATCAGACGGCTCAACGCCTTGCTCTGTGTGGCGCTGCCGGGCATCGAATTTTCCTGATCGCGGGTGTCGAAAATGATTAAGCCGCCTTGCTTCATAAAGGCATCGACCTTGGCGAGCGTCGCGTCGGAGAGGGGCTGCGCATCCTCGCGCACCGGCCAATAGAGAATCGGGAAGAAGGCAAGCTCATCTTTGTCGATATCGACGCCCATGGGCTCGGCCGGTTCGAGTGCGGTGCGGGCGGTGAGCACCTTGCTGAGCCCGGCAAGACCCTGGCGGCTCACCTCGTCGATTTGGACATCTCCCGTCATGACATAGGCGAGGTGAGTCTTTAGCGAAGCTTTCATCGCAAAGTCATCGGTGCTCGTCGCGTCTTGTTGCGTCTCGGCTTTTGCTGGCGCCTGGGGCAACGGCAGCGGCGTCAGTGCAAGCGCAAGCAGCACGGTGGCGGCTACAGATCCACGCCGGCGTAAGCCTAGCCCAAAGCTCATGATCAGCACTGCCAGTACGTCGATGGCGAAGAGCGCGAGCACCGCGAGGTAGAGCCAGGACTCGAGCGGCACGGGCTTGCGCATCACGTAGCCGTTGACTTGGCCTGTGCCCATCGGCTTAAGCGGCTTGAGCACGGTCTTGGCGGTAATGACGTTGAAGGCGCGCGCCGAGCCCGAGGTGCCGTAATAGCCTGGCGGATGCTCTGGGCTTGGCTGGGCGGTGTCGATCTGACCCGACGAAAGCGGAGCCGCCCGCGCTGGCGGCGACGCCAATTGGCCATAACCATCGAGGGTCTGGATCGGCGGCAATGCGCTTGCTTGGGCAACATTTGGGCTCGTCGACGCTTTGGATGGTTCGGCCGCTGCCTGCGATTGATCGCCTGAGCCGACGTCGACCTTGCTCGGTCCAATATTCACGGCGCGGCGAAGCATTTCGACGAAGAGCCCGGACAGCGGAAGATTCGACCAGTCCGAATTCGCGGTGACATGGAACAGCACGATCCAGCCTTCGCCCAACCGTGACGCGGTGACGAGGGGCGTACCGTCCGCAAGCCTCGCCCACACTTGTGAGTCGGTGGCAACGGTGGGATCGGCGAGCACCTGGCGGTTCACCTTCACGTCGTCCGGTATGGCGAGCCCACGGAAGGGACTCGACTCTTCGAAGGGCGCAAGGGGCTGCGGCGTGCTCCAGGAGAGCGAGCCGCCGAGCGAGCGCCCGCCGCGGCGCAGGGCGACAGGCAGCAATTCGTCGCCGCCCTGCTCAAGGCGCGGGCCGGCAAAGCGAATGAGCACGCCTCCGGCCTTCAGCCAATGCTCGAGTTCCTCCTCGGTGCCGGGAACGAGCTTGCCGATATCGGCGAGCACGATGGTCGAAACTTTGCCGTCGATCAACTCATGCACAGCCGTCGAGACATTCCCCTCTGCCGGGGTCACGACGTCGGCGTAGGGCGAAAGTGCCCGCTGGACATAATAGAGCGGGGAGAGCAGGGGCTGCGCAGCCTCCCTGGATTCACCGGAAATAATGCCGACCCGATGCCACTCCGAGCGGGCGTCGAGCAGATATACGGCGCCGGCGGAGCGCTCGCCGCCGATCTCGATGTGCGCCACCTGATTGCGAATCTCGAGCGGCAGGTCGAATTGCGCCTTTGTCTCGCGCGACCCTTGCGGAAGGGTGAAAGGAACTTCGCCGAGAGGCTCGCCGCGGCCGGTCACCGCCTTGATCACACCGGAGCGTGGGCCTTGGGCACCGCTAGTGACACGGGCGGTCAGTCCGCTGCGCTCGCCGGCGGATTGGTCGAGGGCAAGAGCGGCGTCGTCTCCCTCCGGGCGGCGCATGACGACGCTTCCAGACGGGCCTGCGAGCTTAGCAAGGCTTTCGGTGAAGGCTTGCCCCTCGCCATAGTCAAGGCCGTCGGAAAGCCAAAGGACGCTAAAGTCGGTCTTCCCGCCCAGCTCGCGCTGAAGCGTCTCGGCAAGCGCCTTGCGGTCAGGCGCGTAAGGCTGGGGCACAAGCCCCGCCGCGCGCTCGCGCGCCTGCTCGGCGGCGATCGGGCCGATGAGCGGGTCGCCTGGGGCGGACGGCGCCACCACGACGGTCCTGCCGTTGCGCATGGCGCGGTCAATCGCTGCGTTGATCGCCTCCCGCCGCTCAGGCCAATGAGCGGCCGACGCCCAGCCATTGTCCACAACGAGCAAGAGCGGGCCGGTTCCGGCGAAGCTCTCCCGGTCTGGGCTCAGCACGGGACGGGCGAGCGCGAGCACGATGAGCGCCGCAAGCAGCATTCTCAGCGCCGTAAGCCACCAGGGGCTGTGGGCGGGTGTCTCCTCCGTTGATTTCAGATCCTTCAGCAGCCGCGTCGGCGGGAACACCACATGCTGCGGGCTTGGCGGCGTGAGTCGCAACAGCCACCAGATCGCTGGCAATGCCGCAAGGCCGAGCAGGATCCAGGGCTGGAGGAAGCCGATGGCGCCGAAGGTCATCATGATTGAGATCTCGCCTCGGCCTCGCCGGCGGCCAGGGGAACCGACGGACGGAAGCGGTAGTCGCGCTCAAGCCCTGCCAGGCGGTTGTGGATCGCGAGCACGACCTCCTCGGCCGGCCTGTCGGTATGGTGGACAAGGAACGACCAGTTGAGGCGTCTCGCCTCCGCGGCAAGGGCGTTGCGATGGCTGTTGAGCCGCTCCTGGTAGCGCTCGCGCAAGGTTTCGGCGCGGCCGGCGATCACGCGGTCCCGGCCTTCGCTCGCAGCGAATTCGATGCGGCCTTCATAGGGAAGCGTCTCCTCGGCGGGATCCAGAATCTGCACGAGATGGCCGCGCACGCCTTGCGCGGCGATGGCCTCGATGCACGCGGCGGTCTCCTCCACGGGCTCGAGAAAATCGCTGAACAAGAGGCACTCGGAGAATCGTCTCAATCTTGCGGGCGCCGGCAGGCTCGTCGCCTTGCCCGCATCCCCGACCAGGACCTCGGCAACGCGACGGGCTGCGTTGCGGCCTGTGTATGGCACGCTGCCGAGAACGCCAACGCGCTCGCCACCGCGGGTGAGAAGCTCGGCAAGCGCGAGCGCCAGCACTACGGCGCGGCTCTCTTTAAGCGTCTTCGACAGGCGCGAGCAGAACTGCATGGAGGGCGACAGATCGACCCAGAGCCATACCGTATGCGCCGCTTCCCATTCGCGTTCACGCACGAAGAGGTGATCGGAGCTCGCCGAGCGCCGCCAGTCGATGCCCGCGCGGGAGTCGTTGTAGTCGAAATGCCGAAACTGCCAGAAGGTCTCGCCCGGTCCGGCGCGCCTGCGGCCGTGGCTGCCATGCGTGACGGTATGGGCGACCCGTTGCGCCTCGACGAGAAGCGCCGGCATGCGCGCAGCAAGAGCGTGGGCCTCGGGCTCCTCGGCTGGAAATGGATGTAATGCTTTCGCCTCGCGCTTGGCCAAGCTCGGATCACCCCAGCGGCTCGACGAGCTTCGCCACTAGGTCGCTCATCTGCAAGCCTTCGGCGCGGGCGGCGAAGGTGAGCGCCATGCGGTGCTTGAGCACGGGCTCGGCAAGCTCGATCACGTCGTCCACCGAGGGAGCGAGCCGCCCATCGATCATGGCCTTGGCGCGGACCGCGAGCATCAACGCCTGGCTTGCGCGGGGGCCCGGGCCCCAGGCGATCATGTCCTCGAATTCCTGAGCGATGCCGGTGCCGGGACGCGCTGAGCGCACGAGCTTGAGAATGGCGTCGACTACCTGATCGCCGACTGGCAGCTGGCGCACCAGGCGTTGTGCCATCATCAGCTCATCGGCCGACAGGATCGTCTTCAGCGAGCGGTCCTCCAGCCCCGTGGTCGCAAACAGCATGCGCCGCTCGGCGGCCTCATCGGGATAGGAGACGTCGATCTGCAAGAGGAAGCGGTCGAGCTGGGCTTCGGGGAGGGGATAGGTGCCCTCCTGCTCGAGCGGGTTTTGGGTGGCGAGCACATGGAAGGGACGGGGCACGTCATGGCGCACGCCGGCCACGGTGACGTGGTGCTCCTGCATGGCTTGCAGCAGCGCCGATTGGGTCTTGGGGCTCGCGCGGTTGATCTCGTCGGCCATCAGAAGCTGGGTAAAAACTGGACCCTTGACGAAGCGGAAACTGCGCCTGCCGCCGGTGCCTTCCTCCAGTACTTCCGAGCCCACGATGTCGGAAGGCATCAAGTCAGGGGTGAATTGGATGCGCTTATTCTGGAGCCCAAGCACGGCGCCGAGCGTTTCCACGAGGCTCGTCTTGGCAAGGCCAGGGACGCCAATGAGAAGTGCATGGCCGCCGGACATAAGCGTGATGAGCGCAAGCCCGATGACGCGATCCTGGCCGAAGATGGTCGAGGCCGTGGTCTCGCGCACGTCGCGGATCTTGGCCCCGATCTCGTCGATCCGGTCAAGAAGCTGAGTTTCCGTGGAAGCAAGTGTGGTCATGGGTTCGGTTTGGCTCGAAATGGGTCACGAAGGGACGACTATAGGCCCAAAGTGCGGGGGGAGAGGAATACTTTGGATTAAAAATTGGTCACGATAGTGCTTTATCTTCGAAATGGCGCTGAGCCACGCCAGGTTTGACTGGTTACGTAGGAGGTGGTGGAGGCTGGCTCAAGATGGGCAGGCAAGACAAAAAGAGCGTCCTCCTAGCACTCGGCGAGGTTCGCGGCAAATCTGCGCCCGCGGGACGCCGTGCCCCTCAAGACTGTGGGGATATTGGCCTGAAAATCGGGCGCGATGGCATTTGGTGTTATCAGAATAGCGCCATCGGACGTAAGCCGCTGGTCAAGCTTTTTGCCTCTGTGCTGAGACGAGAGAATGACGACCAATACTATCTCGTGACCCCGGCTGAGAAGGTTCTGGTTCACGTCGAGGATGCGCCCTTTCTCGCCGTGGAGCTGACGATCGGGGGCAGGGGCAAGCAGCAGCGCCTCGGCTTCCGCACTAATCTCGACGACGTGGTCGAGGCCGGTCCCAAGCATCCTTTGACCTTTCGCCCAGAGAGGAGTGGAAGCTTCACCCCCTTCGTGCTCGTGCGTGACGAGCTGAAGGCGCGGCTCACCCGGCCCGTCTATTATGAGCTGGTCGCCGCCGCGGTTAACGAGGGGAAGGGCGAGAAGCGCGAGCTCGGGGTGTGGAGCGGCGGGACCTTCTTTCCGTTTCCGGTGCCCCCGGCCTCCCGCAAGCCTTGAGGCGCACGGCGACGCTGCGCCGCTCGCTTTATAGGACCACCGCCGCTATGGTGCTGGGGCTGTTCCTGGCCAAGGCGTGATCACGATGCTCCGCATCGCCCTTATCGACATCTTCATGTTCTCCCTGCCATTTCTGATCTACGGCGCCTATATGCTTGCCGCCAAGGGCGCCGCGCCCGCGGATGCATGGCATTCCGCGCCGGTCGTCTGGCTGCTCGCGGCGGGATGCGGACTCTTGCTGATCACCATGGCGACATTGATCCAGTTTTCCGGAGGCAAGCCCGGCGGCACCTACCATCCGCCGAGCTACGAAAATGGGGTCATCAAGCCCGGCACCATCGACTGACGGCTCAACCCCGATGATTGCGCACGATGTTGAGTGCCGCTCCGAGGCTCCCTCGCTTGCCGGCGCAGAGTGGCTGAAGTGGCGGGAGACGAGGGCGGTGTTTGCTGCTCTGGGGCCGGACGGGATCGAGACGCGCGCCGTGGGCGGAGCCGTGCGCAATACGCTGCTCGGATTACCCGTCACCGAAATCGATCTTGCCACCACGGCAGAGCCGGACAAGGTGATCGCCCTTGCCGCGCGGGCTGGGCTCAAGACCGTGCCGACTGGGATCGATCACGGCACAGTCACGGTCATCGCCGACGGCGCCCCGTTCGAGGTCACTACGCTCCGGCGAGACGTCGAGATGTTCGGCCGCCACGCCAAGATCGCCTACACCACATCCTGGGAGGAGGACGCGAAGCGGCGCGACTTCACGCTTAACGCGCTCTACGCCGATCGGAACGGCAGGGTCTTCGATCCGCTTGGCGGCTACGATGATCTGAGGGCCGGCCGCGTGCGTTTCATCGGCGACGCCCAGGCGCGCATCAAGGAAGACTATTTGCGCATCCTCCGCTTTTTCCGCTTCAACGCCTATTACGGCAAGGGGAACATGGATACCGCTGGGCTCGATGCCTCGGTAAAACTGCGCGGAGG
>Ga0187819_10002222_pt1 | contig 10238 bp, 10 predicted proteins | sample NC_wetland_sal_i_15_FD_132411 | JGI IMG/M metagenome (GOLD analysis project Ga0187819, IMG submission 132411) | Wetland sediment microbial communities from Neuse River Estuary, North Carolina, USA - SO4_4 | ecosystem: Environmental > Aquatic > Freshwater > Wetlands > Sediment | place: USA...
ATTTCCTTCTCCTGTCCGGGTACCGGACTATGCCGCGGAGGTTTGTCGGGGCCCCGCGGCCCGGCACTCGTTGCGTTCCGCACCCGCAGCCTGGGCTATCATGATGTAGTTTGCCCATGAACCGCATCAAGGGGCCTGCATCCGTCGAAAATTATCGAGTGGAGCGCGCCTGAGCGACGCCGCTACTCCGACACTGCGGCGTGAACTGGGCCTGCGCGACCTCATTCTGTTCAACATTGCGGCGGTAGCCGGTATCCGCTGGCTCGCGGCGGCTGCGCACACAGGGCCGGGGTCCATCACCTTGTGGGTCCTCGCGGCGGCGCTGTTTTTTGTTCCATCCGCGGTTGTGGTAGCGGCGCTCTCGCGCCGTTTCCCCGAAGAAGGCGGCATCTACGTCTGGACGCGCCGGGGTTTCGGCGACTGGCACGGGTTCCTTTGTGGCTGGTGCTACTGGCTGAGCAACGTCTTCTATTTTCCCAGCCTGCTGCTGGCAGGCGTCGGCATGGCGGCCACTGCGCTGGGTTTCGCCGAGAATCGTGTCTGGCTGGTGATTCTTTGTCTCGCGATTTTATGGATCGCGTCCATCACGAACATCGTGGGACTGTCCGTCGGCAAGTGGACCGACAACCTGGGCGGCCTTTCCACGTTCCTGGCGGGCGCGCTGATCATCGGCGTCGGCTTGCGGGTGTGGATGCGATTCGGATCGGCGACAACGATCCACATCGTGCCGGAATGGAACCTGGACAAGCTCAACTTTTGGTCGCAGATCGCGTTCGCATTTGGCGGAATCGAGCTGGGAGCGATCCTGGGCGGTGAGATTCGGGATCCGGAGCACAACGTGCCACGGGCCGCGTGGATCGCGGGCCTGGGCATCGCAGCGTTCTACATCGCGGGGACGCTGGCACTGCTGGTGCTCCTACCGCCTGACGAAATCAGCGTCGTAACGGGACTGGTGCAAGCCGCCAACGCTGCGGGCGCTCGTTTGGGAATCGGTTATCTGCCGCTGGTGATGGCCTTTGCGATCTGTCTTGGAGTGACAGGACAGCTTGGCGCGTGGATCGCGGGAACCGCGCGCCTGCCTTTTGTCATCGGAATTGATCATTTTCTGCCGCCCGTATTCAGCCGGCTTCACCCGCGATGGCGGACGCCGCATCTCTCCATCCTGATCCTGACCGGAGCCTGTACGGTTTTCGTCTTGGCCATGCAGGCGGGGGAGAATTTGCGGATCGGCTACCAGCTCCTGGTCGACCTGACGGTGATCACTTACTTTGTGCCCTTCCTATACATGTTTGCGGCAGCCTGGAAGTACGGCTACCGGCTGAGCAGTGCTGCGGGGCTGGTGGTGACGGCGCTGGCAGTGGTACTGTCGTTCGTTCCGCCCCCCGACGTTTCGTCTGTGTGGCTGTTTGAGTTGAAACTGGCAGGAGGATTTGCGCTGCTGGCGATTGGGGCAAGGATTTGTTTTCAGCGATATAGCGTTAAGCATACTAGGCATGCATAGGCATGATATGCTAACATAGCAACATGAATGCCGACCGCATCCGGCAGTTCGTCCTGGAGAAGTACATCCGGCCCGCACAAGCGCGGGGCGAAAAGACCGTGTCCGTGACGGCTGGCGAAGTTCAAAAAGCACTGGGTTTAAAGAATCGAATTGCGTGGGTTTGCACCGCCTTGAGAGCCGATCGTTTCCAGTCCGAGAATCATCTGCGGCTGAAAGACGAGACCGGGCCGCCATCGGGCATGAGCACTACCGTCAAGTTCACATTTGAATTTGCTTCCGCGGACGAGACCGAGCCGAATCCGCTGTGGCAGCTTCGCGGCGTGGCGCAAGATATGTTCAAGAAACCTGGCGACTGGGAAAACCTGATCAAACAAGAGCGCAAACAACTTTCTGACATCCAGGACAAGATCGGGCGATGAGCCGGATCTACTGGGACACCATGCTCTTCATTTACTGGTTCGAGGAGCACCCGGTCCATGCAGAGCGCATCCGGCACATTCTCACGCGCATGGAGCAGCGAAAGGATTCGCTCTGCACGAGTTCCTTCGCCCTAGCCGAAACGCTTGTGGGCCCATATAAGAAGGGCGCCCGGGATTTGGCTGACCGCATTCGCGATGCGTTCCGGCCGCCGTTCGTTCAAGTCCTGCCTTTCACAAGCGATGCTGCCGACCGCTACGCAAAAATTCGCGCGGGCCTGGGCGTGTCCCCTGCAGATGCCATCCACCTGGCTTGCGCGGCACAAGAAGGCGTCGACCTCTTTCTCACCAACGACCGCCGGCTTGTTGGCCAGATTGTTGCCGGGATTCAGTTCATTGCAGGCATCGATTCAGACCTCTTTTAGTCTTCGATAAAATAGAGAAGACTCCACGCTTCATCCGCAATGATTCAACTGACAGGCGCGCTTAAGCGCTTCGGCCCGAAAATCCTTTTCGAAGAACTCGACTGGCTGGTCACTCCCGGCGAGCGCACGGGCCTGGTGGGGGCCAACGGCACGGGGAAAACCACGCTGTTGAAGATTCTTGCAGGCATCGATGGTCTCGACAGCGGCACGAAAACCCTCATGAAGGGCGTGACCGTCGGATACTTGCCGCAGGATGGGCTTTCCCTTTCCGGCCGCTCGGTCTTCGCTGAATGCATGACGGTTTTCGCCGGATTGCGCGCGCTCGAAGAGGAACAGGAAACGCTCGCCGCGCGCATGGCGGAACTGGATCCGGCGAGCGCCGAATACGCGCAAGTGTCGGAACGCTTCCATCGCGTCGAAAACGAGTTCCGTGCGCGCGACGGTTATGCCATCGAAGCGCAGGTTGGCGCGGTACTCACCGGTCTGGGTTTTGGCCGCGAGGACTGGAAACGGCCCACCGAAGAGTTTTCCGGCGGCTGGCAGATGCGCATCGCGCTGGCCAAGCTGTTGCTCGAAAAGCCCAATCTGCTGCTGCTCGACGAGCCGACCAATCATCTGGATCTCGAAGCGCGGAACTGGCTAGAAGACTACCTGAACGAGTATCCGCACGCCTACGTTCTGGTTTCGCACGACCGGTATTTTTTGGATGTCACGGTGAAGCGCATCGCCGAGTTGTGGAACAAGCGCGTCAATTTCTATTCCGGCAATTTCTCGAGATACGAAGAGCTGAAAACCGAGCGGCGCGCGCAGCTCGAAGCAGCCTACAAGAACCAGCAGGACAAGATCCAGCATCTGGAAGCCTTCATTGACCGCTTCCGCTACAAGGCCACCAAGGCCCGGCAGGTGCAGAGCCGCATCAAGGAACTGGAACGCATTGAGCGCATCGAGCTGCCGCCCGAGGAGCAGACCATTCACTTCCACTTCCCGCAGCCGAAGCCCAGCGGCCGCGTGGCGGCGGAGTTCCGGAGCGTGGCCAAGAGCTACGGCGCCAAGCAGGTGTTTTCGGGCGTGAATTTTGTAATCGAGCGCGGCGACCGCGTGGCGCTGGTGGGCGTGAACGGCGCAGGGAAATCGACGCTGATCAAGATTCTGGCGGGCATCGAGCCTGTGACCGCGGGTGAGTACGCGCTGGGCCACAATGCGGCGCCCGATTACTTCGCGCAGGACCAGTACAAAGAGCTGGACCCGGCTGTGCGCATGATCGACGACCTGGCCGCGGTCGCGCCGCGCGCCAGCAACACTGAATTACGCTCGATTCTCGGCTGTTTTCTGTTTTCCGAAGATGATGTATTCAAGACCATCGGAGTGCTCTCGGGCGGCGAGCGCAACCGGTATGCGCTGGCACGCATGCTCATGATGCCCGGCAACTTCATGCTGCTCGATGAGCCCACCAATCACCTGGACATGCGCGCCAAAGACGTGCTCCTGGAGGCTCTCAAGGAATTCTCGGGCACGGTGGTTTTCGTGTCGCATGACCGTTACTTCATCGACAGGCTGGCCACGCGAGTCTTCGAGATCGGTGGGGGCGCGGTGAATGTTTTTCCGGGCAACTACGAAGATTACTTATGGAGGAAGCAGGGTGGCGCGGCAGCCGCTTCGGAGCCGGAAGAACCGCCGCCGGCCGCGGAAAAAAAGGAGCCAGCGGCGAAGCCCGCGCCACTGCCGCGGCCAAAGCCGGCCGCCGACAGACGTCTGAATCCCATCAAGCTGCGCCAGATGAAAGAGCGCCGGCGCGCCATCGAAGACGAAGTCACGCGGCTTGAGGTGGAGATCGCCGATTACGAGCACGCCCTAGCCAATTTCAAGAGCGCGGAAGAAACGGTGCGTGTGAGCGAGCTTCTGAGCGCGCGCCGCGCCGATCTGCAGATCCTTCTGGCGGAGTGGGAAGACGTGGCGCAGACCATCGAGGCCAACCGGTAAGCGCTCTTTCTATTTCGAAGACAGTGCAGGCACGCGCACCAACCCCGCCGCGCCCCAATCCTCGGGCGCCGTCACGCGGCCCTGGCCATGCGGCGGCTTCAGTTCCTTGATCTGGATGTGGACAGCCTTTCCGCTCACCGCGACCACGGCGTATCCGTAAAACCAGCCATCTTCATATTTCTTCGAAAGCCGAAGCTGTCCGCCCGAACTCGGCATGGAGATGTACTCGACTCCTTCGAGCGTGACGTGCAGCATCTCGTGGATGTGGCCCGCAATCACCGCTTGCACGCTATACTTCTTCGCGAGCTGGTGCAACGGAAATTCGGGATTGCGAAGGACCGCGTTCAGCACCCAGGACGGCCGGTGCGAGACGATGAATTTCACCGGCTGCGTTGCATGCGCCGCCAGGTCTTTTTCCAGGAAGGCCAGCTCGTCCGCCGGGAGCTGATCGGTCCGGCTGTTGTCCAACACCGTGAAGTGCGTCTGGCGGTAATCGAAGCTGTAATGAAGCGCGCGCCCGGTGTATCTTCGGAAGCATTCTTCTGACTTCTCCGACCAGACATCGTGATTCCCCGGAGCGGCGTAAAATGTATACCGCCGGAAGGGTGTCAGAATCGCATTGAGCGCCCGCCACTCGGTTTCCACCGTGGCGTCATTTAAGCCCTGGATCAAGTCGCCGACACTGACCATAAACGCAGGGCTCTCTGCCGCTGCCTCGCGGAGAACCTCCTCGAAAATGCCGGGCCGCGCCTCGCCTGTGCGGTCGCCGAAGATCACGAACCGGAATGTGTCAGGGGGCGATGCCGCTCGGAGTGGGCCGAGCAGGAGCAGAAGCGCAACAGCGGGGACGAGCTGCCTCATTCGTGCGGGAAGATGATCCGGTCGAGCTCTTCCTCGTGCTTGGGACGCCACTCGACATACGCTCCACCGGCAAAGGTCAGGGCCGCGAGACTGACGACGGCAACAGTGATCAGGTCGAAGCCGGCGCCCCAGGCTGCTGCCAATGCGGTGACAACGGCGCGCAACGCCCAGGCAATGGTTCGGGACCGGCGCTCCCGGCCGCGCCTGAATCGTAAGGCGGACTTCCCAAACGCATACGCGAACAGAACGCAGAACGCCCCCATCATCAGGCGCAGGATAAGGGGGGGCATGCCGTCACTGTGCCGCAAACGGCGAGGGATTTGCAAGTCCTGGAGGCGGATGTCGAGATACCGGTCGCGCGGACCACGTCCGCGAGCTGGCGACTTCCCAGCCACTGACAACGAGTGTGGGGGTCTCGCGGGTCTGCTACTTTTGATGATATGTCTTGGGTTCGAGGCAAAGTGGTCAGCGGGCGAGCCAACTTCGGACTCTGGATTGAACGTTTGAGTAGTTTCTATGAGAAGAAGACTGGCATGCGATTGTATCCGGGCACACTCAACATCGAATTGCCTGCTCCGTATTCTCTCCCCTCAAACGTGATGCGCCTCGAAGCGAACGAGTATGGAGGAAGCGTATCGGTCAGTATAGTCCCATGCCAGATTTTCGATCGCCGGGCGTTCTTGCTGCGTACGGATCAGAATGAACGAGGCACAGGACATCACTCGCGTAATATCATCGAGATCGCCACAGATATTCGGCTGCGCGACGTCTATCAAATCAAAGACGGAGATTGGGTGGAGGTGGAATTACCGTAAACCTACTGCGCTGCGGAGCCCTGACCGAGGCACATATCGCGCCCAACGCGACGACTGGTTCACGGGCTGCGGGTCAATCGTCGGCCATTGGAAGGCTGGCAGACCCAGCATCGAGCGACGGGCAGCCACCCCTACGTGCCGTCGAGCTCTTCGAGAAGCACGCGCGCCTCAACCGGCTTGGTTGTCCGGATGCCTACGCGGAAACGCTCGCGAGGTTCGCCCAGCCGGCCGAGCGTGTAGCCGCCGCGCCCGTAGAGCCCGTCGCAGAAGCGGGCCAATTCGGGCTGTAACGTCTGCCACGTACTGTCCGTATTGGGCGCGAGCAGCCGGTCGTTGACCATCACTTCGCAGTCGCCCGCGTCAAACACCAGCTTGCCCCGGAACTCCGGCTCCTGTTCCAGCCGGCGGCAGGCTTCGAGCGCGGAATAGAACGCATCAAGCAGTTTGTCCTGTGTGCTTCCGTCCCGCGGGGCTTTGCGATTGTAGAGCAGGCCCAGCTTGCGGAAAGACTGGTCCAGGCTGTAGTTGGCTTCGTGGCCCACCAGCAACACGCCGGGCCCGGCGGGCACGTGCCGGTAGTCGGCTACGTCAATCAACAATTCCTCGCACACGCCATCCTGTATCCAGCGATGAAATACAGGAATCGCGGCGCCGAGATCGACGGCAGCCGGATCTTGCGCAAAGATCTTGACGTTGAGGTGCTGCACCTGGACTTCTTGATGCGCCATCTGCGTGGTCATACGGCAGCCGGCTGGGCAATCACTCTGCCGTAGCAACTGTGGCAGGCCTCGATGAACAGTTGCGCCTCTTCGATCAGGCGACGCGCGGCCTCCGCGTCATGACGATCGCCCGCACGCTTGTGAGCCGCGAAATAGTAGTGCGCGAACTTGCCTCCCGTAAAGGGATCGAAGAAAAGCTGCGTGTCATAGAAATGCGTGCGGAACTGTTCCACAACGCCGTCCCCCGTTCGGGGCACGGGGATGTTCTTCCATTCGAGCAGAGCCGTGGCGCCCTTTTGCATGGATTGATACGCTTGTCTGGCAGCCGTCTCCGCGTCGCCAGCGTCCAGTAGCAGTTGCGCTTCGAAAACCTCGCGTTCACAAGCGGCCAGTGCGAACTCGATGGGCGATACCACCTCACCCGCGCACTCGCCCGTGCCCATATCGCCGGTGGTGTACTCGCGGGCATCCGCCCAGTCGACATAGAAGGAAGGTTCGGCGTCGTGCTGCGGCATCGCGGTCAGGTCATCCAGCATTTTCCGGCATTCGGCTTTGCCGATTCGCCGGACGAACGACTGGAAGGTCTCGCCCTTCTGCCGTTCGATGAGGTAGCGGCCGGTGATACGGTTGACGGCTTCGGGGATGCGCTTGGCGGGCACCGCGCCGATGGCCAGGCCATAGGAGCCGGCGTTTTCGGTCCACTGGCCGCCCAAGACCACCTGAAAGTGCGGCACCATGTAGCCATTCTTGTGGCGGCTCACTCCGTAAAATCCGAGATCGGCGATGTGATGCTGGCCGCAGGAATTGAAACAGCCGCTGATTTTGATGTGCAGGTTCCGGACGGCTTCGTCCATGGCGGCGCTCTGCTCCGAAAGACGCGTGCGCAACTCGCCCGCCAGCCCGCGGGAGGACGAAATTCCCAGCTTGCAGGTATCCGTGCCCGGGCACGCGGAAATATCTACAATTGTGCCGGCGCCCGCTTCGTCCAGACCTGCGCCTTTCAATTCGGCGAAGAGCGCAGGCAGGTCAGCCTCGCTCACCCAGCGCAGGACGATGTTTTGTTCCACCGTGGACCGGAACGTTCCGTTCCCATACTTTCTACCCAGATCCGCGAGCGCGCGCAACTGCGTGGCCGTGATGTCGCCCAGCGGCAAGGCCACGGTCACGGTCGCATACCCGGGCTGCCGCTGCGGATAAACGTTGGTCTCGCGCCAAGCCGCAAAGCCCGCCGGAGCCGCAGGCGTGATTTGCAGCAAGCTGGGCGGCTTGAGCGGCTGGTCGTCGTACTGCTCGACATCTTTCAGATACGCGGTCCAGCGCTCCTCGTGCGGAAGAATTGCGCGCTCTTCCATCACCAGGCGCTTGAACTCCTCCATGCCCAGCTTGACCAACAGAAACTTCATGCGCGCGGTGTTGCGGTTCTTCTTTTCGCCCAGCCGCGCGAACACGCGGCAGATGGCCTGGCACAGCGGCAGGAGTTCTTCTTCGGGTACGAACTCTTCGAACAGCTTGGCCTGATAAGGCACCGTGCCCAGGCCGCCGCCGACATACATCTCGAAACCGCGCCGCACCCGGCCATCAACTTCGCGCGTTACCGCGATCAAGCCGATATCGTGGATGCGCGTCAGCGCGCACGCGTTGTCGCGGCAACCGGAGAAAGCAATCTTGAATTTGCGGCCGAAATTCTGCGTGTCCGGATGCCCCAGAAGAAAATAGGCCGTGGCTTTGGCGTAGGGAGTGACGTCGAAACTCTGATCGCGGCAAATGCCCGCGTAAGGGCACGCGGTGACATTCCGGACCGTATTGCCGCACGCCTCGCGCGTGGTGATGTCTACTGCGGCCAACCTGCGCTGCAGCGAGGGGACGTCTTCGATGTGCACGAAATGCAGTTGGAAATCCTGCCGCGTGGTCACGTGCGCGATGCCGTCCGAGTATTCCTCGGCCAGCTCCGCCAGTGTCTCGAGCTGCGCCGCGTTCAGGCCGCCGAAGGGAATCTTGATGCGCTGCATGCCGGGCGCATCCCACAGTGTGTTGGGGCCCTTAGTAAGAGAACCGCTGGGATATTCGAGCTTGCGGCTGGCTCGCCCGTCGTGCCGATGGCCATTGTCGTAGCGCTGGCCATAGGAACCGCGGCGCAGCCGGGTTTCAGCGAACACTTTCTCGTCGATCTTGCCCTGCTTGCGAAGAGCAATTTCGTGTTCGTAAATATCCACTTCCTTGGCCAACTGGGTCGGCATCCGCTCCAGCAGCCAGTCCCTCCAGAGATTGTTGCTCGCCTTCATACGCTACCTTACCAGCCCGATAGACAAATAGGTGATTGCGCCTTCCCATAATACACTATTTGTCGATCGACTTTGCAACAATCTTTATTATCAATTACTTGTGGTGGCTGAGGCTCCGGCAATTTCTACCACACCCGATTCCGATCTATCATAGGTTCCTAATGCCTGATCTACGGCCGGCGCTCGGCCCGATGTCCGAAACGGTTACGAACAATATTCGTGTGGAAGTACTTTCGCGTCACTCGCCGGACCACTCGCAGCCGCTGGTTGGAGAATGGGTGTTCCAATACACGGTGCGCATTACCAATCAGGGAACGGATACGGTTCAACTTCTCAGCCGGCACTGGATCATTACCGATGCGCTGGACCAGACCAAAGAAGTCAAGGGCCCTGGCGTCGTAGGCCAGCAGCCGGTGCTTGCGCCAGGCGAGTCGTTCCAATACTCGTCGTGGTGTCCTCTGACCACCCCGACGGGCATGATGCATGGGACCTATCAGATGGTTCGCGAGGACGGGACCCAGTTTGATATCCAGATCGCCCCTTTCGCGCTGAAAGCGGCGTACACGGTGAACTAGTTGGAAAGCCGAGACCCCCTTGGCGCGCCTTATCACTCTCCAATTCCCGGCTCGCTCGTCCAAGGAGAGAGCCATGCGTCTCGCCGTATTCTGCCTTTGCGCTACTCTTCTTCCCGCGGCCGACTGGCCTCGCTTTCGCGGGCCGAACGGTGCCGGAATCTCGCCCGATCCAAACCTGCCTTCTGAGATCGGCAAGGATCGCAACGTTGTGTGGAAGCAGAAAACGCCCAAGGGCAACTCCTCGCCCATCGTTATTGGAGGTCACCTCTGGATCACCGGTCATGAGGGCGACGAGCGCATCGTGCTGTGCTACGATGCCGCCACAGGCTCGCTTCTCTGGCGCCGTGCCATCACCAAGGCAAGAGACGAGAAGCCCAACCCGATGAACGGCCCTACCACGCCAACACCCGCCACGGACGGCCGCTCGATCTTTGTTTTTTTTCCAGATTTCGGCCTGCTGGCCTACGATTTCGACGGCAAGGAAGAGTGGCGCGTTCCGCTAGGGCCTTTTGGCGGGGTGCAAGGCATGGCCGTGTCGCCAGTCTACGCCGAAGGCAACGTGGTGCTGTTGATCGACACGCCGGAGCAGGCTTACCTCGCGGCGTTCGACGCCGCCACCGGCAAGCAGGTTTGGAAGGCCGAGCGCCCTCTCGGATTTCTGGGC
>Ga0187819_10002223_pt1 | contig 10236 bp, 12 predicted proteins | sample NC_wetland_sal_i_15_FD_132411 | JGI IMG/M metagenome (GOLD analysis project Ga0187819, IMG submission 132411) | Wetland sediment microbial communities from Neuse River Estuary, North Carolina, USA - SO4_4 | ecosystem: Environmental > Aquatic > Freshwater > Wetlands > Sediment | place: USA...
AGAACGACTGAAACATTCTCGCGCGAATTTCCGCGTTCATCTTGGAACTGACCAGCGCCGCGGCGCGCTCCACGGCCAGCGACGCCGCGATCTCGCGCACCTGCTGCTGCGCAGCGCGTTCCGAGGCGGCCAGCTCCCCGCGCGCCGCCTGATTGATCTTCTCGATCTCGGCCAAGCCCGAAGCGTAGAGGCGTTCGGATTCCGCGGCCCAATTTCGTTGCGCCTCCGCGCGCATTTCCGCCACATCCTGGTCGAGCCGATTGATCTTCGTTTCGACCTCGCGCAATTCACGGTCGGCTTCCGCCTTCACGGATGTGGCTTCCACAATGCTGGCCGCGATCTCCTTCGCATTCCCGCGGAAGAACGCGCCGCCTTTGCTCGCGATCAGGTAACCGATGCCGCCAAAGACGATCAGGAAATTGAGCCAGCGGAAAATTAAACCGGCGGTCGAGTCGGCGGGGTCGCGCTCGGCGCCCTCCGCAGCAAACACGGGAAGCACCAGGAAGAGAAAAATCAGAATTGCGCTCGAAGCGAAAGCGAGATAGCGGCGGCAGGATTTCATCGCGCGCCCTCCCGCGGTGAACTGCCCGGCCCGGAGGGGCGCCCCGCAAGAACAGCTTCGGCAATTTCGTCCGCCAGCGTGTCCTTCGAACGCTCCAGCTCGGCGCGCGCCGTCTTCACTTCCGCGGCAATTTCCTTTTTCGCTTCCTGGAGCGCGGTCTGAGCGGCGGTTCGCGCGTTGTTGATGGTAGCCTGGCGCTCGTCCAACGTGCGCCGCCTCTGGGATTCCTGCTCGGCAAAGACCTCAATGCGCGCTTTCTTCACTGTATCGTTATAGAAGCGCTGCTTTTCGTGCGCCGCCACGCGGCTGGCCTCCGCCTCGGTCTTGGCGCCTTCTGCCCTCTTATGGCGCTCGGAGAGCACGCGCTCCATGGGCTTGAAAAAACTCCAGCGCATGAACAAATAGAAAAGAAAAACGATAATGACCGTGGGGACAGCCGCCAGGAACAACTCACCGAGTTGGTTAACGATCTCCACTGATTATGCTAAGGCACCCGACTATGCCCGCCAACTGTCTTCTCCGGAATACCTGAGGTGCACACCCACACCCAAGGACAATTCCCGCCTGGATAAAGGAGTGATTTTATAGCATTGGAGCAGCTTTCGTGCAAGTCCAAGACAGCACTTCGCCGTCACAATTAGGGCAAAATATGAATGGGCTCGACTGTCTCCATGACCAGGTTGGGGTGCCTTTCCAAACTATCTTACCTCTGACTTGCACCCCTTGGCTATCGTCCCCCGGCTGGGGCGCTTGCTGGGGCCAAACCGCGCGCGCTAGAATGAGTCGCTCGAGGGGTTTGGCTGCTCCATTCTGAACGACGCTTGCCCCGCCAGCTTTTTCTATCGCGCAACACACCACAAGGAGAATTGAATGCCCGCGTTTGCCGGCGTGGATTATCTCGACTTCGATTCGCTCCTCAATGATGAAGAGTTGCTGGCGCGGAAGACGGCGCGGCAGTTTGTCGACGAGAACGTCATCCCGATCATCGAAAAACACAATCGCGAAGCGACATTTCCCATGCATCTGGTCCCGAAGCTGGGCGAGTTGGGATTTTTTGGCGCGAGCCTCGAAGGCTACGGCTGCGCCGGAATGTCTAACGTGGCCTACGGCTTGGTGACACAGGAACTCGAGCGCGGCGACTCCGGCCTGCGTAGCTTTGTTTCCGTGCAGAGCGCCCTGGTTATGTATCCCATCCACTCATACGGCTCGCCCGAGCAAAAAGACAAGTGGCTGCCCCGCCTGCAAAGCGGAAAAGCCGTGGGATGCTTCGGGCTCACCGAGCCGCAATTTGGCTCCAATCCTAGCGGCATGCTGACGCGCGCGGTGAAGAGCGGCGACCGCTACGTCCTGAACGGCGAAAAAATGTGGATCACCAACGGATCGATCGCCGACGTCGCGCTCATCTGGGCGAAATGCGAAGATGAAAAAATTCGCGGTTTCCTGGTGGAAAAAGGCACGAAAGGATTCAAGGCCTGGGACGTGCATGGAAAGCTATCGCTGCGCGCTTCGGTCACTTCCGGCCTCGCGATGAACGATTGCGAAATTCCCGCGGAGAATGTGCTTCCCGGCGTGTCCGGATTGAAAGGCCCGCTCAGTTGCCTGACGCAGGCGCGCTACGGCATCGGCTGGGGAGCGATCGGCGCCGCGATGGCTTGCTACGATACGGCTCTGCAATATGCAAAAACGCGCAAGCAGTTTCAGAACAAGCCCATCGCATCACACCAATTGGTGCAGGACAAGCTGGTCTTCATGATCACGGAAATTTCCAAGGCGCAGCTCCTGGCGCTGCATATCGGCCGGCGAAAGGACAAGAATCTCGTCGATCCGGCGCACGTCTCCATGCTGAAGATGAACAACGTTTGGATGGCGATGGAAACGGCGCGGAAGGCGCGCGACATTCTGGGCGCCAACGGCATCGTGGACGACTACTGCATCATGCGGCACATGAACAACCTCGAATCGGTCTACACCTACGAGGGAACGCACGACATTCATCGCCTGGTGATCGGCGAGCGCATTACCGGCATACCCGCGTATTTTTGAGTTTGAGGAGGACCAGATGTTTCGCAACGGCGGCAGTTCCGCGCACGTCCTTCCGTTCCTCTGGCACGCTATTTTCCTGGCGGCTTTCTTGCTTACGGCTGTTGTCGCGCCGGCGTCATCCCAGGAAAAACCAAAAATCCGCACCATCACCGCGTTCCTGCGCCTGGATCCTGGCCAGTACAAGCAACAGGTCACGGATACGTTGACGATGCTGCGCAACGCCAAGGCCCGCTACGGACTCGCGGGCTACGAAGTGCAAACTATCCGCATCACCACGCAGCCGTTTCCGGAATACACGCACGGTATGACGAAAGAGGCGGCTCTCTCATTTTTTCGCGATCTCGACGCACTCGCCAAACAGGAGAATGTCTCGATCGCCATCGGCCCCGCCTTGATGAACGACAAAGACGACCCCGCGCAAGCGGAACTACTCCAGGAAATTTTGGGACAGAGCAGCAACCTGTACGGAAGCATTGTCGTAGCCGGAAGCGACGGCATCCACTGGAAAGCCGTCCACACCGCGGCGGAAACCATAAAATATCTCGAGGACCACGGAGACAAAGGCCCCGGCAATTTTCGCTTCGCGGCCATTGCAAATGTCCCGGCGTACACGCCGTTTTACCCGGCTTCGTATCACCAGGGACTCGGGCGGCAATTTGCAATCGCCCTCGAATCCGCGAACGTGGTCGCCGCGGTGATGGCCGTCCAGCGCGACACCGAAGTGACGCGCCAGACCTTGATTTCCGAGTTGGGCAGGTACGCGCGCTCCATAGAAGATATCGCCGGCAAGATCGATCAGGATACCGGCTGGACGTACATGGGCCTCGACCTTTCTCCCGCCCCAATGAAATATGCATCGATCGCGTCGGCAACGGCCGGATTTACGGGTGGAAGATTCGGCACGAGCGGCACGCTGACTGCTGTGGCAACGATTACCTCTGCGCTCCGCGACATTGCTGTGAAAAAGGTGGGCTACAACGGCGTGATGATGCCAGTGATGGAAGACACGCGCCTCGCGCAAATGTGGGGCGAGGGCGCGCTGACGATGGACCAACTCCTCGCCTACTCCGCCGTCTGCGGCACCGGCCTCGACACGATCCCCTTGCCTGGAGACGTGTCGACGCAGCAATTGGAACGAATCATTGGCGACGTCGCCACTCTTTCCATGAAGCTATCGAAACCGCTCAGCGCGCGCCTATTGCCTGTGGCAGGTGCAAAACCGGGAGACCAAACCACATTCGATGATCCGAACCTGGTGAACACAGTTATCCAGCCGCTGCCATGACAGCGCTGCTTGAATTGGTTTTACAACAGGTACCACGACACGCAGGAACTGCCAAACGCCGCGCAAGTCAAATCAGAAATACCAAATTGTGGGTTGGGAATTCTTAAGGAAAACTGTAGTTTCATCACTTTTTATTTTTGCGTGCTTTCGATCGAGTACCCGCAGGCGCTTTTCTCTTCAATTTGATCTGATTGTACTCAACGGCGGCCCGGACGAGATTTTTTAGAGCACGCTCATTGATCTCATCGCCCTCGAAAATATCGATCGCACGCCACGCGTTGCCTCCGAGGCCCGCGTTGAAGAGCTTGTTAGGATCCGGGAGGCGCGCCCCGTTGGAAAAGGTGATCTTCACCTTATCTTTGTGGGCGTTGGCGACCGCGATCATTCCGTCGCGGGACCACACAGGACTTCCCATCCACTTCCATTCCTCGATGATCTCCGGGTCGGCCTCAAGGATACTCTTGCGGATGCTGGCGAGCGTTTTGCCACGCCAGTCTGTGAGTCCTGCGATCAGCTCGTCAATACGTTCCGAAGGATTCATTGGATCTTTATGCCTCCAATTCTTGTCCCGTTTTCATGCGAGATTTTGATTGGATAACCTCTCCCTCCTTCAAGGCTTCGGGGCGTTAGGCGTCCAGCCGGGGGTCTCAACGCCGAACTGCTTGGCATACTCCGCGTGCAACCGCTGCCAGCCGCCGAACTTCATCGCCTCGGGACCTACGATGCGGCCGATGGGAGTTCCGCTGAGAAGGCGATCCAAAACATCGAAACAAATGTGCCACCCCGCAGCACCCATTGATATGAAGGGGCGACCGATGTTGGTCCACAGCGTCAGGCGCGTGCCGCCGCCAAGGGGTTCGAGTTCCCATCGCATATCGAAGTCACCCCATTTGTACTTAAGCACCTTGGGAGCCTCAGCTCGCGTCACTTTTGTTTCGGTAACGTGCGCCGTGGGCGCTCCCACCGTGGTGAGCTTCACCGTTGTTCCAACCGCGCCCAGACTCCCATCGGCGTTGAAGGGCGCCCACTCGCGAAGATGCGCCGGGTCGGTCAGCGCCTGCCAGACTTTTTCCGGCGAGTGGCGCAGTTCTCTGACGAGAACGAGCGTCCACCTTTCTCCGTCCTTTCGTATGTGCGCCCCGCTGGCGGGACCCGGTTCGTACCGTTGGCGATCAGTCATCTTCGTTTCCTTGTCTTCTTTGGCGTTGGCGTGGGTTGATCCACGCGGTCGAGGTGGCGTTCGAGAGCATCCACGTGAACGGACCAGAACCGGCGGAACGGAGCCAGCCAGTCATCGACCTCCTGAAATGGCTCAGGTTTCAGCCGGTAGAGACGGCGCTGCGCGTCCACTGTGGATTCCACGAAACCGGCGTCGCGCAACACGCGCAGGTGCTTGGACACGGTCGGCTGCGGCATACGAAGCCGGCGCTCGATCTCTCCCACCGACTGTTGTGAGGAGACTAGGAGGCTCAGGATCGCGCGGCGGTTCGGCTCCGCGATGATTTCGAACACGGATTCCATGCTCCTCGTATACTCCACAGAGCATATACGTGTCAAGGTATATTCAAGCAGGGCCCCCAGGCAACGGTTCCAGCCGGGGAGCGCGGAGGCACGATCGGTTGCGTTTTTGACGGGTGCGATTCAGAGCACCGCGCGGTCCGGCGCTTCAACGGTCCAGCCTCAAGAGGATGGGGTCGAGAAGAAATCATCGACAAGGAAGGGCCGGCCTCCTAGAATTTCTCGATCGTGGACTACACCGTCCAAATCCAGCAATTCCCCGGCAGGCCCCTGGCCATCGTTCGACGCCGAGCGAGTCTGCAGCAGCTTTCGCAGGTCATTCCGCAGGCGTGCGGCGAGGTTTGGAGCGCCATTCGCGCCCATGGCGTCAAGGGCGCCGGGCGACACGTCGCCGTTTATCTCGACAATGAAATAAATCTCGAGATCGGCGTGGAACTCGACTCTCCAGTGGCAGCCATGGGCGGCGTGATTCCTTCGATGCTTCCTTCTGGGACTGTCGCTACAACCACGCATCTGGGCCCCTACAAGGGCCTCGGCAAAGCGCACCAAGCAGTGATCGATTGGTGCAATTCTCGCGGCCACGAGCTCGTTCGGCCCTGCTGGGAAACCTACGGCCACTGGGTCGATGAGTGGAACAAGGATCCGAGCAAGATTCGCACCGATGTGTTTTATCTGCTGAAAACCGGCCATTAACCAAAACCGCGCCGGGACTCCGCGAGACGCATCGTGCAACGGTCCAAAACTAGGCCCAGGTGTTCAGCGGCTTTCCCGTTTCCAGGAAAGACTTCGGGCTCGATAGCACGCGCGGCCATCCGTTGGATATTTTGCGCAGCATGTCGGAACCGGGCTTGAATTCATTGTGCGTGACGGTCAAGCGCACCATGTCGCCAACCTTCTCGATATCCATCGCGACACGCGTGTGCTTACCTTTGTCCGAGGCGTCCGCAGGATCGGCCCAGGTCAGCACGAGCCGCCGGGGCGGACGCATTCGACGACCAGGCCCACGAGATCGACCGTGCGGGCCGCGTCGAACCGGCGATGCTCCCATTTCGAGCCGGGCTTCCAGTCGGACACGTTTTCGCGGCCCCAGTATTGCCGCGTCATTTCGCCGTCGAGCAGCGCCTTCCACACTTTTTCAGGCGTCGCGGCGATGTAGATGACGTACACGAACTTTTCATCGTTCATGATTTTTTCCTTCCAGTTTGTTCTTGAGCTCGTGCAGCGCGCGCAAACGCTGGCGCTCGAACTTCCTGATCCAGCGCTCGTAGATTTCGTGAATTGGAACCGGATTGAAGTAATGGAGCTTTTCGCGTCCCTGCCACTGCACGGCGACGAGATTGGCCTCTTCGAGGAGATCAAGGTGTTGCGTGACCGCCTGCCGGGTCATGTCCAGCCCCTTGCAAAGTTCGCCGAGTGTCTGGCCGCTCCTCGCGTGCAAGCGGTCGAGCAGTTCCCTGCGGCTCGGATCGGCCAGGACCTTGAAAACTTTGTCGATTTCCTTCTCACGGTTGGCCGCGCGGTGAGGCAGGTTCGTATGCACCCAGTTCATGGCGGGAGTTTATGCAAGTAAATCCTTGCATGTCAAGCGGGGAATTTTTCGCCCTCTGACGAGGCGCGCCGTGTCCCTCTCATCGGCGACGGTTCGCGCTGGCGCTTCTTACGCTATGCCCTGATGTTGATATTGTTCGTCGCTGACTTTCTCCATCCAGTCGACAACCTTGCCGTCCTTCTTTTCCTGGATGGCGATGTGCGTCATCGCCGTGTTCGGCGCGGCCCCGTGCCAGTGTTTTTCGCCGGGCGCGAACCAGACTACATCGCCCGGGCGAATTTCCTCGACGGGCCCGCCCCAACGCTGCGCCCGTCCACATCCGGCCGTTACGATCAGAGTCTGGCCGAGCGGATGCGTGTGCCATGCGGTCCGCGCGCCCGGCTCGAAAGTCACGCTGGCGCCCTGAACAAACGCCGGATCGGGCGCCTGAAAAAGCGGATCGATCCGTACCGTGCCGGTGAACCAGTCAGCCGGCCCCTTCGCGGAAGGTTGCGAGCCGGCTCTTTTGATTTCCATTTTCTGAACTCCTTCAGTTGAACCTGATCTCTTACTTTCCAAACCGCTCGAAGCGATACGCCAGTTCCGGTCCGCCTTCCCCTTCGTATGCAAGTTGAGCGACAAGCAGCGCGAAGGGCTCGGTGTACCGCGCGATCTTTAGCGGCCCGGCATCGATGGGATCAAAACCCGCGTCGCGGATCAGTTCAGCGGCGACGTTTTTGCCTCTCTCGTCATCGCCGCAGTACACGAGGCTCGGACGGGTCGTCTTCCGCCGGGCTTCATACACGCCAAAAAGAACTTCGCTCGGCACGGTGTTGAAGGCGCAGACGACACTAGCCTGTGGAACTTTTTTCGCAAGCTCTTCCGCTCCTGACGAGGTATTGGCCACAATGAGTTTTGTATTGCCGGCATCCATCGGCAGCGAACAGGTCACGATCACCTTGCCCGACAAATCGCCCGCCTGTTTCAACACGTCGTCGATTCGCAACCAGTGCACGGCGAGCAATAGCGCATCCGCTCCCTGCGCGGCCTCGCGCGGCGTGCCGGCCCGTGCCTTGGCTTTGGCGTCCCGCGCGAGCTGATTCAGCTTTTCGTTGTTTCGCGCGTAGCTGAATACCACCTCATGCCCGGCTCGCGCAAAGATCGTCCCGAGTTTGCCGCCCATCAAGCCCGAACCCAGAATGCCCACTCGCATGCCGTCTCTTCCTTTCACAGCCCGGTCATTTTCTCCAGGCGTTCCGGGTACCGGGAGCCTTCCACCTTGATCTGCGCCGCAGCGGCATCGATGTCGCGCAGATCTTCGGGCGTAAGTTGGATCGACACCGCGCCGATGTTCTCTTCGAGGCGGTTTAGTTTCGTCGTCCCCGGGATCGGCACGATCCATGGCTTTTGCGCGAGCAGCCAGGCGAGTGCGATCTGAGCGGGCGTTGCCTTCTTTCGCTGCGCAATGCTGCCGAGCAGGTCGATCAGCGCCTGATTCGTTTTGAGAGCCTCCGGCGTAAAGCGCGGCAGGGTGCTGCGGAAATCTGAGCTGTCGAATTTTGCATTTTCGTCGATCTTGCCCGTCAGGAAACCTTTCCCAAGCGGGCTATACGGCACGAAACCAATTCCGAGTTCCTCGAGTGTGGGTATCACTTCCTGCTCCGGCTTCCTCCACCACAGCGAGTATTCGCTTTGCAGTGCGGTGAGCGGCTGGACCGCGTGGGCGCGGCGAATCGTTTTTACGCCCGCCTCGGAGAGTCCGAAGTGCTTGACCTTGCCAGCTCGAATCAGTTCCTTCACTGCGCCGGCAACGTCTTCGATCGGCACGTTGGGGTCAACCCGATGCTGATACAGCAGGTCGATGGTCTCCACCTTGAGCCGTTTGAGCGAGCCCTCGACAGCCTCTTTAATGTGCTCCGGGCGACAATTCAAGCCTGCTGCTCCCGGCCGATTATCTCTGCCGCTCAGATCGAACCCAAACTTGGTGGCAATCACCACTTTCCCATGAAATGGAGCGAGGGCCTCGCCCACCAGTTCTTCATTCAGGAACGGTCCATAAACTTCGGCGGTGTCAAAAAACGTAATGCCGCGTTCCACTGCGGCGTGGAGAAGATTGGTCATCTCCTTCTTGTCTTTGGGTGGACCGTAGGAAAAGCTCATTCCCATGCAGCCAAGCCCCATGGCCGACACTTCCAGATTGCTTTTTCCCAGTTTGCGCTTTTGCATCGTTTCTCCTTTCGAGCCGTTAATCTGATCCAGAAGATTAGGCCGATATGTCCCGAGAGCGCCAGCCAATTCAATCGCGAATACAGCTGCTTCTTCGGGCAGCCGCCCATGCCGGATATTCGGATTCTCCGCGCGCCGGGCCGTCCGGCACTGGAGTCGGCCAGTTATCGGTAACGCGTCACCAGATCGTGTTGCGAACACTGGATTTTAGGGCTGGAAAGTTGGCAGGAAAAAATTTCAGCGATTTCCTTTAGGACTGTAGAAATCTGGATCGAGTTCGTTTTTTTAGACGTCTTCTCCGCGTGTTGCGGTTCGGCTAGTGGCTGGTGGCCCCGCTGTCATTTGTGACGATGAGGCTTGAAACATTCACAGGCTCGAAGTCGGATAAGGTGAGACTGGTGAGGCATGCGAGGTCGGTATCGTTCCAGCGCGCGTCGGGCGTGCCGATGAGTCCCCCGCTATCCCCGTTGTCGGCCAGGATAATTCCATAATTTCGGAAAGCGGTGATGATGATGGCCGCTTGCGGACTAGTTGAAGCGCACGAAGGTGCCCCCACCGAAGCTTTAAGCCGATAAATTTCGCCGGCGGGCCCGGACATGGTGCAGCTCACGGGAGGCGACGATTGGGAGATTTGCGACTCCGTGGAAATGCCGGCCCCGCCCGAAGCCGTGCAGCTACCCACGCCGGCAGTTTGCGTGGCAGGCCAGACCCAGTAATTCAGCATATGGTTGAGCGTGAATCGGATGGGATGCTGAATCGTGCCATTCGGTGCAGTAGGCGTACCTGTGCCGATCACCTCGTCCGCATTGGCGAGCAGCGGCCCTACGGGAAGTCCTGCCGCATCGGATGTTCCGTTCCCCTGCGGCGTCAGATTGTTCGAAGAAACGTTCGGCCAGAGCGCGTTCGAGGAATCGGTCCAGGGACCGCCTTGGTAAATGCCCTGCCACATTTCATAAAGCGCAGGGTTGTTCCCGCCGCCCGCCTCGAGGTAGACCAAAACGTGCCTGTCTCCCGTCGAGTTGCTGGTGCCTTCCACAGGAGCGTTCGCAGGAATTGGACCCGACGTGAAATAGG
>Ga0187819_10002224_pt1 | contig 10236 bp, 5 predicted proteins | sample NC_wetland_sal_i_15_FD_132411 | JGI IMG/M metagenome (GOLD analysis project Ga0187819, IMG submission 132411) | Wetland sediment microbial communities from Neuse River Estuary, North Carolina, USA - SO4_4 | ecosystem: Environmental > Aquatic > Freshwater > Wetlands > Sediment | place: USA: North...
CCATGGAAGCAGATTTTTGCCGCCGCGGAATCGGTGGGCGGAGTGGAGTACTACCTGATCGAGCAGGAAGGCAGCCGATATCCGGCATTCGAAACCGCCGAACGGTGCCTGGACAACTGGAAAAAAATGAGGACATAGACGTATGCGCGCGGCACTGGCTCTGTGGATGGTTTTTCCGCTGGCGGCGGCGGCACAGGAAGGCATCTTCGAAGGCCAAGGCGACGTGGGGACGGTGCTGCACAAAGGCTTTGTGGAGTACATGGCGGGCAGCCGAACCTATCGTCTCACCGGCAGCGGCGAGAACGTGTGGGGCACGGCAGATGCCTTTCAATTCGCCTGGAAGAAGATGAGCGGCGATGTTTCCCTTACTGCCGACATCACCTTTCCCAACACGGAAGGCGAAGCGCATAAGAAGGCGATGCTGATGATCCGCCAGAGCCTGGATGCCGACTCCGCCTATGCCGACGCCGCGCTGCACGGCAACGGCCTGACGTCGCTGCAGTCGCGCGACGAGAAGGGCGCGGCCACGCACGAGATTCAGTCGAACGTCTCGGCGCCGCGGCGGCTGCGCATTACCAAAGCGGGCCAGTATTTTTATATGTCGATTGCCGCGGAGGGCGAAGAGCTGCATCCGGCCGGCGGAGCCATGCGCGTGCCGATCGAAGGGCCGTACTATGTCGGGCTCGGCGTGTGCGCGCACAATAAGGACGAAATTGCGAGCGCTGCCTTCAGCAACGTGCAGGTGACGCCGGCGGTGCCGTCCACAGCGTCGCGGAAGCTCTACAGCACGCTCGAAACCATCATGGTAGCTTCCACCGACCGCCGCGTGGTCTACACCGCGCCGGAGCGGCTTGAATCGCCCACCTGGACAACCGACAACATGCTGCTGTTCACGGCCGGAGGCAAACGATACCGCATTCCGGTGGATGGCGGAAAGCCGGAGGAAGTCGCGACTGAGCAACCCGGCGGCGCGCCCGACGGCTCGGAGTCCGAGCGCCGCATTTCGCCGGACGGCCAGCGCGCGGCTTTCCTCGCTCAGGAAGAACAGACGGAAGGCGAAGTCACGCTCCGGATGATCACCCTGGCGAACCAGAGAACCACCGTACTGGCGAAGTTTCGAGCGGTCCCGGGGACAATCAATTTGCCCTCCTGGTCGCCCGACGGAAGGAGACTAGCCTTTGTCAGCTATCAACTTATTCCGTAAGGGAGCGGTTGATTTTCTCCTGGTTGCCTTCGCGGCGTCGGCTTTTGCCCAGACTCCTCCGCAGCGCCCGCCCGCGCCTCCGCCTTACAACTGCGAGCCGTCCAATCCCAACGCCACGCCCGAAGCGCGCGCGCTGCTCAAAACGCTGTGCGCGGTTTCCGGGAAGGGAATTCTGACGGGGCAGCACAACTTTCCCAATCAAAGAGCGCAGGACACCGATAAGATATACGGCATCGCCGGCAAGTATCCCGCCATCTGGGGTTCGGATTTCGGATTCACCGATGGCGAAGATAAAGATTCCATCCTTCACCGCGACCTGATGATTGCGGAAGCCAAAAAGCAGGCTGACGCCGGTTCCATCATTTATTTGTGCTGGCACATGCTGCGGCCCACGGAAGACGAACCCGGCGAGCCCGGCGAAAGCTGGCGCGGCAGCGTACAGGCCAGGCTCACCGACGATCAATGGCAGGAACTGATCACGCCCGACACACCGCTGCACCAACGCTGGGAGAAGTACATCGACACCGCCGCCGGCTATTTGAAGCAGCTTCAGGAAGCGCACATTCCGGTGCTCTGGCGGCCCATGCACGAAAACAACGGCAGCTTCTTCTGGTGGGGTGGACGTCCGGGACCGGCCGGCACCGCGCAGCTCTATCGCGAGGTGTACGCGCGCATGGTGTACGTGCATCACCTCGACAACCTGGTCTGGGTGTGGAACCAGAACGGGCCCGCGCCGATGGGCGAATTCATGAGCTTCTTTCCCGGCTACCGCTGGGTGGACGTGGTCAGCTACGACAACTACCGCGACTTGAGCGACCGCTATTATTACGAAATTCTGGACCTGGCGGACGGCAGGCCGATCGCGTTAGGCGAGGTGGGCCGGCCGCCCTCGGCGGAGGTCCTCAAGGCGCAGCCGAAGTGGACGTTTTTTATGATCTGGGCCGGCATGCTGGACCGGCAGGCGGACGCGATTAAAGAGGCCTACGGCAATCCCTACCTGTTGAGCCGCGGCGCCCCGATTCCGAAAGAATAATCCATGTCACGCACTTCTGTTTTGTTCTTGTTGGGCGCGCTGGCGCTCGAAGCGCAAATCTATACCCGCGGTGTCGGTGTTTATCCGGGCGATCCCAGAGAGGATTTCGCCGCGGTGCTGGTTCCGGATACGCAAACGTATCGCAACCTGGCGCTCCATCGGCCGGCGTACCAATCGAGCGCGTACGACTACAACCTCACGGCGCAGCTCATCACCGATGGCATCAAAGACACTCGCCTGCCGCGGTGGGTTTCGGTTTCCACTAGCGAGCAGGGCGTGCTGAAGAAACAGGATCGGGAGCATCTACTCGATCACAACGACTTCACGGCGGTGGTGCTGAACGGCACAAGCGGCTGGATCGAGCTCGATCTGCTGGGCGGCGACGCGCCGCTCGAAGTGGACAGCATCGAGCTCACGGGATTGCGGGTGATCGCGGATGCGAACAAGGATGCGGGCTGGCAGGTGGTAGTATCGGGTTCCGATGACGGCCAGGCGTGGACGGAGTTGGGCCGCACGGTGAGTGCGGAACGGCCGCCCGCCGGATTCCGCGGCTTTGCCATGGCCGGCACGCCATCGTATACGCCGGGAACTCGCGTGACGTTGAGCGCGCCATCGCACAACCGGCGAATTCGCATCGAGCTATCGGCTCCCAGCGCCGGCCGCTGGACCATCGGCGATGTGATCCTGCGCAACCAAGGCGAGCGCGTGGAGGCGGGCGGGCCGTACCATTTCACCAGCACCTGGATGAGTGCGGGTACGGGCGAAGAATGGGTGTATGTGGATCTGGGCGCGGTTTGCACGTTCGACCGCGTGGCGCTGGCGTGGATCCGGCGGCCGGTGGAGGCCGCGATTCAAGTGTCGGACGATGCTACGGCATGGCGAACCGTCACGCCGCTAACGGCTGACGACCTGAAATTAGAGAAGCCCCAGCACGGCCGCTACGTGCGCGTGCTCATGACCAAAGCCTCCGCGCCGGAAGGGTACATTCTGAGCGAACTGGAAGTCTACGGCCGCGGCGGTCAGGTGCCGCGCGCCAAGCCAGCGCCGGCGGCAAGCGGTGGCAGTTTGCATCTGGCGGCGGGCGCGTGGCGGCTCCAGCGCGATTCGCTGGTGACGGCCGACGGCAAAGCACTGTCGCAGGTGGGATACGCCGATAACGAGTGGATGCCGGCCACCGTTCCCGGCACGGTGCTGTCCAGCTACCTCGATGACGGCGCCATTCCCGACCCCAATTACGGCAACAATCAGCTTGCCATTTCCGATTCGTTCTTCTGGGCGGACTTCTGGTATCGCAATGAATTCGTCGCTCCGGCTCTTGCCGGCTTGCAGCATGCCTGGCTGCATTTCAACGGCATCAACTGGAAGGCGGAGGTCTTTCTCAATGGCGAAGCGTTGGGTAAGATCGACGGCGGATTTCTGCGGGGCAACTTCGATGTGACGGCGCTCATCCGGCCCGGAAAAAAGAATGCACTGGCGGTGCGAATCATTAAGAACGCCACGCCCGGCAGCATCAAAGAAAAAACTTTCGCGCGCCCGGACCTGAACGGCGGCGCGCTGGGGGCCGACAATCCGACCTATCATGCCACCATCGGATGGGACTGGATACCGACCATCCGCGGGCGCGACATCGGCATCTGGAGCGACGTGTTTCTGACCACCGGCGGTCCGGTGACCATCGAGAATCCGCTGGTCACCACTACGCTGCCGCTGCCCGATACCACGCGCGCGGAGGTGGCCATCGAAGCCACGCTGCGCAACAGCGCTACGCAACCTATGGAGGGAACGCTGCGCGGACATTTCGGCGATGCGGCTTTCGAGAAAGCCGTAACGGTGGGAGTGGGCGAGTCGCTCATGGTGAAACTCGATCCACTGCACCTGGACCACCCCAAGCTGTGGTGGCCGAACGGGTACGGCGAGCAGAACCTTTACCCGGTGGAGCTCTCGTTTGTCGTCGACGGGAAGGTTTCCGATACCAAGCGCTTTCAGATCGGCGTGCGGCAGTTCACTTATAGCGAGGATGGCGGCGCGCTGCGCATCTGGGTAAACGGGCGCCGTTTCATCGCGCGCGGCGGCAACTGGGGGTTTCCTGAATCGATGCTGCGCTACCGGGCTCGCGAGTACGATGTGGCCGTGCGCTACCACCAGGACATGAATTTCACCATGATCCGCAACTGGGTGGGGCAGACCGGCGACGAGCCGTTCTACGATGCCTGCGACAAGTACGGCATCGTGGTGTGGCAGGATTTCTGGCTGGCCAATCCGGTGGACGGCCCCAACCCCGACGACAACGCGCTCTTCCTTGCCAACGCCCAAGATTACATTCTGCGGATTCGCAATCATGCCTCGCTGGGGCTTTGGGTGGGCCGCAACGAAGGCAGCCCTCCAGAGCCCATCAACGGCACGCTGAAAACGCTTACGGCGACGCTCGATCCCGGCTCGTATTACATTCCCGATTCGGCCGATGGCGGCGTGAGCGGCCACGGGCCGTATCGCACACAATTTCCGAAATACTATTTCGAGCAGCGGGCCACCACCAAGCTGCACAGCGAGATCGGCATGCCCAACGTGGTGACGCTCGACAGCCTGAAGCAGATGATGCCCGAGCGCGACCGCTGGCCGTTGGGCGACGGCTGGGGCATCCACGATTTCACCTCGACCGGCGCGCAGGGCGCGGCCGCGTGGCTCGACATGATTGACAAGACTTATGGCGGCGCCAAGGACGCGGCCGAGTTCGCAGAGCTTTCGCAGTTCATCGACTACGATGGCTATCGCGCGATGTTCGAGGCGCAGGGGAAGAACCGCATGGGCGTGCTGCTGTGGATGAGCCATCCCTGTTGGCCGTCGTTCGTCTGGCAAACCTACGACTATTATTTCGATCAAAGCGGCGGCTATTTCGGCAGCAAGAAGGGTTCGGAGCCGCTGCATATCCAGTGGAATCCCACTACCGATAGCGTGGAAGTGGTGAACTATAGCGGCGGTAACGCCGGCAGTCTCACGGCGCAGGCGGAGATTCTGAACATGGATGGCTCCCGGCAGTGGGAGAAGACGGCGGCGCTCGATTCGGCGGAAGACAGCGTGCAATCGCCCATCAAGCTGGAATACCCGGCGAGTTTGACCGCGGTGCATTTCATACGCCTAAAGCTGATGCGCGCCGGCCAGACGGTCTCCGAGAATTTCTACCTGCGCGGCACCGAGGAATACAACTTCAAGGCCATCCGCGACCTGCCCAAGGCGGAAGTCACCGCTACGGTCAAAACGGAGCGCCAGGGTTCGCGCTGGGTGCTGACCACGGAATTGAAGAACACCTCGCCTGCGCCGGCCCTGATGGTGCGGTTGAAAGCGGTGCGGGAAAAGAGCGGCGACCGTATTCTTCCCGCCATTTATAGCGACAACTACGTGGCGCTCATGCCGGGCGAGCGGCGCACCATCCGCACGGAGATGGAAGATGCCGATACGCGCGGCGAACGGCCGCGCATCGCGGTGGAAGGTTTCAACGTGGGAAGCCAGGGAGTGAACTGATGCGCACGCTGGTTGGTCTCAGTCTGGCTGGCCGTATGTTGGTTCCAACGGTCCCACCAGCGTCCACAGAATCGCAGCGCAGATCAGCGGCACAATGCCGAAGCCGGCGAAGACCGGAGTGTAGGAGTAGTGGTCCACCGCCCAGCCGGTGAGCAGCGTGAACACCATCCCGCCGAAGCCCGCGCCCATGCTCGCCAGGCCGTAAACCGAGGCGACGGCGCTTTTGGGGAACACGTCCGCCGGAATGGCGAGCATGTTGGCCAGGCTGCCGGTGTAACCCAGCATGGCGATGGAAACCAGCGCGATGGAAAGCCACGCCTGGCCCACCAGCACTGCGGGAATGGCGGAGGTCATCAGCACGGCGAAGAAGGTGACCGCGCCTTTGCGGGCGGCGGTAAGGGAAAGGCCGCGGCGCAGCAGAACGCCGGAGAGCGCGCCGCCCAGCAAGTTACCCGCGCCTGCCACGGCAAACGGAATCCAGGCATAGGCGCCGATTTGCGCCATGTCAAAATGACGCGCGCGCTTCAGGTATTCCGGAAACCAGAAAATATAGAAATACCAGGCGGGGTCCATGAAGACTTTCGAGAGGGTGAAGGCCCAGACAAAGCGCGTGCGGATGAGGTGGCGGAAAGGAATGGATGCGGCCTTGGTTTCGAGGGCCGGCGCCGCAGGGGTGCGGTAAATCGGCCACCAGAAGAGCAGCCAGAGGAATCCAGCGCAGCCCACCATGAGGAATGCGGCGGGCCATCCCATGACGATCAGGATGTAGGCCACCAACGGCGGAGCCAGAATGGCGCCCACGGACGACCCGCTATTAAAAATGCCCGATGCCAGGGCGCGCTCGCGCTCCGGGAACCATTCCGCCACCACCTTGACGCCGCCGGGCCAATTTCCGGCCTCGCCCATTCCCAGCAGGAAACGGAAAACGCCCAGGCTCAGGGCGCCGCGCGCGAGCGCATGCAGCAGCGCCGCCGCGCTCCACCAGGCCATGCACAGCGCATATCCCAGGCGCGTACCCACGCGGTCGATCAGCGGGCCGGAAACGCCGTTCATGATGGTGTAGGCCAGCAGGAATCCGAACAGCACGCGCGAGTACGCGGTGTTCGTCATGTGGAACTGCTCGCGCAGCACCGGCGCGGCCACGGAGAGCGTCTGGCGATCCAGATAGTTGATCACCGTCGCCCAGAAGGCGAGCGAGATCATCAGCCAGCGGCGCGGCGACGGGGTCACGCCAGATCGACCTTGACCGCTTCGTGAATCAGCACGCGCCCCACGCTCACGTCGATCCAGCCCCCGCGCACCGACGACGGCAGGCGCGCACCCTCGCGCAGCAGCGAGACGGCGCGCGCCGTGCGGCCTTCGGGCACGCGGATGCGCACCTGCACGTCCGTCACCGGCAGGAACTCCTCGCGCACGCGCAGATGCTTGTTCTTGTTGCCGGTGTCGGCCAGCAGGTGGAGCAGCAACACGTTGTCCGAAGCCATGAAGTGCGGCATCAGGCCGGGCTGGTCTTCGATTTGATAGGAGCGGCGCGCTGCGAGCCAGGGTGTCACCAGGCCGCCCAGGAACGAGCGCAGCGGCTGCATGCGCGTCTCTTCGTAAACCGCTTCCAGGCTGGAACCGATGTAGATCGTTTCACCCTTGCCATAGGGGCGTTTCACGATCGCCGGGCCGAGGTTGGCGCGATGGCCGCGGTCGATGGTTTCCGCCAGCACATCGCCGGAGGTGGCGCGGAAGCGAAACACTTGCGGGTCTTGCGGAATCTCTTCGCCGCCGGCCAGTTTCAGGTAAAGGTCGGGGATCTCCACTGGCTCCGGCGAGAGAAACTCCGCGCCCAATACATCCGCGAGGCCGAAATTTTTGCGCACGCGGCCGTACTCGTCGGCCACGCTGGTGAGATGCGTCGCCAGCAGTTTACCGCCGCTGCGCACGTATTGGGCGAGCATGGCGCATTGAGCATCGCTCAAACAGACGGCATCGGGCGCATAGATCATCTGGTAGCGCGCCAGCATCTCCGGCGACATCTGCCAATCCAGAAACGGCTCCGAGTCAAACCCATTGGCCTTCAGCGCCTGGTACGCCCCATGCGCGGCGTTTTCGTATGCTTTGCCCACGAAGTGCTTGCCGGAATACCAGTCGATGGTTTGCGTGCCCACCAGGATTCCTGCCTGTGGGCGGCTGCGCACGCTGCGCAGCAGGACATCGTTCTTCTGCTGAAAATCGAAAATTTCCTTGACGTAGCGGCCGCTCGGGTATCCCAGCGGCGGTTGCGGCTGATAGAAGAAGCGCGAGAGGCCCCAATAGACCAGCCCCACGCCCGCGGCCAGCGCGGTGGCTCCATCCAGCAGCAACTCCTGGCTTTCCACCGGGTAGCTGTACCAGCCGCGTACGCGGTCGTCTTTCAGGTGCTCGCGATTGTACTGGGTGTGGGTGCCGACATAGGTCCAGGTCACCTTGCCGGTGGACTGGCCCAACTGCAGATTGAACAGTTTTTCCTCGGGTGTTTCGGCCGCTTCGAACATGAAGCCGTCCACCACGGGGATAGCGTGGCTGCGCCATTCGCGCCGGCGCAGCAGCGACGTGTCGTTGTAGAGCACGGGGACGTCGCGGGTCCTGCGGATCATTTCGCGGATCTCGCGCAGGAATGCAATCGCCACATCCTGCGCCATCCAGTTGGTGTATTGAATCTCGTCCTCGCGGCTGATCTTCTCTTCCTGGTTGGGCACCGGGCGGCCGAACTCCTTCTGGTAGGCCGCTTCGCAATAAGAGCAGTGGCAATAGTTTTTGCTGTTCTGCATGCCCTGGTAAGGACCGTCGAAATACATTACGTCGAACGGGTAATCCAAAACCTCGCGGACCAGGGCTCTGATGACATCGCGCACCGGCGAATTCAGGCAGCCTTCGAAATACTCGGCGTAGCCATAGTGCTCGGTGGTCATGGGACGGCCATCGGCGAACTTCTTGCTCCAGCCGGCATAGCGCGGATCGTTCGCCTCGGTATCCATGAAAGGATGGTTCAGCGGCACGTAGGCCACCGTTTTCAACCCGGCCTGGCGGCACAATTCCAGTGTCTCGCGCATGGGATCGGCCTTCAGTTCGGGATGGACCGGATAGCCGGATTTGGTGGGGAAGTATGCGTAATACGAGGCTGCGGGATAGCGAAGGGAATCGGCATTCAGTTCGCGCGCGATGCTTACGGCCTTCTCCGGCTTATAGTCCAGCGCGGGATAGAACGGCGGATTGTAGGCCTCGGCGATAAGCGTGCGCGCGTTCCGAATCCAATCGTAGGCGGATGCCGGCGCGGGTGCGGGCTCCAGGCGGGATTCGGCAAGGACAAAGCCAGCCGCTTGCAACAGTTCTCGTCGATTAAAGGGATTCATGGAGTTTCCGGTTCTATTTCCCGGGTATCTCTCTTGAATAACACTTACGGATCTTGACAACAAGGGTGCAGCCTTTTAAGTTGGAGGAACGTTAGCGCTCTCGCAGACGCTTTCCTCGCCCATCACCAACCTGGAAGCCAACGACAGCGTGTCGATCGTGCGCGGGCAGCACACGATTCGCGCGGGCGTTTCCGTGATTCGCTATCGCAAGGACCAGAACGGCCGGTCGAATTACGACGGCAGCATCACGTTCAACACCAGCGGCGATCCCAACACCACCGGATATGCGCTCTCGGACGCGCTGCTGGGCAATTTCCAGACCTACACCGAAGCTGCCTACGACCCATGGGCCACTACCGCTACACCGAACCCTCGGTGTTCGTGGACGAAAACTGGAAGGCGTCGCGCAAGCTCACCATCGATCTGGGCTTGCGCTACGAGTACATGATGGCGCTCTACTCCACAGTGAACAACCTCTCCAACTTCGTGCCTTCGCTTTACAATCCGGCGCAAGCGGTGACGGTGACCAGCGCCGGCCTCGTCGTGGCGGGTTCGGGGAACATTTATGACGGCCTCCAGCGCGTGGCTAACGGAATCAATCCCGGCCAGGCATACCTGGTGCCGAATGCCAGCAATCCGGCCGTGCTGGCGGTGCCCGCCGGTGGTCCGCGCGGTATGTATCCCAGCCAGGGAACATGGGCGCCGCGCGTCGGTCTGGCTTATCAACTCGATCAAAAGACTGTACTCCGCGTGGGAGCAGGGCTGTACTACGATCGCATCCAGGGCAATCCCACGATGTATACGCTCAACAACCCGCCCTACGTAGGCAGCGTGCAATATCAATACGGAAACCTGGCGAATATCGCCGGCGGAGCGGCGGTGAGCGCGCCCTGGGGCACGATTCAGGTGATGGACCCGAAACTGAAGATTCCTTATTCCGAGCAGGTCAGCTTCGGCATCCAACGCGAGTTGCCGCTGCACCTGTTCGGCGAAGTGGATTATGTCGGCAGTTTCGGACGCCACCTGCTGACGGAGCCGGATATCAATCAGCCCTCGTGGGTGGTATTAAGCGCGGCGTCCTCCACGGCCAACGAAAACAG
>Ga0187819_10002226_pt1 | contig 10231 bp, 8 predicted proteins | sample NC_wetland_sal_i_15_FD_132411 | JGI IMG/M metagenome (GOLD analysis project Ga0187819, IMG submission 132411) | Wetland sediment microbial communities from Neuse River Estuary, North Carolina, USA - SO4_4 | ecosystem: Environmental > Aquatic > Freshwater > Wetlands > Sediment | place: USA: North...
ACAGAAAAGGTCATCGCCCGCTGGGAGGATTCGCAGTACTCGATAAACCTTGTCCGTGCCAGATTCCTCAACTCTTTTGCGCTTGTCATGTCTTCGAAACGGCTGGATGCGCAAGCTGAGGCTGCCATTGCTGAATCTGTGAAGTTCGAAAAATAAGTGCGTTTTCAGTTTCCGAATTCCTGGAAGAGAACAATCGACAACAACAAGGGCCGCACAGCAGACTTTTGCGAAATGCTAGAATCCTCAGGCAATTCATCCCCCTGTCGCCATCGGTTCGCACCTCGCCCCCATGTTCCTTCCAGTCTTGGCCGACTTGGACCATCGCCCTGCTTAGAAGGAGCACGTTCTGGGCCAGTTTGAGGGACTCTGAATCTCCTAGCCGCGGAGGCCAACAGCATCACCTGCGTCGTTCACGCTGTAAAGGATGCTTTGGCTGTCTGGCGGCAGGTTGAACACCGGCCCTCCGCCCAGCCAGAGAACGCCCTCCAGGCCGATCCCTGGAAATGCATCGCCAGCGACTTCACTGTTGCTGTTTAGCCCGAAAGCTTGCGAAACGCTGTCGTTCGGTCCTGGCAAAGCTTGAATGTTGTACGTGGTCATGAGTCCCTCGTGGGTATCGAAAGTGCAGGCATCATATTCAACTGCGGCGTTTCAGGCCACCCATTGTGTGCTCGGTGTTTATTCGCTCCAGGTGTGGTCAAGCCAGCGCCGGGTCAGAGCGAAAGTAGCATCAAGCCAGTTTTTGCCAGCGCTGTGCACTCCTGTGGGTCTTGTTATGTTAGGGAGCCTTCTGGCAAGCGCGACAGGCCGCCGCGACCAGATGAGAGCGACGGCAAGCACGAAAAGAATCGTGCCGAGAAATATCGCGACACTGATCGCCCAAGCCATGCGCTTGCTCGTGGTCGAAGCGGTTGCCGCCCGCGTCCATCGCGGCGCGAAGCGCGCCGCGCAGCAGCTTGAGACCGATTATAATCCCTGTGTGTTCATCGGCGAACGAATCCGCGCGATCCGCGAAGGGAAGAATCTGTCACAGGGAGATGTGCAAAAACGCTGCGGCTTGCTTCGTGTCTACGTTTCGCGAATCGAGAACAGTCATACGGAACCGTCTGTTGAAACGCTCGAGAAAATCGCACGCGCGCTCGATGTTCGCCTCTATCAATTGTTCTACGAAGGCGAGGAGCGACCTGAGGTACCTCGTCATCTGAAGCGAACGAGAGCGGAAGAAGCGGGTATGACTCGAAACGAAGTCCGCTTCTGGAAGAAGCTCCGCCATCTTCTCGCGCATGAGGGAATCCGACCGGCGGTTCCTCCTTTATATGGCGCAGAAGATGGCGGGACGGTAGGGCGTCGTTTACGGGCGAGGGCTTGCTCTCGGAGCGACGGGAAAAATGAGGCTGCATGATCGACTATGTTTATTGGGTCGTCGACTGCAAAACCGCCGGGTGCGAGAGTCCCATCCTCCTTTACTTCCTTGGGCCGGATAGTCCGTCTGTCCATCACGTCCTGCAGGCGCCCGACACCATCGAAGTGAAGTGTATGTCTTGCCGTCAGACTCACGCGTATCGCCGCGACGAGATCCACACGAAGATCGGGGTGCTGCCTCCCGCAGATTTTGTTCCTCATCCTCTGATTCACCCGAGCACCGGTTAGAAGGGAAACAAGATGCGCCGATACCACCAAGGAATTCCGACCACCGAACCGACTGTCAAAATCACGTGATTTCGGAACCCTCTGGAGGCACGGGCTGGCCGCCACAGAATCAACGAGTTGCCGACCCCTTGCGGGCAGGGCATTCGGAACGATACGCCGAACGATTTCTTCCGGTTGCATGGTCACCGGTCGGCAATTCGCCAGAGCCGTGTGGACGACGCCGAACAATACGAGAACCGCGCCAAGTTCATTGAGAATCATCTTCAGAGTGGCCGTCCAGTATGCGAGAGCGGAAATCGGGGCTCCGGATCGTCTCTGCCCCAAGAGTTCTTGGAATGGGATTTCGATCCTCGATTCTTAAACTGCAGCCGCTGGTCTGCGCAGTCATCATCTGTTCGGCAAGACGCAGAATGCGATCAGCGGCGTAGTCAGCGCTTAGGCCTCGCGCATGGATATTTGAGATCAGATTTCGATTCGCATCCGTGTGAGTCGGGCCCGGACGATAGGCCATATAGGCCGAGAGACTCTCCACCGTTGCGAGTCCTGGTCGCTCGCCGATCAGCAGCACCAGAACTGTGGGACCAAGCAGCTCCCCGATTTCATTAAGGATACCCACACGGCAGTGGCGAATCACAAACGCCTGACCGGTGCTCCACCCTCGCGCGACGGCGGACCGAAAAAGCAGAGGAATCAACACAGGAACCTGCGCAGCCACGGCTGGAACCGACAGTCCATCTCCGATTGCAAATTGAAGATCAGTGCTTCTCGGGCATCGAACCAATATTTCGGCTCGCGACGAATCATCGAAGTGCCGCCCCAGGTCAGGCCGGAGCAGGTATTCCTGTTTGTTCCCGGCTCGTGTTGAAACCTCGAAGAGTCTCCATTGGTCCAGAAAACTCGCACCGAAAATCGCCCGAATGTTCAGCTCCGTGCGGACCGCATCGCGCGCAGCGGCGTGTGATTCGCGCAATTCCATCTGTGTCTTGGTGCCGTAGGCTGCACCCACGCGTCCGACCAGCAGCCGCGCCGGTGTCCGCGCTCGAACCCTTCGCATGACTTCGGGCCAGGTTGGGGGAGTGAGCGCCTCGTCTTGTTGGCCAGCCATTAAGCGATTCCTTCGAGCGATGACTGGAATCCACGCGTGAGCAGCCGTTTCGTGGAGGCATTCAACTCCGCAGGTTGGTTTTCCTGATAGATTCCCATTTCGTGCAACCAGTCCAAAAACTCAGGTGCCGGCCGCAAGTTGAAGATTCTGCGAACGGCCAGCGCGTCATGATAGCTGGTTGACTGATAGTTGAGCATCACATCGTCCGAGCAGGGGACACCCATGAAGTAGTTGCACCCGGCAGCGCCCAGCAGGATCAGAAGGTTGTCAGCGGAGTTTTGGTCCGCCGCCGCATGGTTCGTATAGCAAACGTCGCAGCCCATCGGCAGCCCCAGGAGTTTCCCCATGAAATGATCTTCCAGACCTGCGCGAATGATCTGCCGCTCGTCATAAAGATATTCGGGCCCGATGAAGCCCACCACGCTGTTCACCAGGAACGGATCAAACGCTCGAGCCACTCCATAGGCCCGCGCTTCCAGTGTCAATTGATCCACGCCATGGTGCGCCTCCGCTGAAAGCGCGCTACCCTGGCCCGTCTCGAAGTACATAACGTTCTCGCCTTTCCACGGCACGTCCCGGCCGCGATGATGATCGAGAACACGTTCGCGGCCTTCCGTTAGCATGGAAAGTGTGATCCCAAAGCTTTCATTCGCCGCCTCCGTCCCGGCAACGGATTGAAATAGCAAATCGACCGGTGCGCCGCGCTCCAGTGCGGCCAGTTGGGTTGTGACGTGTGCCAGGCAGCAGGTCTGCGTTGGAACGCGATACGCACTCACTAGGCGCTCGAGGGCGCGCAGAATCGAGCAAACCGTTTCATAAGAATCCGACGCTGGATTTACTCCAATCACTGCATCGCCGCACCCGTAGAGCAGCCCTTCGAAGGTCGCCAGCAGAATACCGCCGGGATCATCAACGGGGTGGTTCGGCTGTATCCGGATGCCCAGTACTCCACGCTCGCCCATCGTGTTCCGGCAGTGGGTGACATTTCGGATCTTCGCTGCGGCCAAGATCAAGTCCTTATTACTCATGATCTTCGCCGCTGCCGCAGCGATCTCGGGAATGATCGCACGCTGAATCCGTTTCAGTTCCACCTCACCGGTGGCGTCATCAAGGATGTACTCCCGAAACGCGCCCACGGTCATGCCCTTAATCGATTGAAAGTTCTCCGCATCGCGCGTATCGAGGATCAGCTGGCTGACGTCGTCATCGTCTGGCTCTATCAAAGGCTGACGAAGAATCTCATCGAGCGTCAGCTCTGCCAGCCGGCGCTTCGCCGCTACTCGCTCCCCATCGGAACGAGCGGCGAGGCCTGCCAACTGATCCCCGGACTTCTCTTCATTCGCTTTCGCGAATAATTCCCGAAGATCCGCAAATACAAAAGTCTCATGCAATGGAGCCATCCCGGAACGTCCCTTTGTTCGAACGTACCACCCCTGGCGGGGCAAAGGGAATGTTAGAGTTCAACGGGTATCTAGCCAACGTCTGGCGATCTCCTGAACCTGAGACTCGGGAGTTAGGGCGGCAGGAAAACCTGAAAAAGCAGATGCCTCACCATGCATCCTCCTCACCCAGAGCGCTGGATACGCTGCGGATGGGACCGTAATTGGGGCGAGTTCGTCGAAATCCCGACGTGCTGAGTGATAACCCGAACGAGACCACGTCACGCGTTCCCCTTGATCCATCAGCGAGCGGGTCTCACAATCAGGACAAATCATGAAGTCCCGACTATGGTTCGTCGCCGCTTTGTTCCTGGTCGCCGCAACCCTCGGAGCCGCTCAAGAGAAACGTGACCCTGCGGCAAAAGTCCTTGCGCTTGAGGAAAGTGGAACGATGCCTATAAGCGCAGCGATATCGCCGCCTTCAACACTCTGCTCGCAGACGACTTCATCATCACGGTTGAAGACGGCACCACGTACAGCAAGGTTGGATACATCGCTCACTTAGGCGGCCCAACCGAACACGTCGAAGTCTCGCAGATGTCCGATCTCAAAGTGCACGTGCATGGAAAGGTGGCCGTAGTGACGGGAGCGTACCACGAAGCAGGAACATCGAAACGAAGACGCTACGAGTACCGCGACCGTTTCACCGATGTATGGATGCACGGCGAAGCTGGCTGGCAGCTCATCGCTTCGTACTACGCCATCCCAGAGAAGGAATGAAGCAGCCAAGACGGCGCTAGCCGCTACTGCAGAGTCAGTTGGCCAGCACCGACATGCGCCACGAGTTTGTACTTCCCAGTTCCAGACTTGTGGAACGAGCGGAACAGGCCGCTATGAGATTCACCGAACGGCTCGGCATCGATCTCCCCAGAGGTCACCGAAGCTGCCACTTGCACGTACTCGGCTGGATTGCCAACGGCAATTCTTAGCTCTCCTGCATGAAGCTCGATGTCCTTATCGCCTGTGATGTCCTTCACTTCAACTTCCCCAGCTGGAATACGAACAAAGAGATTCGCGTTTCTCGGCACCTGAACTGCGATAGTCAAGTTGTTGTGAGGGCCGCCACTGATGTGCAGTTCTCCGGAATCATTGGAGCGCTCGAAACGGGCTGTTATGTTCGTTGCGTGGCTGCCCTCTGTGCCTCCGACGTGAACGGCAATCTTATTTTCATCACTTCCGACAATCCGAATCTCTGCCGAGCGAATATGCAGGCTGAGGTTTCCGCCCGAAGGGAATTCGGTTTCGAAGGGATGGTGCGAAAGATCGTCGATTTCGACTTTGCTCTGGGCAAAGCCCGACAGCGCCAGCAACAGAACGGCTGACCAAAAGCCAATCATGTAGCGCATCGACACCTCCAAAGTTCTCCGAGTCAAAATACGCAAGCGCCGCAGCGGAGGTTCCAGGGCACCTGGGTGGCCGACTCCACCCAACTCCTGGTTCGCGGCTAGGCTGCAGTTTCAGGCAATCCACATCTTTCACTAACGATATCGCAAAAATCGAGCCGATGAAGCTGATCACGCTCGTCCCGCCGTTCGGTGGGGACCTCCTTTGCCTCACCGAGGACGCAGGACGCATTCTCGGTCTGATGCGTTGTTGGCCGGATCATACGCCCGGCCTGCGGGCGTTCAAGGCCGAGCTCACAGGTGGCGAAGCGAAGAGCGAGGTCGACCGAGAGTGCGAGCTGCCGACACCGGATTCCGGCGGGTGTAGAATGCCTCAACGAGTAGGAACGCTTCCCTCACAAGGAACGCCCATGGGACCAGCCGATCTGCAGCGATACAAGAAACTATTGTTGGAAAAGCAGCGGGAGTTGTTGTTTGTGAAGCCCGACGCCGAGACTCGCGTACCAAGAGCCGGAGGCTCTGAAGCCGATCTCATTGACCAAGCGAATGCCGACGCTGAAGCGGATCTGCAAATCCGCTTGCATGAAACCGACAGGCGGCTTTTGTGGGCCATCGAAGAGGCATTCGCTCGGATGAGGCAGGGCACGTATGGCGTCTGTATGATCTGTGAGCAACCGATCTCCAGGGCGCGTCTCGAAGCCGTGCCGTGGACGCGCCATTGCCGCGACTGCAAGGAGCAGGAGCACCCCGCCGCCTAAACCCTCGATCAGCGCAGCAGTCGGCCTTGTCTCAACAGAAGGAACATCGAAATTCCCCAGCCAAACGCGCGGCAGCAACGAAACCCCGCCAATTTCCGAGGCCTACACTTATGCCTCTCGAAAATCTCGAACTCTCTGAGTGGATGGGGGTTATATTTCTTTCATAAGTCTCGCCGATGGAACTTCTCTCGCCACACTCCTCGCAACTTTGTCCTCGATCTTCCGTTCGCGTGCTGCCCTTAGCTCGAGAACTTGGCTCTGCGCCACCCAATCGGCGTGCTTCAGAGGTCCGCAAGGAAACGCCCGAAATTGACCTCCGAGGACCGCCTGTTGTGGATCTGTCTGTACCGCCTCTGGCCTGACTGGCGCTCGGCGCTGGCCATTGTCAAGCCAGAAACCGTCGTGGCTTGGCATCGTGCGGGCTTTCGTTTGTTCTGGACCTGGAAGGTGTGGCGCGGCCAATCCGGGCGACGTGTCATTTCGCTCGAGGTCCGAGATCTGATCCGACATGCCCAGCAACTGCTCCCCATCGATATTCGGGAGGGAGTACATGCAGACACCCTGTCGCCACCGGGTGCTGCCGAGCGTGAGCAGGCCAGCGAGCCCAAGGCCCCGATCATACCTAAGCAGGTTGTCCAATTTTAGAGGGGAGCACTACAGATGCCTCTCTTTCCGTCCCCTGACAATAATTGAAGTAACGCAAAGGACAACTCTTGCATGGCCCCGTTGCATATTAGGCTCCCCTAGACTGCGCGTCGGGAGTTCGACTCTCCCCAACCCCACCATCTAACCCTTTCTGTTGGTATCGCTTGCGAATTTTCGAAAACGAGCCGAGATTTGAGTTGTTGCAAGATCGTTGCAAGTTTCGCCGATTCCGTGGGCACCAGCGGACTCAAAAGATGATCAAGGCACACCACGGGCTTGAAAGCATGTCCCGCGATTCGCAGGTTGGAGCGTCAGACTCAAGCCATTGTTGCGTGCAAGCGCCACAGAATGGGCCTGAAGCCTAGAGAAGAACTCTGAGCCGCGAGAACTACTCATGGCGTAGAGCGACAAGAGGATCGACGCGTGTTGCCCGGCGCGCGGGCGCGTAACACGCCAGCACGCTCACGAAGGCGAGAAGAATCGACACGCCCGCGAGGATTCCTGGATCCGTGGGCGTCACGTCGTAAAGCAATCCCGCCATGGCGCGCGTCAGCGCGACCGTACCGCACAATCCGCACGCCACACCCACGAGCGCAACCCAAGTTCCGTGTCCGACGATCAAGTGAAACACGTCCTTCCGCTGTGCTCCCAGGGCCAGCCGAATGCCGATTTCGTGGACGCGGCGGGTGACGGCGTAAGCCATCACGCCGTAAATTCCAATCATTGCCAAACCCAACGCGAGAATCGCAAACAGGCTCATGAGCAGGGTGTACGAGCGCGTTTCCGCGGAATCCTCACGCATGCGTTCATCGATGGTTGCGATGTTGTAGACGGGGATTTCGGCGTCGATCTTTTGCATCGCATCACGGAGCGACGCGATCATCGTTTCCGGTGCCGCGTGGGTGCGCACGATCACGCTCATGTTCATGATCGCTTCGCTTTGCAGTAGCGGTCCGTAGAAGACGGGCTGCGCGTCCGGATCCTGCCGCAGCGATTCGAACTTGATGTTTCCGACGACGCCCACCACTTCCATCCACGCTTGTGTTGAATCTGCCGGACCATACTTGATGCGTTTGCCGATCGGATTTTCGCCAGGCCAGAACCGCCGAGCAAAGGCTTCGCTCACCATCACGACACGCGGCGCGTCAGGTGCATCGCGCATGGAGAAATCACGGCCAGCCAGGAGCGGAATGCCCATCGTCCGAAAATAGTTCGGACCAACCTCTTGGTAGTAGACCGAATCTTGTTCGGTCGGGGAAACGGGCACGTGTCCTTCGAGCGTGAAACCTCGCGAAAACCCGCCCCACACAAATGGGTCGATGAACGTGATGGCCGCGGATTCGACGCCTGGCACCACCGCGACTCGCTCGGCTAACTGCGGGCCAAAACGCGCGCGTGTGTTTGCATCGAGCCCTTTGGGGACGTAGAACCGCATCGTCAGCAGGTGATCCGGTCGAAATCCGGGATTGACGCCGAGCAGCCGTGTCAGGCTTTTGATCAGCAAGCCCGCTCCCGCAAGCAGAACCAGCGCCATGGCGATCTCGGTGACCACAAAGGCCGTTCCGACCTTGCGTCCGCGAACACCGGCGCTGCCTTTTGCGCCCTCCTTCAGGCTACCGCTCAAGCTGTCGCGTCCTGCGTTCCACGCGGGAATCAAACCGAGGATTACGCCTGTGCCAATGGTGAGCATGCACGTGAAGATCAGCACTCCGCCATCCAGCCGAACCTGGGTGAATGATGGAAACGAAACGGGGAGGATCGAGACCAGCAAGCCGAGGCTCGACTTAGCCAGCAGAAGTCCTGCCGCCGCGCCCGCGAACGACAGCAGCAGCGCCTCCGCAACGAATTGCCGGATCACGCGTCTTCGTCCCGCGCCCAGGGACATTCGGATGGCGATTTCGCGGTCGCGATAGGCCGCGCGCGTCAGAACCAGACTCGCCACGTTGGCGCAACCGATCAGCAGCACGAAGCCGACGGCTCCGAATAAAACGTAAAGTGGCGAACGGAAGTTGCGGACATAGACGTCCTTCGCCGCAAGAACAGTGGCACTGCGGTCCTGATTCTCGGTCGGGTAGGCGGCCGACAGCCGGTCACCGATCGTTCGCATTTCGGTTCGGGCCCGCGCGAGGGAGACGCCCGGCTTCAACACGGCGAACGCTTTGAGCCAGTGCACGCCGCGATTGTGCAGAAAATCGAACTTCGCCACCTCCGGCCAAGCGGCGTCACGCATCATCACCGGAATCCACGCCTCCGCCGAATCCGACAGCCCGACGAAACCTTTGGGCAGAACGCCCACGATCGTGAGATTCGCGTTGTTCAGCGTGATCTGTTTACCTACAATGTTCGGGTCCGACCCGAACCGGCGCTGCCACAAGCCGTAGCCGATCAGCGCGACGGCGTCTTTCATCGGCGTCTGATTTTCTTTGGGAAGAAAGACGCGGCCTTTCATGGCGGCGATGCCGAGAATCTCGAAATAATTTTCGGTTACTTCTTCGCCGAAAATGCGCTCGGGGTGGTCGGAGCCGCTCACGATAAACTCCGCGTCGCTGTATGCCGCCATTTTCTTGAACACGGTGTTCTGCGCCTGCCAATCGCGGAAACTCACCAACGAGACCGGGTTCGTTCCCTGATTCTTCAACGTCTCCCGCACCATCACGAGCCGGTCGGCGTTTTGGAAAGGAAGTGCTCGCAGAAGAACTGCTTTCACGACGCTGAAGATGGCGGCGTTGGCTCCGATAGCAAGCGCAAGCGTGAGAATGGCGACGAAGGTAAAGCCAGGACTCTTCGCGAGAACGCGGAGGGCGTAGCGGACATCCTGGCGTAGGTCAGTCAGGAATGAGAATTGGCCGTGCCTCGCGACGTCTCGATCTTCGGCTCGATGCTGCAGGGTGGTCATGGATGATTCCCTCCCGTGCTGCGTGCGTACCATCTCGTTCGCTAGCGCCGCCCAATCGGCCACATGCTGCATAGCGGCGGCTTCGGCTTGCGGCGGGTTCAAGCCCAGTCGCAGTGCCTCCGCATAAGCTTCCTCGAGTTGCTCCGCAAGATCTTCGATGATTTCGCCTTCGCGTTCAGGCTGTAGATCCGACAGACGAAGATTCTGCCGGACGTATTGCACCCAATCAGGCATGGCCGGGCCTTATGATGTGATTGATCGTCAGGACAAATTCATCCCAGGCGCTTCGCTGTGCGGTGAGGAATTTGCGGCCGGCGGGCGTCAAGCGGTAAAACCTACGCCGGCGCTCTCCGGCCTTTTCCACCCAGCGGCCGGCGATCAAGCTTCGATCTTCG
>Ga0187819_10002227_pt1 | contig 10229 bp, 8 predicted proteins | sample NC_wetland_sal_i_15_FD_132411 | JGI IMG/M metagenome (GOLD analysis project Ga0187819, IMG submission 132411) | Wetland sediment microbial communities from Neuse River Estuary, North Carolina, USA - SO4_4 | ecosystem: Environmental > Aquatic > Freshwater > Wetlands > Sediment | place: USA: North...
CCAAGCTGGCCTGGAACTACATCTACAGCTCCACCCCGAACCTGATCGGCGAGCAGGCCACGGACTTCGCGTCCAAGGCCAGGCAGGCCGGCATCACCATCACGCTGTCGAGCAGCAACTTCAACTACATGATCGCCAACTACCTGGACCCGTCCGCGCCAGCGAACGAGAACAAGTGGGCCATGGAGGACTTCGGCGGCTCCACGGACGAGCCGTACGCGACCACCTTCGGGCTGTTCAACACCGGCGGGCCCGCGCAGGTCGGCGACTACAGCAACCCGACCGCCGACTCCCTGATCAACGCCTCGATCGCGGGCGGCGACCCGGCGGCGGTCAAGAACGAGGCGTCGTTCCTGACCGAGAACCAGCCCGTGCAATTCCAGCCCGTCATCGATTACATCTGGGCCTGGAAGAACACGCTGTCCGCGACGATGCCCCAGGCCTGGGAAAACCTGACCCAGTACTACGCCACGCCGGAGTACTGGTACTTCAACTAAGTAACCGTCCGCTCGACTGCCCTGGTCTCCGGTCATCCCGGAGACCAGGGCACTTCATTGGGTGGCCAATGGCCGGCGCATCGGCAAAAAGTCACGCTTAGTAGTCGCGACTCCGGGGTATATCGCTCCCGGTGCCGGAGTGGCGCGCGCGGAGGCTCGCCGACGATCTTGGCGAGGTCGGCCGATGCGGACGGAGATTCTGCGGCGCGACGCCGCTTCCGCGGCAATCCTTCACCTCGCCGAGGTCGGCCAGGTGAAGGGCGTCAGGATAGACGAAGATTACACAACTGTATAGATCTGGAAATGTCCGAATGTCAGCTATGGCATCGCGGGAAGCTGCGGCCAGGGGATTGATGGCAAGTTGTGACTTTATTGCCGAGAGATCGATGCAATCTGGATCTTACGCTTCCGCTAACTCATGACACCGGTAGCTGACCGGTCGGCCCGCCATGGGCCGGCCCGGATGCGCCGGGGGATACGGGCCGTAACCGGTAAGGGGACTGCGACCCAGAGCCCCGCGACGGTGCCGGAGCGGATCACCGGCGAACTTCGAGAGAGAGAAGGGCGACAAGCTCATGACCCCAGGACGGACCATCGGCGCCGACACCGCAGGGAGGGAGGGCCGATGATGAGATTCCGGAGTAAGGCTGCCGGAGGGCTACTGGTAGCGGTAGCCACCATCACCGCGCTTGGCGCCTGCAGCAGCAGCAGTAGTAGTAGCAGCAGCAGTGGCACGACGACCACCACCCCAGGCTCCGTCACGGTGCCGGGCGGGATCGGCACGGTGCCGCTCGCGTCATCAAGCGGCACGAAGCATGCGGGGACGATTACCTGGGCGATGCAGCCCGGCGCTACGCCGAACTGGATCCTCCCCGTCGTGCCCGGCGCTTCCAACTCGGTCTTCAACAACTTCACGTTCATCTGGGAGATGTGGCGGCCGCTGTACTGGACGGTGTTCGGGACCGATCCCGAGCTTTACCCGCCAATGAGCATCGCCAACCCGGTGGCGTACTCCAACGGCGACAAGACCGTCACGATCTCGCTGAAGAGCAGCTACAAGTGGTCGAACGGCCAGACCATCACGGCCAACGACATCCTGTTCTTCATCGACCTAGTCAAGGCCGCGATCAAGGAATCCCCGGCGGACTGGGAGGGCTACGTGCCCGGCCACCTGCCGGACAACATCGCGAGCACCTCGGAGCCGAACGCGACCACGCTGGTGATGAACCTCACCTCAGCGGTCAACCCGACCTGGTTCACCGAGGACATCCTCGGCCAGGGCCCGATCATCCCGCTGCCCAGCACCGTCTGGGCCGTGGACTCGGCGGGCGGCGCGGTGATCCCGCCGTCCGGCTGGACCCCCGCCACCATGAAGAAGATCTTCGACTACCTGACCACGCAGTCCAAGTCGCTCAGCACGTACGCGACCAACCCGCTGTGGCAGGTCGTGGACGGACCGTACAAGCTGTCCGCCTACAACGCCACTACCGGCGGGTTCACGCTGGTGCCGAACACCACCTACGGCGGCCCGCACGTGACCCCGATGTCCAGCTTCCAGGGTGTCCCGTTCACCTCGAACACCGCTGAGTTCAACGCCATCAGGTCCAAGGCCATCGACGTCGCCTACGTCGACTTCGACGACGTGCCGCAGCTGCCGACGGTCCTCCGTCTCGGCTACAGCTACTTCGGCGAGCCGGACTTCGGCCTGACGTTCGCGGCGTACAACTACAAGGACACGACCGGCGACTTCAACAACATCATCGCCCAGCTGTACATGCGGCAGGCGCTCGCGCACCTGGTGGACCAGCAGGGCTGGATCACCGCGTTCATGCACGGCGCGGGCGCGCCTGCCTACGGGCCGATCCCGGCTTACCCGCAGAGCCCGTTCCTGCCGACTGACGCCGCGACCAACCCGTACCCGTTCAGCGTCGCCACCGCGGTCAGCATCCTGAAGGCCAACGGCTGGACCGTCAACCCGGGCGGCACGGACGTGTGCGCCAAGGCAGGCACCGCCGCGGGTGACTGCGGCGCTGGCATCCCGGCCGGCACCAAGCTGGCCTGGAACTACATCTACAGCTCCTCGCCGGCCCTGATCGGGAACCAGGCCACCGACTTCGCGTCGAAGGCCAAGCAGGCCGGGATCGATGTCACCCTGTCCAGCAGCAACTTCAACTTCATGATCGCCAACTACCTGGACCCGTCCGCGCCGGCGAACGTGAACAAGTGGGCCATGGAGGACTTCGGCGGTGAGACCGACGTGCCGTACGCGACCACGTTCGGCCTGTTCAACACCGGCGGACCCTCGCAGATCGGCGACTACAGCAACCCGACCGCCGACTCCCTGATCAACGCCTCGATCTCGGGCGGCGACCCGGCGGCGGTCAAGAACGAGGCGTCGTTCCTGACCGAAAACCAGCCGCTGCAGTTCCAGCCCAACCCGGATGACGTCTGGGCCTGGAAGAACACACTGTCGGCGGTGAACCCGCAGGCCTGGGAGAACCTGACCCAGTACTACGCCACGCCCGAGTTCTGGTACTTCAACTCGATGTGATGTAACTATTCCGCTCGGCGCTGGACTGCCCTGGTCTCCGGTGATACACCGGAGACCAGGGCAGCGATTCGGCCGGACGCGCCTGCGGAACGCCACGTAATCTCCTCGCGGCGTGATATGCCGCGCAGGGAAGGCAGGGACAAATGCTCACCTACCTGATACGCCGAGTCATCACCTCCATCATCGTGCTGATCGGCGTCTCCATCTTCATCTTCCTCCTGTTGCACGCGGCCTACCCGTCACCGGCCCGGGCTGCGCTAGGCCTGCTCGCCAGGCCGGCTCAGATCGCCGCCTTCAACAAGGCCAACGGCTACGATGACCCGGTTGTCGTGCAGTACCTGCATTACATCGGCATCATCCCCCACGGCGGCACCAGCCCGGACCTGCTGAAGGGCAACCTGGGCTACTCGTACGTGGAGAACCAGTCGGTGTTCGCGCTGTTCCAGGAGCGGGTCGCGCGCAGCGCCTACCTGTCCGGGATCTCGCTGGTGATCGCGGTGATCATCGCCCTGCCGCTGGGGATCTTCCAGGCGGTCAAGCGCAACACCATCGGGGACAACGTGGCCACCAGCGCGGCGTTCATCCTGTACTCGATGCCGTCGTTCTTCCTCGGGCTGATCCTCATCCAGGTCTTCGCGCTCTCGCTCCCGATCTTCAACTTCGAGGCGAGCCAGTCCACGAACGTGTGGTACGTCATGGGCGACTGGTACTCCATGACGCTGCCGATCTTCACGCTGGCCCTGATCACGGTGGCCGCCTTCTCCCGGTACATGCGATCGTCATCGATCGACGTGCTGGCCCAGGACTACATCAAGGTGGCCCGGGCTAAAGGCTTGCCAGAGCGGCTGGTGCTGCTGCGGCACCTGGTCCGCAACGCCAGCCTGCCGATGGTGACCCTGATCGGGCTGTCCCTGCCCGCCCTGCTGGCCGGCAACTTGATCACCGAGTCGCTGTTCAACTTCCAGGGCCTGGGGCTGCTCTTCTTCGAGAGCCTGAATAAGGTCGACTACGCGGTGCTGCTCGCCTACACGCTGGCGGGCGCCGTCCTGGTGATCGCTGGAAACCTGGTCGCGGACATCGCGCTCACCGTCGCCGACCCGCGCATCCGGCTGGCCTGAGGAAGGAGGCAGTAATGGCAACATCATCCCTTCCGCCGCTGGACATCCAGCGAGCCCCCGAAGGCGGCGAAATCGGAGCCATCCAGAGCGGGTGGCGGCTCGCGCTGCGCGAGTTCATGAACAACCGCCTGGCCGTGATCGGCTTCGGCATGCTCATCTTCTTCGTGCTGTTCTCGTTCGTCGGGCCGCTCATCTACCACACCGACCAGCTCGACACCAACCTGACCCTCGCGAATCTGCCGCCCTCGGGCGCCCACCTGTTCGGCACCGACACCAGCGGCTTTGACGAGCTCGGCCGGATGATGAAGGGCGGCCAGGCCGCCCTGGAGATCGGCTTCTTCGCCGCGTTCGTCGCCATCGTGATCGGCACCCTCTGGGGCGCCGTCTCGGGCCTGGCCGGCGGGATCGTGGACTCGGCCATGATGCGCGTGGTCGACGTGTTCCTCTCGGTCCCGTTCCTGTTCGTGGTGCTGATCCTGGCGGTCAAGTTCGGGGCGACGGTCCTGTCGCTGAGCCTGGTCATCGGCGGTTTCGCCTGGCAGGTCCCGGCCCGGCTGGTCCGGGGCGAGGTGCTTAGCCTGCGAGAACGCGACTTCGTCCTGGCGGCCCGGACGGCGGGGTCCAGTAGCTGGAGACTGATCAGCAGGCACCTGATCCCGAACTCGCTCGGCGTGGTCATCGTCAACGTGACGTTCCAGGTCGCGGACGCGATCCTGGCCGTCGCCTACGTCGGCTTCCTCGGCTTCGGCCTGCATTTCCCCAACGTCGACTGGGGTGATCAGCTCTCCACGGGCAGCACCTATCTGGAAGACGGTTACTGGTGGCTGATCTTCCCGGTCGGGGCCTGCATCGTCCTGACCGTGATGGCGCTCAACTTCATCGGCGACGCCCTCCGCGACGCGATGGACGTGCGGCTGAGACGCCGGTAGCGGCCAGCCCGCCGGGCGGGTGCGACCATCAACCACAGTCACTATCAACGAGAGGTAGCGGCCTGATGGCCCCAGTCCTTGAGATCGAGAACCTGTCGACGCACATCAAGCTCACCAGGTCCGTCGTGCAGGCCGTCGGCAACGTTGACCTGCGAGTCGACGCCGGGGAGACGCTCGGTATCGTCGGGGAATCCGGTTGCGGCAAGTCCATGACGGGCTTGTCGATCATGGGGCTGCTGCCGCCCGGCGGGTCCATCATCGGGGGTTCGATCAAGCTGGACGGGCGCGAACTCGTCGGCTTGAAGGGTGAGGAATTGCGGCACGTCCGGGGCAACGAGATCGCGATGATCTTCCAGGACCCGCTGACCTCCCTGGACCCGACCAAGACCATCGGCTACCAGGTCGCCGAGCCGGTTCGGCTGCACAAGCAGGCCTCCAAGGCCGACGCCCTCGACCGGGCCGTGGAGGTGCTGAACCTGGTCGGCCTGCCCCGGCCCAAGGAGCGCCTGGACGACTACCCCCACCAGCTGTCCGGCGGCCTGCGGCAGCGCGTGATGATCGCGATGGCGCTGGCCAACGAGCCCAAGCTGCTCATTGCCGACGAGCCCACGACGGCCCTTGACGTCACTATCCAGGCGCAGATCCTCGCCCTGCTCAAGGACCTGAAGGACCGGCTCGGCATGGCGATGCTGCTGATCACGCACGACATGGGCGTGATCGCCGGGCACGCCGACCGGGTCAACGTCATGTACGCGGGCCGGGTGGTGGAGACCGCCGGGGTGATGGACCTATTCAGCGAGATGCACCACCCCTACACCCAGGCGCTGCTGGCCTCCATCCCCCAGCTCGACCAGGACGCGAGAAAGGCGCTGCACGCCATCCCCGGCCTCCCGCCCGACCTGTCGCACCCGCCGCAGGGCTGCCGGTTCGCCGCCAGGTGCTCACGGGCTACGGACAAATGCCGAACCGACGAGCCCGCCCTGTCAGGAAAGACGTACGAGCACAGGTTCTCCTGCTGGCACCCGGTCGACGGGCCACTCGTCCTCGCCCTGATCGGGCAGGGCGGGCCGGATGCCGCGAGCACGGGGCTGCTCGCACCGGACGCCACGAGCATCGAGGGAGCCTCGGCAGCCGACGAGCCCCCGCTGGTCGCCGATGCCCCGCTCGCGGATTCGGGGCTGGCCGGGGCGGACATCGGGCACGAGAGCGCCGAATCCCGGCCCGCCGTCGTGGCGGCGGGCCTGACCCTGACGGCTGACGGCCGTCTGGAGGTGGCGGAGCGCCCGGTCGAGGCGGTCGAGGCGGACGGGAACGGTGTTGTCCCGCTGCTTGAGCTGCGCAATCTGGTGAAAGAGTTCCCGGTCACCTCCGGGATCATGCAGCGCAAGGTGGGGGCCGTCCACGCTGTGTCGGATGTTTCCTTCTCCGTGTCGGCCGGAACCACGTTCGGCCTGGTGGGTGAGTCGGGGTGCGGCAAGACCACGATCGGCAAGTTGATCGTGGCGCTGGAGAAGCCGAATTCCGGCTCGATCACCCTCGCAGGCGTGGACGTGTCCAAGATGCACGGCGCCGATCTGCGGCGCAAGCGCCGTGACCTCCAGCTCATGTTCCAGGACCCGCACTCGTCGCTCGACCCGAGGATGCGCGTCGGCGCGATCATCGGCGAGCCGCTCGCCGTGCAGCACCTCGGCAGCAAGCGGTCCCAGCGGGATCGCGTCTTCGAGCTGCTCGGCGAGGTCGGGCTGCCGCGGAACGCGGTCGAGCGCTATCCGCACGAGTTCTCTGGCGGCCAGCGCCAGCGCATCGGGCTGGCCCGGGCGCTCACCCTGAACCCGAGGCTCATCGTGGCGGACGAGCCAGTCAGCGCGCTCGACGTGTCGATCAGGGCCCAGGTGCTGAACCTGATGAAACGGCTGCAGGCCTCGCACGGCCTGACCTACGTCGTGATCTCGCACGACCTCGCCGTGGTCAAGTACATGGCCGAGCGGATCGGCGTCATGTACCTGGGCAAGATGGTCGAGCTCGGCTCCGCGCAGGACATCTACGAGCGGCCCGCGCACCCGTACACGGCCGGCCTGATCGCCACCATCCCGGCGCCCAAGCCGACGGCCGAACGGGCGAAGCGGGAGGTCGCCGTCAAGGGCGAGCTGCCCAGCCCGGTCAACCCGCCGTCTGGCTGCCGGTTCCGCACCAGGTGCAAGTACGCGCAGGAGATCTGCTCCGTCGAAGAGCCGCAGCTGCGGAGCTTCGGCCCGGGCCACGTGGCCGCCTGCCACTTCCCGCTGCAGACCCCGAACGGCGCGGCCGCCGATGTCCACGCGATGACGAGCACCGCCGAGCCGTTCTAGACAAGGCGACTGACGGTCCAGCGGGAGCAAAGGCGCCTATCCGCGGCATTGGCTTGCCCTGGACGCGGATGATGCAGATACTCCATTCATGGGAGGGTCGGCGGACAGGCCCGCAACGCCCGCTTTTCTCCGTGCTTCTGACGCGGAGCGCGACCACGTCGTCGACGAGCTCAGGAAGGAGTACGTCGACGGCAGGCTGTCCCACGAGACCTTCATCTTCCGCATGGAGACCGCCCTCGGCGCGCGTAACCACGGTCAGCTGGCCCACCTGTTCACCGACCTGCCGCCGCGCCGCGCCAGGCTGCTGGCCCGGGTGAAGGCCGCGCTGCTGGGCCGCGGCCGCCGCGACCATGACGAGCACGAGCAGCCGGACGCCTCCGTCACGCCCTTGCTCCCCCCGGGGCCAGGACTTCCTCCGGCGGCCTACGCGCCCCCGGGGTATTCGGCGGCCTGGTCCGGGCGGCCCAGTGCACCGGCGCCGCCGCCTGCGCCGGCTTCGCTGGACTTTCCGCGTGGCAGCGGGACCACCTTTACCATCGGACGTACCCAGGACTGTGACCTGCGCATCTCCGACATGTCGGTGTCGCGGCGCCACGCCGAGCTCACTCGCGGCGAGGATGGCTGGCTGCTGTCGGACCTGGGTTCGCACAACGGCACCCGGATCAACGGCTGGCTGGTCCGCGAGCCGGTCCCGCTGCGCCCGGGCGACATGGTGCAGTTCGGCTCGGCCATGTTCGTCGTCCAGGCCCCAGGCGGTTACGGGGGGGCGGGCAGCCCCCCCGCGAGCGGGGGGATCCCAGGAGGTCGTCCCCCCGGGGCTAGCACGGGTTCCGGGGGGTCGTCCCCCCGGGCCAGCACGGATCCCGGGGGGTCGTCTCCCCGGGGCTAGCACGGCGCCAGCGCGGCTACAGTCGGAAGGCGTGACGACCGTTTTGCTCGTGCGGCACGGGCTGACCGCGACCACCGGGCACGTGCTGACCGGATGGACGCCGGGCATCAACCTGGACGATCGCGGCCAGGCGCAGGCGGCGGCCCTGGCCGCCAGGCTCGCCCCGCTCCCGCTCGCCGCCATCGTCAGCAGCCCGCTGGAGCGGTGCATGCAGACCGCGGCGGCGATCGCCGCCGGGCGGGACGGGCAGCAGGTCATCGCCGAAGACCGGGTGGGGGAGTGCCGTTACGGGGACTGGACGGGCCGGCCGCTGAAGAAGCTGGCGGCCGAACAACTCTGGCGCGTCGTGCAGGCTCACCCGAGCGCGGTGAGATTCCCCGGCCCCGAGGGGGAATCCATGCCTGATATGCAGCACCGCGCGGTGGCGGCGGTCAGGGACTGGAACGCCAGGCTCGGCAAGGACGCTACCTACCTCATCTGCTCCCACGGTGATGTCATCAAGGCCATCGTCGCCGATAGCCTGGGGCTGCACCTCGATCAGAGCCAGCGGATCCAGGCCGATCCCTGCTCGCTGACGGTTATCAGGTACACGCCGCTGCGGCCGTTCCTGGTCCGGATGAACGACAGAGGCGGCGGGGTGGAGGACCTCATGCCGCGCCCCGACCGACACGGTTCCAACTCCTCAGGGGTCAGCGGTGCCGCAGAAAGTGACGGGGCCGTCGGCGGAGGCTCCGGCGGAGCCGGATACAACGGGCGCGATGGGGCAGCGACCGGGACACAAGGGCCAGGGGCCGCCCCGGCCGACGCCCTCCACCCGGCTCGTCAAGAGTCGGCGGACGCGCAAGGATAGGACTATGCCGGTCTACTACTATGACCCGCCGGACAGGTTCGTAGCCGGAGCGGTGGGGCAGCCAGGAGAGCGGACCTTTTATTTGCAGGCGACCTCCGGCGGTCGCGTCACCAGCGTCGTGCTGGAAAAGGTCCAGGTCAGCTTGCTGGCCGAACGGATCGATGAGCTGCTGGACGAGGTACTCAGGCGCACCGGCGGGTCACCCGAGGTACCAGCCGCCGCTCCGGCGGCGCTGCAGGACGACGGGCCGCTCGACCTGCCGCTGCTCGAGGATTTCCGGGTCGGAGCGATCGCCCTGGCCTGGGACGGCGATGGCGGCATGGTCGTCATCGAGGCCCAGGAAGAATCCGACGAGCCGGTAGAGCCGCTGGCCGAGGACGTGCCAGCCGACGGACCCGGGGTGCTCAGGGTGCGGATCACCCCGGGCGCCGCGCGCGCCTTCGCCCAGCGCGCCGCCAGGATCGTCTCCGCCGGCCGCCCGCCTTGCCCGCTGTGCGGCCTGCCCCTGGACACCGACGGGCACGTATGCCCCAGGCAGAACGGTCACCGCGCCGCCCATGCTTGACGCGAAGGGATCCGCGCCCGAGAGCGATCGGTCCGAGCAGGCCGCACTCGACCTGCTCGCCACCGGGAAGCTCGAAGTCAAGGGTCGGCTGGTGGATGCGTCCAACGCGACGCTGTACTGCACGATCGGCGTCGGCGGTCGCGAACCGAAGACGGCCAAAGGCGCCAGGAACGCGAAAGACGCTAATGCTAAGAACGCAAAGAACGCTATGGCCTGCGTCTACAAGCCCATAGCGGGCGAGCGCCCGCTCTGGGACTTCCCGGCGGGCAGCCTGGCCGGCCGGGAAGTCGCTGCCTACGCCGTATCCCGGGCGGCGGGCTGGGACGTCGTCCCGCCGACGGTCATGCGCGACGGGCCGTTCGGCCCCGGCATGTGCCAGCTGTGGATCGACCACGATCTCGAGGTGGACCTGATCGCGCTGTCCCGCCGCACCGATCACGTCGGCCTGCGCGACATGGCCGTGTTCGACGCCGTGGTGAATA
>Ga0187819_10002229_pt1 | contig 10226 bp, 9 predicted proteins | sample NC_wetland_sal_i_15_FD_132411 | JGI IMG/M metagenome (GOLD analysis project Ga0187819, IMG submission 132411) | Wetland sediment microbial communities from Neuse River Estuary, North Carolina, USA - SO4_4 | ecosystem: Environmental > Aquatic > Freshwater > Wetlands > Sediment | place: USA: North...
CGCAGCGCGGGCGGGTCACGACGTCCACCGTCGCGGCGTGCTCAACGTCTATGCCGAGCAGGTGCGCGAGCGCGAGAACTGGGAGCTGCTGGGCCAGCAGTCGGTCGGTTTCGGCATCGACCACGACGTCATCCGCGTCGGGCGCCGCGAGGGCCGCTTCGAAAAGATCGCGCTCGAGGTTTCCGGCAACGACGTCGAGATCTTGAACGTCAGGGTCATCTACTTCCACGGGCCGCCGCAGGACGTCAGCGTTCGCGAGTTCATTCGCGCCGGGGCACGTACGCGGCCGCTCGACCTCATCGGCGGCGACCAGTCAATCGACCGCATCGAGCTCGTGTATCGCTCACGGCCGGGCTTCCGCGGCCAGGCGACGGTCGCGGTGTATGGCCTGCAAGGCGCCGGTGGACCGCCTCCCGGTCCGCCGCCCGGCCCGCCCCCGGGACCGCCGCACGTCGCCAACTGGGAGGAGCTCGGCTGCCAGAAGGCCGGCTTCGGTGCCGACCACGACACCGTTCAGGTGGGGCGCCAGGAAGGGCGTTTCAGCGCCATCCGTTTGCGCGTCGAGAAGGCGGATCTCATGCTCATGAGCCTGAGGGTCGTCTACGAACACGGTCCGCCGGACGAGTACCAGGTCAACAACCGCATCCGTGCGGGCGGCGAGACGCAGCCGCTCGGTCTGCGGGGCGAGCGCCGCTCGATAAAGCAGATCGATCTCGTCTACTCCTCGATCCCGAGCTTCAAGGGCAGCTCCAAGGTGTGCGTCGACGGTCTGCAGTAAGCCCAGAGCCCGGACGAGACACGAACGCGAATTAAAAAAGAGCCCCGCCGCAAGGTGGGGCTCTTTGCGCTTGCAGGCCGGCGGCTGCCTAGGGCGCCGGCGCGGGCGCCTTCTCCGGGGGCGAAGCCGGCTTGGTCTCGGGCGCCACGGGCGCGGTCCCCGGCGACGCAGGTCCGGTCTCGGGCATGGTCTCCACCGCCTCGCGCGCCTTCTCGTAAGCTTCCTTGGCCTGCTCCTTGGCCTTTTCAAGCGCGGGGCCGGCTTCCTTCTTGATCTCCTCGTAGGTCTGCTTTGCCTGCTCGCGCGCCTTCTCGAGCGCCGGGCCCGCCCCCTCCTTGGCCTTGTCGTAGGCGTCCTTCGCGGTCACGCCGCCCTTGTCGGTCAGCTCCTTCGCCTTCTCGATGGCGCGATCGAGCAGCGACTTCGGCGGCGAGGTGCGCTTGAAGGGCTCGAGCGCGTCGAGCACCTCCTTCGTCGCCTGCGGCAGGCTGATCGTGATCTTGCCGTCCTCGTTCTTGATTTGCAGCGCCGACAGGACCACGGCGACGTGCTTCTCGCCGAAGCCGGCGAAGCCGCCGGTTCCCATCACCACGCCTTCGATCTGGTTGTTGCTGTTGAGGATCAGATCCTCGATGTCGCCGATGATCTTGCCTTCGGCGTTGTAAACCTTGCCGCCGAGCAGCAGGTCCTTGGCGAGATACTGGCCACCCCCCTGCGTCGGCAGGAAGATATTTGCCGGGACCGCCACCGGATCGGCTGCCGCTGCGACCGACCACATCGCCAGGGCCGCCGCGGTTGCCGCCAGCCTCAACACGCCTCTCGTCATCGAACTCTCCCTTGTGTTCAGCGGGTGTACCCGCCCCCAATGCGCGGCAACGCCAACCATGTTGAGGCGCGTTGCGGCATGTAGCGACCGGGGTCGCCACGGACAAGTCGCCGCTATCCCGCAAGGCTCGCGGCGGTGCTCAGTCAAGATATTGCTATATATAAGTTATTTATGCGGGACGGGAGATGCGGACAGGCGGCCGCGCGCATTGCTTCTCAAGCCCGTTTTGGGGTAGAATTCTGCGACTGATTTGCCCCTCGAAGCGCACGCCTTTGGCGTGCGTCGCCGTTCCAGCGGACCCCCTCCCGGCGGACCCCAGAAGTGGCCGACAACACCGACGAACAAAGACCCGGCGGCAAGGAGCCGAGCGACATCCGCCCGATCTCCATCGCCGAGGAGATGAAGCGCTCGTACCTCGAGTACGCGATGAGCGTCATCGTCTCTCGCGCGCTCCCCGACGTGCGCGACGGCTTGAAGCCGGTGCACCGGCGCATCCTCTACGCCATGCAGCGGCTCGGCGTCGACTGGAACAAGAAGCACGTGAAGTCGTCGAAGATCATCGGCGACACCATGGGCGACTTCCATCCGCACGGCGACATGGCCATCTATGATGCGCTCGTGCGCCTGGCGCAGGACTTCTCCATGCGCCTGCCGCTGATCGACGGCCAGGGCAACTTCGGTTCCGTCGATGGCGATCCGCCGGCGGCCTCCCGCTACACCGAAAGCCGCCTCGCCAAGGTAGCGCAGTACCTGCTCGACGACCTCGACAAGGACACCGTCGACTTCAAGCCGAACTACGACGACCGGCTGCTCGAGCCGAGCGTGCTCCCGGCCAAGTTTCCGAACCTGCTCGTCAACGGCGCCGGCGGCATCGCCGTCGGCATGGCGACCAACATCCCGCCGCATAATCTCGGCGAGGTGATCGATGCGTGCCTAGCGCACCTCGACAACCCCGAGATCTCGATCGACGAGCTGTGCCAGATCATCCAGGGGCCAGACTTCCCGACCGGCGGTCTAATCCTCGGTCGCAGCGGCATCCTTTCCGCCTACCACAAGGGCCGCGGCTCCATCCTGATGCGTGCCAAGGTCGAGGTGGAGGAGATCCGCAAGGACCGTGAGGCGCTGATCGTCTCGGCGATCCCCTATCAGGTCAACAAGCGCACGCTCATCGAGAAGATCGCCGACAATGTGCGCGAGAAGAAGATCGAGGGCATCTCCGACATCTGGGACGAGTCGAACCGCGAGGGTATGCGCATCGTCATCGAGCTGAAGCGCGATGCCGTGGCCGACGTCGTCCTCAACCAGCTCTGGCGCTTCTCCGACCTGCAGACGAGCTTCGGCGCCAACATGCTCGCGCTCAACGGCGGCCGCCCCGAGAGCCTCAACCTCAAGGACATGATCGAGGCCTTCACGACCTTCCGCGAGGATGTCGTGAGCCGCCGCACCAAGCACCTCCTATCGAAGGCGCGCGAGCGCGCGCACGTCCTCGTCGGCCTTGCCATCGCGGTCGCCAACATCGACGACGTGATCAAGCTCATCCGCCACGCGCCGAGCCCGGCGGAAGCGCGCGAGCAGTTGATGGCGCGCGATTGGCCCGCGCGCGACATTGCTCCGCTCGTGCTGCTCATCGCCGATCCGCGCCACAAGGTTTCGGACAAGGGCACCTACCGCCTCTCGGAAGAGCAGGCGAAAGCGATCCTCGAGCTGCGGCTCGCCCGCCTGACCGCGCTGGGGCGCGACGAGATCGCCGACGAATTGAAGAAGATCGGCGAGGAGATCAAGGAGTATCTGGCCATCCTCGCCTCGCGCCTGCGCGTCGTCGAGATCGTCAAGAGCGAGCTCAGCGCCCTAAAGAGCGAGTTCGCGACGCCGCGCAAGACCGAGATCGTCGAGATGGAAGGCGAGCTCGAGGACGAGGACCTCATCCAGCGCGAGGACTGCGTCGTCACCGTTTCGCTCAAGGGCTACGTCAAGCGCGTGCCGCTCGCGACCTATCGGGCGCAGCGCCGCGGCGGCAAGGGCCGCTCCGGCGTGTCGACGCGCGAGGAGGACGTCGTAACCAAGCTGTTCGTCGCCTCGACGCACACGCCCGTCTTGTTCTTCTCCTCGCGCGGCATGTGCTACCGCATGAAGGTGTGGCGGCTGCCGGCGGCGACGCCGCAGGCGACGGGCAAGGCGCTGGTCAACCTGTTGCCGCTGCAGCAGGGCGAAGTCATCACCTCGATCCTGCCGCTGCCGGAGGACCCGCAGACCTGGGGCGCGCTGCAGCTCGCCTTTGCCACGCGCTCGGGCAAGGTGCGGCGCAACGCCCTTTCCGACTTCGAGAACATCAACCGCAACGGCAAGATCGCCATGAAGCTCGACGACGGCGATGCCATCGTCGCGGTGCAGATCTGCACGCCCGAGAACGACGTGCTGCTCACGTCGGCGCAGGGCCGCTGCATCCGCTTCCTGCTTAAGGACGAGGTGCGCCTGTTCAAGGGCCGCGACTCCGACGGCGTGCGCGGCATCAAGCTCGAGGACGGGGACGCGGTCATCTCCATGACCATCCTCACCCACGTCGACGCCGACGCCTCCGAGCGCGCCGCGTATCTGAAACAGGCGACGATGCTGCGCCGCGCCCAGGGCGACGAGATCGCGGACGCCGTGCCCGACACGGAGAGCGACGAGGAGGTGGTTGGCGACGCCGAGCTGACGTCGGAGCGCTACGCCGAGCTTGGCGCCAAGGAGCAATTCGTGCTGACCGTGTCCGAGCGCGGTTTCGGCAAGCGCTCGTCGTCCTATGAGTACCGGACCTCGGGCCGCGGCGGCAAAGGGATCGTCGCCATGGTCGTCAACGAGCGCAACGGCCCGCTCATCGCCTCCTTCCCCGTGGCGCAGAGCGACCAGATCATGCTGGTGACGGACGGCGGCCAGCTCATCCGCTGTCCGGTCGACGACGTACGCATTGCCGGTCGCAACACGCAAGGCGTGCGCGTCTTCAAGACTGACGCCGAGGAGCGCGTCGTCTCGGTCGAGCATATCCCGGAGGAGAGCGGGGAGAGCGGGGACAACGGCGAAAGCGGCGCGGAGGGCCTACCCGCCGATTAGACGCGTGCCGGACTCGCAGTCGAGCGCGGGGCCTTTCCCCGTTTCAACGCGTCGGTTGCGTGCACCGCCACCAGCGCGCCGGCAACCGGGCTCAACGCACGCAGTCCATCCCAATCCGTGACCAGCGCGCGGTCACGGCCCGTGCGGCTTACGAGACCGCGGCCTTTGAGGCGCGACATGATGCGGCTCAGCGTGTCGGCGTTGAGTGCCAGATAGTCGGCGATCTCGGTGCGCGACAGCGGCACCGTAAAGGTGATCCCGGCGGCGCCCGGCGAGCCAAGCCGCAGCGCCAGCTCGATCAAGAATGAGGCCACGCGCTCCTCGCCGTTCATTCCGCCGACGATCGCAGTGTGCAGGACCGCGCGCGCGTGCTGATCGGCGACGCGGCGACAGACGTGCTGGACGATCTCCGCATCCTCGGCGAGCAGCGCCTCGAACGTTCGCGCCGGCAGGCGCCAGAATTCGGAGGCGGCAACCGCGCTCAAGACCGACCCTGGCAGCGGCGGGGCGAAAGCAGGAGCGAAGATGTCGTTGGGGTAGAGCAGCGTCAGCAGTTGGCGGCGCTGGCCCGGCGCCAGCGTCTGCAGGACGAGGAGGCCCGAGCGGACAATGTAGACATTTTCGGGCGCACCCGCGGCCGGAACGAGCTGCTGGCGCCGCCGGGCGCGCACTTTGGTGGCCCGCCGCTCGAGCGCGGCAAGGGAACGCTCGGTGGGGAGTGCAGCCGGAGACGTTGGGCCGTCCTGTCGCGGAGGTCGTGGAGGGCGGTGCGTGATCACAGGGTCGCGGTTCTCGGCTCTCAAGGTCGCTCCGCGCACGCTGGCGGCCGAACGCGCTTTGAGCCTTGATGCAGGTCAAGAACCGCGGATCTGCGACGAAGCGCTCGCCTGAGACTTGAGCCCCACGTCGCCTCTTGCTTTTGATCTCCATCAATAATTTGCGTGTCATGCGAGCCACATGAGCGCGAGGATGCGCCGCCCCCTGACCTGTATCAGCCGCAGGGCGCAGCAATCGCTCGGCATCGGCACGATTCGCGAAAAAGCTAACACCTCGATGTGGTCAGTCGCACGGACGCTAGGGACGTCCGCGCGGTGTTCGGCCGGAAACGGGGCTCATGATGAAGCGGATGAAGCTTTTGGCCGCCGCGGTGGCGCTCCTTGTCAGCGCGGTGTCGGCGCTACCCGCGCAGGCGGGCGACAACAACGGAAATTTTCAGGTCAAGATTGGCGTCTCCGGGGTGCTCACCGATGACCATACCTCGTCGCTAACGGCGAATGGGGCGAACATCCTGCCGGGGAATTGGGCCGATACGGATGACATGGTGCTGCCGACGCTGACCCTGACTTACTACTTCAATCACAACGTCGCGCTCGAGCTGTTCTGCTGCTTCGGCGAGACGAGTGTGGTGGGCGCGGGCGGGCTTCCGCACCAGGAGCTTGCCAACACGTGGCTGTTCCCGCCCATCCTCACCGCGCAGTACCACTTCGATGGCTTTGGGGCGTTCCGCCCTTACGTTGGTGCGGGCGTGGAATGGATCCACTACTTTGATGAAGGTCTCGGCGACAACGGCCTCGGCGCGACCAGCGTAAAGTTCCGGGACAGCGTCGGGCCGGCGGTACAGGTCGGCTTCGACTATGACCTAGGTGGCGGGTGGTCCTTCGGCGCCGACTTTAAGAAAGTTTGGGAGGACACCAAAATCACTTGGCAGGCGCCCGGCGCGACCATCGTTGCCGTGCACGACATCGATCCGGTCATCGTGACGGCGAACATCGGCTATCGCTTCAATTTGGAGGACATTTTCGGCCGCCGGGCGGCGGCGGTTCCGCTGAAATAGAGGCCGTTAGGCAACGCACGAGAGGCCCGGCCGAGCGCCGGGCCTTTTTTGTTTACGCCCATGCGATAGGATTTGCCAACATCAAGGTTTCGCCGCCGGCGGCAGCGCCACCATGTAGAGCTAGAGCGCCGCCATTGAAGCTGCTCTTGGCGAGTGCTCGGATATAGACGACGCCTTGCCCGCAATTATCGGCACCTTTTGATTGAGGCGCCTATGCCTTTCATCCTCGCATTTCGCAATCTCGTGCACGACAAGACGCGGCTCGCGGCAACGCTCGCCGGCCTCACTTTTGCAGTCTTCCTGGTCGGCGTGCAGCTCGGCCTCTACTTGGGCGTCCGCAAGATCATCACCGACATGATCGACCATACTGCCGCGCAGCTTTGGATTGTTCCCTTCGGTACGCAGAGCATCGAAGATTCATTCCCGTTGTTGGGAGACCATGAACGTCACGAGGCGCTGGCGACGCCCGGAGTCGAGCACGTCATGCCACTCGTTGTTTCCTTTGCGGACTGGGACCGTCCGGACGGTGGCATCACTCACGTCGTCGTGGTCGGATCAGATGCAGAAGATGGCGCCCTTGCGCCCTGGAATCTTCGCAGTGGTGATTGGACCGATATAAAGACCTTCAAGGGCGTCGGCGTAGATCGCACCTATCTCAGCGCACTCGGTGTCACGGGCATTGGGTCGCGCGCCGGGATCGACTTCGGGCCCCAATCCCATTCCCTGCGCGTCAAGGCCCTTACCGAGGGCATTCGGTCGTTCACTCAGGCGCCTTACGTATTCACCACAAACGCCCGCGCGCGAGAGTTCTTTGGGGTTCCGGAGGACAAAAGCACGTTCCTCTTGGTCAAAGCCGCTCCGGGGGCCGATTCAGCTCGTGTGCAACAGGAGATCGCGGCTCGCCTCCCGGACTTGGAGGTGCTCACTAGCACCGAGTTCCGCCGCCGCAGCATCTCGCACTGGATGTTTCGCACGGGGGTCGGCCTGGCGCTGATTTTCGGCACCATTCTTGGCGTTGTGATCGGCGCGGTGATCGAAGCGCAGACGCTCTATTCCGCCGCCCTCGATCATATCAAAGAGTTTGCCGTTCTGCGCATGCTTGGCTCTTCGGCGGCCTACGTCTATCGCATCATCTTGGTGCAAGCCTCGCTGATTTCGCTCGCAGGGTTTACCCTCGGAGCGCTTCTCGTCGCGCTCGTCGATCGTTTGAGCCAGCAGACTGCGCTGCCTATGGTCGTCCCGCCTTCGCTGTTTCTGGCCATGCTTATTGTTTCGCTGGCCATTGGCGCCTTTTCGACCATCATCGCCGTGGTGAAGGTGTTGCGTGTCGATCCCGCAGCGGTGCTCATGCGATGAACAAGAAGTCTCATCGATGCTGCAGGTATTGGGGTCGCGGGGACAGGCAACGCACTAGAGACTCTACTCGTCGCCGGGCCTTTTTTGTTTATCGTTTGCTTGATGGCTGAACCGGATCCCGCCAGGCCGAAGAAACGTTGTCCGTCCCGCAGAGCAGGCGTGGAGAGCAAGAATGGAAAGATCCACCGCGCAGGGGCTTGTCGCCGAGTATCTGAAGTATGGAGAGATACTCCATCGAATCACCGAGCTCTCTAACGAGATCGATGACGTCGAAACGCAAAACGGCGCTCGGCGCGCGGCCTCCGATGCCCAGTGCTACCTATATGAGGGGCTCGTTCAACCCATAGTGAAGGAGTACCCGGGCCTTGCCCCCCACGACCACCAATTGCTGGACGAAGCGCCCGCCGACGGCGGGGTGCGCAAAGCCTAGCCGCATTTGTTTACGCCGATGCGATAGAGCGTTGTCCGCGCCCCTCACCGCAGGTTAAGACGGACGGGCTCTGCAACCGGTCGGCGCCCAACAGCTCCCATGAAACGCATCAGCTTCTATTCCGGATCGTTCGACCCCGTGACGCTCGGGCACACCGATGTCATCGAGCGGGCATGCCGCCTCGTCGACAAGCTCGTCATCGGCGTCGGCCTTCACCCGCAGAAGGCGCCCTTGTTCGGCGCGGCCGAGCGCATCGACATGCTCAAGGGTGAGACGAAGGCAATAGCACAGCTAACCGGCACCGAGATCGAGATCGTGACCTTCGCCAACCTGGCGGTCGACGCGGCGGCCGAGCATAAGGCCGGCGTCATCTTCCGCGGGCTGCGCGACGGCACCGACTTCGACTACGAGATGCAGATGGCGGGCATGAACTGCGCCATGGCACCGCGCATCCAGACCGTGTTCGTCGCCGCCTCGCCCGGCGTCCGGCACATCGCCGCCAACCTCGTGCGGCAGATCGCGCTCATGGGCGGCGACGCTTCGACGTTCGTCTCTGCCGCCGTGGCCGAGCGACTGAAGGCGAAGGCCAAGCCGCGCAAGTAGTGCGCACGCAAGCGAAATCATCGCGCGAGTTGCGGAAAGCCTGCAAGGAGCGATAAGAAGAGCGCCTTGTGCGGAGGCCGCGGCGCCGCCGGCGTCTTTAGAACAACGACAAGGGGAAGGACCGCCATGCGATCGTTGACCTGCCTCGTGCTGGCGTTGTGCGTGATCTCGAGCGCTGCCTGCTCGGATCAGAAGAAGGCCACCGCCAGCGACGGCGACACGCTCGTCATCGAAACCAAGACGGGCAAGGTCCTCATCAAGCTGCGGCCTGACCTGGCGCCCAAGCACGTCGAACGCGTGAAGCAGCTCGCCAAGGAAGGCTTCTACGACGGCCTGAAGTTCCATCGCGTGATCCCGGGCTTCATGGCGCAGACGGGCGACCCGAAGGGGACGGGCGAGGGCGGCTCCAACTATTCCGACCTGCCGGCCGAGTTCTCGCAGGAGCCCTACAAGCGCGGCACCGTCGGCGCGGCGCGCACGCAGGACCCCAACAGCGCCAACAGTCAGTTCTTCATCTGCTTTAATGACACGGGCTGCGCCGGGCTCACCGGCCAATACACCGTGTGGGGTCAGGTCGTCGATGGCATGGATAACGTCGACAAGATCGCACCCGGCGAGCCGCCGCCCATTCCCGACGCCATGCAGAAGGTCTACCTGCAGAAGTGACGGCGAGCCGTGGGGTGCAAGCTTCGGCGCGCGGTGCAAACATGAAGGCGCAAGCGACGGCGCTCCATCCGTTTGTTCCCGCCGGCAGCGACTTCACACGGGCGCTGGCGTTTTTCACCGAGCTCGGGTTCGAAACGCTGTGGAAGCACGATGGCCTTGCCGGTTTGCGTTACGGGGCTGCGTTCTTCTTCCTGCAAGAGATCGATGTCCCCGCGTGGCAGAAGAACCAGATGTTGACGCTCGAGGTCGATGATCTCGACGGCTATTGGTCGGAGATCGAGGCGAAGGACCTCGCGCGCCGGTTCGAAGGCGCGCGCCTCAAGGCCCCGGCCGAGTACCCATGGGGCCGCGAGGTCCACATCGTCGATCCTGCCGGCGTGTGCTGGCACATTCGCCAAACGCAGAAGAGCTGAGAAGAAACTCTCTCACCCCCAAGGAGACAAGCATGCCCGCAGCCAACGATCCCGAGAACACCTTGATCCTGGAGACCAGCAAGGGGCGTGTTGTCATCGCGCTGCGCCCGGACCTCGCGCCCAAGCACGTCGAGCGCATCAAGCAGCTCGCGCGCGAAGGGTTCTACAACGGGCGCCCCTTTCACCGCGTAATCGAGGGCTTCATGGCGCAGACCGGCTGCCCCCACGGC
>Ga0187819_10002232_pt1 | contig 10223 bp, 5 predicted proteins | sample NC_wetland_sal_i_15_FD_132411 | JGI IMG/M metagenome (GOLD analysis project Ga0187819, IMG submission 132411) | Wetland sediment microbial communities from Neuse River Estuary, North Carolina, USA - SO4_4 | ecosystem: Environmental > Aquatic > Freshwater > Wetlands > Sediment | place: USA: North...
CGCGCAGCATCTCGAGCGTGACGCCAAAGCTGCGATTCGCTGTCTCCGTCCCCGCAATGGATTGAAAGAGGAGGTCCACCGGCGCGCCGCTTTTCATTGCTTCCAGTTGCGTGGTGATATGCGCGAGGCAGCACGCTTGCGTCGGCACGCTATAGGCGTCGATGAGCCGGTCGAGCGCGCGAAGGATTGCGCCAACCGTTTCCACCGAATCCGAAGCAGGGTTTACTCCAATCACTGCGTCGCCGCATCCGAAGAGAAGTCCCTCGAATGCGGCCAATAAAATTCCGCCAATATCGTCCACGGGATGATTGGGCTGGGTGCGAATTCCTAGCACGCCGCGCTCGCCCATCGTGTTCCGGCAACGCGTCACGTTCCTGATTTTGGCCGCGGCGAGGATCAGGTCCTTGTTGCTCATGATCTTGGCGACGGCCGCCGCGATTTCGGGAACGATTGCCCATTGAAGCTGCTTCAATTGCTGTTCCGTCGTGGAGTCGTCGAGAATAAATTCCCGGAATTCCCCCACGGCCATGCTCTGGATTTGTTGAAAGCGCTCCGCGTCGTAGGTTTCCAGAAGGAGGCGGCTGACTTCGTCGTGGGAAGGATCGATCAGGGGCTGGCGGACGATTTCCCCGAGGGAGAGGTCCGCGAGCTTACGTTTCGCGGCCACGCGTTCGCGTTCGGAACGCGCGGCGATGCCTGCCAATTGATCCCCGGATTTTTCCTCGTTGGCCTTGGCCAGCAGGTCACGCAGGTCGCGAAAGGCAAATTGCTCGGGCATGATTATTCCGCGGGCGAATCGAATGCCGCGTAAAAAGTAGCATCAATCGCGGAAGCAAGAAAGGTCGAGACATCCGCGCTATCGTGAACGATCCCAACGGGTTTTCACGGGTCACGAGTCACGAACCACGAGTCACGGAATTAATGGTGCCCGAAAGAGGACTCGAACCTCCACTCCCTTGCGGGAACTAGCTCCTGAAGCTAGCGCGTCTGCCAATTCCGCCATTCGGGCTTGTAAGCGGGTATTATGAGGCAATTTGATTGTGCCCGCGCGCGGCGGGGTTTGTCAACGCGGCGGCTCGCGCCCCTGAATGTCATTCCGGCGAACCGGCGGAATGCGGCGATGCGTCCACGTTATTCAGAAGTGCCACAATATTTACTGTACAGTTATTTCAAAGTTAACAAGGTTGATTCGCGCGTCATAGTCTTTGACTCGTTTTGTTCGGAGATGAGCCGGTAGATTCGATTGGTCAATACACCCCAATATGAAAAATGGCCGGAGATCTCGCGCGTTGTCATGCGGGTTCCCGTGGAAGTGCGCGGCACGGCGGCGGACGGAATCCCGCTTGAAGAATCGACGCACACCGGCGTCGTCGGCGCATTGGGGGCGATGATCTGGCTCTCCCGCATGCTGCAAATCGGGACAGAAGTGGAACTCACCAACCGTTTTTCCCAGCAAACCGCCAAATTTCGCGTGGCGTGGGTGAAGGACCACCGCGACGGCGATGAACTCTGGGAGACCGGCGTAAAATCGCTGAGGCCGCTCGATGATTTCTGGGGAGTTCGATTTCCCCCCAAACCCGGTCCTGATTAGATAACACTCGATCTTGACCCGCCAGGATTGATGCTATAATCCGCGCAAGTTTTTGCCATTGCAGGACCGCGCAAATACCTATTCCCCTTCCCGCTTAGCGCAGTTCCTGCAGGGAGGAAGCCTTGGAAGAATCCCGATCACTGATTCTCGATCTGCTCATGATTTCCTGGGGCGTGATCACGGCTTTCCTGGTGGTGCTGGTCGTTTACCGGGGAACGCTATCGTCGAAAGAAGACGATCAGATCTTCATCGATGCCGCCGAACAGCATCACTACCAGGAGCAGCAGGCGATCATCGCCCGGATGTCACGCCTGACTAGGCCGATCATCGTTCTTGCGGTCGCTTCCGGAGTGCTATTGCTGGTGAGCGCGGGGGTATGGATCTATCAGGCCTTCAAGAGCTTCTAGTGCTTGCCCGGCTCTGCTGAATTCGCCGTGCTGGCGGGCTCTGGAAGCGAGGAGTCCACGACCGAGGAGTGATTCAGGGTAATCACCCAGCGGTTTGCCTGCTTCACGAGGAAAAGGGTCGTGTGCCCGCGGAATGAAGCCACTTTGCCCTCTGACTGCGCCGAGTAGACGAATTGATACGTAGCCCAGGCAGTGTTGCCATTTACCTTAATGAGAGTGTTTGAGCGGTCCATGCGCGCGCCGTTGATTTGAGCGCGCTGCGCCTGGTAGACCTTCAGGAAATTCTCCCAGCCGATAATGGGCGGTTCCCAGGCGCCGCTCACCAAGACCACATCGTCCGCGTAGTATTTGTGAAGGGATTCTGCGTCACCGATCTGCCAGTAGCCCAACGCTTCGCCGATCGTCTCATCGACGGCTTGCGCATCCGGCGTGTGCATTTCCGCTTGAATATTGTCGCCAGGGTTCGCGGTTGACGGCGCGGGCGTATTCTTGTTCTTTTTTTGCGCGCTTGATGGAAGGGCGAAGGCCAGCACAGCAAGCGCCAGGAAGATCCAGATCCGACAACCTCTCGCGCATTTCACCGGGACTTGTCTCATGTCAGTTCCTCGCGGCTGAAGATAGCACGAACCGAATTTGCGCCGGACGGGAATCGGCGGACAAGGTGTCGTGCCAGTGCACGCATCCCAGGAGGGGGCATCCGTCATTTGAAGCGGGTCTTCCGAACGACGTCGAGGCCGAACGTGCCGTTTTCATCGCGCAAGGCAAGAACGGAGAATTCGCGGTTGATTGTGTACTCGATTTGAATCACCTGATATTGAGTGGTGTTGACGTCCGTGATGTAGGTCACCACAAGGCCCGGAGTGACTTGCTGCTCGATCGTCACGCTGGCAATCGAGCTTTGCTGCGTGTTGTTCAATGTGGCGACCGACGGCCCGACGCTGAAATGGCTGACCCCGAACAGGCGCTGAATGCGGCCGCCCAACTGGCTGGATATCGCTTCGGAAAGAAGCGCCGAAGCGCCCAAACCGGTGTTTTGCCCGGTGGCCGTTCGCGCCGCGCTTTCCTCGCCGGTTTGGCCCAGCGCCAGCAGCTCTATGATGTCGCTCGATGGCAATGGCGGGTCGGACCGGTACGCAAGCGTGAGCCGGCTCGCCGGACCCGTGAAATCGAGAGTGACTTCGTACTGGCGAATCGTGGTCGTGGCCTCGACATTCAATACCGGGTCGAGGCGGAACGGATTGGCGAAATTGATGTCGCCGCGCGCGACGGTGTACTTGTTGCCACGAAAATTCATATCACCGCTCAGCAAATGAATGTGGCCGAGGAGAATGGGATGCTCCCAGGTTCCGCGCAAGCGCAGGCTCGCATCCGTCTGCAGGCGCGCACCCGTCCATTCCATCCGCGAATCGGGGCTGGATTCCGCCTGGACGTCGAACTCCAAATTCTGCAGGAAAGGAGAAGTCGTGCTCGGGCCGGTCGAGGGCTCCTTCGCGGAAACCATGAAGGCCCCGAGATCGAACCCTTCGGCCATCAGCAGGCGATCGACAACGATTCGCCCTGAGAGCGTCGCCGTTTGCTCGTTTCCAGAGAGACGCAAGGTCCCGCCCACGAGCCAGCTCATGCCGACGGGGTAGCGAATGCGAACCTGATCGGATCGCGCGTTCACCACGTAGGTCAAAGGCCCTTCGCCATAGGCCAATGTGCCTCCGATGGTGAGGCGTCCGCCGCCGGTTTCCGCGGCCACGTTATCAAACACCATGCGAGTCGCGTCAAAATTAAAATCTCCGACAACATTGCTAAGCCCTGCCGGAAAATCGCCATACCGCAACGAGGCGCCCTCGATGTGAACTTTGCCGTTGAAGCGCGGAGTCGCCACCGTCCCGCCGACCGCGGCATTGACCTGCGCCCGCCCAGTCGCTTCCAGTTGCGGCATGAAGCCGGAGAGCAGTTGGAGGCTGACGGCCCCATCCAGACGTAAATTGAGGGCCTGGTCCCCGGCGAAACGCGCGGTACCGGTCACATGAAAGTCCGTGTCGGTTCCGCGCAAGCTGGCCTGCTCGACGCGCACTTCGTCGCGACGGTAAGTGAGCCGCACGGGGCCGACATTTTCCAATTTTATATTTTGAAGATCGAACGTGAGGCGTGAGAGATTTGCTTCGACGGCGAGCGTTTCCGGGCGCGCGCCAAATCCCGCCACGTCAAAATGGCCGTCCACCAGACTGTGCCCGTTCAACCGGGAAAGACGCAGCGCGGAAACAAGGAAAGGATTGAAATCAATCTGTTCGGCCGTGACTTGAGCGGACACCGGATAGTCGCCATCGAGGCCGATTTCCAGCTTTCCGTTTAGCCGGCCCGTGGTCATCGCCGACTCGATCGTCGCAGTCAGGTGGCGCCCATCGGAATCAACTTTTCCGTCAAAGCTTCCCACCACGTCATTGCCGAGTTTCAAATCCACGAGTCGCAGCGTGGCGTGCAATTCGGGAGCGCGCAGCGGGCCCTGTCCGTGTGCTTGCAGATTGAGGCGGCCTCCGACGGGCAGGCGCGCCATTTGGATTTTTTCGATCGCCTCCAGCGGAATCGCTGCGCCCGTGAAGTCAAACGATACTTCACCCGAGCCGGTGTGATAATCTAGATTGCCCGTCACGAGGCCGGCGGGAGCGCCTGGCGCGCGCGCCGCGAGACGCACCTCGGCGTTGGCAATTTTCACTTCTCCCGTGTGCAGGGACAATTCCCCCCGCGCGCGCTCGAAGCGCCACGATCCTGCCGCTGCGTCCGACATGTCAAACCGTCCCGAAAAGTCAGGTTGCGCGCGCGTCCCCTGGCCATGAAATTGCCCGGTCAACAAACCGTGCGCCGCGTAGGACGTCCCCAGCATTTTTTGCAGATCGTCCGTGTCGGCTCCCACCAAGTTGATGTCAAATGTCCATTCGTCTTCGGGAGAGAAGCCATAATTGTCGAGGTCCAGCGCCAGATCCAAATCCGCGGATGATCGGCCCCGGCGCGCGCGCGTGCGCTCCAGATGAAGCTCGTCGGGCGAATAGGTCAGCTCTCCTTCGAGATCGTCCCAATACAGCGAGCCATAGCGCGCATCACTTCCTTTGAATCGTCCGGTGAAAGTGGGACCGCCGAGAGGCCCGGTCAGCCGCCCGTCATAATGGAATTGGCCGCCGATCACTTGCCGCTCCGCATCGGGCCCGCGCAAGCGGTTGATGAAATCGTCCCACAGAGTGAGGTCTTGCGTGTCAACCGTCATGTCCAGCGAAGTGTTGACCACGCTGAGAGCGCCGCGAAACTGAATGCGGCTGGAAGGCGTTGAGATTTCACCCGGCGAGAGCTCGAATTGCTTGTGGTCCATGTCGTAGTGAAAATCGAAATGGGCCGCCGTGGGAATTTGCCCGGGTACTGGCGCAGCCGGAGGAGTCCACACGGAAGACCCGCGCGAATCGACGTGCTTGAAATCGGCGATCCAGGTTGTGGTCGCATCCGCATCCAGGCGGCTGCCCCAATGAAGGGGATTTACTGGCAGATTCGGGTTGTCTTCCGCGGCAAGAGCCTGGTGCAGATCCAGGCCGCGCACCTTCGTATCGGCGCTGAAATCGAGCTTCGGGAGATTTACGCGCACGTGGCTGCTGGCGGTTCCCCCGAGTATCATGGCTTCCAGGTCGGGAAAATCCAGCGCGCGATTATCGGCGTGGTAGCTGCCATGGGCCGAAATATTCCCCGGATGAAACCACTGGTATTTCAGGGTGATCCGGTCCGCCGTATAACGCCCGTTGAAGGACACCTGATTCGGGGAGAAGCCTCCCTCGCCCGTAAATTCGATATGCGCGCCCGGGGCATCCCGCCGCCGGAGAATCGTCCACAAGTCCTCAAGGCGCAACTGCCCCCGATAGCGGAAAGTCCACGCGGGCAGGGCCAGATTGGCAAGAGTTGCTTGCGCGTCGATTTCGATGCCGGCCGTTTTCCATTGCAATTGCGGAACGGTGAGCGAATCTTGCCGGAGATTGAATCGTGCGGAGAAATTGGAAGTGAAAGGCATGTTGCGCAGCGCAGCCACTTCAAATTGTTGCCAGCTGACCTGGCCCATGTACACTGGACGCCCGCTTTCGTCCGCGTAGTTCATGGCAAACTCAAAATTTCCGCCCTTGGCTTCCAGTGGAATACGCTTGTCATTCCACAAAATCTCCCCGTCCTCAAGACGCAGCTGTGCAACTTTCAAATCAAACAGGCTCTGCATGTTTTGTCCGCCGGTCCTTGCGGGAATCTTTGGCCCCGGGACATTCGTCGAACCGTCTTTTTCGATTTGCACGTGCGCCGAGAAGTGGGACATCACTACATTACCCAGTGAAATCTTCCTTCCCCAGAACGACTCGATGTGAATTTCAAACTGCAACGAATCCGCGTGAAAAAGCGGGGGGCTTCCAGCCGCCTCGCGGCCATGTAGCGTCAGTCCGTCGAAACGAGCGGTGAGCAGCCTCCAACCAAAGCGAAAATTTCCCAGCTCGACTCGCGCCCCGGTGGTTTTTTCAAGCTGCTCCACGATCGTCTTTCTCGCCCATCGGTCCGCAAGCCCGCTGGCAATCGCGTAGATGATAGCGAGTCCCGCGAGGACCGCCAGGGCGACGAAGAGGCCCAGCCCGTGTTTCAGCCCGAATTTGCGTTTCGTTTCGTTCATGGTTCCAAGTTGCGCCAGCGCGTCAGGGCTTGCCGCCCTCGGTTTCGATTTCGATCTTCAATCTCGATTTTGTATCGTCCAGCCACTTCGCCGTCAGGTCGCTGATCCCTCGCTGGATGAGCACCTCGCGGATCTGCTCTTCGACTTCGGCCCGATTCGGAGCGGGTTGATTGTTTTTCGCCAACTCGGGCAGCAACTCCTTTTGGTAGTACGCGTCGATGTCCGCGGGTTCAATCTGCACGGACGGCCTGAATTTATAATCAACGTAACGCTCGACGTAAATCTGCCGCGTCAGCAATTGGCGCACTTGGTTCGCGGAAAGGCCGAGTTCGTTCAAGCGGGCCGCATATTTCTCCGGACTCGGAAATTGCTGGCTGATCCGCAAGAGTTCACGGTCAACCTCCGATTTCGCGGCCGGCGGGAAGTGCGACGCCGTAGCCTCTGTTTCGACGATCCACTGTTCGATCAACTCTTCGAGCAACTTGTCGTCGCTCTCCGCATGCCCGTCGATTAATTGTTGGAAGGCGCCGAGTTCGCGCACCTGACTCTGCAAAATAATATCGCCCTCGATGCGCGCTACGATGCGGTCTACCACGCGGGCCGACTGAGGCGGCGCCGCGGAACCGCTGCACACACGCGGCGCACCTGCCGCGGCCATGTAGAAAGCGAAGATGGCAATCGCGCGGCGCATCAGAAGGATGTCCCCAAGTTGAAGAAAAATTGGAACCCGGGCAGGCGCGAGACCTGTACGCCCGTATTTCCGTTCACCGTCGCCGGACTTATGAAATTTGCCGGATTGAGTTGATAGCCCAAATCCAAAGCGATCGGTCCTATCGGGGTGCCATAACGAAATTCAAATCCCACAGTGTGCGAGAAATATTTCAGTTGGTTGTCACAATTCGTCAGGCACACAGTGGTTGGCAGGCCATTGGGGCCTGTCACGGTTCCGATGGTGGGAGTCGGCGGCGCAATGTGCAGCGAAATTTCCCTGATACTCGGGAATACGTTCCCGGCGTCATAAAACACGGCGCCGCCCAGACGGTCGCCGATCAGCGGCAGGTGCATGGGAAATCGCAAGTCCTGGTTGAAGACGAGCATCGCTTGGCCGCCGATGGGAAACCCAGTGACCGGATCGCGCGGCCCCGCCTGGTTCAGGCCAAATCCGCGCAAGGACGTGCCGCCGCCGGCGAAGAACCGCTCGGGAAGCGGAATATCACCTGAGATCGAGCTACCGTAGGGCGTCTGCACGCCGAAGCGAGTCGAACGCGCAAAGACCAGCCGGCGTCCGATCGGATGGTACGTCGAATTTTGCAAATAGACGTGTATGAAATTCGCGGATGAGCCCAGCGCTTTTACGGCCATGTCCACTTCCGCATTTTCAAAGTCGCCGCGGCTGGGATCGGAGACGCTGTTGCGGTGGTCCCGCAGCCAGCTGACGCCGAATTCGGAGACCTCCGTGTTTTGGCTGAACAGCGGAATTTCCTCGACGGCGATTTGCAGATTGCTGGCCACCACATGCCGGTAGGCGTACTGGTAGAGGATCGAACTGGTGGAAGAGAGTTTCTGGGCGAGGCGGATGGATCCTTCGGCCCGCCGCGAATCGAACGTCTGCACGTCGCGGCTAGTGATGTAATCGGCCACCAGCTGCAGGCTGAAATTGGGAGACGCGAAATAATTGGGCGCCGTGTACGCCAGAAGCGCGCGACCCTGAATTGTGCTCACCCGCGCCTTGAAGGAGAGAGAGTCCGCCCGGCCCGTGAGATTTGCCTTGGTGATTTCCAGAGTACCGCGCGGGGCGAAGCTGAGGGACTGCGCCGTGGCGCTGGTGGTACTCCCGAGGCGCTGCGCTTCGAATCCCAGACCGTAGGCGATGGTATAACGCCTGGCCTCGTCCACCATGACGACAATGGTCTTGTTCTCGTCTTCACCCTCGGGGTTCTGCACCCCGACCGAAACGCGGCTGAAAATCCCCAGGTTGTAAAGCTTTCGCTGCGTCTCGACGACCGTGCTTTCACTTAGAGGCTCTCCCATCTTAATTCCCACCTGGCGTGAGATCACGCCGGGGCGCGTGTGCTCGTAACCGCTCAACAGGACGCGCGCGACCAGCACCTGTCGCCCTTCGGTAATGTGATACGTCAGCCGGACGGTTGGACCGGCACTCGGCGTCGCGGCGGGAATTTTCTCTTCGTCGGCGGTGAATCGGGCCTCGGAAAATCCCTGGTCATAGTAGATGGCAAGAATGTTGTCACGGTCGGTCGACACGTTGAATTCGGAATAGGGTTGTCCCTTTGAGGAGCCGACCACGCCAAGAATTTCATCCATGCTGAGTTGCTGGTTGCCTTCAATGTCCAGACTGGCCACACGGGTCTGCGGGCCCTCTTTGATGATGAATCTCACGGACAGGTCGCCGTGGTGGCCGTTGTAATTATCGACGAGCTGGCTCTGCACGCCGCTTTCCTCAAAACCGTTGGCATCGTAGAGGGTGCGGATCGAAGCGACGTCGTCTTGCAGCAATTGGGTGGAATACCTTCCTGGCGACGCATAGGCGGCGGGCTGAATCTTTAAGCGGCCGCGGAGAAGGTCCGAGTCGAAGTATTTATTGCCGGTGAATTCCACATGGACCAAGCGGTGATGGTCCCCGCGTTCAACTTGATAGGTGACCACTCTCGCGGCGCGCTTGACCGTGCTGCCCGATTCTTCCGCTGGGGCATCGGCCACGGTGTAACTCACTTGCGCGTCAAAGTATCCGGCGCGTTCAAAATAATCGCGCAAGGAGCGGCGCCCTTCCTGGAGCAGATCTTCGTCCACAGCTCCTTCCTCGTAGATGGGGACGAGCCTGCGCAAGGTTCCCGCCGAAACCTTTGCGCCCACTACGGCCACGCGCACCTCCAGCCCCGCATACATTGTGAAGTCGATCGGCACACGATTCGACTGCGCGTCGTAGGCGCCGCGGTGGATCGTCACCCGCGCTCCGAGATAGTCCTTCCCCGCCAGCCACTTTCGCGCACGGTCGGCCGCGCGATTCAGCCGGTCGGAGGTCACTTCGGTTCCGACCTTGAGCTTCACCCGGCTTCGCAGTTCCGCGTTTGGAAATTGCGTCTGATTCTGAACGGCGATGGCGCCGATCCGCGCCCGTGGGCCGGGCATTACGCCCACCAGAATATCCATCTGGAGCGTGTCAAGATGAGGCGTCGTAACGTAATCGAGCTTGGCTTGATACAGGCCATCATCTTCGAGGGTTTGGCGAAGGCGATCGAGCGCATCCTTCATGTCGCTTTCGCGGAATGGTTCACCGACATTGAGTCGAAGTGCGGAAAGCGCCAGCGCCTCTCCCGGAGGCTCGCGCAATCCCGCAATCTGTACCCTGTTGATGTAGAAATTCTGGCGGACCACGAAATCGAGGCGCACTCCTCCTGGGACATCGGCCAGTTCGGCGCGCAAATCCGCGAAGCGCCCCGAGCGGAACAGCTCCCGGAGGCTGGCGCTCTCCGCTTCCGTGGAATAAGGTTGGCCGGGTTGAAGCGTCAGTTTCGGAGGGTTTTGTTCCAGC
>Ga0187819_10002234_pt1 | contig 10220 bp, 9 predicted proteins | sample NC_wetland_sal_i_15_FD_132411 | JGI IMG/M metagenome (GOLD analysis project Ga0187819, IMG submission 132411) | Wetland sediment microbial communities from Neuse River Estuary, North Carolina, USA - SO4_4 | ecosystem: Environmental > Aquatic > Freshwater > Wetlands > Sediment | place: USA: North...
GGCCGAAATGGATGACGTGGATTTTATCGAGGACCGGAACACCATCCGCCTCGAGGTCCGCAAAATTCTCGAAGAAGTTCTGAACCAGGAAGAGAAGATCGACCAGGCAGCCCGCCATAAAATTGAAAACCAGAAGCGGACCATCCTGGAAGGCAGCCAGGAATGGGATATTCTCTACCGCAAGTATTACAACGAAGAAGTGAAAAAGCTGGGAATGTGAGTTCCATCAAGCCTGCGGCCCGTAACGCTACCCGACCCAGAAACTCCCATTCGTCGTCATCCCGAGCCAAGCGAGGGATCTGGGTTTTTCGTCGGGGGCGGCAAAAACCCAGATTCCTCATCGCCTTCGCTCCTCGGAATGACAGAAGAGTGGGTTTGTCGTTGACGAGCAACAGCCTGCTCTCCGACCCAGCTGCAGTCCTATCCGTGATCGGTCGTTCATCCATAAAAAAGCGTGGACTTTCCACCATCTAGCGGTACCATTATCACGGGTGCGGGTGATGGCGATCACCGCAGAAGTTACGGCCATAGCCTTAAATAGTCTGTTGGTCCATTCTTATGAGTGTGCCATTTTCACAGCTCCAACCAGTAAATTCAAAAGTAAAATTCATCGGAGGAAAATCCCATGAGCGTCATGACACCGCCCGGAGTCAAAACTTCGGGCGATTACATTGAAGACGTAATGAGCATCGTAAAAGCCAAGAACCCCGCCGAGCCTGAGTTTCACCAGGCAGTTCAGGAAGTGTTCGATTCTCTACGGCTGGTTTTGCAGAAGCATCCGGAATATAGATCGTCGAAGATTCTTGAGCGCATCACGGAACCCGAGCGCGTCATTATGTTCCGCGTGCCGTGGTTTGATGACCGCGGCGAAATTCAAGTGAACCGCGGTTTCCGCATTGAGATGAACAGTGCCATTGGCCCCTATAAGGGTGGCCTACGCTTTCATCCCTCGGTCAACCTCGGCATTTTGAAGTTCCTCGCTTTTGAGCAGGTCTTCAAGAACTCGCTGACCACGCTGCCCATGGGCGGCGGCAAGGGCGGATCGGATTTCGATCCCAAGGGGAAGAGCGACAACGAAGTCATGCGCTTCTGCCAGAGCTTCATGACCGAACTGTCCCGGCACATCGGTCCGGACACCGACGTCCCCGCCGGCGACATCGGCGTTGGCGGACGCGAAATCGGCTTCCTCTTTGGCCAATACAAGCGTCTACGCAACGAGTTCACCGGCGTGCTGACCGGCAAGGGCCTAAACTGGGGCGGTTCGCTGATTCGTCCCGAAGCCACCGGCTACGGCTGCGTCTACTTCGCCGCCGAAATGCTGAAGAGCAAGAAAGACACGCTCGAAGGCAAGCTCTGCCTGGTCTCGGGCAGCGGCAATGTTTCGCAATACACGGTAGAGAAGCTGCTTGATCTGGGCGCGAAGCCGCTCACCTTCTCCGATTCCGACGGCGTAATTTACGATCCCGATGGAATCAATCGCGAAAAACTGGCTTGGGTCATGGATCTGAAGAACGTCCGCCGCGGACGCATCCGGGAGTATTCGGAGAAGTTCAAGAAGGCGATCTTCATGCCCACCGACATCAAGCTGGAACACAATCCGATCTGGAACATCAAGGCGGATTGCGCATTCCCGAGCGCCACGCAGAATGAGATCAAGGCGAAAGATGCCGCGAACCTCATCAAGAATGGCTGCAAACTGGTAGCCGAGGGCGCCAATATGCCCAGCACTCTGGAAGCCACCAAGATGTTCCTCGAAGCCGGAATTCTCTACGGCCCAGCCAAGGCCGCGAACGCCGGCGGCGTAGCCACCTCCGGCCTGGAAATGGCCCAGAACAGCGCACGGCTGAGCTGGACTCGTGAAGAAGTGGACAACCGGCTGCACAACATCATGATCGCCATCCACAAGAACTGCTTCGAGACGGCCGAGAAATACGGCACGCCGGGCAATCTGGTGAACGGCGCCAACATCGGCGGCTTCCTAAAGGTAGCCAATGCCATGCTGGATCAGGGCTTGGTGTAGCAATTGTGTGGCGCGGGCGCCCTCGCCCGCGTCTCTGTAGAAATGTTGCTCGCAACGTTTCGGATAGCTATGATGCGGGGTGGAAACAGTTCCACCCCGCAAGTTTTTTGAGGCAACAATGTCGTGCGATTTACCGGCCGTGTTCTCCGAAAGGGGAGCTTTGTGGCGATTGAAGAAATCATTTTAGACGCTCAGAAGGTTACGACTTTAAAGGAAACCCTGCGGCCAGGTCTCAAAGCAGTTTTCGTTGGACTCAACCCAGGTCAGAAATCCGTCGATTGTGGCCATTATTACCAAGGTCGCCACGGGCGACGTTTCTGGAATCAGCTGTATGAGTATCAGATAGCACCCTCGCTGCCGAGCGGCGTTGAAGACGATGCCGCGTTTGAAAGGGGCTTCGGTTTCGTCGACTTGGTGCGGAAGCCTACAGTGTCGAGCAAGCAACTTAAGCTCACTCGGGCGGAATGGTCTGCGGCAGTAAGTGACCTCGGTGCCCGGCTAAGCACGACCGGTGACCGACCCATTGTCATTTTTCGCTACAAGGAACCCTGGAACCTTGCGGGCGAGCGCCTCGAGCAGATGGGCTACTGCGTGTTGAGAATGCCAAGCCCATACGAAAAAAAAGAACGTGCCGACTCTATGATGAAAGAAATACGCGCCAAACTGGCGACCGTGTAAGAATTGGAGGGAAGCAATTCTCTTCTAAGGCCTCTGGGCTTCCCGATGGGATAACCTTCCACATGAGCATCACTCAGCAACCCGAGCCCATCGTCGACCCCGAACGCCTCTTCGAAGGCTTCGAGAACCTCATGCCCTTCCGCGTCCAGGACATCCTCCTGGTCTCCAGCCTCTACGACTCTTTCATCCTTCGCGAAGACGGACGCCTCAACGAACTGCTGATCGGTCAATCTCTCGAACTCAACCTCTCACAGGTCCCCGGTATCACTCACGTAGCCAGCGGCGCAGAAGCCCTCGATCTAGCCAAGTCGCAGCGGCGTTTCAACCTCATCGTCACCAATCTCGAAGTCGAGGACATGGACGCCGCCCAACTCGCCCGCGAGGTAAAAGCTGCCGGGCTCGATGTCCCGGTGGTCGTGCTCGCCTACGATTATCGCGAGGTCAAGAAGTTCATCGCCCATAACCCCATCACCGACATTGAGCGTATTTTTCTATGGCAAGGCAACGCCCGCATTCTGATCTCGATCGTCAAATACATTGAAGACAAACGCAACGTTGACCACGACACCTGCGCCATCGGCGTGCCCGTCATCCTGATTGTGGAAGATAACATTCGCTATTATTCTTCGTTTCTTCCCACGATTTATACCGAGTTGATCACCCAGTCCCGCCGCCTGCTCAGCGAAGGATTGAATGTCGCGCACAAGTTAGTGCGCATGCGGGCCCGTCCCAAAATTTTGCTAGCCTCGAACTACGAGGACGCGGCGCGGCAGGTGATGAAGTATCGGGAGTTTCTTCTGGGAGTGGTTTCCGACGTGGAATTTCCCCGCGCCGGTGCGTTGAGCGCAGACGCAGGCTTCGACCTCGCCCGCATGGTTCGCGAAGAAGTGCCGGATGCTCCCATCGTCCTGCAGACTAGCCGAACCGAGTTCAAGGCGCGCGCAAATGCCGAGGGATACTCGTTCCTGCGCAAACGCTCGCCCACGCTTTTGCGCGATCTCCGCCGTTTCCTCACCGAGCAGTTCGGCTTCGGCGACTTTTCGTTTCGTCTGCCAGATGGCAGCGAAGTGGCGCGCGCACGCGATCTGAATGAACTGGAGGCCCGGCTTCACGAAGTTCCCGCCGAGAGCATCGCCTACCACAGCGAGAGGAACCATTTCTCGCGCTGGCTCCGAGCCAGGACCGAGTTCGCCCTGGCGCAGAAACTCAGGCCACGCAAGGTTTCCGATTTTGCCACGCTCGAAGATTTGCGCCGCGATTTAATCGAGTCCATCGCCGAATATCGCAGCGAGCAAAGCCAGGTTTTGATCGGCGATTTCAATGCTTCCACGTTTAAATCAACCGAAGGCTTTTTTCTGCGCATAGGCGGCGGCTCGCTCGGCGGAAAAGCCCGCGGCTTGGCTTTCATCCGTCACCTCCTGCACAAGTACCACACCGCCCGCCGCTTCGCCGACGTCCGCATCGCCGTGCCGCCCAGCGTGGTGCTGGCCACCGACGTCTTCGACCGCTTCCTCGTCGAAAACAACCTGCTCGACTTTGCCATCAACAGCAACGACGACGCCGAAATTTTGCAGCGCTTTCTGGAAGCCTCACTCCCGGCTTCCCTCCGCGACGATCTCCTCGCATTTCTCGCCGAGGTTCATTACCCGCTGGCGGTGCGTTCCTCCAGCTTGCTCGAGGACTCGCAATACCAGCCTTTCACCGGCGTCTACGAAACCTTCATGCTGGCCAACCAGCATCCCGATTTGTCCGTCCGCTTGGAGCAGCTTATGGAGGCGATCAAGCGCGTCTACGCCTCCACCTTCAGCCAGCATGCCAAGGGCTACGTGCGCGCCACGCCCTACCGCTTGGAAGAAGAAAAAATGGCGGTCATCCTACAGCAGGTCGTAGGCACGCTGCACGCTTCTCAAGACGGACAGCGCTTCTATCCCGATTTTTCCGGCGTAGTGCGATCGCACAACTTCTATCCCGTTCCACCCATGACCTACGAAGACGGAATCGCCGCGGTCGCCTTGGGCCTGGGGCGCGCGGTGGTCGACGGCGGAAAATGTCTGACCTTCTGCCCGCGCTATCCCCGAAACATCATGCAGTTTTCTTCAGTCGAAGATATTTTGGCCAACTCGCAGCGCGAATTCTGGGCCATGGAACTTGATCACGCGGAGCACCGCAACGATTCCGCCGCTGATCCCCTGCAGGAACTGAAAGAAGCCCGCTTCGGGCTGGACGCGGCGGAGAAGGACGGCACTCTAAACAACCTGGGTTCCACCTACTCCGTCGACAACAATGTCATCTACGACGGCCTCAGCCGCCCCGGCACGCGCATTGTAAGCTTCGCGCCCATTCTCAAGCACGGCGTGTTTCCGCTAGCCGCGATTCTGGAGCGGATGACGAGGATCGGTGACGAGGCCTTCGGCCGCCCCGTGGAAGTCGAATTTGCCGTACGCCTGCCGCGAAAGCCGCGGGAAACCGCCGAGTTCGGCTTTCTCCAAATCCGTCCGCTGGTCCTTTCACGCGAGGGCGAAGAACTGCGCATCGCCGAGGTCGATCCCGAGCGCCTGGTTTGCCAAAGCTCCAAAGTGCTGGGCAACGGCCGCATCCGCGATTTGCGCGACATCGTGGTCGTCGACTTTCACCGCTTCGAGCGTGCCCGCAGTCAAGAGGTAGCCGAAGGGGTGGCCCACCTCAACGCCAGGCTCAGCGAAAACGGGACCCCGTATCTGCTGATTGGCGTCGGCCGATGGGGATCGAACGATCCCTGGCTCGGAATTCCCGTGGAGTGGGACGAAATCTCGGGCGCCCGCGTGATCGTCGAAGCCGGCTTCCGCGACTTCCGCCTGACTCCCTCCCAAGGCAGCCACTTCTTCCAGAACCTGACCGCCTTTCAAGTCGGCTATTTCACCGTCAATCCGGATGCCGGCGAAGGTTTTGTAGACTGGGAGTGGCTGGCTTCGGTACCCGCGGTCGAAGAACAAGGCTGCGTGCGCCACCTGCGTTTCGACGCCCCGCTGGTGGTGGTGATGAACGGCAAAACCAGCCAGGGAATGGTGTTCAAGCCGGAGGCCCCATAAACTTCTGATCTTGCGCTTGGAACGTGTAGCCGCGGGCGCCTCGCCCGCGCGGGTTGTGCGATGAAACGAATCAGCGAAATCAAAGCTCAGGTAAAGGACGCAGCTCGCGAAGCCGGATTCGAACTAACCGGTATCGCCCCAATCCGCGACTTCCCCGAACTCAATCACTTTGCAGACTGGATCCAAGCCGGACACGCCGGCGAGATGAAATACATGGAAGCCCGCAACGACGCGGGCCAGCTCAAGCGCGCCTCGCTCCGCTCGACCGTACCCTGGGCCCGCAGCATAATCGTCTGCGCCATCAACTACAACACGGCACACCCATACTCCACCCAGTTCGAAGATCCCGAGCGAGGATGGATTTCGCGATACGCGTGGAGCCGCGAGGATTGCCACGAAGCCATGATGCGCCGCCTGCGCGTGGTAGAAACCCGGCTCCGAGATGCCGTCAGTCAGCGAACCCTCGAGCCCGACCAGACGCCGCCGCCGCAGACTCGCTGCTACGTCGACACCGGCCCCGTCGTGGAGCGCGTCTACGCTAAATATGCGGGCGTCGGGTGGATCGGCAAAAACACCTGCATCCTGAATCAGAAGCTGGGATCGTGGTTATTTCTGGGCGTCATTCTAACCTCCCTGGAACTTGAACCGGACCTGCCCGCGCCCGATCGCTGCGGCACCTGCACCCGCTGTATCGATGCCTGCCCCACGAATGCGCTGATCGCGCCCTATCAACTCGATTCCAATAAATGCATTTCGTATCTGACGATTGAAAAACGCGGCGCGATTCCAGAAGATATGCGCCAAGGCATGGGCCGTCACGTCTTCGGCTGCGATATCTGCCAGGATGTTTGTCCTTGGAACCGAAGAATGAACCGAAAGGCCCCGGCTACCAGCGCGCCAGAATTTCAAGTGCGCGAAGGGCTGGTCAATCCCGCGCTCGACTGGCTCGCCGAAATGAGCCCGGAAGAATTCCAGCAAAAGTTTCGCGGCTCACCCATTCGCCGCGCCAAGCGCACCGGAATTCGCCGCAATGCCGTCATCGCCATGGGCAACAGCCGGAATCAGAGCTTCGTGCCAGTTCTGAAAAAGCTCACAGCCGACGACGATCCCGCGGTAGCGGAAACCGCGCAGTGGGCTTTGCAGCAGCTTTCCACGCCCACGCCCTCAGACGCAATCAGTCTCACCAAAATCCCTTCGCCTAGCGTATGATTCTCTTCGCCGTTTCCCCCAAACCTCAAACTTAAAGGAGCTCTATGAAAACGCTAATCCGTCTCGCCGCATTTGTGTTGTTGCTCGCCCCCGCGGTTCTGGCTCAAGAACATTACACCGAGGGCCCAGTGTGGCGGGTCTCCCTGGTACGCGTGAAGCCCACCCAGATGGATGCCTATCTGACCAGCCTGCAACAATCCAGCAAACCCGTGCTCGAGGAGCAGAAACGTAACGGGATGATCATGGATTACAAATTCTTTCTCAAGGAAACCAAGCACAATCCCGAAGATTGGGACGTATGCCTCGCTATTGAATACAAGAACCACGCTGCCATGGACGGCCTCGCCGCCAAAGGCGAAATGGTTCGTGACAAAATCCTCGGCGGCAAACACCCGGCCCAACAGCTCGCAGAAAAACGCGCCGAAATCCGCGAGCTCGTCAGCTCCGAACTGCTCGAGGAGATCATCCTCAAGTAGTTTTCGTCTGAAACCAACACCCCAAACCCGCAGTCCCCTGAGGAAGCGCAGGCCTTCGCCAAGCGAAGGCCTGCCAACGAAGGATCTCTGCACTAGCCCTACCACTTCCTAGTGAATGCCGTTTGCATTCAAGTGCGCCGAGTATTTCTGGTCGGTCTGTTTAATGTGGTTGGTCAACCAGTTATTGAGAAATTCCGCCACCGAAATCGTCTGCCCGCTCTTACCCGCTGCAATATCCCGCTGAAATTCTTTCACCTGCTCCACGAACACCTGATGCTGGTGCCGGTGCGAAGGCAAGTCCGGATACTTCGCTTTCTCCATCATCGATTCTTCCGTCGAGAAGTGATACTTCGCGTAAGCCGCCAATTCGCCAACAATGTGCTGCACCACCCCGGCCCCCTTCCCCGTGGACATGGCCTCATGCAGGTTATTGATGAGCGCAAACAGTTTTTTGTGATCCTCGTCGCAACGCGCGACCTTTACGCTATACGACGTATTCCAGGTGACTAAAGACACGACTGCCTCCCAGACAGGACCTGATGGATGCCCTGTCTGTCCCTATCGGCAGCCTCGCCCGAAATCTTTAGGCAATGCGGCGCCATAAATTGCCTCATGCTTCCCACGGAGCCTGCGCTATTATCATGTCGTTGTTTACGTGAGGTTCCAGATGGAGCGCTCGTTAATCTGGATCGAGAGCGATGTGAATGGCTGGGCCTGCTCCAACTGTCGATGGAGATTCCCCGTGCCCACCCTGCTTGGCGGAGGCGAGGCCAAAGGTGCTTACGACCGCCTGGCCGCTGCGAAGTTTCGCGAGCACACCTGCGAGGCCACGACCAGCTTCTCTTCGACCAAGCCGGAAGTAAAACGGCAGGTGAACACCGCTTTCGCCGACCGTGCTCGCACCCTCATAAAGCGAGGATACAAACCCAAGGTCGCTGTGGAACTCGTACTTCAAGAGACACAAATCGAACACAGCAATGATCCGAGGATCATGGAGCAGGCGCGCGCCGACGCCGAAGATTTCCTGCAGAGAATTCGCAAGGGCCTCATCTAACGCTATCTCGGTGGCCTGTCGCTGCACCCACATCCGGGCTGCAGAAGAGCTCCGATTTTGGGTGGAGCAGTGCTTCCAGCGCTGCATAAGATGCTCAGCACAGACTCGCCCTTCGCGGGCGCCATACAGTTCACACTGGAGCTAAAGGAGAAAAGAGGGCGCGCGGCTAGGAGAGTTTCTCAGGAGCAGGCAACGTGGCCTCTGCGCTGCCATTATGGGGCGGCTCCGGAAGGGCAGGTGTCTTGGGTGGGCCATCCTTAACCGAACTGTCGAGAATGCGGCTATTCAGGCAATACAGTGCCAGTTCCAGCCGGTCGGCCACGCCCAGCTTGTCGTAAACCTTGCGTAGATAGTTCTTCACTACCTGCTCGGTAGTTCCAACCCGGGTGGCAATTTCCTTGTTCTTCATGCCCTGGGTCACGCAGGAAACGATCAGCGTTTCTTTGGGCGTCAGCTGCACCTTGGGTCTCGGCGCTCCGGCGCGCGAGCCTTGAGTGCGATACGCTTCGAGCACCCACTGCGTTGCCCGCCCATCCAACCAGGGCTCACCCTTGGACACTTTGCGCAGGCAGTCGACCAGCAACTCCGGCTCAACCTCGCGCGAGACGATGGCATGCACTCCCCGGCGAAACAGTTCCAGGGTGAGATCCTGATCCGGCTCCGTGGTCACCACCACCAGCCGAAGCGCCGGGTTTTGCCGCAACAGATCGGAAACCGCTTCGATAGGATTCGACGCAATGGCAGCTTCAAAAAGCAGAATGTCGGCGGAAAATTTCTGCGCCGCGGTTAAGGTCTGGGCCATGGTTTCGGCCTGTCCCACCACCCGGACGTCGTCCTCCAAAGCAAAAATCTTGCGCAATCCGGCGCGAAAAATCGCCTGCGTGTCCGCCACAATCACGCGGATGAACTGGCCCTTGTCCTCACCCTCGTGTGGTTGCTCGACGCCGACTCTCGCGACTACCGGAGTGCTCGCCATCACTCTCCTCGCTGTTCAGCCCGGTCAAACCGATACTCATCGATGACCACGCCAACGCCACGGCGGCCGCTATCCTCAAAACTGCGGACCACCCGACCGCGGCAATCCAGCCTCACATCGGCCTCCGCGCCCACCACATTCGCCGGTAGCGAAATGGTGAAGTCTACCATGGAGCCCACCGGCATTTCGGAATCGACCATCTGGAACAGAACGCCATTGGCGGAAATGTTTTGCGATTCCGTATGCGTCTCGCCCGTTTTTGATTTTACAGAAATCGGCAACTTGATCGGAAAACGAGTCGCACTCTGCACCTCCGGATACTGTCCGCGGCCGCCGCCCTTCTTGCGGTTCCCCGCATCCGCCTTCGCCGATTCCGACGCCACGGCCGAGCCATTCTTCTTCTCCGGGAGTATATCCGGATTCGCCTTTTTTACGAATGGGCCAATGTTGGACATTACGAGCGCAGACTACACCCTGGAACCACCCCCGCAAAGTTACCGAAGTCATGGAACTGTCAGGGTTAAATTATTGCAGGTCATGAACTTGCGCGGGAGTTGTGGATAGTGTGTGAGCACTGTCACAAAGCATTTGGCAATTAGCCGTGGGTGTCAGCTCGGGCCTGTAGCCCGCGAAAGCGCATGAAAATGGGTCAGAGCCAGGCAATAATCGAGGATGGCGCCGAGCGGCGAGATTGATTCAACACTGGAGAGGGCAAGGCCGGGTGGGTGTCTGATCCGGA
>Ga0187819_10002235_pt1 | contig 10218 bp, 6 predicted proteins | sample NC_wetland_sal_i_15_FD_132411 | JGI IMG/M metagenome (GOLD analysis project Ga0187819, IMG submission 132411) | Wetland sediment microbial communities from Neuse River Estuary, North Carolina, USA - SO4_4 | ecosystem: Environmental > Aquatic > Freshwater > Wetlands > Sediment | place: USA: North...
GCTGCCGCTGTTCTGCTGAAAGGCAAGGTTCTCATCGCGGCCAAGGACAACGAGCAGGCCATCAAGGTTCTCGCTACTCATCCGGAAGCCGATGCGGGCGGGGAAGTAACGGATCTGCTCACCGACCTGGAAATTGAGGCGGGGCGCTCGGCACGTTGCGCGGAACGGGCACGGAAGCAGCTCGCCCGCGGACATCTCCATTTCGGATACCTTCTGAAGGTCACGGATGCTTTGATTGCTGCGGGACAAACGGAAGAGGCGCTGCCGCTTCTGGCGGAGCTTCGCGAACCGATGATCGAGTCCGGCGAGCAGGACCGGTTCCTCAAATCCGTTACGAACATTACGGAAAAGTCGCCTGATTCGATCGAAGCGCTGGAACTGCTTGTCGACTTCTCCCGCCACACCAGCGATCCTTTCCGTTTGAACGCGGCATTGGGCCAGCTTGCGGATGCATACATCAAAGAGGGCAACTATTCGCGCGCCGAGGAGCTGCTTCGGGAGCTGGCCGACCGCAACAAAGACGACGAGCGCGTTGTCGAGAAGCTGAACGAGTTGCGCGCCCGCACGGGCGGCGGCACATCGGCGTCTGTTGTCTCGCTCGAGGAAGTCCCAGCGGCTACCCCCGTCGCTACTCCCGGCATGCCGGAACCGGAGAGCGCGGAGGGGGGAATTCCAGAAGCGCCAGCCATTGCCGAACCGCCGTTAGACGAGGAAACCGAGCGCTACATCGCACAGGCGTTGACCGATGTAGACCTTTTCTCAAGCTACGGCCTCACGCAGAAAGCAACGCATCTGCTCGAAAACGTTCTTCAGCGCGCACCGAGGCATACGCCGACGCTCGAGCGTCTGCTGGATTTGTATCTAGGTGCAGGAAACGAGCGGCGGACAGCCGAAACAGCCGCTTTGCTCGAACAAATCTATCACCAGCGGAGGGATGCGGTCAGCGCAGAGCATTTTGCCGAACTGAGGCAGAGATTCCAGAAAGCGGCTGAGCTTAGCGAAGAGCAGTTGCCGACAGCACCGCCGGTGGAAGCCCCACCAATAATGGGACCGGAAACAGTTCAAGCTTCGCCGGAAGCGCCTGAAACTCCCGCAGAAACGCGGGCCGAAGCGAACGTCGCAGTCGAACCAGCCGCACAAACCACAGAATTTGAAGTGCCCGTCATGCCGCTTGAGACGGAAGGAGGGCAGGCGCAGACTTCCGCGGCGGAGATCGCGGCTACCCCGGAGGCCGGCGCTCCTAGCCCGCAACCGGTTGCGCCAGCCGAGCCTGTCGGCGCAACGCAAGAGGTCGATTTGTCGGATGAATGGGAAGCGATGGCTCAGGAAGTCAGTGAGCCGTCACAGCCTGCAGACGTGCCTGGCGAAGCTAAGCCACAGGCCGTCGAACCTGCTCCTGCAGAGCCTGAGCCTACTCGCGCGCCCGAGCCAAGGGAAGCTCACGCAGTACCCGACCAGGAAATTCAGCCGAGCCCCTCGCCCGTCGAGATCGAAGAAGCGCCAGAAGCAACGATTGAGCTGATCGAAGAGCCCGCAGCAGCAGAAGAACCGGTCGCGTCAAGCAACGGCGATATCCCGGCAGCGGTTTCGGTTCAACCTTCCGCCGAAACCGGGAAGCGGCTTACCACCGACGATCTCATTAGCGAACTCGTTGCCGAAATCGATCATCTGGACACGCCTGCAGCGCCAGCCGAACTGCCCGAGCATGAGGCGAAAACGCTCGCGCCAGTTGCAACCATTGCGGCGAGTACGGCGCCGGTCCCGCCTGCGCCGCCCGAGATGCCAGTTCAGCAGGCCATTCCGGAGCACGCCGCGGCGGGGCCGGTTACCGCGGAGACGTCAGAAGTTCTGAACGAACTGGCCGATGTCTTCCAGGAATTCCGCAACGAAATGGGCGAACTCGATGAGGCGGAAGCGGACGCCGACCTCGAGACGCATTACAACCTCGGAATCGCCTACCGGGAAATGGGCCTGCTCGACGAAGCCATTGGCGAATTCCAGAAAGTGGCGCAAGCCATTCAGAAGGGCAAGCCGTTTGCCTATGCCATGAACTGCGCGACATTCCTGGCCATTTGCTTCATGGACAAGGGCGAGCCCAAGATTGCCTCGCTCTGGTATCAGCGGGCGTTGCAAACGCCGGGTCTCGACCATGAGAATGTGGTGGCTTTGCGTTACGATCTGGGGGTGGCTCTGGAATCGGCGGGAGAATCAAAGTCCGCGCTGGACAGCTTCCAGCAAGTCTACGCGATGAACATCGACTATCGGGACGTTGCGGAACGTATAGCCGCACTCCAGCGGCACGAAACGCACGTTTGATCCACTCCAGCGGATTTTCGCGCGCGCTTAGGACGCGGCAAAAAAATTCCCGCTCGGTTGCGAGTCCGCCGATAATCCCACATAATCTTTAGCCTAAGATGAATCGCTTTCTTCGCTGGATTCTGCTGCTGATTTGGATCGAACTGGGGTTCGTGCTGATCCTGCTGCCCTGGTCTGAAATCTGGGAAATGAATTACTTCCTTTTCCAATACCCGGCACTTGGATTTCTGCTGAAGAATTCGTTCTTCCGGGGCGCGGTGTCGGGATTAGGGGTCATGAACGTGTTGTTTGCGCTCCAAGGATTCCGGCACAGGACTCCCGTCATTGCAGGGCGCACGTAATTTTGCGACATCCCATGCTTCATCGCATCATCTGCTACGTGACAGATAGGAAGTCTCTCGAGGCGGACGATGCGACGACGGCGTTGCTGGAGAAGATTCGCGGCGCTGTCGAGGCTCGCGTGGATTGGGTACAAATTCGCGAGAAGGACCTTCCAGGTCGAGATTTGTTAGCGCAGGTGCGCGCGTCCATAGCGGCAGCGAAAGAAGCACGCGGTAGGCAAAGTGGAAAAGGAACGCAGATTTACGTCAACGATCGCGCGGACGTAGCCCTCGCCGCAAACGCGGCGGGCGTGCATCTGGGCGGAGAATCACTTCCGGCCGTGGATGTGGTGCGTTGGAGCCGCGAAGGACACGCGCCGGCTGAATTTCAGGTTGGAGTCTCTTGCCACAGCATCGACGCAGCCCGCGAAGCGGAGCAAAGCGGCGCGAATTATGTTTTCTTCGGTCCCGTTTTCGACACTCCATCGAAAAGAAAGTTTGGAGCGCCGCAGGGAATCGAGCGATTGCGCCAGGTATGCGGCGCCCTTCGAATTCCGGTGATCGCCATCGGCGGCATCAACAAAGCGAATGCAGAGGACTGTATTCGCGTGGGCGCTGCGGGAGTAGCCGCGATTCGCCTCTTTCAGGAGCAGGCGAGCGCGCAGGCGCTCCGGCAAATTGTCTCGACACTGCACGGATCTGCGTGAGCCCCGGCTGGAATCGCAGCTAAGAAACGATTGGCGGTTCTCGTGCGCTTTTAACGGCAAGGACTTCAGGCGCTGAGCCAGCGGCTCACGGGTTGCCAGTCTTCAACATGGTCGCAGATGACCTTGATAACCGCCGTGATGGGAATGGCCAGGATCAGTCCCATGGCTCCCCAGAGCCAGCCCCAGAATAAAAGCGAAATAGTCAGCGCGAGTGCATTGAGTTTGATCCGCCATCCAACCAGGGCGGGAAGAAGCAGGTTGGCGGTAATAAGGTGAAAAAATATCAGCATCGAAAAAATACCCACGAAAGGCGCAACGCCATGAAACTGTCTGATCCCAATGAGCAGCGGCGGGAACAGGGCGAGTACAGCGCCCAAATAAGGAATCATGTTGAGAAGCCCGGAAACAAGCGCGGTCAGGAATGGAAAATCCAATCCGATGCCCCAGAGGAACACCCATGTGGCCAAAACCACGATCAAGCCAACGAATGCAGTTCCCACGACGTAGCTGCGAAGTACTTGGGTTACGTCGGACAGAGTCTGTTTCACCTCCGTCCGTTCGGTGGCCGGGAACAATTGCATGGTGGCATGCCAGACCTGGCGTTTCGCGGCCAGCATGAAGAAAACCAGAAAAGGAACGAAGGATGCGGCCAGCACGAAGGAGTACAGCGAACTGAGCCTCGCGAAAACCGCGTTGCGCACGGGATGTGATTCGGCAACTTCCACGATGCGCTCGCCGGCCCGCCTCGCCGGTTCCAACTCCGAAACGCGAGCCTCAAAAATCTCCAGCTTCTTTTGAACTTCCGCCACAGCCGTGCGAAGCGGAGCCCGGTATTTCGGCCAGTCCTGGCCGAATTGGTCGATGCGCTCAACCAGGGACCAGGCCAGAACGATGAGCAGAGCGAGCGTCACGATCACCACGAAAAGGGAACCCAGAGCGCGGGGCACACGAAGCGTTTCGAGTCCGCTCACGACCGGGTCCAGGAGATAAGCCATCAGAACCGCGACGAGCAGCGTCACTAGAACCGATGAAGCCCAATAGCAGAAAGCAATCACAATTCCAGCGGCAATGATTCGCGCGCTTACCGAACTGGCAACAACGACCTTCGTCTCTTCCAGAGGCATCGCCGGTACGATAACATAGAGATTGTAGTGACCGCACAAGGTGTGCCTGCGCGTGCACTGCCCCGGCACACGCATGATGGGGTGCCGGGTTGGACGATTCGCGATTCCTTCGCGCCTGGCGTCTGAACCTGGGATGTTAAAATCGATTGCCTCCCTTCGTTCAATTTGGGCTGGTTCGAAAATGGCAAAACAACTCTTCGGCACAGATGGAATCCGCGGCGTTCCTGGAGAATATCCGCTGGACGACCCGACGCTCGCGCGCGTAGGCCTCGCGCTGGGAGACTATCTGCGCAAGCAGGGGACACGCGCGCGGGTCCTGATTGGGCGCGACACCAGGGAATCCGGCCCGCACATCGCCGAACGGATCGCGCGCGGCCTCGAAACAGCCGGCGCGGAACCGGTTTCCGCCGGCGTCCTGACCACTCCGGGTGTCGCCTGGCTGGTGAATCGCGAAGGATTTGCCGCCGGCGTCGTCATCTCCGCGTCGCACAATCCGTATCACGACAACGGCGTGAAGCTCATATCTTCGACCGGAATGAAATTCCCGGATGCAGTCGAGGCTCACTTGGAGAGATTTATATTGTCGAGCGACGATTCGACGCCTGTCGCAACCTCGATGGAAATCGACGGCAACCAAACGCTCCACGACGATTATCTTGCCGGCCTGCGCCAAGCAGTTCTCCCCGGCGCCAAATTCGAAACCATAAAAGTCGTGATTGATTGCGCGAACGGCGCGGCTAGCAAGCTTGCTCCGCGCTTGTTTCGCTCGCTTGGCGCCGAAGTTGTCTCCATGAACGACGCGCCCGACGGTAGAAACATCAATCACAATTGCGGCTCGCTGCATCCGGAGGCCATGCAAAAGCGGGTTGTAGCTGAAGGCGCGGCAATGGGCGTCGCGTTCGACGGTGATGCCGATCGCGCAATTTTTTCGAGCGCGTCGGGGAAGCTCGTGGATGGCGACGGCGTCTTGCTGATTACCGGGCGCTACTTGAAGAAACACGGCCAGCTCAAGGGCGACACCATCGTGAGTACCACGATGGCGAATCTGGGCCTCGAACGCGCGCTCGAAAACGACGGCCTCAAGCTGACGCGCACGGCCGTTGGCGACCGATACGTGCTCGAAGAGATGCTACGCATCGGCGCCAATCTTGGCGGCGAGCAGTCCGGCCATATTCTGTTTCTGGATGATGCGACCACAGGAGACGGCATGCTGACCGCGCTGAAAGTCGCGTCGATCGTGTCGACGCAAGGGCCGCTCGATACTCTGGTCGCAGACCTGAAAATATATCCGCAGAAAATCGTCAACGTGAAAGTGCAATCGAAGCCGGCCCTGGATTCGCTTCCGGAAGTCACGCGTCTGCTAGCGGAGGCGGACAAGCTTCTCGGCAACAAGGGCCGTGTCGTGCTGCGCTATTCCGGGACGGAGCCGCTGGCTCGCGTCATGGTGGAAGCGGAACGCGAGGAGGACGTTCAGCACTGGACCGATGCCCTGGCTTCCGCCGTTCGCTCATCGATTGGCGCGTGACATGGCCACCACTGTCGACGCACTTACGTCAAAATTCCAAGCGCTCACCCGGCTCGTAGGGAACACGCCTCTCATATCCATTCACTTCCGGTATCGTGGCGACCATCGCGTCATTTACGCCAAGTCCGAGTATCTGAATTTCACTGGAAGCATCAAGGACCGCATGGCGCTCCGGATTCTCCAGAATGCCTATGCTGAGGGAAGAATCGCAGCCGGCCACACCATCGCCGAAGCCACCAGCGGAAATACGGGCATCTCCTTCGCCGCTATTGGCCGGATCTTCGGGCACCCGGTGAAAATTTTCATGCCCGACTGGATGAGCCAGGAGCGCGTGCAGTTGATCCACAGCTACGGCGCCGAGATCGTCTCGGTCAGCAGGCGTGACGGCGGTTTCGTGGGCTGCATTCAAATGTGCGAAGATTTCGCCGCGTCGCGCGCAGACGTTTTCCTGCCGCGCCAATTCTCTAATCCCGCGAATTGTGAAGCCCACGAACAAACCACCGGCCCCGAAATATGGTCGCAACTCTGGTCTGTCGGGAAAAAGCCGCTGGCGTTCGTGGCCGGGGTGGGAACCGGCGGCACAGTAATGGGCGTAGGCAAGTTCCTTCGCCAACGCGACCCCGCGGTGCGCATCCATCCCGTCGAACCCGCAGAATCACCTACGCTGACAACCGGGTGCAAGGTCGGGAATCACAGGATCCAGGGCATTTCCGACGAGTTCATCCCCGAGATCGTGCAACTGAAGGAATTGGATGAAGTGATCGCCGTGTGTGACGGCGACGCCATCCTCATGGCCAAGAAACTCGCCAGCGACCTCGGCTTGGCCGTTGGTATTTCGTCCGGGTGCAACTTCTTGGCGGCCGTGATCACACAGGAGAAGATCGGGCCGGATGCCGCGGTGGTGACTGTATTCCCTGATGACAACAAGAAGAACCTGAGCACCGCGCTCATGCACGTCGAGCCATGCAGGCCGGATTACTTATCGGCTGAAATTGAGCTCCTCGGCCTCAGCACGATCGGCCGCGCTTGCGAATTCTGCGGCTAGTACCTGGCATCGTTTTCTTCTACGTGCTCCACTCAGCGTTGCTTTCTGGCGCTTGCCAGTAAGGACGTTCACTTCACCAAGCATCTTCCAAAGAATGTAGGAAAACGCGGTGAGATTTTAAGAAACTGGATTTTATGCATTTAGCAGCGCCGCATATGCACACCGACGGCGCACTAAGTGCCACGGATGCAGCGTATTACAAGAAACGCGGCTCACCGCTGAGGTGGCAATGCGCGTGCAACCTAGTCACCACGGCTGTCTCTGATCCCGGGGTGGGCCGGTTTCGCCGCGCCGAAACCGGAATTCTGGGGGTAGAGCGAAAATGGGGGGCCCGGTGGGGCCCCCTAGTTTTTTTCAGGCAATCCTTACGCAGTTACCGCTGCATCGGGTGTCCGCTTACAAAGTCCAAGCTAGACTGGGGCGTCTGCTGGCGTTGTATACAAAATCCAAAGTGTGACTGGACCGCTTTGCGTGGCAGTTCTGTTACCTCCACCCTAGCACCAAGGAATGAACCCATCATTGTCCCCAGGCTTATATCTATGATGTAATGCGTCGAATCCCGACAGGTCCTCTCTGCGCTGGGTGCGATGGAACCGATCCTCGTCCTTCTGGCAATTTTTCTCTTGGTCGTGGTTCCCATCCTGACTATCGTCGCATTCGCGCGCGTATTGAGTCTGCAAAAATCCGTCAGCCAAATTCCACAGCTCATTGCCCGGATCTACGAACTCGAGCAACGGCTGAAAGCCATTGACGCGCGCCTCGCCAATTTTGGTGCCAGCACTGCGACGGAAACTCCGCCGCCACGCCCCGCAGCACCTGCCGTGCAAGAGCCCACGAAACCATTTGAACCGACTCCGGCTATCCCGCCACCACGCGCCGCCGCAACGGCGCCACCGCTGGCCCACGTTGCGACTCCACCTGTAACTGGCGCGCCCTCCAGACCGCCTGCGCCACCCTCTCCGCCACGCTTTACCGCGCCGATATCCACTCGCCCGGCCGGGAACGGCCAAGCCGATGTGGAAAGCACGATTGCGGGCCGCTGGTTCAATTATGTCGGCATTCTCGCGGTAGCTCTGGCGGTCGCGTTCTTCCTGAAATATGCGTTCGACAACAACTGGATCGGCCCCGCCGGCCGCGTCACCCTGGGCCTGATCGCCGGCGCCAGCATGTATCCATTCAGCCAGTGGGTCTTCAAGCGTGGCTATCGGTATTACTCCGAAGGGATCGCCGGGCTCGGGGCGGCCATTCTGTACCTTTCGATTTGGTCTGGCTGGCACTACTACCACCTGTTCCCGCAGTCCTACGCGTTTCCTCTAATGATTGTGGTCACGGCGATGACCGTCGCTGTCGCTTTCGGCCGAAACTCCGAGCGCATTGCTGTGCTGGCCCTTATCGGCGGGCTGTTGACCCCCATTCTCGTGAGCACGGGCGAGAACGAGGAACTTGCGCTTTTCAGCTACTTGATCGTGCTGAGCGCGGCCGTGTTGGGCATCGCCTGGGCGCGCAAGTGGAGGTCAATTGTTCCCCTCCAGTTCGTGGGAACCACCGTTTACTTCTGGGGCTGGTATTCGGATTTCTACGCCAAGCCGGAACTCGGCATCACGGTTTTGTTCGCGACCCTATTCTTTGCGCTCTTCGCAGCGCTCCCAGCCGTGCGCAGCGTGTGCGCAGGCGAGCTTCCCCCCGAAGACATCGCCATCGTGCTCACGAACGCGTTCGACTATTTGATTGCGCTGCGTTTGATGCTTTGGCCGGAGGATCGCTGGGCGCTGACCTTCTCGGCGGTGGGCCTAGCGGCCGCGCATTTGTTTGCCGAACGCGCACTACCGCGCAAACAAACTCGAGCCAATCAACTCGCGCGAATGCTCTACGCCGGGCTGGCCCTCACCTTCGCCACGCTGGCCATTCCCATCCGGCTCGAAGGCAAGTGGATCACGACTGCGTTTGCCGTGGAAGGCGCGTTGCTGATCTGGAGCGGCTTGCGCGTCCGCTCTTTGGCCCTGCGCGCGGCCGGATTCTTTTTGTTTGCTATCGTGGGCTTTCGTTTGGGGCTTCTCGTCTTCTCTGCAGCGGCGCCGGCTACATTCCTGCTCAACGAGCGCTTCCTCACTCTTGCGGTTTGCGCCGCGTGCTGGCTTGCCGCTTTCTTTTTCGCGCAGCAGTCGGACTGCGAACCGGGCCTCGCGGAAACACAACTGTATTTCCTCCTGGAAATTGCCGCGAATTTCGTGTTCGTGCTGGCCCTGTCGATGGACGTGTGGGATTTGTTCGGGCGCATGCCGTCGCTTGGAATCGATCGCGGGCTCGCGCAGCAACTCGCGCTTTCGCTGCTCTGGGTCGCCTACGCGGTCGTTTTGCTCATAGTGGGAATGATTCGCAAATCTGCGTCGGTGCGCTGGCAAGGGCTCGCTTTGCTTTTCGCGGCGATTCTCAAGGTCTTCTTCCTCGACCTGTCGTTCCTCACACGCTTCTACCGCATTATTTCATTCTTCATTCTGGGGCTCGTTTTGCTGCTGGTTTCGTTCTTTTACCAGAAACGATCGAAAGCGCGCCCGGCGTAAATCAACCATGAGCGACAGCCTAGTTCCACACAAGTCTCGAGATCATCGCCAGCGCGGAATCGCTGCGCTGGTCTGTGCGATAGCGATGCTTGCGGCCTCGCCGCTTCCGGTCGCCTGGCAGCACTGGAAATATTTCCGCCCGATTGATGCGCCGGCGGCAGATTCGCCGCGGATCGCGGCACTCGCCCTGCCGCAGCAGGTCTACGCCCATGCGGCGCCGTCTTTGGCCGACCTGCGCGTGATCGACGACACCGCCGCAGAAGTGCCCTACTTTCTGCACAGCCGCGAGCAAAGTGCATATTTCGCGCCACCGTTCCCGGCCACGATCATGGAAAACAGTTTTTCGCCCGGGAATTACACGCAACTCGTTCTCGACCTCGCGAAGTACAACAGGTTTCACAGTTCCCTTCGCATCGAGACGCCGGAAAACGAATTCATGCAATGGGTCGAGATCGACGCCAGCGACGATGCGAGCGTCTGGCGAATCGTCCAGGAACACGCGCCCATCTTCCGTTTCCTGCAGGAAGGCCACGGAGGCACTGACGTGGTGCAGTATTCCCCGAACAACGCGCGCTATTTGCGAGTGCGAATCCTCGACGGGTCGAAGCGATTCCCGGTAA
>Ga0187819_10002237_pt1 | contig 10216 bp, 8 predicted proteins | sample NC_wetland_sal_i_15_FD_132411 | JGI IMG/M metagenome (GOLD analysis project Ga0187819, IMG submission 132411) | Wetland sediment microbial communities from Neuse River Estuary, North Carolina, USA - SO4_4 | ecosystem: Environmental > Aquatic > Freshwater > Wetlands > Sediment | place: USA: North...
CACCAGAGTGTCCTGCACGATATCGTCCGCAGTTTCGGCGTCGCGGGTCAGTGCGCGCGCGTAGCGCCGTAGCGCCGGAATTGCCGCCTCGATCCGCTCCCGAAATTCACTCAAACATTGGCCCCCCTTTGACTCACCTCATAGTTTACACCGCGCCAATGCACTTTTGCCCGGCGCCATATTCAAAAAACACCAGCAAATGCTGTCTATTCCGCTTTCTGGCCTGTGCTTGATGGTCCAACTACCCTATGCCATAGGAGGCGAAGGCCAGAAATCAGGTACTTGGTGCGGGAATGCCGGAAAATTCAGCCCTCATGCGCGGCAAACGCGGCCTGATCATGGGGGTCGCCAACAACCGGTCGCTTGCCTGGGGGATTGCAAAGGCATGCCGCGGACATGGCGCTGATCTTGCGTTCACATATCAGGGCGATGCGCTGAAAAAGCGTGTCGAACCGCTGGCCCACGAAGTCGGTGGTATTGTCGTCGGCGACTGCGACGTAACAGAACCCAAGACGATCGATGCTGCCTTCGCTGCCGTACAGTCGGCTTGGGGCAGCATCGATTTTTTGGTCCATGCCATTGCATTTTCGGACAAGGATCAGCTCGACGGGCGCTATATCGAAACCACGGCGGAGAACTTCACCAAGACATTGTTGATCAGCTGCTATTCATTCACCGCGATCGCCCAGCGTGCGGAAAAATTAATGCCCAATGGCGGCTCGATGCTGACATTGACCTACTACGGGTCGGAGAAATGGATGCCGCATTACAATGTGATGGGAGTAGCAAAGGCCGCGCTTGAGGCCTCGGTTTATTACCTCGCGGCAGATCTCGGCGTTAAAAATATTCGGGTCAATGCGATTTCCTCAGGGCCAATCAAGACTCTCGCCGCCTCTGGGATCGGCGATTTCCGCTACATCCTCAAATGGAATGAACATAACGCTCCGCTTCGCCGCAGCGTCACGATTGAAGAGGTCGGCGAGGCAGGCGCATATCTCCTTTCAGATATGTCGCGCGGGGTGACCGGAGAAATTCATCATGTCGATGCCGGTTACCATATCGTCGGCATGAAGCATCCCGACGCGCCGGACATTGTGGTTGGCAAGGAGTAGCCGCACCAAGTTTTTGGTTCGTTCCCCGCGACAGCGTCAGCTAAAAAAGCAAAACGAGTATGCCGGTCCTCTATTACGTTCGGCACGGCGAGACCGACTTCAATAGCCAGGGCCGGCTGCAGGGCCGCCGCGACACCGCTCTCAATGTGCATGGCCGCCTGCAGGCTGCGGAATGTGGGGTCCTGCTGGGCGATCTGTTGGCGCGCGATCACAGGCAGGCGCAAGATTTCAAATATATTTCCAGCCCGCTCAAGCGCGCACGCGAAACGATGGAGCTCCTACGCGCCACGCTTGGTCTTGAAGCGCACGATTACGAAGTCGATGCGAGATTGATCGAAATCGCTTATGGCGAATGGGAAGGTTTGACGCTGCAGGAGATCGAGACGCGAAGCGCTAGCGTGCTGAGTGCGCGCGAGCGCGACAAGTGGGATTTCGCCCCGCCCGGCGGCGAGAGCTACCGCGAACTCGCTGACCGCATCGGCAATTGGTACAGCTCGCTCACCGCAGACACCGTAGTCGCGGCGCATGGTGGCGGCGTGCGCGCGCTGATGGCGATCTTAAACATCGTGCCCGAGGAGCAAGCGACGCATGCGCGGATCGAACAGGGCGTCGTTTATGTTTTTGCGGACGGCAAGATGTCGCGCTACGCCTGATTGGACCAAACAGTTGCTCTACAAAACAAAAGCGGCCGAACACCGTTCAGCCGCTTGGCGAGATCAGTGACCCCGCTAAATCTGAAGGTCCTACCGGCGCTGCCCCAATACGAGGCGCGCGCCTGTATTTTCAGGACTTGGTTTTCTTCTTGGCCTTCTTCTTCTTCGCCATGACTCTCTTCCTTGGTTTCGCTGATGAACTTCGGCAGGGTTGGTTCAAGTCGCGGGTTTGATCGCTCTTGATCGGTCCCTGGGCCCTCGCCCCCTTACCGAATGGAACAATGACACAGAGCGAGTTCCCACCGCAATCAAAAAACACAAATAGTGCTTATTTTTCTGTAACTTAACAGCCGTTCAGTTTGCGATTAATCGGCGTTCAGCGAGATGAATGGGGCATGAACGGTAAATCGTGGCGGACCGGCTGATCCGCTCCATTTCGCCAACAAATTCATGCAATGACGAGAACGGCGGCGCGGTCATTCGTCGTGGTTCGGCTGCCTGGTGGGTGACGCGCGTGTTTGACCCGGTAGAACGTGCGGGCTACGAAGCCGCGACAGCTTCAGCGTAATTTCACTGGAAGTCACTTAACGTCATAGCCGCGTCATGTCGTTCAACACGTTCGGGCATTTATTCCGCGTCACGACCTTCGGCGAAAGCCATGGGCCAGCGATTGGCTGTGTGGTGGACGGCTGTCCGCCGCGTATTCCGCTCACCGAGGCGGATATTCAACCCTATCTCGATCGCCGCCGTCCGGGTCAGTCGCGCTACACGACGCAGCGCCAGGAGCCAGATGCGGTCAAGATCCTTTCCGGCGTCTTTATCGATGAGGCGAGCGGAAAACAAGTTACGACCGGCACGCCGATCGCGCTTCTCATCGATAACGTCGATCAGCGCTCGAAAGACTATTCAGATATCAAGGACAAATACCGGCCGGGCCATGCCGACTATACGTATGACGTAAAATACGGCTTGCGCGATTATCGCGGCGGCGGCCGCCAGTCCGCGCGCGAAACCGCGATGCGGGTTGCCGCCGGCGCGATCGCACGCAAGATCGTACCTGGCCTGAAAGTGCGCGGCGCGCTCGTGCAAATGGGACCGCATCGGGTCGATCGCGCGCGCTGGGATTGGGACGAGATTGGCCGCAATCCGTTCTTTTGTCCGGATGCCAAAACGGCAGCGATGCTTGGCGATTATCTCGATGGCCTGCGCAAGCGTGGATCCTCGATTGGCGCAATCATTGAAATTGTCGCTGATGGCGTGCCCGCCGGATTGGGCGCGCCGATCTACGCTAAACTGGATGGCGACCTGGCCGGTGCCCTGATGGGCATTAATGCCGTCAAGGGTGTGGAGATTGGCGCGGGCTTCGGCGCAGCCGAACTTACCGGCGAGCAGAATAGCGATGAAATGCGCATGGGCAATGACGGCAAGCCGCGGTTTCTCTCCAATAATGCCGGCGGCATCCTTGGCGGCATTTCCACCGGGCAGCCGGTGGTCGCTCGTTTCGCGGTCAAGCCGACATCCTCGATTCTTATTTCGCGACGCACCGTCGATCGTTATGGACACGAGACCGACATCTCAACGACTGGTCGGCATGATCCGTGCGTTGGCATTCGTGCGGTACCGATCGGAGAAGCGATGGTGACCTGCGTGATCGCGGACCATTATTTGCGTCAGCGCGGGCAGGTGGGTGAAGCGCCCGGCTGGCCGTTGCCGGTGCCGGCGCGCTAAATGTCCGCAAAGCGATCGAGGGGCTTTGCTGCTATCATGCGGCAGGCGTGCGGGCAGTGATCGGGAAAGCAGCAAAGACATGAGCGACGCGCATCAACGCATCCAAGCGGCGATCGCCGCCTTTGCGCGCGGCGAGCTCATCATCGTCGCCGACGACGACGATCGCGAGAACGAGGGCGATCTGTTCGTGGCGGCAAACTTGTGCACGCCGGAGAAGATGGCGTTCATCATTCGTCATACCTCCGGGATCGTCTGCGCTCCGCTCGCGCCGGAGGAGGCGCGGCGGCTCCATCTCGATCCGATGGTGGCGCTCAATGACGCGCCGCTCGGCACCGCTTTTACCGTATCGGTGGACGTGCGCCACGGCCTCACCACAGGAATTTCCGCCGAGGAACGCACCAATACGGTGCGCGCGCTGGCAAACGGCAATTTCGGTCCGTCGGATTTCGTGCGCCCCGGCCACGTCTTTCCCTTGGTGGCGAAAGAGGGCGGCGTGCTGATGCGTTCGGGTCACACCGAAGCCTGTGTCGATTTATGTAGGCTCGCCGGCGTTCCGTCGGTCGGCGTTCTGGCCGAGCTGATGAACGACGACGGGACCGTAATGCGAGGCGCCGGGCTTGCCGACTTCGCGCAGCGGCGGAAGCTGCAACACATCACCATCGCCGAACTTATCGCCTACCGGCAAGCGCGCGACAAATTGATCGAGCGTGTCGGCGAGTTTCCCGTCGAATCCGAGATCGGCACATTGACGGGTTATGCTTTTTTGACTCCATTCGATCAGGTCCATCACATGGCGTTCGTTCACGGCCGAATCGGTGACGGCAATAACGTGCTCACCCGGTTGCATCGCGCCAACATCATTTCCGACGTGTTCGGCGGCGCCAAACTGATTCATCAGGCGCTGGCGCGCTTTAAAGCCGAGGGCAGGGGGGTGCTGGTGTTGTTGCGCGACGGCACTGCCGGCGTGCCGGTGATATCGATTCCCAAATCCGGAGAAAGCCCATCGGGCGAGGCGCGCACGCGCCAGTGGCGCGAGGTCGGACTGGGCGCCCAGATCCTCAAGGATCTCGGCGTCAATTCCATCAGACTTATTACGTCCTCGCGGCCGACGACTTATGTCGGATTGTCAGGCTTCGGCATCGAAATCGTCGGCACCGAGCCGATGGTCGCGTGAGCGGCGCGTCGCTCGCCGTTGCGGCTATATCAGTCCGTTTCAACTCATGGCCGCTTCAGCTCGTGACGACTTCAGCTCATGGCTGCTTTAACTCATGGCCGCAGCGCGTTTGGGAAACAGTTGCGGCCGCAGCTTGGGATGGCAGCCCATCATTTTGGGCGCATACGGCGTTTCCGCGCCGAGTTCCTCGGCCGCGTGCCAGGCCCAGCGTGGATCCCACATGGCGCCTCGGGCCAGACAGATCATGTCGGCCTTACCGGACGCCACGATATCTTCGGCTTGCTGATAGCCGGCGATCAACCCGACCGTCATTGTGCTGATGCCGCTTTCCTTTTTAACTTTTTCCGCGAAGGGCGCCTGATAACCCGGCGCCAACGGAATCTTCTGCCGCGGATCGAGTCCGCCGGTTGAAACGTCCATATAGTCCATCCCGCGCTTTTTCAGTTCTTTCGCAAGGATGACCGCTTCTTCGGGTGTCCAGCCGCCGTCCACCCAATCCGTAGCCGAAACACGCATCCCGATCGGCTTTGTTTCGGGAAATACCTTGCGAACCGCTTCGAATACTTCGATGGGAAAGCGGATGCGGTTCTCGGTCGAGCCGCCATATTCGTCGCTGCGTTGATTGGAAATCGGCGACATGAATTGATGCAGGAGATAACCATGGCCACCGTGCAGCTCAATCACATCGTAGCCGATGCGATCAACGCGCTTCGCGGCGGCGGCGAATTCTCCAATGCAACGTGCGATGTCTTCCTTGGTCATGGCGTGCGGCACGGGCCAGCCCGTGTCGTAGGGGAGGGCTGACGGCGCCTCCGGAATCCAACCGCCTTCTGCGTCGCTCGGGATGGGCTTGCCGCCTGCTGCAGGCGGCGTGGTCGGCCCTTTGCGTCCGGCATGGGCGAGCTGGACGCCCAGCTTGGCGACGCCGTAAGTCCGGCAAAAGTCATGGACCCGCTTGAGCGCCGCCTCGTTCTCGTCAGACCACATGCCCGCGCATTTCGGCGAAATGCGGCCGCGCGGATTGACATTGGTCATCTCGCACATCACGAGACCCGCGCATCCTAGAGAAAAGCTGCCGAGGTGCATCAAATGCCAATCGTCGGCAGAACCGTTATTGGAATTGTACTGGCACATCGGCGACACCACGACGCGGTTAGGCAGGCTGAGCCCGCGCAGCGTGATGGGCGAGAAGAGGACGCTAGCCATTTTCAGATCCTTTGGGTGACGAGACGAGGTGACGGACGAGTTGAGCGGCGCTTGCCATATCACGAAAAATAAAGCGCGGGCAGTGTTACTTTTGCAGGTGGGCTACGATCTCGACGTGCGCCGAATAGCGAAATTGATCGATGGGAATGACCGATAACAGCCGATAGCCGCCATCGAGCAGATGACGGATATCGCGTGCGAATGTGCCCGGACTGCACGATACAGCGACCACCGTCGGAACGCGACTGGCAGCGATCTCACGCGACTGCGCCTGAGCGCCTTGGCGGGGCGGATCGAAAACCACGGCATCGAAGCCACTAAGGTCCGCCGCGCTCAATGGCGTCTTGAACAGATTGCGCCGCTCGGCATGGAGCGGTTTGAGGCCGACGGCGCCTGTCGCGGCACGCTCGAGTGTGACGATTGCAGATTCGTCCTCATCGAATGCAAAGACGCGCGCCTGGGCGGCAAGCCACAATGCAAACGTTCCGACGCCGGCGAACAGGTCGGCAATCTGATTAGCCCCGGTACAGCAATCGACGACAAGGCGCGACAGCACGGCCTCACCCTGTGCGGTCGCTTGCAAGAAAGCGCCCGGTGGCAGCGGCACGATCGCGCTGCCCATGCGCAAGGACGGTCTCCGCATCTGCGCAATCAGCTCGCCATGACGGGTCAGGCGCGCAAAATCGTACCGTTGCGCCACGCCGGCCAGCGCCGTCATGGTCGGCGCGGTCAGCGCACCCGAACCGCGGATATCGACGTCGAGCCCTTGATCGGTTGCCGTAAACTGAATGTCCAGCGGCTTACGCACGAAATTGAGCACTTCGGCAATTGCCCAAGCGGCCTTCAATGCGCCGTCGAGATCTTTTGCCAGGATTGGACAACGATCGATCGACACGATGTGGTGTGCGCGCGCCGCTGAATACCCGACCTGCAGCACTCCGTGAGCACCACGCCGCGCGTGAAATACGACGCGGCGGCGGCCATCGCCATGCGCGTCCATAAGCGGAGCGACGGGCACGTCGATGCCGGCTTGGCTTAAGGCGGTGACGACCAAGTCACGCTTCCAGCTGCGATAGGAATCCTCGCGCAAATGCTGGATCGCGCAGCCACCGCAAATCCCGAAATGTCGGCAGATTGGTTCAATCCGCAGTGCACTCGATTGCTGCACATTCACAAGACGCCGGCGATCAGGGTGACCTGGCTCGGCGTCCACTTCGGCGGTTTCGCCCGGGAGCGTCCCGGGAATGTAAATCGGCCCCTCGGAGCTGTCGGCTATCCCGTCGCCGTGCTGGCCGAGTCGGTTGATCAGAATCCGCTCAACCACGCTGGGCCTCGATAAAGAACTCGCGGTTACCATCGCCGCCAAGGATTGGCGAAGGTATGGGGCCACCGACACGCCAACCTAAGTCCGTAAGCAATTGGGCGATGTCATCGCAGACCGCGGCTTGAACGACGGTGTCGCGTACGATGCCTTTCTTGACATGGCGGCGACCCGCTTCGAACTGCGGCTTGATCAGGGCCAGGAGCGTCGCGGACGGTTTTAACAAACCGCTGACATGCGGCAGTACGAGCCTAAGCGAAATGAAACTGACATCGATCGCGGCAAGATCCGGTTCGAACAATCGCGAAGAATCGAGATTGCGGATGTCGGTTTGTTCGATTGAAGTTACCTGTTCGCGATTGCGTAGACGTGCGTGCAACTGGCCGCGGCCGACATCCACGGCATAGACGTGCCGTGCTCCGCGCGCGAGGAGTACTTCGGTAAAACCGCCGGTGGACGATCCGACATCGAGGCAGACGCGGCCGGCGATATCGAGCGAAAAACTCTCGAGCGCCGCGGCGAGTTTCACCCCGCCGCGCGACACGTAGGGATGTGCCGGGTCCGCGGCGATCGCCGCGGCAGGTGAAATTTGATCGGACGGTTTGCGAACGAGGCTACCGTCCGCTGTCACCTGTCCAGCGGCGATCGCGGCTTGCGCACGCGCGCGGCTCTCGAACAAGCCGCGCGCGACCAAAAGGCGATCGGCGCGATCTCGTTTGACCATGGCAATCCTGGCGTCCACGCGCCACTGCGAAAGCAGCGCAGCGACGGACGTGCGGCAACACTATAGCGGTTCGGCTGAACCCCTGCTGACCGCGCGAATAACCGGTCTCGCAGGGTCGCGCTAGGCGAGCTTGACCACTTCGCCCTGAACGTTTTGGCCCAGCGCCTGGAATGCCTTGGCAACTATGCCTTTGGCATCGAGCCCCGCCTTCACATACATGGCGTTCGGGCTGTCCTGGTCGATGAAGACATCAGGCAGCACCATCGAGCGAACTTTGAGACCCCGGTCGAGGACGCCGTGCTCGGCAAGCGCCTGCATCACAAATCCGGCGAAGCCGCCGATCGATCCCTCCTCGACGGTGAGCAGCACTTCGTGTTCGCGCGCCAGCCGAAGCAGCAGATCGACGTCGAGGGGTTTGGCGAACCGCGCGTCGGCCACCGTGGTGGAGAGACCATAGGTTGCAAGTTCGTCGGCCGCCTTCAGGCACTCGGCGAGCCGGGCGCCATACGAGAACAGCGCGATTTTGCTGCCTTCGCGAATGATCCGGCCTTTGCCGATTTCAAGCGGCTTGCCCTCGCTCGGAAGCGCCACGCCCATCCCTTCGCCGCGGGGATAGCGCAAGGCCGACGGACGATCATCGATCGCGACCGCAGTCGACACCATATTCACCAGCTCGGCTTCGTCGGCAGCAGCCATAAGGACGAAGCCGGGCAAGCAGCCGAGGTAAGCGACATCGAACGCGCCGGCATGCGTCGGCCCGTCGGCGCCGACCAGTCCGGCGCGGTCCATGGCGAATCGTACCGGCAGGCGCTGAATTGCGACGTCGTGCACGACCTGATCGTAGGCGCGCTGCAGGAAGGTCGAATAAATTGTCGCGAACGGCTTAAAGCCCTCGGTAGCGAGACCCGCAGCGAACGTCACTCCGTGCTGTTCCGCGATGCCGACGTCGAACGTGCGGTTCGGAAATTCCTTCTGAAACAGATCAAGCCCCGTGCCTGAAGGCATTGCCGCGGTTATGGCGACGATCTTTTCGTCCTTGCGTGCTTCCTTGATCAGGCTTTCGGCATATACCTTGGTATATTGCGGCGCCGCGGTCTTTGATTTTTGCTGGGCGCCGGTGGCGACGTCGAACTTCACGACGCCGTGGTATTTATCCGCCGATTTTTCCGCCGGCTCGTAACCTTTGCCTTTCTGCGTCACGACATGGACGAGTATCGGTCCGTTCTTCATGTCGCGGACGTTTTTGAGGACCGGCAACAGGTGATCAATATTGTGACCATCGATCGGTCCGACATAGAAGAAGCCGAGCTCGTCGAAGAGCGTACCGCCGGTGACCAGGCCGCGAGCATATTCCTCCACCGCCAAGGCGCGCTGCTGCAGCATCTTGGTCGGCAACCGCTTGGCGATTTGATGGAAAGTCTTGCGCAGCCGATGATAGCCGCGACCTGAAACCCGGCGGGCGAGATAGGCGGAGAGCGCGCCAACCGGGGGCGCGATCGACATGTCGTTGTCATTGAGTACGACGATGAGCCGCGAATTCATGGCGCCGGCATTATTCATCGCCTCGTAAGCCATGCCGGCCGACATTGCGCCGTCGCCGATGACAGCAATGACGTTATTCTCTTTGTTTTGCAGATCGCGCGCGACCGCCATGCCGAGGCTGGCGGAAATCGAGGTCGAGGAATGCGCTGCACCGAAGGAGTCGTATTCGCTCTCGGCGCGCTTGGTGAAGCCGGACAAGCCGCCGCCTTGCCGGAGCGTGCGAATGCGGTCACGGCGGTCGGTGAGAATCTTGTGCGGATAGGCTTGATGCCCGACGTCCCAGACCAGCCGGTCGGTCGGCGTATTGAACACATAATGCAATGCCACGGTCAGTTCGATGACGCCAAGGCCGGCGCCAAGATGACCGCCGGTCACGGCGACGGCATCGATCGTCTCTTGGCGCAACTCGTCGGCAACCTGCCGCAACTGGTTGGGTTTGAGGCGCCGGAGGTCTTGGGGGATCTTAATTTGGTCGAGCAATGGGGTCTTTGACGAAACCGTCACGCTACGCTCCTTCTTCAGACCAATGATTTTGCAGCCGAGGCCGTTTATGGGGACTTGTTATTGGAACTTGGTGGAAGCTGTATGATAACAAACAGATTTTAGCCTCCTACACCATTCCACGTCGGGAACGCAATTGAAACTGGCGTCCGGTGCTGCTCAAGGAACGCTAGGCTTTCCAGAGGCTTATATCTAAAGTCGTCGTTATCCCGATAACCACGAGCTCGATATTCGGTTCAACGCCCGTTCGAGCAA
>Ga0187819_10002238_pt1 | contig 10214 bp, 9 predicted proteins | sample NC_wetland_sal_i_15_FD_132411 | JGI IMG/M metagenome (GOLD analysis project Ga0187819, IMG submission 132411) | Wetland sediment microbial communities from Neuse River Estuary, North Carolina, USA - SO4_4 | ecosystem: Environmental > Aquatic > Freshwater > Wetlands > Sediment | place: USA: North...
GAATCCTGCGCGCAGTAAGCTGCCGCGCACCGACAGGTAGCAATGCTTGAAATCTGTGGCTTGTCCGGGCGAAGCCGCCCGAAAGTCCTTGCTCCACTGGCCTGATGGGAGAGACCTATGGCTGTCCGATTCCAGCTGGTGATCGACTGCGCTGACCCTGACCGGCTGGCCCGCTTCTGGGTCGCGGCGCTTGGCTATGAGCTTGAGCCGGTTCCCGACGGCTTCGCCACCTGGGATGACTACTGGCGCGATGTCGGGGTCGGCGAGGAAGACCTGGGCATAGGCGAAGACAGCATCATCGACCCAGAGCGCGGCGGCCCGAGAATCTGGTTCCAGCGGGTACCAGAGGGCAACTAGACAGTCTCCAAAACACACGGCGCTGAGCGCGGGCAGTACGAACACTTCTGGTCCGCCGTTATCCGGCAGCTGGCGACGACAAGATGCAGGCTAAGCCTGCTGCGGATCGCGGACCTTGACGGTGACTGACTTGCATCCATATCATCCGGGCATCGTCGGCCGGCGTGGTCAGGCGCGAAGGATCGTGCTGCGGTCGGGAGGGACACGCCGTGAGCGAACTATGGCAGCGAGGCGCAGCAGAACTGGCAGCCATGATTCGCGGTCGCGAGGTCAGCACCCGCGAGGTCGTCCAAGCGCACCTCGACCGGATCGAAGCGGTCAACCCGCAGGTGAATGCCGTCGTCCGCGTGCTGGCCGATCAGGCCTTTGCGGCCGCTGACGCGGCCGACCAGGCAGTCGTGGACGGAACCAGCCTTGGCCCGCTGCATGGCGTGCCGTTCACGGTCAAGGAGAACGTCGATCTGGCGGGCACACCGACAACTCAGGGAGTCCCGGCCCTAGCTGAGGCGGTCGCGCCCGTCGACGCCCCGGCCGTCGAGCGGTTGCGCGCGGCTGGTGCGATACCGATCGGCCGCACCAACCTGCCGGACTTCGCGTTGCGCGTCCATACCGACTCTGCCCTGCACGGCCCCACCCGCAACCCATGGAACCCGGCCCGTACTGCCGGTGGATCGAGCGGCGGCGACGCCGCAGCACTGGCTACTGGCATGAGCCCGCTCGGCCTCGGCAATGACATCGGCGGATCGTTGCGCAGTCCCGCGCACTGCTGCGGCGTCGCGTCGATCAAGCCGTCCACTGGCTCGGTGCCATCCGCGACTGTGATTCCGCCGGAGGACAGGTTCATGGCGTTCCAGCTGATGGCCGTCGAAGGGGCCATGGCGCGCCGGGTCGCCGACGTCAGGACCGGCTTCACCGCGATCGCGGGCCAGCACCCGAGGGATCCGGTCAGCGTCCCGGCAATGTTCACCGACCTGGCTCCGGGTCAGCCGCTGAAGGTCGCCGTGCTCCCGGAGCCGCCGGGCGGTAGCACCCACCCCGGGGTAGCCGCGGCGGTTCGCGCTGCCGCCGCCGCGCTAGCGGACGAGGGTTTCGAGGTCGCTGAGACCCTGCCGCCGGACTACGAGCTGGCGCTGGAGCTGTGGGGCACGATTCTTGCGGCCGACCTGCGAATCATGAAGCCGGTGCTCGACCAGTTCATGGGCGCTGACGGCCGGAAGGTCATCGGCGGTTTTCTCGACTCTATGGGCGCACCCGACATGACCGAGTGGGCGGGGGCGCTCACAGCGAGAAACGGGCTCGCCCGCCGCTGGAGCATGTGGTACCAGGACTACCCCGTGCTGCTGAGCCCCGTCTGGTCCCAGCCCGCGTTCCCCGTGGGCTTCGACCTGGCCGAGCCAGACGGCACCCGCGACACCCTGGAGCTGATGCGCCCGGTCCTTCCTGCCAGCCTGCTCGGTACCCCAGCCGCAGTGGTGCCCGCGGGTATGGCCGACGGCCTTCCGGTCGGCGTCCAGGTAATGGGAGATAGATACACAGAGCTTCGCTGCCTAGCCGTTGCCGAGCTCATCGAGCAGCGACTTGGCGCGCTCACCCCGATCGACCCTGTCGCCATCTGACGGCTGCCATTTCTCGTGTGTGTGCTGTCTCAATCCGCGGAGTGCTCCCGCGCCGAGGCAGGACCGTGCTGGACAGCCCGAAATCCGGTGGACACTGGCGTCTGGCTGACCAAGAGTCGGGCGGACATTCGCATCCAGTGCCTGTGCATCGACACCAACGACCCGGCAAAGACGGCCCAGTTCTGGCAGGCCGCTCTCGGCTGGCGCCGGACCTTTGACGAGGAGGACCAGATCGTGCTCGAGCCGCCGGAGGGCAGTCCCGAGGACGGCATCGTTCCCGACTGTTGTTTTTGCGTGTTCCGGAAACCAAGGCCGTCAAGAACCGGCTCCACCTCGACGTCCACGCCAGCGGCGGGCGGGCGGTTCCGATCGAAAGTCGCAGACAGCGAGTCGACGCCGAGGCAAGACGGTTGTCTGACCTTGGTGCCACCATGGCCGGCATCTTGACCGAGGAGGGCATCGATCACTACGCGGTAGCGATGAAAGACCCCGAGGGAAACGAGTTCGACATCAACTGACAGCAGCCACTCCCAGCGTGACGCCGGTCACCGGCGGCAGGGCGAAGAAGCTAAACCGACCTGAACTCACCTAAAAGACCTTGATCCACAGGTCTTGACACACAGCTCCCGACTGACGGCTCTGCGCTCAGGCCCGTTCGACCTAGCCGGTCAGATAACTCGGCGGCTGTCGTCCGCGCCTCCAGTCACCAGCTGGGTTACCGAGTCAGCCATGTTCTCCGTTGGCTCGGCGAATAGATCGCTGAGCGGTCGGCCTGGCCTGACGCCGACAAGCGGGATATGCCGCAACCTAGGCACCGGCCCGGGCGCGCCCAGGTACTTGCGCATTACCGCGTTCGTCATGCGCAGCAGCCTGCGTGCGCCGAGGATCGCAAGTGCGGCCAGTGGGAGCTCGACAAGCAAGGCAGATAGCAGACTGAGCTCGAACCCGCTGGTCCTGGCATCCAGCACTACATCGAACCAGGCGTCACAGCACAGCAACGTCGCCAGCACCACCAGGCAGATGATCAGGATCTGCCGCCTGCGCCACGCAGCCCAACCAGTCGCCGCGAACGCCGCCAGCAGCGCTACGTCGAAACCGACCCATGCCCCGCGCCAGCCGCCGGTGCGGTAGAAGCGCGGCAGCGTCGCCCCGAGCACTCCGGTCCAGGCCGCAAGGCAGATACAGCAAACAACGATGAGGGCGAGCAAGATAGCGCGCCGTCTGTTGCCAGCAGTGCCCACGGGCGGCTCCTGCCCGTCCAGCGCCACCAGTGCGCGCCGCAGGCTCAGCCGCTCTTGCGGGCTCATGCGGCGCAGTTCTTCCTCGTCGAACATGGCACGCACCTCCTGCCAACCCCAGCCGCGACGCGGCTGCGCGCATTCCCGGCAGCTTTGTGCCCGCTAACCTGGTGGGTCATACCGGGCACCTGCCTGGCTCTGTCTGCGGCCGCGGTACCAAGCGGTCCACCGGCTGCTTAGGCGACAGTTACCGGGAGAGTATCGAAGCCGCGGAGCAAGAACGTATCCCGGCGCGCGGGCTCGCCGGCAGCCGCCAGCGCCGGGAAGCGCGACAACAGCCGGGGGAACGCGACGGTCCCCTCCAGCCGGGCCAGTGCAGCACCGATGCAGAAATGCGCGCCGCCGCCGAAGCTGAGCGGGCCGCCGTCGGACCGCAGCGGGTCGAACGTGTCCGGGTCGGCGAACCGGCGCGGATCCCTGTTTCCGGCCCCGATGAGGGTCGTCACCGAGTCGCCTGCGGCGATCGCGACGCCGCCCACCTTCGTCTCGTAGCCGACACGGCTGGTCAGCTGCACCGGCGAGTCGTACCGCAGCACTTCTTCGACGAAGGAAGCAGGCGAAACTGAACCTTTCCTTACCGCATCTCCTGCAGGCGGGTCCTGCAGCACGATCTGCAGGCCGTTACCGAGCAAGTTAGTGGTGGTCTGGAAGCCGGCCACCAGCAGCAGTGTCAGGTTATGCATGAGCTCGGCGTCCGACAGCCTGCTGTCGTCAGCGTCGCTAACGGCGAGCAGGTCACTCAGCAAATCATCACGCGGATGCGCCCGGCGCTGCGCCGCGAGACCGGTGAAGTACGCGAGCAACTCGATCGCAGCCGAGTCAATGGCCGGCAGGCTCTCAAGATCGTTCAGCTCGAACACTCCGGCCAGGTCACGCGCGATCGGCCGGAAACTTTCCCGATCGGCCTCGGGGATGCCGAGCAACTCGCAGATCACCGTGACAGGCAACAGGTATGCGAAGTCGTGCATGAACTCGACGACAGAGCCGTCGGCGCCGCGGTCGGCCATGGCATCGAGCAGGTCGTCGGCCATCTGCGCGATTGCCGGCTCCAGCCCGCCGACCCTGCGCGCGGTAAATGCGCGCGCAATCAGGCTCCTGATGCGGGCATGCCTAGGCCCGTCCAGGTTCAAAATCCAGTCGGCGCCCTGCACGAAAACCGGGTGCTGCCGCCACCCTGGGAGGACTTGATCGAAGTTGTCGGTGTCAGAGGCGCGGAAACCTGGGTCCCGCAAGACGGAGTTGATCGCGTCGTAACCGACCACCACCACCGCTCCCGGCGCGATCGTGACAGCCTCGCCCAGGTCGTGCAGCGCTGCATAGTAGGGGTAGGGATCAGCACGCCCGGCAGGCGTGCCGAGCGCCGTAAAGATCTCCATCGGTTCCATCGGCAACTCCGTACTTCGATCGGCGGCCTTGCTCAGCCCGGACCGGTCTGGCCAGGCAGCGGGCCGGGCGGGCGCGACAAGCGGCCAGAACCGGCAATGCGCGGCTAGTGCGCGCCCGCCCGATACTGGCGACGATAAGTACTATCGCGATCCGGCGTCAAGCTATATCTCGTTACTTGCCGTCAGCTCCACGCCATCGCACCGAGGCGGAATCATCGGTTAGCAGGCTTAAGCTTGGCGTGTGCGTGGTGAGCTGGTGTTCGCCCGGCTGGGCATGGGCGCGGATGCTGTTGACTACCTGGAAGCCTGGGAGCTGCAGCGTCAGGTGCACGAGCGCCGGGTGCGCGGCGACATCCCCGACACTTGCCTGCTGCTTGAGCACAGGCCCGTTTACACCGCGGGCAAGCGCACCAGCCCTGAAGACCGGCCCGTGGGCGACCCCGGCGTGCCGGTCATAGACGTCGACCGAGGCGGCAAGATCACCTGGCATGGTCCCGGCCAGCTCGTCGGCTATCCGATAGTGGGTCTCGGCGAGCCCATCGATGTGGTGAGCTATGTCCGGCTGATCGAGGGGGCGCTGATCGGAGCGTGCGCAGAATTCGGCGTAATGGCGGATCGAGTCGAGGGGCGCAGCGGCGTCTGGCTGCCAGGAGGCGGACCGGGCCGGCCGGACCGGAAGATTGCCGCGCTAGGTATCCGGGTGGCCAGGGGCGTGACCATGCACGGATTCGCGCTTAACTGCGATTGTGATCTGTCGTGGTACGACCGCATCGTCCCCTGCGGCATCAGCGACGCCGCAGTTACCTCGCTGTCGGCCGAGACCGGCCGCCAGGTGACGGTTGCCGACGTCCTTCCCGCGGTGCAATCGCATCTGGCTGCCGCCCTCGGTGCCGCCAGCGTGACGTGCACTGACACCATGCTGATCCTGGCTGCCGCGCACGCCCGCGACTCAGTCAGCTAACCGCGCGAACTGCACGGCACGTAGCTTGCACATCCCCCTGCCCTGCCGGCAATCGCAACCAGGACTCGCGGCATCATCTGCTGGGGCAGGTAACCCGGTAGGTCCTGCTCTGCCACGAAACGCCATTCATCGAGTTCCTGCTGCTGGAGGATGATGTCGGACCGACCGGATATGGTCCCGCCGTCGAAGACGAAGTAGACGGCAGGCCGTGCCCCTGGCCCGTAGCTCGCCAGCGGCAGCTGCCAGTCGACGGCCAGCAGCGAGCCGATCTTCAGATCGAGCCCCAGTTCCTCAGCGACCTCCCGGGCGCAAGCAGCGTGCGGCGGCTCGCCGAACTCACACATGCCGCCTGGCAGCGTCCAGTGCTCACGATAGTTCGGCTTCACGAGGAGCACTGCGCCACTGCCGTTGGCTATCAGGGCACTTGCTGCCGCGACCACGCCGGGCAGGCTGGCATGCCAGGCCGGGGGCGCAAGATAGGTGCTGTCCGGCACGGCCGTCAGCCCGCCTTGGTACCGGCGAGCCGGGCCAGGTAGCCGCCCAGCTCGTCGGCCGGCACTGAGGACTGGTCGCCGCTGACCATGTCTCGAACGGTGACGCTTCCGGCCTTGTGCTCCTGCTCGCCGTAGATAAGACACCAGCGGGCGCCGCTGTCACTGGCCCATTTCAGCTGCCTGGAGAGCTTGCCAGACGAGCCGAGGTACACGCTGGCCCGCAGACCTACCGCGCGGGCAGCTGCGGCGAAGGCAAACGAACGCACCGCAAGGTCCGCGCCCATTACCGTGACTGCGACGTCCAGGCGGCTCGCCTCGGCGGCACTAGCGTCAGGGAGTAGCTGCAGGATCCGCTCCACTCCGATCGAGGAACCAGTCGCCGGCACATCGGGCCCGCCCAGCTGTGCGATCAGGTGGTCGTAGCGGCCGCCGGAGCCAATCGCGCTGGCCACGCCGGGTGTGATGACTTCCCAGATCGGGCCGGTGTAGTAGCTGAGGCCGCGGACCATCCGCGGTGTGAAGGCGATTCGCTCATCGGGTATCTGGCCCGACACCAGCGAGAGCACGGTGTCCACCTCATCCATACCCGCGTTGCCCTCATCGGTCTTGGTCAGCGCGATGCGGACCTGGTCAGCAGAGTCCGGAGCCGTCAGTGCGGTGACCAGGTCACCGGCCTGGGCCGCCGACAGGCCACGCCCGGTCAGCTCGGCGACGACGTCACCCGGCGCGAGCTTGTCCAGCTTGTCCAGTGAGGTCAGCACGGCCGGGCCGATAGGTGCCGGGACGCCGAATGCCGCCAGCAGGCCGGCCAGCACGCGCCGCGAATTCAGCTGGATAGCGAACTGAGACAAGCCGAGCGCAGCCAGGGCGTCGTGCTGCGCGCAGAGTGCCTCGGCGTCGGCGAGCAGCGAAGATGAGCCGAGGGTGTCCAGATCGAACTGCACAAACTCGCGGTAGCGATCCTTACCTGGCCGGTCGGCCCGCCAGACCGGCCCCATCGCGTATCTCTTGTACGGCGTCGGCAGCTGGCTGCCATATGCCGCCGCGACCCTGGCCAACGGGACGGTCATGTCGTACCGCAAGGCCAGGTCTGCCTCGCCGGAAGCCTCATGCTCGCCGCGGCGGAGAATCTTGAAAACTAGCTTGTCGGCTTCGTCTCCGTACTTGCCGAGCAGCACGTCAAGCCGTTCGAAGGCCGGCGTCTGTAGCGGCTCGAATCCATACCTGGTGCAGACGGACCTGATGATGTCGAACGCTCGCTCGCGCTGCTCGACGGCAGCGGCGAGAAAGTCGCGCGTTCCTGATGGCGGCTCGAACTGGCTAGGCATGAGCCCATAGTTCCTGATGATCGGCGCCGCAGTCACATCGGCCCGCCGGGCTTCACGCCAGTCGGGTCCCGGCCAGCAGCGAGTTCGCCAGGTCCGGGAGGACGACCTCGGTCCATCGGTACTGGCTCTCAGGTCTTGCGCCGGTAGGCGCGGACGGCCAGCGGAGCGAAGACCGCCAGGATGCCGATCGCCCAGAGCATGGACTCGCCCGCGGGGATCGCCACCGGCCCTCCCGTCATCAGGCCGCGCGTTGCCGCAGCGAGCAAGGTCATCGGGTTTGCCTTGGCAAACGCCTGCAGCCAGCCTGGCATCGTCTGGATGGGCACCAGCACGCCGCTAGCGAACACGATCGGAAACATGGCGGTGAAGCCGAACACTTGCACGCCCTGAGGGGTCTTGACCAGCAGCCCGATCAATGCCGACAGCCAGCACATCGCCATCGCGAACGCCAGCACCAGTGCGCAGCCAGCGATCGCCGCCAGCGGGTTGGTGGTTACCCGGAAGCCGAGCACGATGCCAAAGCCGAGCGTGACCACCACCGAGATCACATACCTGGTGACATCTCCCATGATTGCCCCGGCCAGCGGAGCCCATCGCGCAATGGGCAAGCTGCGGAACCTGTCGAAGATCCCGGCGGAGATGTCCTGGTTCAGCATCAGGCCTGTGCCCAGGGTGGCGAACAGCACTGTCTGCACCAGGATGCCGGGCAGCACGTACTGCAAGTACTTATGCACGTCGCCGTGCGCTATGGCGCCGCCGAACACGTAGGTGAACAGCAGCAAGAACATGATCGGCTGCAGGCTGAGGCCGAGCAGATCCTCGGCGTTAGTCCTGATCTTCAGGACACTCCGCCAGGTCAGCGTGAACGAGTTCCGCAGGCCCGTCAGCGGGCTGAGCCTGCGGGCGGGTGCTGGATGCCCGAGTGTTGCCGCGCTCATCGCGATACCCTTTCCGCTTCGCCAGCCGCCACTTCCACGATTGCCGGACGCGCAGTGTCAGTTACCGGGGCCGCTTCTTCGGCCCGGTGCCCGGTGAGGGTCAGGAACACCTCGTCCAGACTGCTTTTCCGGAGGCTGAATTCAGCCAGCTCGATGCCGCTCTCATCCAACTGCCGGACGATGCCGGGCAGCACGGCCGCGTTCGGCACCTGGACAGTTACCTGCCTGTCGCCAGCGTCGGCGATCGACTTGCTGCCGGTCCACCTGGCCAGTACTGCCACGACGTCGCCGAGCCTGCCCTGGTCGGCCGGCACCACTTCCAGCACCTGACCGCCCACCTTTGCCTTCAGTTCGTCCGGAGTGCCGGTAGCGATGACCCGGCCGTGGTCGATTACGACGATGTCGTCGGCCAGCTGGTCGGCCTCGTCCAGGTACTGGGTCGTGAGCAGCACTGTCACGCCATCGGCCACCAGCAGCCTGATCATGTCCCACACATCGCTGCGGCCTTGCGGATCAAGACCCGTGGTCGGCTCATCGAGAAACAGCACCTGCGGCCGGCCGACGAGGCTGGCCGCCAGGTCGATCCGGCGACGCATCCCGCCCGAGTAGGTCTTGACCGGCCTGCCGGCGGCGTCGGACAGTTCGAACCTGGACAGCAGCTCAGTGGCCCGGGATCTGGCATCGCCGCGGCTGAGGCCGAGCAGTCGCCCGATCATGATCAGGTTGTTCGTGCCGGTCAGACCGTCATCGACCGATGCGTACTGTCCGGTGAGACCGATTAGCTGCCTGACCCGATGTGCGTCCTTCAGCACGTCGTATCCGCCTACCGCAGCGTGGCCGGCGTCCGGGAGCAGCAGTGTCGTCAGGATGCGCACCGCGGTCGTCTTGCCGGCCCCGTTCGGCCCGAGCACGCCGAGCACGGTGCCTGCCTGAGCTGAAAGGTCTGTGCCTGCCAGAGCTCTAGTCTTGCCGAAGTCCTTGATGAGTCCCTCGGCCCTGATCGCCTCCGCCACCTGCCTTGCCTTTCCCTCGGCCGGACACAGTCAGCCAGCGTGATCCGGCCGACCATAGCCTGTGTATCGCCAATGGGCAGCCCGCCGCATATATCACTCGCAACCGGATGCCAGGAGTGAAGATATATCTCCTTCGCTCGGCAATCAAGATATATCTCTTCTGGCGCGCGGCGGATTTTCGCGTCAGTAACACGCCCGTTCGGCACCACGGGATCGGCCGATCTTCGCGAACCGGTCAGTCCACACACGCTTGAGCGCCCCGCCCTGGCCTAGCGGAGCGCTCGGACGCGGAGACCGTGCTCCGCAACATGCCTGCTCGCCCGGCCGGAGGCCAGCCGGAGGGCTGGCCGGATAACTGTCAGCCGGTCGGCCCAGTGGTCAGCGTCACGGTCGCCGTATGCGACTGGCCGAACTGATCTGCCCAGGTGACGGTGACCCGGTCGCCAGGGTGAAAGCCCTCGATCACCGTCTGGAGTTCCGACGCGGATGCGACGGCGTGCCCGCCGACGGACTCGATCGTGTCGCCCGCGGCCAGGCCGGCCTTGGCCGCCGCACTGCCAGGCAACACGCCCTCGGCAGTGGCTCCAGCAGTGCCGTCGGCTCCGCCAGCAGACGGCGCGATCGCCACGCCTAGGAACGCAGTCGGTCCGGTGTGCACCATGGCAGACGACGTTCCCGCCTCGATCTGGCTGGCCAGCGCGAGCGCCTTGTTGATCGGGATGGAGAAAGCCGTCGTGGTGGCGGCCGAGGTCGTGTCCAGGCCGGTTGGGCTACCGGCAGAAGCGGCCGTATCCATCCCGATAACCTGACCAGAAGTGTTCACC
>Ga0187819_10002239_pt1 | contig 10212 bp, 13 predicted proteins | sample NC_wetland_sal_i_15_FD_132411 | JGI IMG/M metagenome (GOLD analysis project Ga0187819, IMG submission 132411) | Wetland sediment microbial communities from Neuse River Estuary, North Carolina, USA - SO4_4 | ecosystem: Environmental > Aquatic > Freshwater > Wetlands > Sediment | place: USA...
CTCAGTGCGGCGAGCCGTTTGTTTGCTGCATCCCCCTCCCCTTTCACGCCGAGTCATTCTATTCGCACATCCAGCGTTTTTGCGCTCTGCGCCGCCTACATCCCTTTGAAGGTCGGCCTCAGCCGCTTCTCCGAGGGCTTCGGGAAATCATCCAGACTGGCGCACAGATTCGTCGAACTGACGCTGTTCCGGCTGCGAGCGTTGTTTCTGCGCTACCGGTCGACTGCATAGCCGGTAGTTGATTGCGCTGAGAGCGATCGTGTTCTGATCTGGTCGTTTCGCGCGATTTACCCGGCTCAGATTTTTGCGGCGCGTAATGCCGGTGCAAATGGTTGGAGGCGAGGATTCGTCTTTTTCGCGGTGTGCTTGGTGCTGGCTGTGCTTCTATGTGCCCAAACTTCCACGGGAACTGACGGCCACCCGGCTCGGGTCAGCTTACGGAACTGGCGGTGCGAATGACGCGTGTGACGTTTGCGTGCGACACGCTCCTGGACGATGGTGAAACTCCGAGATCCGCAGCTGCAGCGGTATTGATTATTATTGATCCAGCGCGCTCGATGTCGACGATTCTTGCGCCTACGGTTGATTCACATCGGATCTTTCTCAGGGGTGTTATTCGGCTGCTTCTGGTAGGGCATACTCAGAACATACGATCCAATTTCCCACGTACTTGACCTCAACCACAGTATTGGTCAGATCTCTTGTGCCGATATGCTTGAGCGCCGCGCTGAAGAGTTCTCGCTGACGAAGAGGCGTGACATTGGGAACAATAATGATCACTCCGGATGCAACGGTTGTTGTCGATGGAGATCAAGAAAGTCAGAACGATTGTTCGTTACAAACGTGTAATCCTGTTCGCGGATGGTGGCTATGAGCTCCCAGTCTTTCGAACCGCCGAGACCGAGATAGTTGACATGATCGCCTACGTGACCGGCAGCATGCGCCAGCTCAACCAGAGAAGTGTGTAGGCATTCATCGATCAAGAGTTTCACCGTGCCCCCGAAAGGGCACGGGCACGCTGGGTGGCATGAATCGGTTTTCGCTTCGCCCAAGGGCGAGAAGCCGGACGGCCGCGGCGCGGAAAGGCTTGGACATAAAGAGGAGCGAGTTCGACTTTCTCTCTATCAAGAGCTGGGTAACCCTCTAGGATCTCTTCGGGCCTCGTCCCTTGAGTCAACATGTCAGCAATAAGTTCGACCGGAATGCGCGTCCCGCGATACACAGGCGTACCGCGCATGATCCCAGGGTCGGAAATAACTGTGTTCGCTGCACGCTCAAGTTTCTTCAGCTCCTGGTCGAGTTCCAGCCGCACCGATTTCACTTGAATTACCAGGGCTGAACCCTCCGTAAGAACTACGGTGTCAATTTCGGGAGACGACTCAATCTTCTTCGCGATTGCCCGACGAGCCGTTATCGGCAATAGGCGCACGCCCTCTGCTTCGAGGCGCAGATATAGTACCTGCTCGCGGCTCAACATTCGTTGTATCGAACGGCCCGTGCGAAGCCGTCGCGGCCGAATGAGGCGACGTTCGATAAGCTTATGAACGGCAGGCAGCGGCAGATTTGCAACCGCCGAAGCCTGTGCGGGAGTATATCCGGTGGTGTCCATGCAATTATTCTACCCCCAATAGGGCAGAATTAACAGCAGTCGGTAACTTCGATGTTTAGGGGTAGTACGGCCACGCGGGCAGCCTCTAAGGCGTTGACGCCATCGAGACGACCTAGCCTGCAAAACCGAGTTGCTGCCATATGCAACGTCGATTCCTAGCGTCCCGAAAGTTATTGAGCTTCTGGCACTCGGAATTCCTAGGATCTTTGACACGAATGGAATACGCCCAGAAACGCGATCAGGAGCGTCATGCCGCACTCGATCGTTTGTCGCGGGCAGCAGTCGAAGCCGGCCTGTACGACCGCAATACATTTCCCAAAGGCGGCCAGGACGAGTGAGAGCAGACTTTTCTGTAATCCTAGACGCCTGCGTCTTGATCCCCATGCCTCTTGCTGACACGTTGCGGCCCCGGCTCTATTTCCGAAATGGACTGACCAGATCATGACGGAGGTGACGGGTGACGACAAGCGGGAATGTGCGTTCGAGTCGATGCCAGAGGGGTCTATCTCGATCTGAATACGGCAGACTACGGACAATCTTTCTCGATCACCAACTGTTCACAACCCAAACCTAGAGAGTAACCAGTTGCCTTTCCACAACCCCACGCGGTAATGTGCAGCGTTATGGCTCTCCACGCGCGTGAGAAGGTCGGAAGAAACAATTCCTGCCCCTGCGGAAGCGGCAAGAAGTACAAGCATTGCTGCCTGCCTGGCTTCGTCCCATCCATTGACAGTCTGTGGGTGCGGCAGCACGAAGAGTCGGAGCGGCTGACGCAGGAGATAACGAGGTTTGCTGCGCGCAAGTTTGGGGAATGGATCTATGAAGCGTGGCAAGACTTCAACATGAGCGATGTGCCGCTACCACTAGAAGAGTTCTCCGACGAGCGTCAGGTCTTCATACCCTATTTTTTGTTCCAGTGGAATCCGGGCGGGCTGTCTCGTCGCGGAACGGCACGCGGACAAGGTGGCGCGGTTGCGCGCTGGTACATGCTGGAAAGGTCAAAGCAGTTGACCACGATGGAACGGATGTTCTTGGAGCAAGCCATCACGCAGCCGTTGAGTTTTTACGAGGTCGTTTGGAATGAGCCCGGCGAGCGCATGGTGGTGCGGGACGTTCTGATTGGTGGGGAGACCGAAGTCATCGAGCGATCGGGATCCCGGACCTTGCGACCGGGGGACTTGCTTTTTGCTCAGATTTGGCATCAGCCTGAACTTGCGGTGTTCGGTAGCTCGGCGCCCTTGAGCATTCCGCCGGACAAGAAAGTCGAGGTCATCGACCTTCGGAAAAAGCTGAAAAAGAGAATCGCAAGGCAGAACCGTTATCTAACGGCGGACGATCTGCTGCGGTACGCAGATCTAATTCGCGCCACCTATCTGGATATTCGGGATGCGTTGTATGCTCCGCCGCGATTGTGCAACACCGACGGCGACGCGCTCCTCTTTCATACGTTGACCTTTCGCATCGCGTCGGTGAAAGCAGTGTTTGAGGGATTGGTTCCGCTGGCTGAGGGGCGTTCCCGAGAGGAGCTACTGCACGAGGCCGAACTAGACGAAAGCCGGCAGCTCCGTGGCGTGACTTTCGACTGGATTCGGGAAGGAAATCGCAAGTTTAAGTCGTGGGACAACACCATCCTGGGCCACCTCAAGATATCTACGGGGTGCCTAGTCGCGGAAGTAAACTCGGAGAATCGCGCCAAGCGACTGCGCAAAGAGATTGAGAAGCGTCTCGGTTCCCTAGCAGTTCACGAGAGCACAATCGTCCAAACGCTGGAAGAGATGCGGCAGAATCTGCCGCAGGGGGAAACGACGGAGTCGGAATCTCCCGATGCCGAATTCGAGGCCAGGATCCGCGACCCGAAAGTGAAGCAGCAACTACAGGCAACACTACAGAAGCAAGTCGAAGGGTGGGTCCACGAGAAGATTCCTGCATTGGGCGGACGGACACCGATCGAAGCGGTCCGCGACCCGGACGGCAAAGAAGCAGTCGAAGCTCTTCTCTTGCACTGGGAGCGGTGCGAGGAAAAGGACGCATCTCCGAATCAGATTCGTCCCGACATAAGCGCGATCCGCCGCTTGTTGAACTTGGTTCCTCAGGCGTCCTAAATTGAAAAAGGGCGCTTGGATTGTTGGCGGTCAGAGGTGAGGAGTCTACGATGTCGCTATCTGTTTTTATCGGGACCAGCGCCGACGGCTTCATATTGCGCGACTGAACACCGATCTCGACTTTCTGGCGGAAGGCCAAGGCAAGAAGAAGAAGGAGAAGAAGTAAGTGGGACGAATTAAACTAGGGCCCTGATGTGCTGACGGATCCAGTCGAGGATTTGGGCAAAGCGGAATTCGTGCCGGTCCATCGAGCCGGCGATGAACGCGTGTCCGTCCAGGGCTTCGACCTCGATGCAAAAGCCGTTGCGCCGGAGGAAGACATCGGTGGCGGTGAAAGCGATGCGCTTATTGCCGTCGAGGAAGCCGTGGTTGTTACCGAGCGACTCCATCAGCGCGGCCGCTTCTTCCTCGCGGGAGTTGTAATAGCCGATTTGCGGACGAAAAACGGCGGCCTCAACCGCGCCCGTATCGCGGACGCCATGGAGACCGCCGAACATCTCTATTAGTCGGTGCTGCATCCGGTAGACTTCCGCTGCCGTAAGGTGATCCGCCATTTACTTGGCGAGACGCTGCAACAGATCACGGTTGCGAGCAACCGACTGCTCGAAGGCCTCCATCACCTCGGGGCGGACCAGGTGCTGGGACGGAACCACGTTGTGCAGGTAGAACCCGAGCGCCTGCTCGAGAACATGCCGCTTCGTTTGCCCATTCTGCTCGGCAACCGCAACGAACTCATCGTAAAGCCGGGCGTCGATCTCAGGAGTGAACTTCTTGGTCATCTTGGCTGGCATGGTCGCACCTCCGTGTTCGACTTCCTATCTTACCTCTTCAATATAATGAGTCAAGGTAAATCTTGATTTATCCATACCATTGTAAATAAATGCTTTGCTCGATGTCAAAGGCCGGTTCTACCGGGTGCGAGGCCGCGCCGGGTCAATTTCTAGCCAGTTTGGCAAGCGCCCTTCTAGCGCGTTTCACCGGTCGAAAATAGTGAATATTGGAGCCGTGGTATAGAAGTGCCAGCCATGGATGTCGCCGTAACAGGGGACACCTCGCCGTGAACGCGACTTTATCGGTCCCGCTAGTGTGTGACAATGTATAACTTTACATAAACTACACATTGTATATATATAAATTGTCTGATATATAATTAGTGACAATGTATAAAATTACATAGCGCGACTAGTTGAACTTATAAATTGTCATCTGTGATCTGGCCATGCGCAATGAATTCCGTAACCTACGCTTAAAGCAGCTGGATCGTACACTCGAAACATTTCGTGCGGGCGCGAAGATTCCACGCCCGCAAAAAGGCTGGCTTCGTGCGATCCGAGAGGCAACCGGCATTTCTGCCAGTGAGGTTGCGCGTACGCTGAAGACTAGCCGTCAGCTCCCAATCCAGTTGGAGAAGGCGGAAGCCGAGGACCGCATTACTTTAAAAAGTCTGAGAGCAGCTGCCAATGCACTTGGGTGCGACTTGGTGTATGCCCTGGTACCAAAGGCGAGTTCGCTCCATGATCTGGTCGAAGAGCGGGCGCGCTCCCAGGCCACGAAGCAGATACTGGGAGTCGAACGCTCAATGGTACTTGAAGATCAAGCCGTGGGCCGCGTTGAGGAAGCAGTGGAAACGGAGACCAAGCGACTCCTCAGAAAGCGTGGCGTACGGTGAGTCTGTTCACCGAGGGAGAGGGAAATACACCTCTGTCGGCCGATGAACGCGACGATCTTATTCCCAATCTAGCGACCAAGGAAGAACTAAATGAGTGGGAACGACAGAACATTCTAGAAGCGTATGTGTGGGCGCTCGTACCTAACAACCTTCGCCGCCGTGATCCTCTTGTCGAGCCATACGTGAGAGATCTCCATCTGCGCATGTTCAACCAGACCTGGAGGTGGGCCGGAGCCTATCGAACCACGGAAAAGAACATCGGTGTCCCCCACCATGAAATCCGCGAGAGACTCGCCGCGCTTCTTGGCGATGCGCGCTATTGGCTGGAACACGGAACCTATGCTCCTGATGAACTCGCCATCCGCTTTCATCACCGCTTGGTTTTCATCCACCCTTTTGCGAACGGCAATGGTCGCCATGCGCGGCTTATGGCGGACGTGCTGGCCCAGAGACAAGACAGACCGGTCTTTAGTTGGGGCGGCACAGAGCTGGTGCACGGCGGAGATTTTCGTCAACGTTACATCGACGCGCTGCGCACGGCCGACGTGCACGATATCGGACCCCTTCTTCTGTTTGCGCGCTCTTGAGGGCTCGCGAAGGAGGCCCTGAGCGGTTGTTGCCACCCGGGCGGCTTGCTCGTCACATCAGCTTCGTCAATCTGAGATAAGTCCTTTGACTATCTACTGACATCTACTGAATAGACTTCGCGTAAACGTCCCCGGGTTTGTTGATACGTTCGCCCAGCAGAAATGAGGAGACGAGCCGGGCGTTGCCCGGGTGCCATCACGGCCCGAAAAGCGTACCTTTTTCTCGTTTCTGCGTCATCCTTCAGGAAGCCCCAGACCAAGACCGAGGCCGATCCGCAGCGCAGAATCTGCGCGATGAAGGGTTCGTGCCCGGTCTGTCCCAGCGCTAGGAGAGGCTCCGCTTGGCGGCGTACAACCGGCAGTTTGAGTTCCAACACGTTCCAGACGATGCGATGATCTATTTCCGCATAGCCGTGGATTAGAATGTTCCGGAAGGCGATAATGCGCTGATACTCGCTGATCTGCGAGGCCGCTGCCGAGTCAGTCCTGGCCAGTTGGGCAAGCGCCTATCCCACCGTTTCCAACTGCCCCTCTACCGCCCATCGCAACATGATATTCGTACTGTAATCGTCGAGCTCCCTTCGATAAACTCGATGGCCAATTTGGCCGCTCGCGCGATGTCGTAAAGATTCTTCTTCGACTCAATCCGCATAGACCAGCGTCCGCGTGGACTCAACCGCCTGGCGGAAGTAGGGGTTTTCAATGGCTGAGGCAACCACCAGATCCACCGGGCGCCGAAACAACGCCTGCAGGTCTTCCAGCAGGCCGAAGTAGGTGTCCGCATATTGATCGAAGCCAAGCTTGCGGAACGTTACCACGAAGTCCAGGTCGCTATGCGCTGGGCCAAAGCCTGGCCCGGTGGCGGGACCCGAAGAGCTCGATACTTCTCCTCGCCCCATCTTAGCTCCCCATCGGCTATTTAGGCCACTGTGTCGTATACGTACAGTCCGACCATTGTGGCGCCGGATGATGGGAGCCGGATGAGCCGAGAGGTTCACGTCCGGTTCTGAACGGGAGTTTCTATGGAAGACGTGCTGCCGAGCAAGATCAAGAAAGGCTGATCCCGGAGCAACGGCGCGAGATTGTCAAGAGGGCTTAAATTGCGGGTCGCGGTGAGAGCGATCTGCTAATTGCCCGCCGGGATGCGCCGGCGATGAGCCGCCTCAAGAGCGAGCTGCCGGGCAAAGCCTGGCCCCGTGGCGGACCCGAAGAGCTCGATACTGAAAGGCAGACGTCAATTACCATCCGGGTCACTAGCTGAGGATCTACTGCCATGGGCACTGCTCGGCGCTTCGATGGAGTTGAAAATAGCAGGAAAAATGGCAAAACCAGCAGCCAGCCCCTCTAACAGGGATACAAGCACCCCGCGTGAAATTCGATAACAGATCCATATTTTTTTTCGATTTCAGAGTATTAGGTAGGAGACGCGCTTCGAGGGTCATCCCACAAAGGGCTAAGCGTCTAATGTTCTAAATCAGAGGAGAAATACTTTGAAAACGAAATTTATTGATATTGCCCCCCAAATGGCGGAAGCACGAGACGTGCAATTCCGTATCCCACAGGAAATCATTGCGCTGGTTGTCAACCTGTCGCAGAATCGTCGACTCATAACACGCACTGCGAAGAGGAAAACAGTTTACAGAGACCTGATGAACTGCGCGGGCGACGGAATCATTTGTTCTCAAGCTGTCAAACTCGCCGTCACTCTTGGTCTACTTTGTCAAGAATTGGCTGATGGCAAAAATAAGAAGATCGTTCATGCTTATCTGGATTATCGTATAGCCGCGGCGAGCTTTTACACGGGGGCTACGGGTCGTGAGCTCCTCGACGTTGTGAGAGATATGGTGCAAAGCGACTTGGACGGTTACCCGAAGAACCGTGAGTTTCCCGTCAAATAGAACAGCGCAAGAAAGTGGAAATCTCGCCAAGTTTGCGGGATTTCCGCTTTTGGGTGGCGTGATTCGTCGGACTGACGCTGTTCCGGTTGCGAGCTTTGTTTCTGTACGGCGATGAACGCGCGCTACCGGTCGACTGCATAGCCGGTAGTGATTGCGCTGAGAGCGATCGTGTTCTGCTTTGGTCGTTTCCCGCGATTTACCCGGCTCAAATTATTGCGGCGCGTAATGGCGGCGCAATGGTTGGAGGCGTGATCTGCCCCCCGAAAAATAGACCAGCGGAAATGTGACTTTTCTCTGGATGGCCCACCAGGGCCGAGGAGGAGAAGTGCGAAAGAGTCGATTTCAGCGAAGAACAGATCATCGCCATCCTGAAGGAATCGGAGGCGGGAGTGGAAACGGGAGAGCTGTGCCGGCGGCACGGCATCACGAAGGGGTGCTTCTACCGCTGGAAGGGGAAGTTTGGCGGGATGGAGGTGAGCGAAACGGTTGCGCGCGTTGAGGAAGAGAACCGGCAGCTCAAGCACGCGGTGGCTGAGCTGCTGCTGAACCAACGAGCATTGCAGGCGGTGGTCTCAAAAAAGTGGTAGGCCCGCAGCAGCGAAGGCACCCGGCGGTGGCGATGCGCTCGGAAGTGGCTGTGTCGGAGCTGCGCGCCTGCGGGCTGATGGAGATTCATCGCGGGACGTATCGCTACCGACCGCGGCCGGCCACGCTTAGCGCCCCATCGTGCCGCAGGCTTTGAGCGGTTCCCCCAGGACCGGGGTGCGCGCTGCCAGAGAAAAGATTGTCCGCGATATGGTGGTGACGAAGGCGCGACAGAGATTGAGATCGACGACTAAGAAATTACTCAACTACCAAGTCGTTGAGTAGAGCGGCAGTCTTGCGTGCCCCCGTACGGGTCGGCACCGCATACCAAATTCAAACCGCTTTTTCAACGAGTAAGAAAATGGATAATAATAATTTGACCATAAAGGGTGACGGCACTTGCAAGCCCGATACCGAAGCCAGCACCAACACCACCAATCCCACGAACACCGACGCCGACGCTCACGACAAGAGCCAGGGCTTGCAAACCAGCGAGCTCAAACCGACGATCTCAGAAGCACGGCTGCGTGCCAATCGCGAAAACGCCAAAAAGTCGACAGGACCGAAGACGTCTAGTGGCAAGGCGTACAGCCGCCGCAATGCTCTCAAACACGGACTCCTAATCAAGCGTATTCTGTTTTCCTCTGACGGCACGCCGATCAACGCTGAACTCCATGACCTGTGGGAGAGCGTGCACGAAAAGTATGGCAAGGGCGACGTGCGTACCGACCTGCTGCTGGAAAACCTTGTCGTCGAATGGTGGCGCCAGCGTCAGGCGCTGGACATCGAGATCCTTTGCTTAAACAACAGTCCTCTTGATAAGTTCTCCTCGATAGGAATCATGCCCAACTTGCAGCGCTATCGCACAGCCAGCCAGCGGGCGTTTCTGAAGAACCTCGAGCTGCTGGATGAGTTGCCACCACCCACGTCGGAGGGTGACGAGGACGAAGCCAAAGGTGAGGCTCCGACTCCGCAACCCGAGAACCCGCCTCCCGCACTGGAGCCCACGAGCAGTTTAACCGTGGTGCCGACCGAACAGGGTTCGCCGCCCGTGGGTGATTCGTAATCCGAGAACGAGGCGGCGGGCGCCGAAAACTCGCTTCCTGCGGGCGAAACGGAGCGGCGATCTAATCGGCGAAGCGTGCTGCGGCGCACAGCACCTTGCCCTCGCCGCCGCCAACTCTATGGCCGTTTCCCGACCCGGCAAATGGGGGACCGCGGCAGCAACAGAAAGTCTAATGTCTCGCGTTTGCAGTAGTTGGCAAGAACCGCCAATCTACCAAACGAACCCAACAAGTCTTTTGTTATCAATGGATATCCAGCGAAGGTCCCGGCTCCGCATCCCCGAAGAACATCATGGCCGCATCGAAGTGAGCTGCGTGGTTGGAAAGGGAAGCAAGTTTGAGGTGGTGCTTCCGTTTTCGATGCCCGCCGCCGAGGTTGCAGTTTCCTAGCCGGGCATGTCTATGGGCATGTCTAGGGAAGACCTGCTGCCTAACCAAGATCAACAAGTTGATGCCGGAGAAGCGGGCGCGAATACTGGCCCCAAGGAGTCTAACGACAGAATTGCCTGATCGTTTCCTACCCCAGGGATAGCGCACAATTGATAGATCATATAAACCGTCAGATACGAGCCAATCCAGCCTTTTAGTTCGCTAGCCGGAAGTCTACCGCCACGGTGGTTTCCACTGTCGCCGGTCGACCATTCACAGAATAGGGTTCATAACGCCACCACCGCACTGCATCCATGGCTGCTTGCGAC
>Ga0187819_10002241_pt1 | contig 10204 bp, 9 predicted proteins | sample NC_wetland_sal_i_15_FD_132411 | JGI IMG/M metagenome (GOLD analysis project Ga0187819, IMG submission 132411) | Wetland sediment microbial communities from Neuse River Estuary, North Carolina, USA - SO4_4 | ecosystem: Environmental > Aquatic > Freshwater > Wetlands > Sediment | place: USA: North...
CGGACGCTGGAAGCACTGGGCACGCTGATCGGCATCGCCATCGAGCGCGCCCGCAACGTCGAGCTATTGGGAAGGGCGGAGGCCGACCGGCAGGGCGAGCGGCTAAAGTCCGCGCTGCGCGACTCCATCACCCACGACTTCCGCACCCCGCTCACGGCCATCAAGGCTTCCATCACCACTCTCCTTTCGAACGGCTCGGAGGGCAGCGCGCAGCAGAAAGAGCTGTTGAGCGTAATCAACGAGGAGTGCGACCGGCTGAATCATCTGGTGGAAGAGGCCGCGGAAATGGCCCGGCTGGAAGCGGGGGAAGTGGAACTGAAGCTGGCGCCGGTGGAGATCCGCGAGATTGTAGACGCAACGCTGGCGCACTGCCGGAACACGCTTGGGCCGCGCGAGGTGCGCGTACAGATACCTCCCAATCTGCCCCCCGTGCGTGCCGACCGGGATCGAACGCGGGAGGTTCTGGGGCACCTGGTGGACAATGCCAACCACTACTCGCCGCTGGACCAGCCCATCCTGATCACGGCAGAGGCGGTGGGCAATTCCGTGGTGACCAGCGTGGCGGACCGCGGGGCGGGGATCGAGGAGCTGGAGCAGGGCATCATTTTCGACAAATTCTACCGCGGGAAGGATCAACGCTATCTGGTACAGGGCACGGGAATGGGTCTTCCCATTGCGAAGGCGCTGGTGGAAGCGCACGGGGGGACGATCAGCGTGACCAGCCAGATCGGCCACGGCTCCGTGTTTTCCTTTTCGCTTCCCATCGATCGGAGCCAGGGCGAACGCGTATGACCTCCGCGAAAATCCTGGTGGTGGACGACGCGCCGCAGGTGCGGCGCGTGATGCGCACTTCGCTGGCGGCCCAGGGCTACACGGTGTATGAAGCGCGGAACGGCGAGGAAGCGCTCGAAGGGATGCGCAGCACGCCGCCGGATCTGGTGCTGCTGGACGTCAACATGCCGGTGATGGATGGCCTGACCGCCTGCCGCGAAATTCGCCGCGATTCCGCCGTGCCCATCATCATGCTGACGGTGCGCGACGCGGAGCGCGACAAAGTGGCGGCGCTCGACGCCGGCGCTGACGATTACGTGGTGAAACCATTCGGCATGCCGGAGCTGCTGGCGCGCATCCGGGCGGCGCTTCGCCGCACCACGCCGGGCGAAGAGATGGCCCCGCTGGTGACCAAAGAGCTGAACATTGATTTTGCGGCCCGGCGGGTGAGCGTGCGCGGCCGCCCGGTGCATCTGACGCCCAAAGAGTTCGACTTGCTGCGCCAGCTCGTGGCCGGCCAGGGGAAACCGCTGCCGCACCGGCGCCTGCTGCAGTCCGTGTGGGGTCCGGATTACGGGGATGAGACGGAATACCTGCGCGTGGTGGTGAACCAGCTCCGGAAAAAACTGGAGGCGGACCCCGCCCATCCCCGATATATCCTCACCGAGCCTTGGGTGGGCTACCGGTTTGAGGTCCCGCGCGTGGCATCGCCTGCGGCGCGCGGCGAGTGAGCTCCGCGGTCTTTCGACGATGGCGAGCCACGCGCGGAACTGACGCGTTTTGAACCCCCGCCGTCCGGCCGCTCCCAGCTCTTCGTGCATCTCAGAGCCTCGCTCCGTCGCCCGCGGAGTTCCTCCGCCCGGCTGAGCGCCGTCTGCTCTTCGGTGCCTTCACCTCCTCTTGCGGGGGTTGTGGGAGGCCGCCGGATTCATTTGCTAACTGATGTTGCTCGCCACAGATCAGCGTCCCTCTTCTGGTGGCCGGGCAAGCACCAGCCGTGATTCGAATCACAGAGGGACGTGACAAAGGTCCTGTGCAGGCATGAGGCACTCGTATAGAAATGGAGCCGTACGATGACGATACGAGGAATTGCAGAGTTTCTGCCTTGCCGTTCCCCGCCGCCACCGCGCTCCACCTGATGCAGATCACCGGATGCCGCCAGAACTTGGAGAACGAGATGCAAAAACAACCAGGAACACCAAGAGGATTCGGACGAGTCAGGAGTGAGAGCTTGTCTTTGTGGGTTCTATCCGTAGCGTTCGGTCTGCTGATCGGCATGCTGGGGTTCGCGCAACTTTCCGCTGCGGAGAGCAGTGGCCGCTCCCGGAACCCGGCTGCCGGCACGCAAGCTGCTTCCCAGGAAAAACCGGAAGCGGAGACGAACCCGGATCCCCAGGTGCAGGCCGTGCTCGAGAAGCTGGCTTCCCTAAAGGTGCTCAATCCTCAGACAACGGAAGACGTTCGGCGGGCTTTTCCCGTCTATGCGAGCCTTGGCGGCCCTCCCGAAAAGGTGTACCGCATCCAGGAGCGCAGGATCCCCGGCCGCGCCGGGGAGCTGGCCATCCGGCTCTATTTTTCAGGTCCCGGCAAAGAACTCCCCGTGTTCATCTTTTTCCACGGCGGGGGTTTTGTCGCCGGAACTCTGGATGATTATGAGGTGCCGCTTCGAGCGGTGACGAACCGGTGCGACTGTCTGGTTCTTTCGGTGGCGTACCGTCTCGCGCCCGAGCACCATTTTCCCGCAGCCCTCGATGACGCCTATGCGGCGACACAATGGGTGGTGGCTCACGCGGCAGAAATCGGCGGTGATCCACGGCGCGTGGCGGTGGGCGGCGACGGGGCCGGCGGCAATCTGGCGGCAGCGGTCACTCTCATGGCTCGCGACCGGGGCGGACCTCCCCTTGTTTTTCAAGTGCTGATCTATCCGGTTCTCGACGCCACAATGATCACGAGATCCCGCATCCTCTCGCGCGATCCAATCTTCTCAACGGACACGATGCTGGCAATGACCGGCGCGTACGTTCCCGTGGACGTGGATCTGACCAATCCCTACGTCTCTCCCGTTTACGCGCAGAACTTTGGACACTTGCCGCCAGCGCTTGTCATCACAGACCGGGACGACCCGGTGCGCGATGAAGCGCGGACTTATGGGAAAAAGCTTCGCGAGGCGGGCGTGCCCGTCGAATTTGTCTCCTATCCCGGGGCCATCCACGGCTTTTTCCTGATGACGGGAGCTCTGGACACCGGAAAGCAATCCGTGGAGCGGATTGGGAATACCTTGCGGCAGGCATTCGAAAAGGCCGGACAACCTTGAATCGAGACGGCATTGCGCGGACCAGCCGCGAGCGAACCCCTAGCAGATCGCGCGCAGGCGTGGAGGTCGGATTTCTTGACACCCCATAGGCCACTTGTTACCCTCGCCGCAGATATTCATTGAGGAGGGAAAAGTGAAACCACGTCTTGCGTTCATGCTTGCCTTGGCCTTTCTTACCGTCGTCAGTCTGCCGGCGCAGCGTGGCGGTGGCGGCGGCGCGCCGCACGCGAGTGCTCCCCGTGCGAACGGAGGCCGCATCCCATCACCTCCGCCGGCGCGGAGCAATCGGGGAGCGAAACCGGATGTGGAGCGCGGCAGGGATAAGACCGTAAACAGCACTCCCCACGTCAACAACGACCATTGGTACGGCCACGACCGGCCCAACGATAGGCGCTATCGCGTGGCGCAGCCGTTCGAGCACGGCCGGTTTGCAAATACCGGCCCCGCGCATCGCTATTCCGTTCCGCGGATCGACCGCGAGCATCGTCGGTTCTGGTTCCCGGGCGGATTTTTCTTTGACGTGGCCCTGTGGGATTGGCCCATCTGCGCCGATTGGTGCTGGGATTGCGGCGACGACTTCGTCGTTTACGACGACGCGGATCATCCCGGGTGGTATTTGCTCTATAACGTCCACACCGGGGTGTACGTCCACGTCATGTATGGCGGCGTAGCACCTGGCCCGTGACCGCACGGTACGGGGCTCCGCCCCGTACCGCATGGTGCGGGGGCCCTCCCATGAAAGGGCCTTAGATGGTCGGGAGTTTAGGGGATCGGAGCCTTCGCTCCGACATTGCCAGCCGTTGAAAACGGGGCTGCATTACTTTTGCGCGCCGTCTGGTGCGTTCGGATTCTTATCCGATAAAACCGCATTGTGAGTACCCGGACCGGTGTGGTGAGAAACTCAGGCTAGGCGCGGCGGCTCTTCCAGGATGGCGAGCCTCGCGCGGGCTACCCGCGTTTTGAGCCCCCGGTGGGCCGTTCCCAATTCTTCGCTCGATTTACCGCTTCGCTCCATCGCGCGCGGAGAGCCTGGACGCGGCTGCGTGGCATGCGTGGCTCGAACACGCGCTCCACTTTCCCCGCCTCCAGGCGGGCCAGGCTCCGCGGACTCTTCCAGAAGCCCAGTGCCAGGCCGGCCAGAAAGGCCGCACCCAGAGCTGTGGTTTCGCTCACGGCAGGCCGAACAATGGGAATCCCCAGGATGTCCGCCTGGAACTGCATGAGCGGCGCGCTGCGGCAGAGTCCGCCATCTACGCGCAGTTCGGGGAGGCGCCGGCCGGTGTCGCAGCGCATGGCGTCCAGCAGGTCCGCCACTTGGAAGGCGATTCCCTCGAGCACCGCGCGGGCCAGGTGCGCTGCCGTGCTGTCCCTGGTAATTCCGATCAGCAGGCCGCGCGCATAGGGATCCCAATGCGGCGCGCCCAGACCCGCGAACGCGGGAACCAGGAACAGACCGCCGCTGTCTTTCGCCGATTGGGCGAGCGCGTCCACTTCCGGCGAGGTGCGCGCCAGCCGCAGACCGTCCCGCAGCCACTGCACTGCAGCGCCGCCGATGAAGACGCTGCCTTCCTGGGCGTAAGTCAGCCGCTCGCCCAGTTGCCAGGCCACCGTGGTGAGCAGATTGTTCTTCGACGCCAGGGCCCTGCTCCCCGTGTTCTGCAGCAGGAAGCAACCCGTGCCATAGGTGCACTTGGAGCGGCCGGGGGCGATGCACAGCTGGCCAAACAAGGCGGCCTGCTGGTCGCCGGCAATTCCGGCGACGGGCGCTTTGACCACGTCGAGCGCGCTCGTGGCCTCCCCGTAGATTTCGCTGGAGGGCCGCACTTCGGGAAGCATGCTCGCGGGAATCCGGAAGAGCTTCAGCAGGTCCGCGTCCCACTCGCCCGAGTGAATGTTGAACAGCAGCGTGCGCGCGGCGTTGCTCGCGTCCGTGACGTGGCGGCGCCCGTTGGTCAGCTTCCACACCAGCCACGAGTCCACGGTGCCGAACGCCAGTTTGCCGCGCTCGGCCCGCTTTCGCGCCCGGGGAACGTGATCCAAAATCCAAGCCAGCTTGGTGGCCGAAAAATAGGGGTCCAGCACGAGACCGGTCCGATTGCGCAGGAGTTTCGAGGCGCCGGCGGCGCGGAGGCGGCCGCACATCGGCGCCGTCCGGCGGTCTTGCCACACGATGGCGTTGTGCACGGGCTCGCCGGATTCGCGGTCCCACACGATGGTGGTCTCGCGCTGGTTGGTGATGCCGATGCCGGCCACCTCGCGCGGGCGCACGCGGGCGCGGCCCAGCAACTCCGTGGTCACCGCCATCTGTGAAGACCAGATCTCCTGCGGATCGTGCTCCACCCAGCCCGGCTGCGGGAAAAATTGCCGGATTTCTTTCTGCGCGATGCCGCGGATGCAGCCGTCAGTGTCGAACAGAATGGCCCGCACGCTGGTGGTGCCGGCGTCGAGCGCGAGGATGCAGGGCATGAGCGACTCAGGATTCTGCCGCATCCGGGCCGGGCCGCGCGGGGGAAAGCGTGTGCGGCGAGCTACGCGAGATCCGGCGCTGGTGAGCGGAAGGGCGAGAATTCGAATGCGGAACCATTTCTATCATGAAGCCCAGGACCCAACAATCGGCCGCTCGGTTCGCCCCGCGGCGTTCCTCTGCGGCGCAGCCACTCCCGGCCGCGAAACTGCTTCGTCCCGCGGTTGTGCGCGGGTGGCGCTTCTGATAGTCTCCGCAACAACGACGGTTGGTGATCGTCGAGTGGGAGGTGTACGTTCATGGCATTCTGCGCAAAATGTGGAGCACAGGTGGCCGCGGGCGCCACGTTCTGTCCCGCCTGCGGCGCCCCTCAGTCCGCCTCGGGGGGCGGGTCCGGAGTCGCGACGGGCACCGGGCTCGATGAAAACGTCGCCGGCCTGCTCAGCTACGTACTCGGCTGGGTCACCGGGATCATCTTTTTCGTGATCGACAAACGTCCCTTCGTCAAATTCCACGCGGCACAGTCCATGGTGGTCTTCGGCGCGATCACGGTCCTGTACTGGGTCCTGGGGATTGCCCTCGCTGGGACTCTCGGGTTCGGCGGCGCTTACGCTTTCTGGTCGCTTTACGGACTGGTCTTCGGAGTCCTCCGGCTGGGGAGCCTCATCATTTGGATATTCTGCATGGTGAAGGCCTATCAGCACGAGCGCTTCAAGCTTCCCTTCGTGGGCGACATCGCGGAGAATATCGCCGGGAAGTAGGCGCCCGCCGCGACGCACCGCAGCCGGCACACGTCCGCGCCGCACAGGGCGCGCGCATCCGGCCCGGGGCGCGCTGGCTGGATGTCCGCTCTCCACCGAGGGAATGCCATGCCCGGAATCTCCCGCAGAAAGCTGCTCGAAACCCTCTCCGCCGGCGCAGGCGCGCTGGCACTGGGACGTTTCGCGGAGGCTGCCGGCGCACAGCAGATGCACGCTTCCGACCGGCTCCCGCCGTTCACGGGACCGGGCGCAAACCCGTACTGGAGCTCCGTTGGCCCGGTGGCCACCTATCCGCAGAAGTATCCTCTGATCCTGTTGACGGACCGTCCCGTTCAGCTCGAGACGCCGCAGCACTATTTTCTTAGCCCGTTTACGCCCAATGGCGCGTTCTATGTACGCTGGCATCTGGACGAAATTCCCACGACCGTGGACCTGGCCGAGTGGCGGCTCGAGGTGACGGGAAACGTGGAGAAACCGCTGAGATTCAGGTTCAGCGAATTGCTCTCGCGCTTTCCATCCAGCAGCGTTGCCGCCGTCAACCAGTGTTCCGGCAACAGCCGGAGCCGGCTCCAACCCCGTGTTCCCGGCGGCCAGTGGGGCAATGGCGCGATGGGCAACGCCATGTGGACCGGCGTGCGCCTCGCCGAACTGCTGCGGGCCGCGGGAGTGAAACCGGGATCCCTCCAGGTGCAATTCCAGGGAATGGATCGGGGGAAGGGCCCTGCGGGGCACGGCTCGAATGCATTCCTGAAGTCGCTGGACCTTTCGAATCCGGTGATCGAGGAATGCCTGGTCGCATACGAGATGAACGGCGAGCCGCTGCCCCTGCTGAACGGCTTCCCGGTCCGCCTGGTGGTGCCCGGCTACTTCGCCACCTACTGGGTGAAGGCGCTCACCGACATCCGCGTGCTCGACAAAACCGATGAGAATTTCTGGATGAAGAGCGCCTACCGCATCCCGGACACGCCGCGCGGCGCAACGACGCCGGATGACGTGAAAGCCGGCACGGTGAAGATGATTCCGATCGGCCGCATGCCCGTGCGCTCGTTTTTCGCCGCGCCGGAGGCGGATGCCAAGGTGCCGCTGGGCATGAGCGTCGCGCTTCGCGGCATCGCATTCAGCGGGCACGGCCGGGTGACGCGCGTGGACGTGTCCGAAGACGACGGGAAAACCTGGGCGCCCGCGCAATTGGGCCAGGAGTACGGCGCTTATAGTTTTCGCACCTGGGAATTCTCGTGGAAACCGCAGCGGCGCGGCCCGCACACGCTGGCCGTTCGCGCGACCGACGAGAAGGGCAACGTCCAATCCGACGAGCCGGTGTGGAATCCGGGCGGCTACTTGTGGAACCGCATCGAACGCCAACAGATCATGGCAGGAGCGGCACAATGACGCACAGAGCGGATTTTCGCGGGGGAAGGGAAGCAGGAACCACCCGTCCCCTCGCGCTCTTCTTTCTCTCCGCCACGGCCATCGTGCTCGCCGCAGGCACGCTGCTTTACGCCCAATCGGAACGCGGCGATTACACGCAGCGGAATCTGGGCTCGCTGGCGCAGCCGGTGGTTCCTGCTCCCACCGACGACGCGAAATACTCGATCGGCAGCTATCCGCTCTACTGGCCGGAACTCGAAGCCGGGGAAGGGAAGGGCCTGGTCACCGGCTATTGCAATACCTGCCACAGCCCGCGCTTCGTGCTGATGCAGCCGCCGCTCACGCGCGACCAGTGGGCTGCGGAGGTCGGCAAAATGGTGAAGACCTTCGGCCTGGATATACCCGAGTCGGACCAGGCTATCGTGATCAAATATCTGGCCGAGCACTACTCCCCCGAAACTCGGAAAAAGTAGGGCAGGCTTCCACCTCTGCCCATTTGTTATGGCACGCATCCTGGAAGTCGGTGCGACACTCGTCCTCAATGCAGGTTAGAATTCCCCCACTGCACACAAATCCCGAACGCTTCCAGGAGGCAGTGGTGAACCAGCCCCCGCATCCCATCTTCGACGGCGCGCAATACCAGACGCAGATTTATCTCCGCGGCCTCGCGGGACAGCGCGCCGCGGTGCCGATTGGGCTCCATCAGCTGGAAGAGAAAGCGCGCCAGTCGCTGGAGCCGGAAGCCTGGGACTACATTGCCGGCGGCGCGGGCTCCGAGGACACGATGCGGGCCAACCGCGAGGCCTTCCGCCGCTGGCGCATCGTGCCGCGCATGCTGCGCGACGTCTCCGAGCGCGATCTGAGCGTGGAGCTATTCGGCCGGCGGCTGCCCGCGCCCGTGCTGCTGGGCCCGGTGGGCGTGCAGAGCATCCTGCATCCCGACGCAGAGCTGGCCTCGGCGCGCGCGGCCGCCTCGCTCGGGGTGCCCTTTGTGTACAGCACGGCCGCCTCGCGAACCATCGAGCAGGTGGCGGAAGCCATGGGCGCGGCGCCGCGGTGGTATCAGTTGTATTGGCCGCGCGACCGGGAGATGGCCGAGAGCATGGTGGGCCGCGCCGAACGCGCGGGTTACGCCGCCGTCGTCGTTACTTTGGACACGACCTTGCTCGGCTGGCGCGTGCGCGACCTGGAACGCGCCTATCTGCCGTTCCTGCAGGGCGAAGGTGTGGCCTGTTTTTTCAGCGATCCCGTGTTCCGCAGGCGTCTCTCCACGCCGCCCGAGGAGGACCCGAGCGCGGCCGTTCGCCTGTGGGCGGGCGTTTTCTCCAACAGCACGCTGAGCTGGGACGACCTGCCCTACCTGCGCGGTCACACGAAGCTGCCGATCCTGCTGAAAGGCATCCTGCACGCCGACGACGCAGCGAAGGCGGTGGAACTGGGCATGGACGGCGTCATCGTGTCGAACCACGGCGGGCGCCAGGTGGACGGCGCCATTGCCGCGCTGGACGCGCTGCCGAACGTTGTGAAAGCGGTGAAAGGCAGGATTCCGGTGCTGTTCGACAGCGGCATCCGCAATGGCGCCGACGCTTTCAAAGCGCTCGCGCTGGGGGCTCGCGCCGTGCTTTTGGGCCGGCTGTACGCCTACGGCCTGGCGGTGGCGGGAGAAGAGGGCGTGCGGGAAGTGGTGCAGAATTTCGTGGCGGATTTCGATCTGACTCTGGCCCTGGCCGGCTGCCGGAGTTGCGCCGAGCTCACGCCCGGCGCCCTGATCCGGGACTCCGAAGTGTAGCGAGGGCGATCGAGCCACCGGTTATCGCGCGGCAGGATTTCGAAACGAGAACGCGCGAGACGGGGCACAACACTTGCGCGCCGTGTTCAAAACAGGCCGGGGACAAATCGGGGCTTCGCGGCCATGGCTGCGCGATAGGCAGGTTCGGCGAGAAGCACTTTTTCTTCCGCGGCCACGCGGCCGCGGAGTACCCAGGCGTGCACCGCGCCGCCCACCAGTGCCGTGATCCAGGCCGTATGCAGCAGCGGCAGCGCCAGCATCTCCGCGAACACCGCGGAATAATTCGGATGGCGCACCCAGCGGTAGGGGCCGCTGGTGACCACGCCGAGGCGCGCGGAATCCATCACCTGGACATTCCAGTGAGTGCCCAGCGTATGGATCACCCACCAGCGCAGCCCGTTGGCGCCCAGGAAAATCACTCCCATGGCCGCGCCCAGGGCGGGATAAAACGGCCGCTCGAGAAAGACGACCTCCGCCGCGGCGCCGGCGAATACGCCCGCGTGGACCACCACCATGGCGGGAAATCGGGGATCGGAGGCTTTCTTCGCTCCCTGGGCCGCCAGCTTCTGTTGATTCCGCCGCGAGATGCCCAGCTCCACGATCCGCAGCGCCGCCACCAGGACCAGCAATCCCAGATACAGCGCCCGGCTCAGCTCCATTGCGCCAGCAGCAGTTCTGCCGTGAATCCGGGACCGAACGCCACGAGCAAACCGTAATCGCCTGGCGCCAGTTTTCCA
>Ga0187819_10002243_pt1 | contig 10203 bp, 8 predicted proteins | sample NC_wetland_sal_i_15_FD_132411 | JGI IMG/M metagenome (GOLD analysis project Ga0187819, IMG submission 132411) | Wetland sediment microbial communities from Neuse River Estuary, North Carolina, USA - SO4_4 | ecosystem: Environmental > Aquatic > Freshwater > Wetlands > Sediment | place: USA: North...
ACGCAGCTTCTCGGTGATCTTGGGAGCTTCAGCAAAAAACTTCAGCGCCTCCTTCACGGTGAGGTTCAGTACTTCATGGATGTTTTTCCCGCGGTACCGCACTTCGAGCACCGTCGGCCTGTAGCGGGTCCCCTTGCACTCTTCGCAAATCAGTTCGACGTCGGCCAGAAATTGCATCTCGACGGTGACAGTTCCGTCGCCCTGACAAGTCTCACAGCGCCCGCCCGGAATGTTGAACGAAAAATGTCCCGGACCGAAGCCGCGTTTCTTGGCCTCAGGGAGGGAAGCGAAGAGGTCGCGGATCGCGTCGAACGCCTTGCTATAGGTGACCGGGTTCGAGCGCGGCGTGCGCCCGATCGGCGACTGATCGACCAGCACGACTTCTTCGATGAACTGGTCGCCTTCCAGACTCTCCCAAGTCGCGGCCGTCGTCGCGCCCGCTCCATTCCCATTTCCCGGCTGCTGCTTGGCTTGCGCCAGCGCGCGATACAGCACCTGATGCAGCAGCGTCGATTTGCCTGACCCGGATACGCCGGTGATCGCCACCAGCATGCCGAGCGGAATACTGATGTCGACATGCTTTAGATTATTGGCGCGCACGCCCTTCATCCTGATCTGCTGCGTGCCCGGCTTGCGCCGCGTCACCGGTGGCTGAATCCGCAAATCTTCCGAAAGATAGCGTCCCGTCAGCGATGCTGAATTATGCACGATCTCATCGTAGGTGCCCTCGGCGATCAGTTTCCCGCCATTCTCACCGGCGCCCGGGCCGAGATCGAGAATGCAATCGGCCGCGCGCATGATGTCGGGATCATGCTCGACTACGAGAATGGTGTTCCCCAGATCGCGCAGATCGTGAAGAATCTTGACCAGCCGGTGGGTGTCGCGCGCATGCAGTCCAATCGATGGCTCATCGAGCACATACAGCGTCCCCACCAGCCGTGAGCCAAGGGAGGTCGCGAGCTGAATGCGCTGTGCCTCGCCTCCGGAAAGAGTTGAGGACAATCGATCCAGAGTCAGATATTCCAGGCCGACATCGTTCAAGAACAGCAGCCGCTCGCGAATTTCCTGCAACAACTTGTCGGCAATATCAGCTTCCTGCGGGCTCAAGTCGACCTGCTCAAAGAAGCGCAACGCCTCCTCAACCGTGAGCGAACAAATCTCGCACAGATTGCGCCCGTTGATCTTGACCTGCCGTGCTTCCAGGCGCAGCCGTGTCCCATTGCAGGCCGAGCACAGCGAGTACCCACGATAGCGGCTCAAAAACACGCGCACATGGAGCTTGTATTTCTTGCGCTCCAGGTGATCGAAGAATCCGCGCACACCCAAAAACTTGCCATCGCCGGTGAGCACAAGTTTCTTGTGTTCTTCGTCGAGGTCTACCCACGGCACATCCAGCGGGATCCCAACCTGCTTCGCGTACCGCTTCAAATCCGTAAACAGCGGCCGATACTTCGGCTTGGTCCATGGCTCAATCGCACCGTCGGCCAGCGATTTCATCTTGTCGGGAATGACGAGGTCGAGATCGAAGTCGATGGTGTTGCCAAACCCCTGACATTTCGGACAAGCCCCGTAGGGATTGTTGAAGGAAAACAGCCGCGGCTCCGGCTCCTCATAGCGCAGATTGCACTGCTTACACTCAAACCTCTGCGCGAAGCGAAGTTGTGTGGCGCGGGCACTCTTGCCCGCGACTGCGTCCTGCTGATCATTTCCCGGACGTTCAAAGATGACCTCGCCCGCTTCGCGATAAGCAGTTTCTACGGCATCGACAATCCGAGAGCGAGAGTCAGCCGAAACCGTGAGCCGATCCACCAAGACAAACACCGGCTGCGCAAAATCAAGATCCAGCAGCGACTCCGGCGTGGAAAATTCGAAAATCTGTCCCGCCTGATAAAGGCGATTAAACCCCGCCTTGCGCAAATCGAAGAGCCGCGTCTTGAGGGAGTTGCTGAGCTCGCCCTTGGCGGCCTTCTTCGCTTTGGGTAGCGCCGTCCCGCCAGCTGTCGCGAGGGAATCTCGGCTTCGCACCGGGCCAGTCTTTCCGGCAGCTTCCTGCGTTCCCACGCCAGCCCGCTGCAGCGGAAAGAAAACCTGCAGCCGCGTCTCCGGCGCGAGTGCCAGAATCGTGTCCGCGACTTCATCCACCGTGTCCTTCTTCACCTCGCGCCCGCAGTTCGCACAAAAGGTTCGTCCCACACGCGCAAACAACAAACGCAGGTAGTCGTAGATCTCCGTCGCCGTCGCCACGGTCGATCGCGGATTCCGCGTCGTATTCTTCTGCCGGATCGCGACCGCCGGCGCGATGCCATCAATCGTATCGGCGTCGGGCTTCTCAATCCTCTCCAGAAATTGGCGAGCGTACGCCGACAGCGACTCGACATACCGCCGCTGCCCCTCGGCATAGATCGTGTCGAACGCCAGGGAAGACTTGCCCGATCCGGACACTCCCGTGACCACGGTCAACCGATTGTGCGGAACGTCGACGTCGATGTTTTTGAGGTTGTGGACGCGGGCGCCGCGTACAACGATGCTGTCAGTCTGCGTCGAAGTAGAGGACATCGAAAAGGGCCGCGATAGTCCGCCGCGGGTTCTTGCTGGGGGCGGAGTACTCCCAGTCGCGCCCGCGAGGCCTAACGAATCTTTCTATTATAAAGCAGCAATGGAGTGCCCGCTCTCATGGCAGAGATAGAGTGCTGGCTTGGCAGTGCTACCTGGCTGCATGCGGAATGAAAACGAGAGGCGCGGAGGGCATCGGAGAAGCCCCCCGCGCGCGACGACAGCGGCGCGCGTCGGGAAGAACGGAAGCGCCTAAGAAAGGGCCTCGATGCTCTCCACGTGAATCAGGTTGGTTTCCAGGTCGAGCTTGCCGGTGACTTTCACCTGCTTGCCTTCGAACTGCTTGGCCTTGTCCTGGTCATCGAGCTGATAGCTCATTTTGGTGGCCGCATCCTTCAGGACGAACTTGCCTTTCTCCTTCACGATCGTGCCGCTGAAAGGCTTGGCATCCTGGGTTTGCATGTCGTTTTGCGACTGCGCAGCGGTCGGCTGCTGCGAGTCGCGCGCGGGCCCTTGCGAGCTGGCTCGCACGGTCAGGGCACACATGCCTGCCGCGAGAGTCAGCAACACCGCGAGACGCACGAGAGATTGTTTCATCGCGAACCTCCGAGGGAGTGGGTTGGTCTTTCTTGTCCGAGCCGCTGCACGCACTGTGCCACTCGCCGCTCCGCTGTGCTGACTTGCAGATAGGAAGTATCTACGCCGCCTTGTCGAAGAGGCTGCCCGTAATTTATCGCCGGTCCATAGAACTTCTTTGCTAACGGAAGGTCTGCCCGAGACCTAGTGGAATAGGAAAAAAGTACACGCTCAGTGTCGGCCCTGCTCCTCCCTAATTGCGTCCCATCACTATATTTACAGGCGCATCAGTAGCTTCACGGTTTGGCAGTGGTTGTGCTTGCACATGCAGAGAATCTGGGTCCCCACAAACTCATCTTACGTTGCGTCGTGCAGGGTACGAATGTGCTCTGCAGGTCGGTAGCGGCGGGACGAAGGAGTCTGCCACAACAATGGAGAATACTGCCGCGGCCTATGGCGTCTATCCGAATGCAGTAGAGCTGGCAGAGGTGGTACATACTCTCAACGCAGCTGGCTTTGAAAACGAACGTATGTGCCTGGTGCTGGCGCCCACGCATCCCATTGCCGCCATCGTGCGCGATGCCAACATCCTCAACCACGAGCGCGAGGCCAGCGCAGTGACTGCTGGATTGATCGGGTGGCTCTCCGAGTTCGGAGCCGTGCTGATTCCGTCAATCGGATTCTTTATTCGCTCGCAGGAGTTCTTCCACGCGCTGCTGGTGGCGCGCGATGCGCCCCCATTGTGCGGAAACTCCAGAACTCTGGCTGGGTTGGGCTTCGCCGACATTGACGCGGCGCGCCTGGAGGGGCAATTGCAGCAGAGCGGATTTCTTGTCTACGTAGCTTCGTCGGAGGTCGCCAGAGTGAGGTGGGCCCTCGAACTGCTTCGCATCACGGGAGCGGAAGAAAGCGCCACACTGGAGAAACTAGCGGATGCCGCTGTAGCGTGACTCTTGAGCAAGCGGCTGCCAGTCGTGGAGCCGCAGCTGGCTATCAGTTTAGCGGCAGCGCGTCGAAAGATGGGAACGGCGTGGTAGGAAAGTTCTGCAAGAAACTCGGCTTATTCAGACTCGGAGTCGTTCTCCCGATCGCGCCGCTTTCCATATTGGATAGCGAGGCCGAATCCGAAAACCATGATTGCTACCGGCGGTGCCAGCATGACAAAGATCGCCCGATTGATCGCCACCTGACCTTCCTTTGGCGTCGCCTTCGCATTCGCCCGACACATCGCGCAGCCTTGGGCGAACGCAGGAGCAGTCCATACAACAAGCGCCAGGGTCAAAAGGGCAAGGCGGAATTTGCGAACTAATTTCATGATTACTTCACTCCGAGATTGATAATCCGATCGGCATCGGGGAAAAAGAAGAAATACATGATGACGAAGCACGCCGACACCGAGAACACCAGCAGCCACCGCATCAGCGCCTTCTCAAATTTCAGATGCATGAAGTATCCGATAATCAGCGCCGACTTAATGATCGACAGAACTAACAGCACCTCGAGCATGTGGGCTGAATTGCCGTGGAATACCTGGTTGTTGTATCCGAGCCATACTTCTGCGCCGGTCAGAGCCAGCAGCGCTCCCCATACCCAGAAGTACTGACCCTTGCTGTCATCATGCGTTGCCGTAGCGTGCATTTCGTTTCGCCTCGATGAAACCCGATTGGGGTGCCCCACTTTTGGCGCATTCTTTGCGCGAGGAGCGGGGGGTTCGCTTTCAACTAATTCTTGTCGACATCAAGTACACCAGCGGGAAAATGAACATCCACACCAGATCGACAAAGTGCCAGTACAAACCGCAAACCTCAACATCGTGTGCGTCGTAGTCTTTCGGTTTGAGGAACAGAATCACGGCGGCGACCAGCAGTCCGATCCCCAGCACGTTAACCGGATAGTGAAAGACGTTGCCCGACGGGATCAGAAACGCCGCTGCTATCCAGATCACTGCAAGAATGGGCAGAAACCACTTTCGAAACGCAACCACGCCGAGATAAATGACGCCGATAGTGACGTGCAGCATGTGCATGGCCGTGAGTCCGAAAAAAGCCTGGGGGAATTGCGGGACGTTCTTCGAAATGTCGGCCAACTCGCCGGCTCCCGCAGGTTGGGACACACCGAGGATCGTCATAAAGCCGGGGATGCTCAGCCCTTCGCCGATCAGCTTGCTCCACTCCATCCCGTGCAGCACGATGAAGGCTGTGCCGAACACCATGGTCGCGAGCAACCAGTTGCGCGTCCACGCCCGGTCGCCGCGCTGTGCCGCGAACACAGCGAGCACCATGGTCAGGGAGCTCGACAGCAGGCACGCCGTCATGACCGTCGCATTCGCAATGCTTTCTCCGTGAAACGGAGTCGGCCACGGGTTGGTGTAGATACGGTTGTAGCTGAAGGCGAACAGCAGCGCTCCGAAGGTCAGCGAGTCGGAGGCGAGAAACAGCCACATTCCCACTTTCTTCGAGTACGCGCCAAACAGCGGCGCCTCATACTCTCCCGGCAAACCATGTTGGGCGTGCTCCAGCGTGGCGTCAGCCATTCCTCAAGTTCCCCTTTCGATCCGGTAGCAGCGATAAAACCTTTAATCACAAAGGTCACGAAGGTTCATGAAGGAATTCCTTAGTGCACCTTCGTGTCCTTCGTGGTTATTGCTCTTTATCTCGCCAACCCCAACAACGCGAAAATATAAATCCACAGCACGGCCATGAAATGCCAATACCAGGCCGTGATGTCGACAACAATCCGCCTCGCCTCGACCGGCCGCTGCAGCAGGGAAGTAGTGGCCGCCCACAGCAGAGCGACGATTCCCCCGGCAAGATGAAGCGCGTGCGCAATCGTGAGCAAAAACGCAAACGAACTGCTGGGATTCGTGGACACAAAGAATCCGCGATTGTGCAACTCTCCCCAAGCCAGCCATTGGCCGGCGAGAAATCCGAAACCGAGCAGCACGGTAATCCCCAGCCACGGCAGCGAGCGCTCATCTCCTAATGACACTCCCGGGATCGACTTAAGGGGAGCCAGCGCCGCCTGCCGGGCTGCCTGTCGGCGCGCGAATTCCATAGTCAAGCTGCTGATCAGAAGGATCGCCGTGTTGATCCCAAGCAACACCCACGGCAGTTGCACTTCTCCCCAATCGCGCACGTAACTGTTCAGGCTGCCGTCAAACGTGGGAAGCCCGCGCCGAAAAATGTACGCGCTGGTCAGCGAGACGAAGACCATTCCGACGGTTGCAATTCCGCACACCAAGCCCAGCCGCGCCCGCCGCAACCGCGCGCCGTAATTCGGAGCGTCGCCGTTGCGTCCGTCATCGCCTCCGCCGGGGGTGGGCGGCGCGGGCGGTTTGTGGCCGTGGCCGTAGTGATCAATCGGAGTGCTTGGGGTATAGGTCGCCATAACTACTTAGTGTCTGAATGTCCCGCGTCGGTTGGCGGGTCTGTCTGCATGATGTAATCCTTGGGCGCCCCCGGCACGCCATACTCGTACGGCCCGTGGTGCACCACCGGAGTCTTGCCGCCAAAATTATCGTGAGGTGGCGGAGTGGTGGTCGTCCACTCCAGCGTCGTCGCCTCCCAGGGATTGTCGCTGGCCTTCGGGCCTTTGAACATGCTCCAGAACAGATTGATCACGAACAGGAACTGCGCCGCAATGGTGATGAAGGCTGCGTACGTCATGAACGTCTGCAGGGGCAACAGCTTCGTCTGATATGCGACTTCGGTGAACTGCGAATAGCGCCGTGTCTGTCCTGCCATGCCCAGGTAGTGCATCGGCATGAAGATGGCGTACGTTCCCGCGAGCGTGATGAAGAAGTGAATTGTCCCCATCGTTTCATTCATCATGCGCCCGAACATTTTCGGGAACCAATAGTGCGTTGCGGCAAAAATTCCAAAGATTGCGGCCACGCCCATGATGAGGTGGAAGTGTCCGACGACGAAGTAGGTGTCGTGCAGTTGAATATCGAGCACCGGCTGCGCCAGGAACGGCCCGCTCAGCCCGCCCGAAACGAACAGAGAAACGAAGCCAATCGCATACAGCATCGGCGTCTTGAAGCGGATGCGGGCCTTATACATCGTGCCCAGCCAGTTAAACGTCTTGATGGCCGAGGGCACGCCGATGCACATGGTCAGAATTGAAAACGCGAACGCTGAATAGGGGCTCATCCCGCTCATGAACATGTGATGGCCCCAGACCATGAATCCGAAGAATCCGATCGACAGCATCGCGTACACCATCGCCTTGTAGCCGAAGATCGGCTTGCGCGAGAAGGTCGACAGAACCTGCGACGCCACGCCCATGCCCGGCAGAATCGCGATGTAGACTTCAGGATGTCCGAAGAACCAGAACAGATGCTGCCACAGCAGCGGCGATCCGCCCTTGTGCCCCATGACCTGCCCGTTGACCACAATGAGCGGAACGTAAAAGCTGGTTCCCAGGTTGCGGTCCATCAGCAGCAGAATTCCCGCTGAGAGCAGCACGCCGAACGCCAGCAATCCGAGAATCGCAGTGATGAACCACGACCACACGGTGAGCGGCATCCGCATCATCGTCATGCCCTTGGCGCGCAAGTCGAGCGTGGTGGTGATGAAGTTCAGTGCGCCCATCAGCGAGGCCACGCAGAAAATCGCAATGCTCGTGATCCACAGGTCCGCGCCGAGTCCTTCGCCGGGCCCGGCTGACTGTACCGCGCTTAGCGGAGCGTATCCCGTCCACCCGTGCAGCGGCGCTCCGCCCGATACGAAGAACGCTGCGATGATTACGATGAAGCCAAGGAAGGTCGTCCAGAACGACAGCATGTTCAGGACGGGGAATGCCATGTCGGGTGCGCCAATCTGAATCGGCAGGACGTAATTGCCGAACCCGCCTTGCGGCGCCGTCGTCAGCACGAAAAACACCATGATCGTGCCGTGCATGGTGAGCAAGGCAAGATAGGTCTCCGGCTTGATCTCGCCCACCAGCGGCAACGCGGCCGTCGGCCAGATCAGGTGAATGCGCATCAACAGCGAGAGGAACATCCCCACAAACACGGCTGTGAGCGCCAGGAAGAAATACTGCAGGCCGATGACTTTGTGGTCGAGGCTGAAAATGTATTTCCGGATGAAACCCTGAGGAGCGTGTGAATGAACCGTAGCAGGGGTCGCCATTATTGTTTTTCCGCCTCCCGAGCAGCCAGCCACTTATCAAAGTCCTCCTGGCTGACAACGTGCACCATGCCGTGCATTTTGTAATGACCCAATCCGCAGAGCTCGGCGCACGCAATTTCGTACTCGCCAATTTCCGTGGGTTTGAAGTGCATGTGAATGTTCAATCCCGGAACCGCGTCCTGCTTGAAGCGCAGCTGCGGCACAAAGAAGCTGTGAATCACGTCCACCGAGCGCAAGCTGAGGTCGACCTCGCGATCCTTGGGCAAATACATCGTTCCCGTGACCACATCGTCTTTCGCCGAAGGATCGGATGTATCGAGCCCGACCGCGGCCTCGCCGCCGGCCGATGGATCCATCAGGCTGACCTTCGTCTTGGCGTAGGTCCCGTCCGCACCGGGATAGCGGAAGTACCAGGCGAACTGCATGCCGGTGACTTCCACCTGCACCGCGCCAGGTTCGGCCGCATCGAAGCGCTGGCTCGCCCACACGCTGCTGCCCATCAGATTCAACCCGATAAACAAAATCGTGGTGAGCGTGGTCCAGATGATTTCCAGCCGCGTGTTTCCGTGCGAATACGAAACCGGCGGCGCCGACGGAGTCGCGCGGTATCTCCAGACGATGTATCCCAGCGACAGTTGTGCCGCGAGGAACACAATCCCCATGATGATGAAGGTGAGTTGGAACTGTCCGTCGATCCAGTGTGTGGCGGCGGACGCGCCTGCCGGCAGCCACCAGGTCTTGGCGACAAAGAAGTACGTGCTGGTCAGAGTGATCAGCCAAATCAAAAGCAATAACGCGAGGCCCATTCCCCAGTACCCCCGATTCAAAGGAAGACAAAAAAGAATTTCCCCACGGCCAATGTCACGTCCCACAACGCGAGCACCAGTCGGCGGCGAGTGTAACACAGCCGTGAGCAGGAATTACAAGAAGAAGTTGTGGAAGAAAAACCAACTAGGGCTCTCCGCCGAAGGAAAGCGACGTGCAATGTTTAGTTTTTCTACAAGAGGCGCTGAAAGGAAAATCCTCGTCGCGCCCCGAATCTTAGTTTCGCAGGGGAGCGATGGTGCCCCATTTCTCGCGCGTTCTTTGCGCGAGGAGTAGGGATCTTGACATCCTCTAAAACGCTACGACTTGCTCTCTATTTCTCCGACCACACGGGCACGCGTCCCGGGGTCCATGGCGCCCCCGCCGCCTCCATATCTTTTTCCAGCTTCGCCAGATCGACTTCAACGAGCGTATGCAGTTTGGCGAGTTGATCCGCAAACTCGGCCGCGCCGATGTTGTACGAATCGATATTGGACTGGGTCGGTTTGGCCAGCGAGAAGCGCTCACCCTCCATGATCGAAAGCACTCGAGAGTCGATCGAAGACGGCACCGGCTCGTTGCGTCTCGCGATCTCCAGGTCTCCGCGCAGCGCCCGCAAGATTTCCCGATTGCGCTGCTCGATCCCATCCACCACGGTTCCAAGCTGCTGTTCGGCCGCCGGAGTTTCCCGCAACGCCTCGCGAATCGTTTTCAACCGCGATTCCACGTCCTGGGCTGTGCGCAGCGCTCCGTTCACCGCGCGATAGAGCCGCGCCGTCTTGCGCAGGAGTTCTTCCTGCGCCGCCCGATCCGCCGCGGTCATCGTCGACGAACCCTCCGTCGCCACCTTGAACGAGAGCGGCCCGGCAACTTCGGTCACAACGCCATCGACCTTCTTGAACATCCGAACCGAATAAGTCCCCGAGAGCACTAACGGCCCCTGCCCGCTGGCGTCCGGAAAATAATCGCCCTCTTCCTCCTCGCGATGCGGATGCAAGCGCGATGCCGCATACCGCAAATCCCACGCCACGCGCTGAAACCCGCCATCGACGCTGCCCTCAACCCGTCGAATCGCCGCCCCGCTCTCGTCATACACGATGAAATAAACTTCCGGGTTCGCCTCTTCGGCTTCCGCTCG